>Ga0123334_1002884_pt1 | contig 19312 bp, 8 predicted proteins | sample BiotimSIPDNA_FD_89706 | JGI IMG/M metagenome (GOLD analysis project Ga0123334, IMG submission 89706) | Anaerobic biogas reactor microbial communites from Washington, USA - Biogas_R1 time_0 SIP DNA | ecosystem: Engineered > Bioreactor > Anaerobic > Unclassified | place: Washington, USA | collected... | reverse complement strand
GATGGGGCTGAAGTCGGCAGCCTCCAGCAGCTGCGGCAGCAGGTTGTCCAGGGGCGAGTTCCGGCTGTCTGACGCCAGCGCCAGATGCAGGACTTGGCCGTCGACGGTGACGGCTTGATTGCTCGTCGGCAAGGGGAAAAGTCGTTGCAGTTCGTTAGGCTGCATGAGACTGAGCAGCAGTTTCCTGAGCGCGTCGGCATACTCGGGCTTAGCTGCTGGGGCGTTGGAGGTGTAAACCACTGCGCCTGAACCAATGCGGTTGACGCCCAGCTTGGCGATCTTGTCCGTGCCCATGAGAACTATCATGTTGGTTAAACCACCTAAGCCGGGATTATTGTGCTCCATAGCGGCGTACGGGTTGCTCTCCGGCGTGAATAATTCTTGGGCTACGCCAAGCAGCTCGGATTTGGGATTGCTGTACACATAGCTTTTGGCGCCCAGCAAATCAGCGGCCGGGCTTAGGTCATAGATATTCTTCCCATGAAAAGCCTGGGTAGGCGCAGCTGAGCAGAGGAAAAATATGCCGCCGTTTTGGACAAATTTCAGCAAGGCTTGCAGGTCTTCGGCTGATTGCGGCTCGTGTTTTTGCCCTAAATGGGACCAGACCAGGATTTTTGTGCCTTCAGTCGGCAAAGTGAAGTTGGGATAGGAGCCCGTTTCAGTGAAAAGCTCCTTAAAGGCAGCCTTGAAAGAATTGCAGTAATTGCCGGAAAACTCGGCTGGCAACGGGGTAACGGCGTGGGTGACAAATGGCAGGACAGAGAGAAAAAGAATGCGTCGCAACATGTCTGATCCCTTGTTTTGTGCTATGGTTGTCAAAAAATATCAATCAACATCATAGTGCGTATACCATGTCGGGTAGTTTGGCACCCAGGCATGGGCGGCGCGCTGGTCATTTTGGGTTTCGCGGTAAGCTGAATTGTCTGATTTCCAGGCCACGCTGCCGTCCAGCTTCAGGAAGTTGCTGCCATTGCCATGCTTGGCATAAGAATAGGAAGAAAAGCCATAGCGGCTGTAATAAATGCTGATCGCATTTAGGGCGGCTTCTTTATCGGCCTTGGCGGCTTCAGTCATGACTACCAGGGTGGAAAGCGTGGGACGGTTGATCGTGGTCGTTTTCATGCCATATTTTATGCCGCTGGCAGTATCTGTCATCGTCAGGCTGGTGTTAAACACCGTGCCGCAGTTGGCGCCATCGATATAACCGCGTGAAAGCAATGCGCCTGCACGGTGGGGATGGTTGGAACGGCAGACCCAGACCGGCGCGGAAATGCTGTTCCAGTAGGGATGATAGCCACCGCCAAGATAGGGGTCCAACGATAATTGGTAATAATACTTCCCATAAACATACCCGCCAAAGGCGTAGTCCTCGTTGTCGCACTGATATTGAACTATGGCATAGCCAATCTGCTTGAAATTATTGATGCAGGAAATGCCGTTGGCTTTTTCGCGGGCTTTCGACAACGCAGGCAAAAGCATGGCAGCCAAAATGGCGATGATGGCGATGACAACCAACAACTCAATGAGGGTGAAGTCTGAACGCTTTTTCATGGTGGCTCCTGATTTGCGATGGTTGAAGTTGCATTTTTGGGTAAATGACAAGCAAAATGGCGTGGTTGGCGGAGCGAAAAGCGGGGTTTTTCAGTAGCTGTGAAGTCAATCTAATGCCGAATTTTTGCAAATCAACGGCTTTATATTTTTAGTTGAGACTGGAAAAGTAATCAATCACCGATGGATACTCGGAACTACGACAAGCTGCGGAGATAGGCACACAGGGGAAAGCGCTTTAGTGGACAGTGGAAAATGGACGTCAGTGGACATTAATGGACGTTAGTAGACGATGGACTGTGGACAGAAGTGGGCATTAGTGGGGAGTGGACGTGGACAGAAGTGGACGGTGTGGACCAAGCTCACTCTTGCCCCTTACGAATTATGAATTATGAATTATGAATTATGAATTATGAATTATGAATTATGAATTATGAAATGCGCCTCAGCATTCAACATTCAGCATTCAGCATTCAGCATTCAGCATTCAACATTCAACATTCAACATTCAGCATTCAGACCCTCGCCCCTCGCCCCTATTCTACAGCCAGTCTGATGACTCGGTCGGCTTGTTCGGCCAGTTGCTGGTCATGGGTGACCATGATCAAGGTTTTCCCTTGCTTCAGGCGCACGTCTTTCAGGATGTCGATGATGCCTTGGGCTGCTGCTGCGTCGAGGTTCCCGGTCGGTTCGTCAGCCAGGATGATATCCGGGTCATTGATCAAGGCGCGGGCGATGGCCACGCGCTGTTGCTCTCCGCCGGACAATTCGCGCGGGCGGTGTTGCAGGCGGTCTCCCAAGCCAAAGGAATGCAGCCACTGTCGGGCGTTTTGATAGGCCGCGTCTCGGTCGCTTCCCCAATGCAAGGCTGGCAAGACGGCATTCTCCCAGGCCGACAATTCCGGGAAGAGGTGATACGACTGGAAGACAAAGCCGATGCGCTTTCGCCGCAGCGACGTCAACCGGGCTGCTGACATTCGGGTGATGTCGTTGCCGTCCAGAAGGATGCGACCGGCACTTGGTTTGTCAAGGCCGCCGAGCAAATGCAGCAGGGTTGTCTTGCCTGAGCCGGAGCGACCGACCAGGGCGACCCAGGCGCCGGACGCGATGTCGAGCGTCAAGCCGCGCAGAACCTCAATGACGCCGCTGCCGAGATAGAAGTTCTTGGTTACGTCTTGCAGTTGGTACAATGCCTTGCCGGTCATGTTGCGTCCTTTTGCGCTGCTATTTGTCGTTGTTTTGTTTCAATATAACGATGGGTGCAGTTTTCGGCAACTGGCCTTTGTGGAATTGCCAAGAATCTCGTTCTGTCGTCGTTCGAGTTTGGCGACGCGGCGTGAAAATCATGTATATTACCCATGTCGCTTTGCCGATGTCGAATTCAGCCTTTCCAGGCCATAACCTCAGGAGGTTTTCATTATGGAGACGCCCGCCCGTCCCGCAGACATCTTAGAAATCCGTCCCTATCAGCTGCTATGTCTAGTCTGTCGGATCGGTCGCCAGAACTGCGAGCCATATTATTTCGAGGAGAAGCTGGATGAACTCCAGGAGCGCATCATGGCCAATCGCTATTGCGTGTTGAAATTGCGCTGTGACGTGGAATCGACGTTCCGCTTCCAGAACCCCGGCGACGCCTGCGACACTCCGGAAGGCAAGTCCTTCAACCTGCGGCGCGATTTGACCGTCTTGCAGCGCTTGGGACTGCTGCCAGGCGCCGAAGTGCCAGCCTGCGATCTGCTGCGACACCTGACGCGCGCTAATGTCGGCATTGCGACTGTGCAGGACATCTGCTGCTTTGAGCAGGTGACTGCGCCTATCTGGCAGGGCTGCCGCTATGGCAACAGCGGCAACTACGAGCGCGGCCACGCCAAGGCGATTGATACGCTGATGCCGGGACGCAGTCTGGCGACGCGCGAAAAGTGCAAGAAGGAGACTGCCGAAGCCATGTACGGGCGCCGTGTCTTGCAGATTCGCCCGCATCATCTGCTTTGCATGGCCTGCTTCACCGCTAATTGCCGACCTGGAGAATACGCACCGATTTTGGAAGACAATCTCTACGAGGCCGTGGAGACGTGCCGGAGCGACCCGTCGGTTCTCATCGAATTGGTCCCAGGCCCATGCCAGATTTGCCCGCCGTGCCGCGGCTATGACCCGGACAGTGGCCTCTGCTCCATGGCCTGCGGCATGGGGCTGCGCGACCAGAAAAAGGACTTGGATGCCTTGCAGTTGCTGGGATTAGACTACGGTGCCAAAGTGCCGGCAGGACAGCTTTACCAGCTGGTGTTCGCCCGCATTCCTGATGTGAAGGCGGTTTGCGCTTTCAAGATCAATTGCCAGACCCACGAGGCGTGGTCGATCTGCGGTTCGTCCCAAACTCCGCCGGAAATAAATCGCTATCGATTAGCCGCCGCTGACAACCTGGGGCTGCCCCGGTCGTGAGCGCCCAGCGTTTTTTTCTTTAATCCAGGAGAATTAGGCCGTGCATGCTGAAGAACTGAAGGCCCGATGGCTTGATGCGTTGGGCAGTCCGACGCCGCGTGTTTTTGACGCGGGCTTTACTCCGTTGCAGCGCTTTGAATGCGAAGATTACGTTGGCACCGTCGGCGTACAGTTCACGGAGCCAGACGTCCGCCAGCGCATCCTGGTGATGAAGCCGCGCTGTCTTGCCAAGCCCGCCCCGGCTGTGCTGCTGCCTTTCTACTATCCGGAGCGGATCGCCGGGATTGAATTCGACACACTGGAGCGTCGTGACAACACACCGGAAAGCAGCATCCTCGGCTTGGCGCTCGTCCGCCGCGGCTATGTGGTTTACGCGCCGGAGACGTATCACCTGAATCTGCCTAAGTGCGAGCTGGGCCGCGACGCATGGCCGCGCTGGGCCATGGCGGCGGCAGAGCTGCAGCAACGCCATCCGGACTGGACAGGCATGGGGAAACTCGTCGCTGACGCGCGCCTGGCTCTTGACTTGATGGCTGCTGACGACGATGTCGACCCGAACCGTCTGGCTGTGGCTGGCCATTCCCTGGGCGGAAAAATCGCTTTTTTCGTCGGTACGCTTGATTCGCGCATTAGATGCATCGTTGCCAGCGACTTCGGCATTCTCTGGGACAGCACGAATTGGCATGACGAGTGGTATTTCGGGAGAAAACTGGCTGCCATGAAAGCGGCTGGGATGCATCTTGGGCAACTGCTCGAATTGGCGCCGGCCGTGCGGTTTTTCCTGATTGCCGGACAGTATGACCACGCTGGCAGCCGCGTTGAACTGCGGGACAGCGATGGCTTCTGCAATCACGCAGCTGGCCACGCGCCAACGCCGGAAGCCTTGGCTCAGGCTTGGGGGTTTCTTGACCAATGCTTGTTGGAAGGCTGATTAAGTTAAAAATGCTGCAAGAGCATTGTTTTTGACAGAGCTGATTTGCGAACATGGAGCAGAACATGAGAGCGTGGGCATGGATAGGGCTGGTGGCGTTGGCGGCTTTGACGGCTCGCGGCGAGGAATTCGTTTGGCGTTACACGATGGAATGCCTTGGTGATGCTGAAAAAGCGCAGCTGATCAAGCCTGGCGCCGAAGGCAGCGCCGCTGCCATGGCGCTGCATTACCAGCAAGGCGCGTGGTCGCGTTTCAACTGGCCGATGTTTCGGCCAGTGAAGGGCAACACCGCCCTGCGTGTGCAGCTGCGCCGCGAAGGCGCCTTGCCCAAGGCAGCATACATGCGGCTGTTGACCAGGGACGGCGTCGAATGGCAACTGAAAAAGGCTATTGCGTTGACAGAGGACTGGCAGGCGGCAGAATTGACGCCCGATGACTTCAAATTCTATCGCGGCGCCGACCCGGAAAAAGTGCTCCCGCTTTCGTTTGATCACGTGATCCAGTACCATGTCCTCCCAGTGTCAAACCACGATGGCGCTGGTATTCTCGTGATTGATTCGTTCGGCTTTGTGCCTAACGGGCCGGTTTATACCCACGACGCGGATGAATGGCAGCGCCCGCCGGAACCGACCGCGATGGAATACGCTCGCCTGCAAGACCTGCGCGAACGCTATCAGCTGGAGTTGGCGCAGCTGGCCGGCAGCCGCGAGCATGTCCTGGCTTGGACGCAGGAGCTGCAAGCTATCCGTGAATTGTGGGCGCAGGACTCCGACGCAGCCCGGGCGCGCCCGGCCGCGCCAACGGCGCCGTGGAAACAGCGGCCAGCAGCGGCCAGCGTCGCGTCTGCGCTCCCGGCCATGACCGAAGCGGAATTCCATGCGCATCTTGCCGCGCTGGATGGCCGGCCGCCAACGCTGGTGAATGATTTTCGCACGCATGCAGGCGTCTCAAATTACGTGCTGTACCAAGCAGTGCCGCAGACTTTCCCCAAAAGCATTGAGGAGAACGGCGAGCTGTTTGTGCGGCAGCAGGTCATTTTTACGGGGCAACACAGCCGGCAGACAGTTTTTCTGAGCATGGTCGTGCCGGCCGGCCAAGACCGTAGCGGCTATCTTGATGTGAGCGGTCGCGTGATCGTCATGAAGGTCCGTTGTTCAGCGCGAGTCCTCCATGAGCAGCGGCCCTTTTGCCTGCGGTTGCGCAGCGAACACCCGGAAGGGCTGGAGGCTTTTTTAGACTTGCAGCCACAGTCTATGCCTGGCAAGGATTGGACAGAGTGCCGTTTCGATGTCGGCACGTCTTTCCGGAGTGCGCGCTTTGATCCGCGCAAGGTCACCCGCATGGAATTGCGGGTGGAAAATGTTCCTGGCGAGGCTGACTCCTTTGCGCTTGACGCAGGCCCGATTTACCTGGCTTATCCCCCAGCGCTGAGTACAGCACGGGACGAATTTCTGGCCGACTGCCAGCAGCAATTGCTTGATGCGCGCATGGCCCTGCTGACTGCACGCAATGAGCTGCTGCAAGTGGAAGACGCTTTGCGCGTCATACCTGACTTGCGCAGCCTCTATTTGAGCAGCTTTAACCAGAAGTTGCGGCAGGCCGCCGTAGATGTGGCATCGCTGCCGAAGCCACTCCCGTTATACAGCGGGCCGCCAGTGGCGTCTTCGACATTTCGGACGCGGCTCGAACTCGCCGACGGCCAGGCCGAGCTGGTTGTGTGCCTGAGTGCGGCCGCTGCGCGGCTCTGCGTGGAACTGCGTGACGCCGTAGATGTAGCCTTACTGGCCGCAGTGGATTATCGCGACGGCGTTGACGCCTGGCAGGAGCTGCGGCTGCCGGTGAATGTCCCGCTCTGGTCGCCTGGCAATGCACATCTCTACCAGCTGCGCATGGTCGCATACAGCGCTGACGGCACGGTGCTGGCAGCGGGTCGGCGCCAGGTGGGCTTGCGCGAATCTGCGCTGTTCGCATCGGGAATAACGCCGCTTTTGCGGCAGGAATTGACGCGGCGGCGGCCTGAATGGTTTTTCCGTTACAATGGCCAGGCGGCTTTCCCACGCACGGCGGCTTTTTCGTGGATGGAGGAGAGCCTGAAGGCATGCCCAGCGGAAACCGCGTCCATGCTGGCGGATTTGTGGGTCGAAGGCGGTCGTTTCTATGGTTTGAAGCTGAGTGAGGCGTTTTGGTCACTGTTTGAACGCGGCGGCTATGCTCAGTTGGCCGCTTTTTATCCGTCCTACAAAGCTCTCAAGAGTTGGGATGACATGCAGCTTTTTGGCGAGCAGCTGTCTTTCATCGCCGAGCGCATGGCACAGCCGAGTTCGCATGCGTCACCCTTTGTGTTGCAAGTCGGCAACGAAGTCGAGCTGGACAGCTGGGGCGCGAGCATCAATACGGCGTTCCCAGGTACGCCCTTCCAGCCGCTGGACTATATGGCGGAGGTTTTGCGGCGCGAGCGATTGGACAGTTCGCCGATCATGTACGTCCGAGCCGGGCATTTCAATACGGTGGTGCCTCTGCCGCACGAGGACGTCTGCGGCATCAACCAGTACACCGGGCGCTACAGCGGCCGGCTGGACGAGGTGCATCGCGACCTGGCTGAGCTGGCCGCCGAGGCCGCGCTGTTCAATCGGCCCTTGATGATTACCGAGTGGAATGGCCCGAAGTACTCCTGGGCAACCGGCGGCATCGGCGGCGTCACCATTCGCGGCGCGGCCTACTACCTCGAACGCTACTGGCGGGGACTGGCAGAGACTCCTGGCGTGGTCGGCTCGGCCGAATTCACCTTGAACTGGGTGATTGCGCCCTTCGAGGACCTGACCAATCAAAGCCGCGAGGAAGCGTGGAAGAATCGTCCGCGGCATGCGGCCTTTGGCGGCGGGCGCACTGCAGACCACGTGCCCCTGCTGCATGCGAACCAGGTTGTTCCCGATGAATGCTATCGCTCCATGCAGGCTTTCCACGGGCCGTTCTACGTCATGGCGAAGACGCCGGGCGACATCCAGCTGCTGGCAGCGCTTGGCGCCGTCGAACTGGCTTCGGCGTTAGCGCCATTGCGCGGCTTGGGCAAGGAGCTTGCCGTTGATTCCCGCAGCGCGGCCTTAGTGGCACCGACTGAGTTGCCGTGCAACCGCCACTGTGTCGTGGTGATGCCCGTGGGCAGTGGCTCGGCAGCGCTGCCGCCAGCGTGGTCGGGTCTGCTGACGCCCTTGGCAGCAGGTGCGAGCGAGCCGCTGATCCGCACTATGGTCCATCCCCATGCGCCGGATTATCTCCTCTGCGTAGTGCAGGCGGCAGACGTCGCTGGGCTTTGGCGCGCCATTCGCCGCCTTGGCAAAAGTGCCGCAGCCTTGTTCGATTTGCGCGCAAAGGAGTCGCAGATGCGCCGGGCGGTGGCTTTAGTTGACCTTAACCGCGAACAAGTCTTTCGACTCTACGTTTTGGAGCAGGCTGGCAGGGGCTTCTTCTTCACGGGCGATGACACCCGGACAACGCTGCTGGCAGAGGACTTCTACGACGAAGCGGGCCAGCTGCTCCCCTGCTGGTCAGCGCTCTCGACGATGTACCTGGACGCGCCGCGGGCATTGACCGCAGACGAATGGTCGCTGGTCCAGCGTCTGCACGCTGGCGGTGTGACGCTGGTGATTTCATCAGGCTGCTATCAGGCCAACGCGGCGTTGCAGGCGGCATATCCGGCAACGCTGGCGGTTACTGATGACTTCAGCCAGTACTTCAGCCGGCCGCTGTCGCTGCATGCGAGTTTGCAAGGGCCAGCGCCGTTGCGTGCGCTGGGCGGCGTTGATTTCGCAGTGGTCGAACGCTTTGCGCCGGAGATGCTGAAGGCGCCAGGCGTGGGCATTCAGGCGATTCGTGCTGACGGCGCGACCGCGCTGGCATGGGATGAGCAGGAGCAGGCAGTGATCGTGCGCTGGCCAAGCGCGGCTGCCGGGCAGGGCGCTGTGGTCTTGCTGGGTTACCAGTTGGGCGACGTCGCCCAGGTGCATTGGCGGGTGACCCATAACGGTCAGACGCACAGAATCTATGACCGCGACACGGCCTGCGGCCTGGAACGGGCGTCCCTTGCGGCCGTGAATGCCGGGTTGCCTGTGGCGCGTCCTGGCGAGTTGCTGCCGGCTTTGCAGCTGTATGCGATGCCAGAGAGCTTTCTGGTCGCGCCTGGCGAGGCAGCGCGACTGCTCATATCAGTACGTGACAGCGCTGGTCGGCCGGTGCCAGGTGCGCAGGTCAATGCGCGGGCGCGAGTCCGCCAAGACGGCCGCAATGGCGCGAACTCAGACTACGTCCGGCTGCGCACCGATGCCGAGGGGAATTTTGCGGTGAGCTGCGTGCCTGAAAACGCGAGCGGCGGTGAAAATGTCGACACCGCGAACCTCTTGATGTATAAGAGGCGCGACAGCAGTGCGGCGAAAGTCTCTTGCATTCTCAGTGTGCAGCTGAAAGCCTGGGCGCAGGGCTACCTGCCAGCAGACAGCGCCTGCGCATTTGTCCTCAGCGAATGATGAAAGCAGAAAGTTAGAGATACTGCAAGGGCTTTGTTTTGACAGAACGAAATCTCAACCAAGGAGCAAAGGCATGATCACCATCCGCGTTAAATGCACCCGGCCATCGCAGATTTTCGCCATGGCCGAGGTGGCCGAATTCGACATCAGCGTTGTTTCCGAGGCATCATTGCCAGCTGATTTGACGGTCACGGTTCAGCTCAGCTGCGACACCCAGTTGGTCTTGTCGGAAACGACGTTCCGACCAGCTGCGAATGCGACGCAGCGAGTCCAGGGCAGTATGCCGTATCCCGGCTTTTTGCGCTGCCGGGCGTTTGCAGAGGTCAACGGCGAGACCGTGCTGGGCGAATGCGGAGTCGCCTTTGCCCCGGAATGCATCCGGCCAGTGCGGCCTGAGCCAGCCGACTTTGACGCATTCTGGGCCAATGCCCTGGCCAAGCTGGACAAGATACCGCCCAATGTCGATTGCCAGGAGGCGCCAGACTTGTCCAACGATGACTATACAGCGTACCGCGTCTCTTTGGCTAATATCGGCGGGACGCGGTTGTACGGCCTGCTGACTGTTCCGAGCGCCAAGTATGGCAGCGGGCCGTTTCCAGCCGTGTTCGAAGTCCCCAGCGCCGGGCCGCCCATTCGCAACCCGGAGAACTTTGCGTTTAGGGCGCGTCCACGCGATTATATCATTTTCAACGTCAATGTCTTTGACTTTGATTCAATCGGTCCGGACGCGGTCGCCAGTCAGCAAGCATACGCAGAGCTCACCAAGGATAGCCCCTACACCTGCCAAGGCCAGCAGTCGCGGGAGGAATTTTTCTATTACCGGCCGATCATCGGATGTTATCGGGCAGTGCAATGGCTGTATGAGCGTGCAGACGTGGACCGCCAGCACTTTGTCTGCTACGGCGGCAGCCAGGGCGGCGGCATGGGTTTCAACCAGGTCGCGCTCGGAGGCGGGCGGTTTACTGCCGCCTTGTTCCATATCCCGTTCCTGTGTGACACAGCAGGTGTGCTGATGGGAAGACACCCAGGCCGGAAAATCATGGATGGAGTCGAACTCGAAACAGCGTTGCGCACCATGGCCTATTTTGACCCGGTGCATTTTGCGCGACGAATCACGTGTCCGGTCATGGTGACGGTCGGATTTGTCGACAACACGTGTTTTCCGTCCGGCATCTATGCGGCGTACAATCAGCTGGCCGGCGAAAAGACGGTACTCAACTGCCTGGAAAGCGGCCATGGCAAATACTTTGACTATGGCAGGCACAGAACACCGATGTACGCCTGGCTGACAAATAGGATGAGGAGAGATTTTTAGTGGACAGTGGACAATGGACGTTAGTGGACTTTAGTGGACATCAGTAGACGATGGACGATGGACGTTAGTGGACTTTAGTGGAGAGTGGACGTGGACGTTAGTGGACTTTAGTGGACGGTGGAGCAAAGACAGGAGAGGCCGTTTGAATTATATATGGCAGGCTGAAGCTCCAACCAACATCAGGCGTCCATGCAAGGATTGCACGGCATTAGCGACGAGGGCAAGTATTTCCTCGGCTGGCGTCATTTTTCCACCTCCAGGTATATCCGCCTGACTTCCTCAGCCGCCTCGTGACAACGGCTGTCGTCCAGAACCATCAGCCCGGCATAGACCAGCAACCATGGAACAGCTTTCGCAAGTGTCCGGCTTTCAGGCCAAAAAGCCTTTATGACCTCAATATTCCCATTGGCGTCAGCGCGCCAGCGATTTCTGGCAATAACCTTGGCAATCCCGCCCTGGCGCCAGAACTGAAGGTTGGTGCTCTTCATCAAACCGGCCATGGCGGCAGCCGTTTCCCCAGCCGGCAACAGAACCCCGTCCGCCTCCCAATGCTCCATAGTTCCCTGGTAATGCTCGATGTCCAGGCGCGGCAAAAGAATCTCAGCATAATTCGCCGTCCACAAATCAATCATTCGAGCCTTGTTCCCCCAGCGGTAGCCCTTGTCCCACTTGAGCAGGTATTGACGCCCAATCGCTTCTTGGATGACATTGCTGACCGTGCCTAGGCTAACCCCGCTTTTCTTCGCTATCTCCCGGTAGGTCCATTGCAGGGCCGATGATTCAGTCAGCAACAAGAATAACACCTTCATCCCCTGCGGATTCCAGCATCGCCCAGGAGTCACACGACGAATCAAGGCGGCCGGACGTGGACAATTCTTGACGCATAACATGTTGCCGCCCAAGCGTAAATGCAAATTCCCGGCAGTGTCGGCGTAATTGACGCAAGCGCTGCTCAAACGATCCGCAACAGCAGGTGAAAAATACGGGGCTATCGCCAATACCTTCTTCTTGCCGTGCAACTCGCAGACCTCCACGACCTTCGCGGTTGCCAGCAAAGTCGCATCCAGCACTTCAAGACAAACGCCTTCGCCAAAATTAAATCGCTCGGCAACACCAGCACGACTCCGCAGCCTTCGGGCTTTGGCTAAACCATGTTCACCCAGAAAGTCATTTATCCTTGACAGCACCACAGTCGCTAAATTTTGTTCTTTGTCCATAATATTAGTCCTGTTTGTTTTTGTTGAACAACACTAAAATAATGAACATGAGCTAAATTGCAAGCCGTTCCATTAGCCAATTCCTCAGTTTGTCATAAAATTATGTAATGGATCGGTCTTCTGTAGTGCCTTTACAAGGCACCAGTTTTGGGGTACGTCTATCCCCAGGCTGAAGCCTGAGGTTAAGCATGGTTAAGCGCCTACGGCACAAGGAAGCATGACTGTAAGCATGATACAATTTTGCTGGCTGGAAGCCTGTGGAGGACACGTGTCGAAAGCTCCACTGTTCATTAAGGTCCACTTCAGTCCACGTCCACTCACCACTAATGTCCACTTCAGTCCACAGCCCATCGTCTACTGATGTCCATAAAAGTCCATTTCCGTCCATTGTCCACTGTCCACTCAAGCGCACTATCTGGGAAGCCTGGCTCTGAGGCTCACCGGAACTCCGAGTATCAATGACTGACGCATTACAAAATTATCAATGTGCAACCAGTGTCGCTGGAAGGCGCGGACGAGGGGCGGTTTTCGGCTCCAAAAAAAAAGGCACCGCGCCGGCTTAATGCTGGCGCGGTGTCTTGCTGGGGCATCATTGCTTCGAAGTAGAAGCACGTGCCGTCGTGCGAGCCGGTTTTACTCGGCTTTTTCCGTGGCGTTGGCTTTCGGGCAGGCCGCCTTTTGGGCAGCGCAACCGGTCTTGTCACAGGCTTTCATGCCTTGGCCTTGGCCCAGGCCTTTTCCTTGGCCTTGGCCCAGGCCGCCTTTGCCTTTGCCTTTGCCTTTGCCTTGGCCCATGGCGCAAGTACCTTCGCCCTTGCAGGCTCCTTTGCCTTCGCCCATGGTGCAAGTGCCATCGGCCTTGCAGGGGCATTCTGCCTTGCAGGCGCCTTTGGCTTCGCCCATGGCGCAAGTGCCTTCTGCCCTAGGGCATTCTGCCTTGCAGGCTCCTTTGCCTTCGCCCATGGCGCAAGTGCCTTCTGCCCTAGGGCATTCTGCCTTGCAGGCGCCTTTGGCTTCGCCCATGGCGCAGTTGGCTTTGCGACAAGTCATCGTCGCTTCAGTCTGGCTCCAAGCCAATCCAGCGGCCATTGTCAGAGCCATCGCCATCAGTAATGACATAGTTTTTTTCATGGTGTCTCTTTCTTTCTTCCAATTATTTTGCTTCCCGACTATTAGCCACGCGGGAATCTGTGGGTGTTCACACGAACGGATGCAGCAAGTAAGACCACGTTGCTATAAGACAGTTCCCGAGAAAAGACAGTTTTTCAAAAAGCGTCAAAAAGAATTTTTCAGGACGTTGGTAGGCATTTGTGGTCGTCAGGGCGGAGCAATAGTCTGTCTTTCCGGCGGCATCTGGCGTTGCTTTTTTTCTGGAATAGGTTATTGTGTCAGACTATTACCAAAAAGAGTCGGGATATGTTTTTCCGTCTTGGTTGCCGTACATCCATTAGGGGTTTGACTTGCCATGACCATGACCATGTCCGAAGCAGAGTCTGCGCAGAAAACATCTTTGGTATCCGAGGGTCTGGAGGGCGTTGCCGATGTCCAGGCTGAGACATTGTTGCTGCCGTGCGTCAATCTCGCCTTGCAGCAGAATGGCCTTAGCCTGGTGCAGGGCTTGAGGCTGCGCAACAACGGCGCTGTCGACCTCGTCAGCCTGGAAGGCGTGTTCACTTCGGAACCGGGATTTACGCAGCCTTGCACCGTGCATGCGGAACGCCTTGACGCCGGGACGGAGATTGCATTCGGCAAGATTGACATCAAGCTCGATTTCGATTTTTTGGCGGCGGTTACGGACCTAGTCAAGGGCCGGCTAGTGTTTGAATTGCGCGCTGACGGGCAGACGTTGCTGCGGCAGGAGTACGCGGTTGATGTCTTGGCGCCAGACCAGTGGCTTGGCCTGCACGTCATGCCCGAGTTGCTGGCGGCGTTCGTGACTCCGAATCTTGAGACCGTGAGTTTTCTGCAAGGGCAGGCTGCCGCCGAGCTGGAGAAGGCGACTGGATCGTCCGCAATGATTGGCTACCAGCGCCATGACCGCAAGGACGCCTATGAGTTGTGCCGGGCTATCTACCGCGCCGTGCAGCAGTGGGGGGTCAACTATTCCAGATCCCTTGCGCTCTTCGGGACGCCAGGGCAGAAAGTGCGCTTTGCCGACACGATCTATACCTATAAACTGGGTTCCTGCCTGGACTTGACCCTCCTGTTCGCGTCGGTCATGGAAAGCGCTCGCCTCAATCCGGTCATTATGCTGGAAAAGGGACATGCGTACATCGGCTGTCATCTCAAGGACTACTATTTCCCGGATGTGCCGATGGATGACTTGCAGACCGTCCGAAAACTGGTTGAACTGGATGAATTCCTGGTTTTTGAGACGACGCTGGCCACGAGCGACGCCAGCTTTGCCGCAGCCGAAGAATCGGCGCGCAGCAATTTGCTCGGCGAAGACGAGTTCTACTGTGCAATCGACATCCTGCGCGCCCGCCATAGCGGCGTCTATGCTTTGCCGTTGCGCAAGAGCGCCGGCGGCCTGGAGTTGGCGCCGTTGGCAGGGCGCAAGATTGGTGCGACAGAGGGCGAGGCCGAGCGGCAGCTGCGCCCTGAGGTCGGGCTGGCGCCGACATCGTCTACGACTGCGCTGCCACCGGCGGCGCGCGTGTTGCGCTGGCAACAGAAGCTGCTGGACCTCTCGCTGCGCAATCGGCTGCTGAATGTGCGTGATACGCGCCTGGTTATTCCCATTACCTGTTCGGACATCGCGTTGCTGGAAGACCAAGTCGCGGCTGACGTGCCGTTGACTCTCAACGCCCTGGAAAACTTGCTGAGCGAGAAGGACGTCCTTGAGCTGGCAGAACGCCGCAGCGAGCAGGTTGGCGGCCAGACCCGCCAGCTGCTGGCCAGCGAACTGCAGCAAAAGCGGCTGTGGAGTCCGCTGTCAGCCGCAGACCTGAAGCGACGGCTGGTCCAGCTCTACCGGCAGTACCGACTCGACCTGGAGGAGGGCGGCGTCAACACCATTTATCTGACCCTGGGAATGCTGGAATGGAAAGTCACTGAGCGCGACAGCAAGTCCTACTTTGCCCCGATTCTGCTGCTACCCGTGCAGATCATACGTAGGTCGCTGGCTGAAGGGGTCACTATTGCCCGCGTTGACGAGGACGCTGTCATCAACGTGACGCTGCTTGAATTGCTGCGTCGTGAGCATCGGCTGGAAATCCCGGCCCTGGAGCCGCTGCCGACCGACAGCCAGGGCGTTGATGTGCCAAAGGTGATGCAGATTATGCGACACGCTGTCCGCGACCTGAAAGGCTGGGAAGTGCGGGAGGAAGTGCGCCTGGGATGTTTTTCCTTTACTAAGTTCATCATGTGGAACGACTTGAACAGTCAGCTCGAATCCTTGCGCCAGCATTCGCTGGTCAATCACCTGATTGAAGGCGGCGGTCAGTATGACGACGGGGTCGAGGTGTTCCCGGGCGCGGAAATCGGCCGCCATCTTGACTTGCAGAACCTGTTTTGCCCGCGCAACGCTGACTCCTCGCAGCTGACGGCAGTGAAGTACTCTGAATTGGGCAAGACGTTTGTCCTGCATGGGCCGCCAGGAACAGGCAAGTCGCAGACGATTACGAACATCATCGCGCATAACCTGGCGCTGGGGCGGCGCGTCCTGTTCGTCTCCGAAAAGAAGGCCGCTTTGGACGTCGTGCATCGCCGCTTGAGCGATGTTGGCCTGAAGCCATTCTGCCTGGAGCTGCATTCCAACAAGTCTGGCAAGAAGGACGTCTTGGAGCAATTCGCTGAAGCCCTGGCAGTAGCGGACAGCGCGGTGCCGGGGGCGTGGGCGGAGACAGCAGACCGGCTCATGACGCTGCGAGCCGAACTGAACGTTTATGTCGAAGCGCTGCATGTCACCTATCCCAATGGCTTTTCCCCGTATGACTGCTTTTCTCTGCTGCTGGGTCGGGAAACTCCGGTCGGCCAGGACTTGGTCGCCATTGACTGCTTGCGCCATGCGTCGACAGACTTGACCCGGCTGCGGGCGTACGTGGCTGACTTGGCGCAAGCATTCGCCAGCCTTGAACCAGAGCGACGACAAGCCCTGGCGCCAATCACCTTGACGGAATGGACCCCGACGGCAGAGCGTGAGCTGACGGCAAAGACGACAGCACTGAAAAACGCCGCGGAACAGCTGCTGAACTTGTTGCGCGAACAGCAGGCGTCGCTGGGGCTGGACAGCGAGGGCGACTCGCTGGACCGGGTGGCGGCCATCGTCGAACTGGCGAAAGCGCTTCCGACCCTAGGGAACATCCCGGTCGAGTTCTTGCAGCCGGAGGTTTTGCGGCACCTTCCCTTTTTGCGGGCAGCTGCACGTGACGCCCTGGCTCAGCAGGACGCTGCTGCGCAGCTGGTCGGCTTTCGCCTAGACGTCGCAGAGGAACTGGATTATCCGTCGCTGCGGCGCCGGATAGAGGAGAATCAGCAGCGCTCCGCGCTAGTGCGCTGGTGGCGGAATCGCAGCCTGCGAGGCGAATTGTCGTCGTTGAAGAAGCTCGGCGCTGGGAAGCTGACTATGGCTGAGCTGACTGGGTCGCTGGATGCCTTGGAGGGCTATGCCACTCGCCAGGCCGAGCAACGCCGGAATGCATCTGTTGTCGCGTCGCTCCTGCAAGAACACTGGCGTGACGGGCAGCCGGATTGGCCGGCGGTGGACGCCAACCTCGCCGCCGCTGCAACGTTGCAGGCAAAAGTGGCGGCGTGCTGCTGCGGCAAGGTCGAAGAGCAGGAGCAGGCCATGGCTAAACTGGCGACGATTATGCCGGATGCGGCTACTGCCCTGGCTGTCGGCAGCGCTATGCACCAGGGGCTGACTGAATTGACTCAAGCCTGGTCCGACTTCCAGGCCCGGAAGCAGGAGCTCATTCAGGCATTTGGCGGCGTTGGGCTGGAGAATGCCAGCATCGCCGTTGTCCGTACGGCTGGCGAACAGATTCTGGCGGCTGTCGGCGATTTGCGGCGGTATTGCATCTGGCGGCAACAGCGCACTGATCCAGCCGCCGCCCAGATTCCCGGGCTGCTGGCGCGCCTGGAAGCCGGCGAATTGGCGCCCGGCGAACTCGCGGAGGCCTTTGAAACTGCATACGTCCATGAAATGCTGACGCAAATCCTGGAGCAGACGCCGGTGCTGGCCAGCTTCATCGGCGTCCATCAAGAGGAGCGGATTCGGAATTTCTGCGCTTTGGACAACCGCCTGATGGCATTGTCCAGGGAGGTCGTGTTTGCCCGCCTGGCCGCTCGTTTGCCTGGCCGCCGGACCGGGCCATGTCCGTCGGGCACGGAACTCGGCCTGTTGCAGCGGGAATGCAGCAAAAAGACGCGCCACAAGCCAGTACGGCAGCTGCTGGCGGAGATTCCGACCTTGGCGGCCAGCCTGAAGCCGTGTTTCCTGATGAGTCCGTTGTCAGTGGCGCAGTATTTGCCGCCTGAGGGCGCCTCGTTTGACTTAGTTGTCTTTGACGAGGCTTCGCAGATTCCGGTTTGGGACGCGATTGGCGCCGTAGCGCGCGGTCGGCAGCTCATCGTTGTCGGAGACCCGAAGCAGATGCCGCCGACCAGCTTTTTCCAGAAGAGCGGCGAGACCGAGGCGGAGCAGGAAGGCATGACGGAGGTGGTGGAAGACCTGGAGAGCATCTTGGACGAGTGCCTTGGCGCTGGTGTGCATTCGGCGTATCTGAACTGGCATTACCGCAGCCGGCATGAGTCGCTGATAGCATTCAGCAATCACTATTATTATGACGACCGTTTGTACACGTTTCCGGCTGCCTGCGACCGAGAACACCTCGGGGTGCGCCTGGAGTTCGTAGAAGGCGGCGTCTATGACCGGAGAGCGACCAGGACGAACCGTCTGGAAGCCGAGCGCCTGGTTGACTGCGTCTTTGCCCGCCTGGCCAATCCGGCGCTGTGCAACAAGAGCATGGGCGTGGTGACGTTCAGCTTGGCGCAGAAAGATTTGATCGAGGACTTGGTGGAAGAACGCCGTTCTGGGCATCCGGAGTTCGAGGTCTTGTTCAGCGATTCCCGCGAAGAGCCTTTTTTCGTCAAGAACCTGGAGAATGTCCAAGGCGACGAGCGCGATGTAATTCTCTTTTCCGTGGGCTATGCGCCAGATTCCGAAGGCAAGTTTTCCATGAATTTCGGTCCATTGAACATGGCAGGCGGGGAGCGGCGTTTAAACGTAGCGATCACCCGAGCCAAGGAGCAGGTGCTGCTGTTCTCCTCTATCAAGGGCTATCAGATCGACTTGAACCGCACTGGCGCCGTCGGCGCCGCGCATCTGAAATTTTTCTTGGACTATGCAGAGAAGGGCTTGCAGATCAGCGGCACGTCTGCCCTGTCGTCGGTCAGGCCTAGCCATGACGGTTTGATCGATTCCATCGCCGGATTTTTGGAGGGCGAGGGTCATCGTGTGAAACGCCATGTCGGCAGCTCGGGATTCAAGATCGACCTGGCCGTGCTTCATCCGCAGCGCACCGATGAATACCTGCTTGGCATTGAGTGTGATGGCGTCGCGTATGCCCGGCAGTTGACAGTGCGGGATCGCGACCACCAGCGCACCTCCGTGCTCAAGGGCCTGGGCTGGCGCATGTACAGGGTATGGATCGTGGATTGGGCTCTGGACGGCGACCGCGCCCGCCAGCATTTGCGGGAAGCCGTTGACGCCGCTATCCGTAACCTCCCGGAAGAGCCGCCGCCAGCCATCACGTCAGTGCCGCCCCCCTTGCCGTCTGCCGCTGCCAAGTCAGCGCCAGCAGAGCCGCCCCCCTTGCCGCTCGTCGCTGAACCTGAGCCAACCGCGCCGTCGTTTCCTGTTTATGAACCCTGGCAGTACCGCGAGCATGTTTTCCAGGAGACCTTCTATGACCCGCGTGGGGAAGAGCTGATCAGTCGCCAGATTAACGACATGATTGCCCAGGAAGCACCTGTTTTCGAACGACTTATTATCGATCGGATTACTAGAGCCTGGGGATTTAAGCGGAGCGGCGACAGGATTCTGGGCATCATTAAGAAATGCCTGCCGAAAAATGCTAACGTCACTGCGTGCCGCAAAGAACGTGTCTTCTGGCGGTCGGACCAAGACCCCGACGCCTATCGCGAGTTCCGCACACCGGCTGACGACGACAGCCGACGACCCATGAACCTGATCCCGCCGCAGGAAATTGCCAACGCCATGGAGCAAATCCTCCGCGACTTCCATTCCTGCGAAGTTGATGTACTCTATCGCGAAACCGTGCGGCTGTTCGGATTCAGCAGCGTCAGCGCTGCTATGCGCCCGAGCCTGGAGCAGGCG
>Ga0123334_1002881_pt1 | contig 19348 bp, 12 predicted proteins | sample BiotimSIPDNA_FD_89706 | JGI IMG/M metagenome (GOLD analysis project Ga0123334, IMG submission 89706) | Anaerobic biogas reactor microbial communites from Washington, USA - Biogas_R1 time_0 SIP DNA | ecosystem: Engineered > Bioreactor > Anaerobic > Unclassified | place: Washington, USA... | reverse complement strand
TGCTGATGGAAATTAGTGAAGAATGGCTGGCAGGAAAACGTTATTGTATTGATGATAATATTGAAAATTGAACTGAATGGGTATTTCGACTTATGAATTTACAGAAAAAAAGTTGCGTAATCACCTTGTTTCTTTTATGCTTTTCCGTTGACTGTTTAAATTGTATCCTAAAGAAATAGTCCTATCTAAATGGAAGCAGAAAAAATGAATTACTACGTTGTTATCACCTTCTATATGAACCTGTCGGATTTCCCGACAAGTTAAACTTCACATCTTTTCAACTTTATGAAACCAAATCAGTTTGTCTTGGTTTCACTTGAAAAAACAACGCCCACGAATATCATGAGCGTTGTTCATTTTTACAACTAAAAATTTTAATTCCAATGCGGTGGCGCGGGGACGGGTTCCTTCACGCGTCCTTTCAGCACATATCCAAGCGCCAAACCGAACACAAATCCGCCAATATGCGCCCAGTATGCTACGCCACCTTGCGCAGTCGACACCATAGAACCAAGCCCACTGAAAAGTTGTGTTACAAACCACAATCCCAAAACAAGAATGGCGGGCAGCGGACGCAAGCGCATAAAGAAACCAAACGGAATAAAGGTGTAAACCCTGGAATTAGGGTAAAAGACAAGATAAGCACCTAAAACGCCAGCTATCGCGCCAGAAGCACCGAGGGTAGGCACAATGGAGTTGGCATTAAAGACGACATGCAAGATACTCGCGAAAACTCCCGCTCCCAGATAAAAGAGCAGATAGCCAAGATGCCCCAGGCGGTCTTCAATGTTATCGCCAAATATCCAAAGATAGAGCATGTTGCTAATGAGGTGCATCCAGCCAGCGTGCATAAACATGGCGGTAAAGAAGTTTTTAATCACGCCTAAAGAAAAATTCTGTGTGACTTCAGCCGGGATCAACGCGTTCTTCATCACGATAGCATCGATTTTTTGCGGATTGAATACCATAGTCATAAAGACGATGATGTTGATGGCGATTAGCGCGTAATTGACATACGGGATACGTTTGGTTTTAATTTCATCACGAATAGGAATCATTATTTATCCTCCTAAGCTTCGGTAGTGTTTTTCTTTTCTTCCATTTCAGCCAACAGGCTTTTAACGCGCGGGTGCCCGGCATAATAACCACGTTGCTCTTCCGGAATAAGAACGGCGATGCGACACATAACTTCATCAAGCGCGCGTTCCACATAATCGCGGTTGTGCTCATTTTCTTCACGTTCAGGCAAATAAAAGGCTTCTCCGAAGTTGATCGTGACATCCATTTTGCGCCATTCTTTGATGGCTTTGTCCATATCTGCCGTGCCAACCAGCCCTACCGGAATAACAGGCACACCAGTTTTCATGGCAATCAGCACCGCTCCCGGCTTAGCCTTCATTAATTTACCGGATCGGGAGCGTCGCCCTTCAGGAGCAAGACCGACAATCCAGCCTTTTTCCAAATAGTCCGTTGCTTCGCGGATGGCTTTAAAATCGCTCTCGCCACGGTTAAGCCAGATGACACCCATTTTTCTAAGTATCGTTCCAAAAAAGAGCATCGTGCGATAATTGCTCGCGGTCAAGGCAATCACATCTTTGCGCTTTGTGGAAAGCATTAAAAACACGGTGTCGAGACGGCTTATGTGGTTGGTAACGAGAAGAGCCCCTTTGTGTCCTTCAGGAATTTCAGGATTGTAAATTTTTTGATTGCTGATTTTTGCAATCAGCTTGCGCAAGAAATTGAACAAGCCATCACGACTGATAGTCATAAGGTTTAATCTCTCCGGATGAAACTGTCTGCGGTATCAGGCTGTTTTCTTCAGGCAGTTCGCGTGTTATTTTGTAACTCAGACTAAGATATGCCACCAGCATAGCTATAAAAAGAATGCCCAGGCTGATATAAACAGCCACATCGGGCAGTTCATAAGCGTACAGACTCAAAAACAGGGGTTGGGCAAGCGCTACAAAGTTCCACAAACCGTGCATGAGAAAAGCAAACAAGTAAGCCAAAACAGCGTGTATGTGGCGTTTTTCGCGCCAGCTTTTCGCCAGTCCCCAGCCTACGATGCCACCGGCAAAGGTATGCAAGAGCAAGCCTCCCGTTCTGCCAAGAATAAAGTAGAGCCAACTGGATATATCGGTCAATAACAATCCCTGCATGCTAAACAAATAGGCCTCAATGAGCCCAAAGCCCGCGCCACTCATTAAGCCGGCAATCCAACCCTCTCGCGGGCTGATATCGCGAGGCTTCAGGAGCCAAACGCCGATCGTTTTGAACAGCTCTTCAACGACAGGCCCCAAAACCACAATAAAAAGAAAAACAACGAAAACGACTCTTGTGTCGTTCGCAAAATTTTCAATTTGCGTTTCAGGATTTATACTTAGCTTTTCAAGCAAGACGGCAAAGTCCATGTCTTTGAACATGAATGAAAGGACCATCGTGACAACAATTATCATGATTAGTACTTGTACGATCATGATATACGAAGTACCAAAGCTCATGCTGAAGCTAAAGATGCCACTATCGCGTTTGGGATTTTCGCCCCAGCTATCACGCAAGCCAAGTTTGAGAATCCAAAGCATCGCCACAGACAGCGCCAGAACAGTAATCAAAGGTAACAAAAAATCAGGCACATGCCATGCGTTTATGGCTAAACAGCCACCCATGATGAGCAATGGCAAAAATGCGATAATCCAATAGAGCCAGACGGTGTTTTTCTTCTGCTTACGTGGCTGGATTTTTTCATAATAAACCTGGCGAGAGTAAATGGCAGACAATAAAGCAATACCGGCCAGGAATAAAAAGCCAAAACCCATCGCCCAAAAACCTTGGTTATAGGGGTTTAAATTTCTGTCAGCGTTGCTTACAGAAACGCCGACAAAACTCAAAATGGAAAAACCAAAAAAGACAATAACAACAAGAATGGATACCACCAGCTGGGCGGTATCCATCCATGTAGATTTTCTGTGATTAAGTTCTTGTACTGCCTGAGATCGATTCTCTATCATTTTTCATCAATCGTGATTTTGATGATCTTATCACCTTCAAAATCAGGCGCGGGCTGGGCAGAAGGATCACGCAGGGTGATGCTCTTAAGGACATCCTGTCCCTTAATCAAACGGCCCATAATCGTGTAACCGCCATTGAGCCAGTCAGCAGGTTCAAAGGTGATAAAGAACTGGCTGCCGCTGCTTGAAGGCGCGTCGGTTTTTGCCACAGCCAGCAGGTAAGGCTGGTCAAACAAAAGCTCAGGGTGTGTTTCTTCCGCATAGGTATAGCCGGGGCCTGACATGCCCGAACCGGTTGGGTCACCGCCTTGCGCCATGAAGTTTTCAAGCACACGGTGGAAGGTTACGCCATCATAGAAGCCTGATTGTGACAGATACACGAAGGAGTTCACCGCCAGAGGGGCAACGTTGGGGAAAAGTTCAAAAACCATCTCGCCTTTTTCAGTTTCCATCGTGGCAATGTATTTTTTCTCCGGGTCAATAACAAAGGGAGGACATTCATAGGAAAGCTTTGCTTCGGCTTTCATGGTTTCAATTACCGCGCGAAGGGTCTCAAAATTCCAGTTGGATTGCCAGGGATAGTCGTTGATAAACAAAGATGGAGTCGCGTTGATGCCTAAACTCAACTGAGTTTCAATTTCTTTGGCAATTTTATCAACAATTGCTTCACTAACGAGATCCGCACTGAACTGTTCTTTATCCAGACCAATTTCTTCAGCGGTATCGTTCAGCCACTCAGTAAAACCTTCCTCGGTCAAACTGCTCCATTCCTGTTGCGCGGCAAAGATTTTGTCATGCATTTCCCAGAATTTACCTTGCAGACCAGCAGCTTCGGCAGCCTGCGCGCCGAGGGGGGCTAAGGTGTGGAACGATAAAGGCAAAGGACGGTAGACCAAACGCACTTCATCAGGATAAGCTTCAATCAGCTTATGGGATTCTTCAGCAAAAAGCGCGCAGTAAGGGCATTGAAAGTCCGTATAGAAAATAACCGTCATTATCGCGTCTTCTGGTCCCTTGACATGATCCTCTTCGGTAATTTCAGGAAGGGTCGGAATTTGATATTGCGCACGCATTTCGTCCGTCAAAGGTGCGAAAATTGGCTCAGCCGGCGTGCAGGCCATAAGGCCATCATCCGTCGTAAGCGGGTCAGTGCTTGTGCGGCTAAGCGCGAAGATATCCTCAGCTGATTTCATGCTTGGTTCTGTTGCAACAGCGGGGTCAGTAATCTCTTCCGTAATCGGTTCTTCTGATTCTTCTTCAGAAGCTTTGGTGGGCATATTCTCCGGAACGGGCACTGTGCCTTTGCAAGCGCTCAGCAACAAAGCAGCCATCAAGAGAAGCAAGAAAAGTTTTGATAGTTTTTTCATATAATCCTTTCATCCGTACAGGCACAAGCCTTTAACGGTTCATCACTATGGTTCTTTACTCTATTTTATCCTTTATTCGTTTCAACACAATCTTACGCAACAAGCTTTGCACCTCATCTTTTGGCATCGAAGCATCCACCCGCTGCCAGCGCGTGGGCTCTTCTTCAGCGAGTTGCAAATAGCCAGCCCGCACGCGTTCATGAAACGAAACCTCGTACGCGTCCAGACGATTCCATTCATCGATGCTTTTCTTGCGCGCCAAACCTGTTTTGATATCCAAATCCAAAAGCAGAGTCAAGTCCGGCTTGAGTCCTTCAGTGGCAAAATCAAGCATTGCCCGCAAACTCTTCAAATCTAAGCCATGTCCATAGCCCTGATAAGCCAGGGTCGAATCGCCATAGCGGTCGCAAAGGACTATTTTTCCCTCGCGCAACGCGGGTCGGATAACCTGCGCGACCAACTGCGCGCGTGCTGCCAAAAAAAGCAGAATCTCCGTGCGGGGCAGGAGTTCAGGGTTATCCATGCTGGTTAACACCGCGCGGATTTGGTCGCCAATCGAAGTGCCACCAGGTTCGCGCGTGCAAAGCACACGATAACCTTGCGCTTCAAGATATTGCGCTAACGCGGGGATTTGGCTGCTTTTGCCACTGCCTTCGGGTCCTTCAAGGGTAATAAACATATTAATCTCGATATATTCTCACGTAACGGTTGGGGTCTTTTCCAAAAGACTGCGAAACCAAGCCATATTCGCGGGCCAGTTCGTGTTGTCTTTTGCGGACAGGTGCGACAGTTGGTTGCAGATCGACATAAGGCTCGCCAGCCTGGATCAAATCAACAGCGATATCAACCTGCACCAGGGCTTCATCATCTTTTTCACGTTTTTGCTGGGGGGTGGCAAGCCCAAAGGTATCAGCAAGGAATTGCTCAATCTGCGCCATCGAGTTTGAGCGAATCACAAAAACAGGCAAGCCTTTTGCTTCGGCATCCACGATGGGTTGCAATCGGTCGCGATAGTAGCGACGCTGCGTAAGGAACATATCCGCTTCCTTCATCTCGCGCACAACGACAACCGGCGCGTTCATGCTTTTAATCGCCTGCAACAAGCGGTTTCGCGCCACACCAAAGACGAAAATACGTTTTTCACGACTGTCTTCCAGATTTAGAACAGGATCCTCCGAGGCGACAAAATCCTCGTAACGGTCTTTACGGTTTTTTTGTCGGCTCTGGGTATCAGCTGCTGGTCTTCGCTGAAAGGGCGAATTTTCCATATTTTTGCCTGCTCTCAGGCTTTGGCTGGCAGTTGGTGCCTTGGGCTGACTGGCGCGCGACATGCGAATTTTACCTTGCTCATCGCGATAGCGCTCTTCCGGCGCAAGCGGATAACCACGCAAAATGGCATCCACCGCGCTGGCGATATCCCGGTGCACGTTGAGACGATTGCGTTCTTGTATTTCAACCAAAATGTTGAAGGTTGGAGGCGAACGCCGTTCCAACACGGTTTTTTGTGTGCCTCGCCGGCGCGCTTCATCATCGGAAAGCGTAACCGACTCAATGCCACCAACCAAATCAGAAAGGGTTGGGTTTAAAAGCAAATTTTCAAGCGCGTTTCCATGCGCCGTGCCAATCAGCTGCACCCCACGTTCTGCGATGGTACGCGCGGCGAGCGCTTCGAGCTCACGCCCGATTTCATCAATGACGATCACTTCAGGATTATGATTTTCAACCGCCTCAATCATCACCTCATGCTGAAGCGATGGTTTGGGCACTTGCATACGGCGCGCGGAACCTACCGCGGGATGGGGCACATCGCCATCACCGCCAATTTCATTGGAGGTATCTACGATGATGACCCGCTTTTTATCGGCAAGCGTTCGGGCAGCCTCACGCAAAATGGTTGTTTTACCCACACCGGGTTTGCCTAAAATGAGAATGCTCTCGCCAGAATGTACCAGATCCTCAATAATATCAATCGTGCCATAGACCGCCCGCCCTACACGGCAGGTGAGCCCAACCACCCGCCCACGCCGGTTGCGTATAGCAGAAATGCGGTGTAAGGTGCGTTCCATGCCCGCGCGGTTGTCAGCGTCAAAATCGCTGATGCGATTGGTGACATATTCCAGATCATCGAGGTTTACAAATCGATTCAAAAGGCGAATTTCACCCGACACAAAACGCGCGCTGGGACATCGCCCCAAATCCAGAATAATTTCCAGCAGGTTGGCAAAATCGTTTTCTTTTCTTACAGCGTCCGCCACATCAGAGGGCAAGACATTTAACAAGGCCTCGAGATCATCTGTATTGCCTTGGGTATTGTTATTTTTTTCTTCGTTCATCACTCTGATTTTATCGTATTTAGCTGAATTAATCATCAGCCCAAAGGCTGTTTTTTGTAGGATTATCGTTAACCTTTAAAAAGGCTTGTCGTTATGATTTCGTGTCGGGTTGAATGGTAAAAGCGCCACTTTCAGCAGGGTTCTTTTCGAACAACTTATCAGTGATCGTTTCCGGAGCGTGCCCTTTTACAGCCAAATGCCGCGCGATTAAAGCCCGTTCCTCGCCTGTTTCCGCTGAGAGTCTGTTCAACGCGCCACGTAACCAGGGCATATAAGAGCGCGCGCTGAACGTTACCGGACGGCCATATTCCTCAAAAAGCTCTTTAGCCAAATCCCCCAGTATTTCAGGACGCGCCGCCTCTGGCAAAAAGAAGAGTTGTGCCCAAACGCCCTTGCTTCCATAATCAAGATCCACATAGGCGATGATATTGCCACGCGTGTCGCGTAAGACCTTGCCAAGAACTTTCGAGCGGGTCATAGGTTCATAGCTGCGGATACGCGCCGCCACAAGGGTTTGATAAACCGATTGCATATCGGCGTAATCCTTGGCGCTCCAGGTGCGCCAGTCACTCTCTTTTGGAGAGTCGGTTTGGCTCATTTTAATGCTAAAGCAGCGATGGCTTGCCCAAACGATGAAATTAGCCTTTCTGAAATCAGACAAGTAAACCGAGTCAGTGGGCAAATCGCCCATCACACGCGTTACTCCCCACCCACCAATTTCTATAAGCAATGCCTCAAGAACAGTAGCGATATTAACATCCATTGAATCAAGTGATGTGATGAACTGAAGCTGAGCGAAATCTTCATCCTGCCACTGCATAGCGCGTGCCATGGCCAGGGATTTGGCGTTATCTTCAAGCACGATACCGGCATGCCTCTGCGCGAACAGAGAACTCGCCATTCCCATCACACTCATCGGCTCACCATTCGTCACCACGCGCAGACCATCGAGGTTTTCGAGTTTAGCGGATTGCCATATCAAAGTGCTAAAATCAAGCGCGTTAAGTTTGCGTAGGGTTCCTGTCATTGTTTGCTCTTCCTTGCACCCTTTATTATAAAAGAAAATCAGCCCCGTAATTGAGGCTGATTGGATTTAAAGACGATTGCAGAACAGCGGAAAGTTTACCAACCGCGTTCAGACATGCGTTCAGCATCACTCAACTCGCCAACGGAGCGACCAACCATGGCTTCGCCCAGATTGCGACTCACACGCGCCAGCACTTCGGGATCCTTGTAGTGGGTTGTGGCTTCGACAATGGCTTTGGCACGCTTGAGTGGATCACCGGATTTGAAGATACCCGAACCCACAAAAACGCCTTCGACACCCAGTTGCATCATCAATGAAGCATCCGCGGGTGTAGCAATACCACCAGCCGCGAAATTGACCACTGGCAAACGACCTAAACGGCGTGTTTCCATGCACAGTTCATAAGGTGCCTGAATGTTCTTGGCAAAGGTCATCACTTCGTCATTGGGGATAGAAAGCAAGCGGCGGATATCGCCATAGACACTGCGCGCGTGGCACACAGCTTCAACAACGTCACCGGTGCCGGGTTCGCCCTTGGTGCGGATCATTGCCGCACCTTCGCCAATACGGCGCAGGGCTTCGCCCAAATTGCGGCATCCGCAAACAAATGGCGTGTTGAAAACGTGCTTGTTGATGTGATATTGCTCATCGGCCGGAGTGAGTACTTCGGATTCATCGATAAAATCAATTCCCAGACTTTCGAGAATTTGAGCTTCAGCAATATGACCAATTCGGCATTTTGCCATGACGGGAATATCCACTGCCTCCATGATTTTCAGAATCAACTCAGGGTCGCTCATGCGCGCGATGCCACCCGCCACGCGGATATCAGCAGGCACGCGTTCCAGTGCCATGACTGCCACAGCTCCGGCATCTTCAGCGATTTTGGCCTGGTCCGCATTGACCACATCCATAATAACGCCACCTACGAATCCTTCAGCAACGCTTTTCTTTTTATCAAAACTGGAAACAGATTTTTCCATTAACAACCTCCAAACAATTTCTTCTTTCAACTCGATTGTACCACTTAAGCCCATTAAAATCCTTAGAGCCTTGTTAATAAGCGCTTTCGGATTCTATATCACAATCATAACAATGCAAAGAAAACCAAACCCTTCTGATTCGTAAGTCCGAAACGAAATAATGTGTTCTGATTTTTACAGCTCGGTATATTTGCTATCTTCAATTTGTTCGAGGTCAATATCACGGATGTCTGCTTGTGTTGTTTCTGGCAGGGTTTCCGCAATGCTCGCCTTCAATTCGCGCTCGGATCGCGCGATTTCTTCTTTTGTGGCGCGTTGGGTCATTGACCATTTACCACAATGCGGACAGGGCTCGTAGCGGCTGCCAATCAAGTTCAAACCGACAACCGTACGCGTGAAAGCCTGTCCACACTTAGGGCAAATTGCCGCGCCCCACAACCCAGCGACACTTACACCATCAGCTTTTGACGCTTCAACCTGGCGTCTTGTTAGCAAAACACTCACAAGGATTGCCACCAGAAATATCGCGCCAAGACCTATAAAAATATTCCGGGTCAAAGCACCCGCTTTATCCGCCGCGATAAAGCTCACGGAAATCGGTGCTGTTTGAATGGTTTCGCCTGTTTTGGTGGTCACAAGCGCGTATAAGGTGTGTTCACCTGCCGGATAATCATCTGTGTTGAACTGGAACTTGAGCGAAGGCGCGGTCATGCTTGCCATTTCTCGCGCGTCAATCATATAGACCACCGTATCAACCGCATCCAAATCACCTTTGATGGTCATGCTCATGTGTCCCTGAACTGCGCCAGGCATGCCAACGCCAAATTCACGTCTAAACACCAGACTATAAGGATCCTCACTTGCCATTGCAGGACCAACAAGCAAACACAAAGCAGCGAGCACAATCAAAACGGCAAACAAACCTGGTTTATTTTTCATCAAACCTACTTCCACTTGGTAAGAATATTTTCCCTGTCAAAAATGACCGTCCCCAAATACATCATCCCCACCGCAATAAGCGCGCAAACTACAATCGAAAAGAGCATGAACCTGACATTGACAGTAATAATGCCTCCCAATTGTCCCAGGATAACAGCCATCAATGGGAGTATCAGCACGCCGGATACTTGTTCGGCCATGCGGGGGTCCGAAACGCGTGATGAAACAAAAAGCGCGAAGTTCACCGCGATAACTGCCAAAATGGGACCCAACACCAAAATGCCTAAAAGCCAGGTTGGCCCCAAAATATATGCCCTTACTCCAGAACTGACTTTTAGAAGGACTAAACCAATATTAAACACAGCAAACGACGCCCAGGTAGCGCCAACCGCGGGGATAACCGAGGCGAGACATTTTCCCGCCAGGAGTTCCAGCGTGGTGATGGGCGTTGCCAAAAGGGGCTCCAAACTGCGCGTTGTCTTTTCACCAACGATGCTGTACGCCGCTATGGTGATGGGAATAAGCACGGGCATCATCATAAACATCAGCAGAAACTGGATGACCATCATCACCTGCACACAGTCACTGCCAGATAAGCCCACACATAGTGCCTCCACGTCACCCGGCATTGAGCTGGATTGAGCCAGCATTTCCGGGCTCACATCCGCGCCCACGCTGAGTCCCGCGTTGGACATCACGCCCAGCATAACCAGCGGAATGAGCGCGAACAGCAAGGGCACAAGAAGAACAATTAAAACAACTACGCGACGCTTGAAAATTTCAGCCCATTCTTTTTTGATAATCGTTCGAATGTTTTTCATGCCCGGCTCCTTTCCTCAGTGTGTGGAAGCTTTTCAGTCTGGCTGGATTTCCCGCCGCGAATCATTTCGAGGTAAACACGTTCCAAGGATGGCTTAATTTCGCCAATGAACAGGATATCCGCACCTTTTTCTACCAAAACGCGTGTGATAATCGGATTGAACTTTTCTGGCTCATCCAGGCTGACCAGCAATTTATTCTCAATTTTTTCCAGGGCTTTTACCTCAGGCAAATTCTCCACAGCCACACACATTTCAGGCGTAGCCTTCGCCAAATGGAAAACGACTTTTCGTCCAAAGAGCTGTTCGCGCAGCGCGGAAGGTTTATCCAGCGCTAATAAGCGTTGCTTGAATATGCCCACACGGTCACAATGGCGTTCAGCTTCATCAAGGTTATGTGTGCACATGAAGATGGTGCGCCCCTGGTGTTTGAGCTCATCGATGAAGTCGCGCACGGTTTTGGCGGCTTCAGGATCCAAGCCCGTGGTTGGCTCATCCAGAAAAAGCACTTTTGGCTCATGGAGCATTGCGCGCGCCACAGCCAGTTTTTGGCGCATGCCTTTGGAGAAAGTCCCCGCGGCATCCATACGTCTGTCCCACAAATCCAGCATGCTAAGGTATTTGTTGATGGCTTTTTCTGGTTCAGGAATGTCATAAAGATCAGCAAAGATTTTTAGGTTCTGTTCGGCAGTAAGGCTTTCGTATAAACCCGGCGATTCGGTCAAAATGCCCACATTGCGGCGAATCTTTGTATCATCCACGCCGACTTTCAGCCCATTAATTTCCGCCGAACCGGAGCCTGGTTTTATCAGACAGGTGAGCATACGCACGGTGGTTGTTTTGCCCGCGCCGTTTGGGCCCAGAAAACCAAAGACCTCACCTTCCTCTATTTCTAAATTAAGCCCCTCAACAGCGATTAAGGTTTCTTTTTGTTTCTTTCCAATGTTGAATGTTTTGCTTAAGTTTTGCGTTTTAATCATAGGCTTCCTTGCTAAGTTCTCTATGTAATTGTAACGTGAAAAAAGAGGCTGGCGAAACCTCGTCGATTTCGCCAGCCTCATCGCTAACTATGGTTTAACAAATCGCTTCAATTTAGAAGCCACCCGGTATGATGATTGGGAAGTAAAGATTCCAAACCGGTTTCTTGACAATTGTGAGGGTAACGGTAACTTCTTCACTGTAATATTCTCCATCAAAGGCTTTATAGGTGAAGGTGTCTTCGCCATAATAGCCCGCATCGGGAACATACATAAAGCTACCATCCGCACTCAAAATCAGCGTACCATGTTGTGTGGTAGCAACCAATACAGCAGTCAGGGGATCATTTTCCGGATCGGTGTCGTTTTCAAGCACACCTGGGGCAACGATTGTAAGGATTTGATCCTGATTGAGCGTATAGGCATCTTCCACAGCCACAGGCGAGGCATTGACAGCTGTGACGGTGATCTTGAAGATTTGGCAATCCTCAAGCTCGCCATCGCTGACACAGAGTTTGATCTCATGTTCACCAACCTGATCATGGGTAGGTGTCCAGGTGAATTCACCGGTTTCGGGGTCAATCGCGGCACCCGCGGGCGGATTGACGAGGCTGAAGGTCAATTCAGTATCGTCAACATCAGAAGCCGTCGCGATAAAGGCGAAGGGTGCCAATTCAGGAATGGTGAAATCGGGAATTTCATCCAAGACCGGCGCGTCGTTAACCGGGGTAACGGTGATGGTTACAGTTGCCCAATCCGTCCAGCCCTCCTCGGTCTGTGGATGGCTTAGCAAGGTATAGGTGAAGCTATCCGTGCCGAAGAAGTCCTTGTCAGGTGTGTAAGTAAAGGAACCATCAGCAAGCAAAGCCAAAACACCATGGCTCACATTCGTTCGCAGGGTCGCGTTGAGCACATCGCCATCCACATCACTGTCATTTGCAAGCACACCAGGAGCAGCGATGGTGAGTACAGCATCTTCAGCAACCGTATAAGCGTCATCAACAGCCACCGGAGCGTCATTGACCGGATTAATGGTAATGGTCACAGTTGCCACTTCGCTTTCAAAGGTGCCATCGCTGGCCTTGTAGGTAAAGGTATCTGTGCCGTTGTAGTCCTGGTCAGGTGTGTAAACGAAGCTGCCATCCGCGTTGAGCGTAAGCTCGCCATGGTTGACGGTTTCGACCAACACCGCAGTCAGCACCGGGCTATCGGGATCGGTATCGTTTTCGAGCACACCCGGAGCGGGAACGTTCAACACGACGTCTTCATTGGTAGTATAAGCATCGTCAACGGCAACAGGTTCGAAGTTGACATTGTTGACAGTAACGGTCACATTGGTACAAACTTCAATCGTGCCATCGCTTACACAGACCTGGAAGAGATAAGTTTGCGTGCCTTGGCTGGCGTTGGGTGTCCAGGTAAACACACCTGTCAGCGGGTCAATAGTGGCACCTTCCGGCGCGTTCTTCAGGCTAAATGCCAGCGTTTGCGCGGGCAAGTCAGGATCTGTCGCGGTCGCGGTAAAGGTTAATAGTTCTAATTCGTCAACTTCCTGCTCAGGAACAGGCGCGATAACAGGAGGCAAGTTAACTTCCCGCACGGTGATGGTAGCTATAACTTCAGCACACTCCACTGGTTCGCCATTATCGCAAGCTTTAAAGGTAACGGCATATACGCCAGGTCCCTGGGCTTCGTTGGGTGTCCAGCTAAAGACATGGGTAGTCGGATTCAAAACCGCGCCTTCGGGAGCATTTTCCATACTGTAGCTAATGGTTTGAGCAGGCTTATCAGGATCTGATGCTCTGAGGTCATAAGTAACCTGGGTAAGTTCATCGATTGCTTTGTCTTCGATGGGATAGAGGAAGACAGGCGTGAGATTGGCTTCGAGCACTGTGATGGTCAGCTCTTGTTCGTCACAAAGAGAAGGCGTGCCATTGTCACAGACCTTGATGGTAAAGGTGTAGACGCCGGGACCTTGCAATTCGGTGGGCGTCCAGGTAAATTCGCCTGTCGTCGCGTCAATCGCCGCGCCAGCTGGAGCACCAAGCAAACTAAAGGTGAGGGTGTTCGCGGGAAGATCAGGGTCAACAGCCACCACAGTAAAGCTGGTAAGCTCCATCTCATTGATGGTCATATCTTCAATCGCGGGTTCAATGCTGGGGGCAACATTAACTTCGTTGACAGTTACCGTAAAGGTATCCTCACCACAAAGCACCGGATCAGCATCATCACAAACCTGAATGGTGATGTCATATTCGCCAGGACCCTGAGCTTCTGATGGAGTCCACACAAAGCGACCTTCAACGATTTCCGCACCATCCGGTGGATCAATTATGCTAATCGTCAAAACATTAGCAGGGATATCTTTATCAATAGCAGGAACTGCAAAGTCGATCGTATCCAACTCATCCACTTCCATGTCGTCAATGACTGGATAGATTTGTGGAGCGAGATTTACTTCGTTCACGGTTAGCGTGAATGTCGCAGTCGCGCAAGCCGGCGGGGCAAAATTATCACAGGCCTTTATGGTGATGGTATATTCGCCAGGCCCTTGGGCCTCAGATGGCGTCCAGGTAAATGCTGCTGTGGAGGCATTAAACGTGGCACCTTCTGGCAGATTCTCGGCACTGTAGCTAATCGGCTGGGTTGGGCGATCAGGATCAGTAGCTTTAAAGTTCCAGCTAAAGGATACCAGTTCATCAATCGTCTGATCTTCAATGGGGTACTTGAATTCTGGCGATGCGTTGACCTCATGTACTGTGATAGTCAGGTTTTGTTGGGCGCAAAGTGATGGCGCACCATTGTCACAAACTTTTACGGTAAAGGTATAAACGCCTGGACCTTGTTCTTCTGTGGGTGTCCAGGTGAATACGCCTGTCTCGCTGTTGAGCACAGCTCCTTCAGGCGCGCCGGTCATGCTAAAGGTAAAGGTGTTGGCAGGAATATCATCGTCTTCCACCGGGATGGTGATGGTGAATTCTTCCTGCTCATTAATTTCTTGTGGGTCAATAACAGGGTAAATACGTGGGGCAAGATTGACTTCGTTGACCGTTATTTTCCATTCTTTGGTCGCGCAAAGCACTGGCCCACCATTATCACAGGCTTTGATGGTCACAGTGTACTCGCCAGGGCCTTGTTCCTCGGTAGGAGTCCATTCAAATTTGCCGGTAGCCGCATCAAATGTGGCACCTTCAGGCAGGTTTTCTACACTTATAGTGACCGTTTGCATAGGATCTGAGTCTACAGCAGCAAACTCAACATCCATGCCAGTAAGCTCATCAACACTGGCATCCTCAACAGGATAGGTAAAGACAGGTGGTTCATTCGTTGATACGACATTAATCGTCACCGTAGCAGTATCACTGTAATTGTCCATCAGACCAGGCGTCGCGTGCATGGTGTACTGGAAGGTGTCTGTACCAACAAAACCGTCGTTGGGCGTATAGGTAAAGCTACCATCTTCGTTGAAGACCAGCGTGCCGTTGGCAGGGCCGCTACCGGTCACCAAAGAAGCTGTAATCTTGTCGTAGATGTTCGCATCCGTATCGTTTGCCAAAACGCCAGGCGCGGCAACGACTAAATCAACACCGTAGTTTGTTGTGTATTCGTCATCCGTAGCTGTAGGTGGATGGTTGAGAATGAGGCTAATCAAAACAGGATCGTGGTCAGAAGAGCGATAAGCGTCTGGGCTATAAAGCGCGGCTTGTTCCGCGGGCTTGAAGGTATTGTCGTAGTCGAATACATCCGCCTCATCGGCATTAATGTTCCAGAAATTGGCATCCAAAACGTAGGAAGCAAATTTCTTATTTGCCAGGGCATGATCCAGATAGCCTGTGCGTCCGTCATAAACGTAGCCATAGGCATTGTCACCACGGAAGCGTTCCACTAAGTTGATGACATCATCCGCGGTTCCCGCGGTACCATCCGCGCCGAGTTTGATAGCATCGATGGGGTCTTCTTTGGCATAGGAGTTGAGGTCACCGATAATGACGTACATACCGGATTCAGCCTCAGTTGGATCTGATTCGAGCCAGTCGACCAAAACGGTGGCAGCAGCGGTACGCGTGAGGTTACAGTTGCCCTGTCCATCACCAAGATCCGGGTCGCCCGCGCAAGCGGAACCTTTCGATTTGAGGTGGTTCACTGAAACGGTAAAGATTTCGTTGGTGATTTTGTCCTGGAAGCTTACCGCGAGACTGGGTCGGTTGCGGGTAGTGTCATAAGCAGGATCAAAAGTTTCATCCAAAACAGCGAATTCACCGACCTGATCAACCTTGGCAGGTTTATAGATAAAAGCCTGCTTAATGGCATCCGTGCCGATGTTCCCCGTTGCCACGTAGGCATATGTGTCCGGCGCGGTGGCGGCGTTGAGCCCTGCAACGAGGTCAATCACCGCGGCATCAGCCGGGATACCCGGATGTTCGTTTTCGATTTCAATCAACCCGATCACATCCGCTTCCATACCCAAAATAGCAGCGATGATTTTATCGCGCTGGCGGGTAAATTCTTCAGCGGAATCCGCGCCACGACAATTGACGTTGCCATCAGGACCACAAATATTTCCAGCGTTATCGATGGTCACAAAGTAGTTGAGCACGTTCAGGCTGGCAATGCGGATTTCGCCTGCCACAAGGGCTGGCGCGGCTGGTCGCGCGTTGAGTGATGTGTAAGTAGCTGTGCCAACCGGCTGGATTTTATATTCGTTGTTGCTGTAATCCATGATGCCAGTGAGCCCAGTTACCGTATCTCCACCACGGAAGTAGTGCGTTTTAGTGAACTGAGTGCCATCAGGATGGCGCAGATAAGGTGGATTCTGGCTGGTGAGCGTGTCATCAACCTTGATCATATCCAGCAGATAAGCCGCGTCAGCAGCATTGGCTTCCGCGCCTGGTTCATTGGCATGCGTGGAACTGAAGTGGCGACTGCTCGCCAGCACGATTTCACCATAGCGGTCATAGTTGAAATATTCAGAAATATAAAGCGCCTGTGGGAAGGTAACGAGCATACCTTCTAAAGGTTCATAGTTTTTAGGCGCGACAGCGGGTAAGGTCAGCTCAAGCGCGGCGATGGTTTGCCCTGTATTACAAGTCAAGACCGTTGAGGCGCTGCTGGGCGTGATTTGGGTTTGATTATAATACTCGCTCACACTACCGGTGATACGCAACAGATCGCCCACGTTTACGGTTGGGGTGGCACTATACACAAAGATGCCGTCAGATGTCGCGGGATTGCCATCACCAGTAGCATCTTGAATGTAGTAGCCTTTTTTACCACCCACCTGGAAGTTGGCGGTAACAACACCTTCGGTGGTTACCGTTTGACCAACGATCGGGCTGGCATCGCCGGAACCCTGAATGTCATAAATAGCTGTAAAGGGGTCACCGCATCCTGCCACGATATTGAATGAGGAAACGAAATCAGCTGCCATATGTTCATTGGCAGCATTGACCACCAAGTCTTTATCCACGGTGACCGTGCAGGTTTCCCCCGCGCTAAAGTCGGTATCGGGATTTAGGGTGAAAACTGGATTGGCATCGGCCACCGCGGCGGTGTGGGTGCCTGAAGTGCCACAAGTGATATCGTACCAGCCTGTGCTCACGGTAACCGCTTCGCTGAAGGTGATGATGATATCCGTGTTTTTGGAAGCGTTCGCGCCTGTGGCGGGAACGATAGACGCGACCGTGGGACCAACAGGAGGCGTAACGTTACAGTTGGATGTATGTGAGCCAAGATAAGTGAATGTATCTTTCGGGTATGCAATCCAATCAAGAGAAGGAACATACACATCTCCTGGATTAGTATCCCCTGAGCAGATATCAGGCTTTCTAACCAGGGTCATATCCAAGGTCGAGACACCTCCATCACTCCAAGCTGTTCCGGGATCAAAACCAACCTGACCAATGCTGTCAAGGACGGTATCGGTAGAAAGTCTGCGCATGACAATAGCATCATCACCATTGAAGTTGGTAACGGCACTTGTTATATCGGCGACTGCCAGAATTTCTGCGGCTGCTGCTGAATTCGCAATAACATAGACATCTTTATCTGCCAAGGTACCGGATAGCGTTACCTGATTGGTAATATTAGTGGAACCATTGGCATAAAGCGCGATATGAATATCTGAAAGATCCATCGCCGCGCCAGTCGCATTATAGATTTCAAGTGCTTTGTTACTGGAACCGCCTTCAATATATTCCGAGAAGAATACCGCGTTGGGATTCGCTGTAGGTCCACAAGTGTTCGTTGGGCTTGCAGAGTTGCGTGGCACAGGCGACTCTGCCACAAAATCATCGTCGTTTTTGTCTGTGTCCTGGCAACCATTTGATTTGCGTTGCGCGGAAAGCGTGGTGCTTAACGCAGGAGCGGCGGTTGTTCCTTCATAATAGTTTGCGGTACCATAGCCAATCAAATCAATAATTCTTGCCAACTGTTCATCATTACAAACCGTCGAGGAACCATTACAGCCCAAGGATTCCGTTCCTGTGACCAAAGCCACCTTTCCTGACTTGTTAGACAAATCAATCGGTGTTGAATCAGTGAGGTCAGGCGTTGGCAGCGATGCACCAACCGACCCTCCACTCCCTTGCACCAGAAAGTATTTTCCTGGATCCAGGCTGACATTAGGAAGCTCGGTCAAATTTCCTGAGTCGGCGCCAAAGTTTCCGTCTCCCGTAGCGCTCGCGTATTGAAGGGATAAACCTTCAAGAGAAACGGCTGCTGTACCCGCGTTAAATATTTCAATAAAGTCGTGTGTGTACGTGGCATCAGTGCCACTTCCACCACTATACACCTGGCTAATGCGCAAGCTGTTGGAAGCATATACAGGCTGAACGGGTTGAAAACCGATCATGCCCAACACCATTGCCAATATTGTTAATACATATATAATTTTTCGGGTCATTTTTCCTCCTTCGGACAAATGGGATATAAGAAAGTTCTCTTATTCTATTTTATCATGCTTGTACTAATATTAAGTGGATTACTGTCTAAATGTTTGTAAGTTCTTGATTAGTCTTTGTTAATTAGGATTTTACCTCACGTCTGTACAGATCACAGTCACTGTTTTCGAGTTGATACTCACTGGTCTTTCTCACAAAACATGAAATTCACACAAATAGCATAGTCATATAAGTTTGTTTTGGGGGAAGACATGAAAGGAATTGTTTAATGCTTTCCAAGACAAACTTTTTAGGTTTATCGAAACCTTTACGCGTTTAGCAAGAATCAGCGTGTTAGTCTTTACTAACTTTTTAAACCCATCAACCCGCGCCTTTACAGAAACAATTTGTTTCACGTGAAACAAATTACATACAAGCAGGTTTTACCTTCCCTATAACAGTTTTATGATGGCCTGTTCCCTTTTTTTAGTTAATCTCATCGCATTTTAATACATGACCAATCAAAAATTATTTTGGGATAATTTGCTGTTCGATCCAATAGAACTTTCAGCAAACAACCCTTATTCCTAATACCTAAACACCTTTGATTAGAGTTATTCATGTCGTATACTTTTTGAGAAACAAGGTCATCTGCTTCAATCCGACTTACAGGATTATTACTTTGAATGATTATCTTTGCTCTTTTAAGTACTGAGTGCTGGAGTAAATCAGCGGCTTGTTAATTAGTAAACTTCCCGGCCAGGCTTTGTTCTATAACTGTTATGCGATGTGCTTCATCTTTGTTCATCATTATTTTCATTCCTTTGGATTTCTGTATTTCTTTCTAAAGGGGTGTCATAATCGCTGGTTACTTATGGGGGTGTCATAGTCGCTGACTAACAACACAAAACAGAGACTGTTGAAAAACAAGTCCAAAATCATCCAAACGTTAAAGATACGTGGTTTAATTAATCCGAACTACAAATGAAAGGTGACAGGCACAGATGGGAAACCCACG
>Ga0123334_1002878_pt1 | contig 19376 bp, 19 predicted proteins | sample BiotimSIPDNA_FD_89706 | JGI IMG/M metagenome (GOLD analysis project Ga0123334, IMG submission 89706) | Anaerobic biogas reactor microbial communites from Washington, USA - Biogas_R1 time_0 SIP DNA | ecosystem: Engineered > Bioreactor > Anaerobic > Unclassified | place: Washington, USA... | reverse complement strand
GGTTGAAAGTACTGCCGCATCTGACCAGTTGGTCAGATAACAAAAGCCATGGCTGAGATCCCACTTTGCTTCATGCAGGAATTGAAGACCCTTGGGCTGGACGAAGGCGCTGAGACCGCGCTGCTCGGGTACGCGCGCCGGCACCTGCGCCGGATGTCAGCGCGTGCGCAGGAAGCATACACGGGCGATGTGCCCAATTTTCCGATTTGCGGGCTGCATCCGCTTGGGAGGCTGGCAGTGCTCATCTGGAAGCTGGCGGAAATCCGTGCCTGCTACGAGGCGCTGGGCGTGTCCGCGGAGATCATCCGGGAAACATTCAGCGATGTTGCCCTGAGGCAGCGTCTTTTTTTCCAAAAGACGGGGAAATATGGGTTGAGCCGCGGCGACTGCGTCTGGCTGCGGCACCTGGCAGGCACGAACATTTTTAAGTTGGGCGTGCTGCAATTCCAGCCGATGAAAATGATCTACCTGGAAGAATACGAAGACGGCAGACCGTTTTTCGTCATTTCTGAGGCGCAGAAAGTCCGCCTGCCTGCCAGTGCGCCCGTCCTGAACGTGCACATCCAAAAAGGGGCGGATCTGAGACAAAAGCGGGTGGCAGAGTCGCTAAATATGGCGAAGGGATTCTTCGTCCGGATTTTCCCCGCGGAGCGTTTCCGCGCGATGGTCTGCTATTCCTGGCTTCTGCATCCGGGATTGAAGACGCTGCTGCCGCCCGGAAGCCGCATTTTGAGTTTTGCCGGCAATTTTGAGACAGTGATTGAAACAAGCGATCAGCAGCAGGCGCTCGAGCGCATTTTCGGCGGGCGTTTCCGCCGGAGAGCTGACTACCCGCGGCAAACCAGCCTTCAGCAGGCAGCCTTGAAGGACCTTTCAAGTTTGGGCTACGCCCTTGGCATTATTTACCTGGATTAAAAAACAGAGAAATCAGCTCCAGACCATTGCCCACTGCACCGCGATGGCGATGAGCGCGCCCAAGAATACTCCCGCGACCGCTTCGCCGGGGGTGTGACCGATAATTTCCCGCAGGTAGGAGATCTGGCTTTCTTCCAACCTCTTCAAATGAAGCAATTCCCGCGCGATTTGGTTGATGCGTTCAGCGTGAAAGCCAGCCTGCCGGCGCACGCCGGTGGCGTCGTAGACCACGATGCCGGTAATCGCGAGGGCGAGGGCGAAGATCGGGCTGTCCCAACCAGCGTTGAGCCCGATGGAGGTGGTGACCGCGGTCATCAGGGAGGAATGCGATGAAGGCATCCCGCCGGCGCTCAGCAGCAGGGTCCAGTTCCAGCGTTTGTGGCGCAGGTACTCGATTGGCACCTTGAGCAGTTGCCCCAAGAACCAACCAAGCATGGTTGAAACCCCTACCGGGTTGGTAAAAAAATCAAAAACTCTCACTCCGATTCTCCATCCGCGGCATCGGGCGAAAGCGTCTCCACGCGCAACTGCGCGTTCTCCAGCAACTTGCTGCAGAGGTCGCTCAGGCGTTTGCCCTCTTCGTAGAGTTTGAGGGCTTCTTCGAGCGGCAGTTCGCTGTTTTCGAGTTGGGTGATAATTTGCTGCAGGGAAGCAAAAGCGGTTTCAAAACTTGGAGTAGCTTGGTCTTTCATTCGATGTCTCCTGAAATAGTCGCGGCGACGCTGCCATCGCTCAACTGGATCTGGATAGGTTGATTGGGGTGGGTTTGCCCGCGGCGCGAGATGAGCGCGCGAGTTTGAGCGTCGCTGACGATGGCGAACCCGCGTCTGAGCACTGCCATCGGGCTGACGCTTTCGAGGCGGCTTGTCAGATTTTGCAGGTTGAGGCGGCGCTGGCTGAGGTAATGGCTCATGGCGCGTTCGAGGCGCTCGCGTGTTTCGTCCTGAAACTGGAGGTAAATTCGCACGCGCTGCGCGGGCGAGTGGCGCTGGAGGCGATTTTCTGCCAGCAGGAGCTCCTGGCGCAAGTTTTCAAGCCGGGCGGTGAGGGTGAGGTTCAGGCTCTGGTCAAAGAGGCGGAGTTTCTCAGTTAGTTCCGCGATGGTGACAGGGGTGGCGAGTTCGGCTGCGCCGGTAGGGGTTGGGGCGCGCAGATCGGAAGCAAAATCCGCGATGGTGAAGTCAGTTTCATGCCCGACGCCGGAGATGACGGGCACGCGCGCTCCGCGGATGGCATAGGCAACGGCTTTATCGTTGAATGCCCATAAATCTTCTATCGAACCGCCCCCGCGGGCGAGAATGATCAGATCAAGATCAGGCAGGCTGCTGAGCGCCTGAAGCGCGCTGACAATGCCGGCGGGAGCTTCGGCGCCCTGGACGGCGGTCGGGGCGAGCGTTACGCGCGCCAGGGGCAGACGCCGGCGCAAGGTGTTCAAAATGTCCTGCAGCGCCGCGCCGCTGGGGGAGGTGACCACGCCGATGTGCCGCGGGAGCCGCGGGAGGGGGCGCTTAAGCTCGGGGGCAAAGAGACCTTCCGCCTCCAGTTGGGCTTTGAGGCGCAAAAACTCCTGGTAGAGCTGCCCCTCTCCGACCGGCTGCATTTCGTCGATGTAAAGCTGCACCTGCCCGCCGGCAGGGTAGAGGCTCATCGCGCCGTGAGCCTGGACGCTCTGCCCGTCCTGAGGGCTGAAACGCAGGCGGAAGGCGTGGCTCTTCCACATCACGCAGCGCAACTGCGCCTCGCTGTCTTTGAGCGAGAAATACAAGTGCCCGGAACGCGGCTGACTGAAGTTGGAAATCTCTCCCCGAACCCAGACATCGCGCAAAATCTCATCCGACTCGAGCATCTCGCGCAGATAAGCGCTCAGAGATGTAACAGTAAAAACCATCGGCTGAAGCGGCGGAAAATCGAATGTGAGCATGGATTAAAGTATACGCTATTAACTGGTTTTATCGAGTGCGGGGATTTATACTAAGCGAATAATTGGAAACAAAGTCGATTGTCATCATTGAAACAATTTCATGTACAATAATAGATTATCACGACTATACGGAGACCGCTATGAATCACCTTTCACTCAAATTTCGGCAAGGATCAGTCATTTTAATGGTGGCAGTGCTCATGCTGAGTTCTTGCGGTGCGCCGGGCAGGGGCTCGGGGGCTGCGCTCTTGGTGAACGCGAAACACCCCGAGGTCGGCATTCAGCAGGGTCAGATTTTCGATCTGGAATTATCGCTCTCCAACCCGGACACGGTCAATGCCAACGTGAAAGAAATCCGTTTCGCATCCAACTTTTTTGAATGGGCGAGTTACGAAGGTTCCATTCCGCCCCTGACCATGGAAGAGCAAGCTAACGGCGATGGGGTCATCAAACTGGATATGGTCATTGCTCCGACCGGGGTTGAGGACTTCGTGTTCCGCTTCAGGGCGACCAAGAGCGGCGAAGTTCAGGGGGACTGGCAGGTCGTTGCGGACTCCGGGGTCACGGCGATTGAGACCAAAATGGCAATTGCCGGATCGACTCCCACAGGCTGGGAGCCAGGCGTCTCCCCGGATGAAGAAGCCCCGGACCTGGGTCCCATCCCCTACCAGGCAGTAGTGCAAATCACAGCTTACGTGAACGTGGACGGCGAATCCGTGCCCTGGTGGAGCGGTTCCGGCACCATCATTAGTTCGGACGGGCTTATTCTGACCAACGACCATGTCGTCAGCTCAACACGCTACGAGGAAGTCACCGCGCTGCTTGTCTCACTGACTGTTGCCCAGGACCAGCCTCCGGTGGACAGCTACTTTGCCTACGTTGTCCAGGCGGATTCGCTTCTGGACCTGGCGATCATCAAACCCGCCTGGGACATGGACGGAAATCCGCTGGACTACAGCCAACTCAAGCTGCCATTCGTACAGTTGGGTGACTCGGACACCCTCGATTTAGGCGAGCCGATCGTGATTCTCGGCTATCCGGCAATCGGCGGCGGCACCATCACCCTCACCCGGGGCGAGGTCAGCGGTTTTACCGCTGAGGAACCATTTGGCAGCAGGGCATTCATCAAAACCAGCGGAACCATCGCCGGCGGCAACTCTGGCGGGCTCGCGGTGGACGCGGAAGGGCGCATCGTCGGCGTTCCAACCCAAGTCGGGTACGGCGACGCCGCGCTGGATATCGTTGACTGCCGACCTCTGCGGGATACCAATCGGGACGGATATATTGATGAAAATGATGACTGCGTGCCGACAGGCGGGTTCATCAACGCGCTCCGCCCGGTGAACCTTGCGCGTGAGATGATTGAGGCTGCCAAACGCGGGGAAGTCTACGTCAGCTCTGGGGAAAGTCAGGATCAGGTTTATCAAAACGCGGGACAGGTCGTCTTTGAAGACGATTTCTCAAACCCCAAGAGCGGCTGGCTGAGCTCTTCTAATGAGAATGGCAGGCGCGCCTATGAAAACGGCGAGTATACCATCGACGTGACCGCCTCGATGTACTGGTTCTGGACCGACCAGTACTTCTCCTACGATAATCTGATGGCAGAGGCGGATGTGCGCGTAGTCAGGCGAGTTGGAGACGCGGACTACGGCTTCATCTGCGGCATGCAGGATGATGACAACTTCACCGCGCTTGAGATCAGTGAAGACGGATACTTCACGATTTGGAAGCAGGTGAACGATGAAAATGTCACCCTTCTGAACTGGACTTACAGCGATAGGTTGGCTGGGTCTGGTCCTTACCGGCTGGCTGTGCAATGCGGTCGGGAGAGCCTGCGCCTGGCGGTGGATGGCGTGCTGCTTGGGGAAGTGCACGACCCGGACTTTAGACCTGGCGGTTTTGGGATGATCGCCGGAACCTTTGAAAAGGGCGGCTTCAAGGTCGCGTTCGACAATCTGGTTCTCATGATTCCCTGAGGTGTACCATGCGCATGAAAACTTTAACGATTCATCATCTGGTGAAAGGTGAGGATCTCAATCACCATCAGACTTTATTTGCCGGTCGGGGCGCGGAGTGGCTGGTGGAGGCGGGCTTCATCGCCGCGGCAGATTTGCTGCCGCCGGAGTATGTGCTCTGCTTCAAAATCCACGGCATGACCTTCCAGCGTCCGGTGAATCCTGGCGAAGTGATACGGTTCGACTCGCGGATCGTTCTGACCGGACGTTCGCGCATCATCGCGTATGTACGCGCGACCACGAAGGAAGAGCCAACCGTGGATGGATTTCTGACTTTTGTGTATGTGGATGACCAAGGCAAGTCGCGCCCTCATGGAATTACCATCGAGGCAGAGACTTCGGAGGAAATCGAACTGCAGGAGCTGGCGCGCAACCTTTAGCCCCTGCTTTGGCACAAGCTCAGACCTGGATGGCAGGCAGTCCGCCGAAGCGGACTGATTCCTGCTGGAGCTTCTCGTAGATACGCATGTTGAGCTGGTTTTGCGCCTTCACCATTGCGTCGTAATCGGGCAAGGTCACAAAAAAGACCACTTCGAAAACAAGCCCTCCCGGGGCAAAGCTCTGGAAATGTGCTCGCGAAAAGCGCGTGTTTTCCAGTCCCCCAGAGGCTTTTTCAATCCATTCGGGGATTCTCGCGATTTTTTCAGGCGGAGTGTCGTTGGCGATCTGGAAGGTGAATGATACCCGCCTTTCTTCCAGGCGGCTGAAGTTTTGTATGGGGGTTTTGAGAATCTCAGAGTTGGAGATGGAAATCTCCTCACCTGTGAGGTTGCGGATGCGGGTTGATCTTAAGCCGATCCGTTCGACCGTGCCGAAAAAAGCCCCGGTTTTGATGGAATCTCCGGGTTCATAGGGTTTATCGACATGGATGATCAGGCTGGAGAGCAGATCCACCACCAGGCTTTGCGCTGTCAAACCAATGGCGATGCCGCCGAGCCCGAGACTGGCGATGATGCCGGAAAGGTCGAAGTTGGGGATGCTCTGCAGGATGACCAGCGCCGCCACAAACCAGATGATGATCCGGGCGATAAGGGCAATTCCTCGCAGCGAGGTTCGGTGGGCAGTGTCATCAGGCAGTTTGGCTATTTGTTGGGCGGACCAGTGGCTGATGCCCAGGTCTGCCCATCTCCCGGCTTGAATGGCGAGCATGGCAATCAGCAAGACCCTCAGCAGACTGATCACCGTAGCGGACAGGTCGAGGAAGCGGGAGGCTATCCAGACAGCCGTGACGATCATTGCCGGCAGCAAGAGCTGGCTCAGCAGGCGGAGGATGAGGCTTGGGGTAGTTGTGCCGTGGGTTTTCTTTCGGAAGCCAGCCCTCACAAGCAGCAGGAGGAGCAAAACGAGCGTGAAAACCGCCAGCGCCTGCAGCCAGCGCGGGAGAGAATTGTTGAGAAAGACTGTTTCCATAGGGAATATTGTAACATCAAGCCTTGTTTTCCCTCATGATCATGCATAACAGGAGTCTGTACCTGTGAGCAAGATGTTCTGCTATATGGGTCACAACAGGCGGGGATGCCTTATAATTGACCCGTAAAAAAACGCTAACAATACGGACGGTCTATGGGCAGACAGGAAACCAAAACTGAATATTTAACCAAATACCACTATCCCCGAAATCAATTCCGACGGGGTTTGCTGCGGGGCGGGATCGCCTTCCTGGCAAAAATCCTGATCGACTACAAGGTTATTGGAACGGAAAACCTTCCAGAAAAAGGACCTTTGCTGATTGTTGGAAACCATTTCCATTTTTTGGACACGGTCGGTCCGATCCACAGCACCAAATATCCGCTGGAATTTATCGGCGATGCTGAAATGCCGAACGCGCCAATCAGTATGAAAATTTTCCCCCGCATCTGGGACACGCTGCGGATCGCGCAGGGCACGGCAAACCTGGCGGCAATGCGGGCAGCGGAGGCGGTGTTGGAGCAGGATGGAATCCTGGCGATTTTCCCAGAGGGGCATGTTCACAAGCCTCCGCTCGGCACGCCGCTTCCAGGCGCCGCCTTTATGGCGCTGCGTCTGGGCGTCCCGATCCTGCCGATCGGCACCTTCAGCGAAGACAATTGGGACATCTTCGGGACTTTGCGAAGCAAACGCCGTAAAGCCCGCGTGGTTTCGCGCATCGGCAAGCCTTTCGGTCCGCTGGCGATCGGCGAACCCGGGAAGCTGCCCGGGCGTGCCGAAGTCAAAGCCGCCGGGCAGGTGATCATGGAAAAGATCGCCGAAATGCTTCCCATCGCTGCCAGAGGTCCCTATACGACCGGGATTGTGTGAGAACCATCCGAAGTTAATAGAATAAATATAATGGAAGGTTATCATTACAGCGTTGTGAAGCCGCAACTGGCTGGATTGGATTTATGATGGATTATAAGGATTATTACAAAACGCTCGGGGTCGGCAAGACCGCTACGGAAGACGAAATAAAGACCGCCTACCGCAAATTGGCGCGCCGCTATCACCCCGATGTGAACAAAGATCCGCAGGCGGAGGAGAAATTCAAAGAGGTCAATGAAGCCTACCAGGTGCTTTCGGACCCGGAAAAGCGCAAGAAGTACGACCAGTTTGGCTCGGAATGGCAGCGCTACCAGTCTTCCGGCGGGCAGCCGGGAGGCTTTGACTGGGGCAGGTGGCAGCAAGCGCCGCAAGGCGGTCAGCCCGGCTACCGCACCGTCTCACAGGAAGAATTTGACAGCATGTTCGGAAACCTCGGAGGCTTTTCGGACTTCTTCAACACGCTGTTCGGGCAAGGCGGTTTTGGCGCCAGACCTGCCTACAGCCGCAGCAGCCGTTCCGCACAGACCGCCAGACCGATGGAACATGAGGTGGAACTCACCCTCGAAGAAGCCTACTCCGGCGCGAAGCGCGTGCTGCAGTTTGAGGGCGGCAGAAAGATAGAAGCCAGCATCCCCCCGGGTGTGCGCACCGGTTCGAAGGTGCGTCTGAGCGGGCAAGCTGGCGGAGCAGATCTTTTCCTGAAGATCAAGGTGCTGCCGCACAAGCGATTCACCCGCAAAGGGGACGACCTGATCACCACGGTATCGGTGGATATCTACACCGCCATTCTTGGCGGTGAGGTCAGCGTGGAAACGATGGGCAAACCCGTTCGCCTGACTATCCCGGAAGGGACTGACAGCGGTAAAACTATGCGTCTGAAAGGGCTTGGCATGCCAAACCTCAAGAATCCAACCCAATATGGCGATCTTTACGCGCGCGTCGAGTTGCGCCTGCCGGCTCGCCTGACTCCCGCTGAAAAAGAAAAATTCCGTGAAATTCGCAACATGAGGCGCGCGTAACTTGGCGCCTTGAGGGAACAAGCAAAGGAATTGCTGCCATGACAAAGACTTTTCGGAAGAATATCACTGTCTATGCCGGTTCGGCTGATAATTTGAGTCAGGAATACCTTGACGGAGCCTGGAAGTTGGGAGAAACCCTGGCAAAGCAGGGACGCAGGATCTATTACGGAGCCGGTAAGACGGGGCTTATGGGCGCGTTGGCGGACGGCGCACTGGCATCAGGCGGGGAGGTGATCGGGCTGATCAACGATGGGCTCAACCTGCCTCATCTTGTCCATTCCGGTTTGAGCGGGATGGAAACGGTGCTCGATATCCACGCGCGGCAAGCGCGGTTGAACGAACTCGCGGACGCCATGATTGCCCTGCCGGGCGGTTTTGGCACCTTTGCCGAGCTTTTTGAAGCCCTCACATGGGAACAGATCGGTCTGCACAGCAAACCGATTGGTATCTTGAACCTTAGCGGATATTTTGACCCGACCATCGCGATGATTGACAACGCGATTGATAAGCATTTTGTCTATGCCGAACACCGGCGATTCTTCTTTGTTTCGGAACATCCTGAAGAGTTGCTGGAAATGCTGGATAACTTTACTCCGCACCAGGGCGTCAATCGTTGGATGGAGCGTCCATGAAATTCTTGAACACACTGCTCATTGATCTTGACGATACAATCTATCCGACAGCGAGCGGCGTCTGGCCTCTTATCACCGTGAAGGTTTTTCAGTATATGCGCGATGTGGTCGGGATCCCCGAAGCTGAAATCCCCGAAAAACGCGACCGCCTCTTCCTTGAGCACGGCACCACCATGCGTGGTTTGAACATTGAGTATGGGATCGATGTCCATGATTACTTGCGTTTCGTTCACGGCGTGGACCTTTCGGGCGTGATCAAGCTCGATCCTGAGCTGCGCGCGATGCTGAACATGCTGCCGCAGAAGAAATGGATCTTCACCAACGCCAGTCGTGAGCACGCGAATAACGTGCTCGGAATCCTGGGCGTTGCGGATCAGTTTGAGGGCATCATCGACGTGCTCGACACAGAACCCTGGTGCAAGCCGCACAAACAGGCTTTCGAGACGGCGCTAAAGCTGGCTGGAGAGCCCGATCCGGACGAGACGCTGTTTGCGGACGATCTCGAGGTGAATTTGAATACTGCCCGGGAGCTCGGCATTCACACTCTGCGCGTAGCCGCTGAAGAGGTGGAGTCGAACCATCCCGTTATCAGCAACCTGCGGGAGCTGCCGCGCTTTTTGGCGCAAAATGGATTTAACTATATTGCGAATAACCGCTAAAGCGGTGATTTAGATGGAGATGTAATGGAAAATAAAGTTGTTCGCTCGTGTTTACTGGTACTTGTGGGGCTAGTGCTGCTGGCAGGCTCCTTCGTGCTTGGGTTTGGTACGGCAAGCGTCCTGCCAAAGAACCCGATCCGTCAGGAACTGGGGCTTGAAACCTGTCCAACTGCTGCGCCTTCGACTTCCGAAGACCCAACGCAGTCCCAGTCCGCAACCAGCTACTGTCTTGAATACACCAGTGCTTCGACTCCGGAAGAACTACAAAACCTCTTTGATCCTTTCTGGGAGAGCTGGAAACTGCTGCATGAAAACTATGTGGATCAGCCTCTGGATGACGTGATCCTGATGCGGGGGGCGATCCAGGGCATGCTGGCAGCCACGGGCGATAAACACACTTCGTACATGGACCCGGAGCAGTTCAAGCAAGCCAACACGGAGATGGAAGGCGAGTATACCGGCATCGGCGCCTGGGTCAATACCGGCGGCGACTATGTGGAGATCATATCGCCGATGAAAGGCTCCCCGGCGGAAGCCGCGGGCTTGCAGGCACAGGACCTTGTTATTGCTATCGATGGCGAGGATATGACCGGAATCCCTGGCGACCTGGTTTTGAAAAGGATTTTGGGTCCCGCCGGCGAAACGATCGTTCTGACCATCCGGCGCGGAGAGGAAACTTTTGACGTTCCCATCACCCGCGCCCTCATCCAAATCCCGGTTGTGGATTACGAAATGCGCGAGGACGGCATTGGCTACGTGGCGCTCTACACCTTCAATGAGCTGGCTACCGAAAAACTGCGAGCCGCGCTGAAGGACCTCCTGGCGCAGAAACCCAAGGGTATCGTTTTTGACCTGCGCGGCAACGGCGGCGGATACCTCGTGACCGCGGTCGAAGTGACTTCGGAATTCCTCAAAGACGGCGTGGTGCTCTACGAGGAATATGGCGACGGCACGCGCGAGCCTTATCCGGTGGAGAAGGGCGGAAGAGCTACCGAAATCCCGCTGGTTGTGCTCATTGATGAGGGCTCCGCTTCCGCCTCCGAGATCACCGCAGGCGCGCTGCAGGATTACGGGCGCGCGAAGCTGGTGGGGGTGACCAGTTACGGGAAAGGTTCCGTGCAAAACTGGATCCCGCTCCGCACGGAAGCAGGCGGCGTGCGCATCACCATCGCCCGCTGGCTGACCCCGAATGGCAATCACATCGACGGCATTGGACTGACCCCGGATTTGGTTGTGGAATTCACAGAAGAAGACCTGGAAGCCAAACGCGACCCGCAATTGGACGCGGCTGTGGAGCTTTTGCTCGACGCCCAGCCCTGAGAGAAATGAAATTTTCTGAGGAGTTAATAGAGGAAAGGAAAAAATAATGTACTTGGATTACTTGCTCTACATGATCCCGGGACTGTTGCTGAGTCTTTTCGCTCAGTTCAAGGTCAGATCCGCTTACACAAAATGGAGTCGGGTGCGCAACTATCATAACCTGACTGGCTTGGATACTGCCGAACAGCTCAAAGCGCGGGTTGGGCTCGAAAACGTCAAACTCACCCGCACCAACGGCACGCTCACGGACCACTACGACCCGCGCAATGATACCCTGTCGCTTTCGCAGGGGGTGGCGGATCAGCCTTCGGTGGCGGCGATGGCGATCACGGCGCACGAACTCGGGCACGCCATGCAGGATAAGACCAGTTATGGTCCCATGCGTCTGCGCATGGCAATTGTGCCCATCGTGAGTTTTGGTTCGAACTTCGGCATCATTTTGGTAATGATCGGCGTGGCGCTGCGCATGGCAAATCTGGCAATGATTGGCGTGATCTTGTTCTCGACCACGGCGTTATTTTCGCTGGTCACTCTTCCGGTTGAACTGGACGCCTCCAAACGCGCGCGAAAAATGCTGGATGATACCGGTTTGGTTGCCAACGCCGAGGAACGCAGCGGCGTAAAGCAGGTGTTGGATGCTGCGGCTTGGACCTACATAGCAGGGCTGGCAACCTCGCTGATGCAGTTGATGTATTACATATCAGTGGCTGGTCGTGCCAGCGGCGGCAGACGCCGGTATTGACCTTGAGTTGTGATTTAGAGAACAGGATGTCTCAGAAGAAGGGATATCCTGTTTTTTTATGTATTGAGACCTCCAAAGATATATTCTCGGGTAGGGGCACAGCATACCGTGCCCGGGAGAGGCGGGTGTCCTTTTATAACCCTGTTTGCATCCGCAACGGTATGGTTTTTCAATCCGGCAGTTTTTTGGACTAGATGGGTCTTATTCTTGGCGGGTTAGTATCGCTGGTAGGGCGGGGTTGGAAGCGGTCGAATTGGAAATTGTGGCTGAATTTTACCGCTTCCAACCCGCCGCGATCGAATCATCTATTTGGCGGAATAGAGATGACGACGTCCTCGATGGCGGGTTGAGGACGGTCAAATGAGCGGAAAATCCAGACCGATTTGTCCTCACCCACGCCCTACGAAAAATGCCGTGCCTTCCTGGTGGATTGGGGACGGTCAAATGGATACATATTATTAGACCTTGTCGTTCCCAATCGCACTCGCGGGGACCAACTTGCCATCTTCGGAAGGATGAGGCTTCTGCCCGTACTGTACAGATGGGGTTGTACGGATGGGGCATGTGCCCGCAGGGTATCGCTCCATCCGCTTCCATCGGCGGGTTGAGGACGACCATAAGGCTGCAAAATGATGGTTCGGATTGTCCTCAACCACGCCCTTCGAAAAATGCCGCGCCTTCGTGGCGGATTGGGGATGGTCAATTGGATTCAAAATATCAGACCTTGTCGTCCCCAATCGCTGCAATATTACATTCAGCAGTTGTCATAAAAAGCAGAAAATCGGCGGGAGTGAACCCCCGCCGTACGGATGGGGCTCGCTCCATCCGCTTCCATCGGCGGGTTGAGGACGACCATAAGGCTGCAAAATGATGGTTCGGATTGTCCTCAACCACGCCCTACGAAAAATGCCGCCCCTCGATGGCGGATTGGGGACGGTCAAATGGATACATATTATTAGACCTTGTCGTCCCCAATCGCGCCGAAAAAATCGTGCCTTCGGACACGCTCAACAGGCGCATCCCAGACTTAATCAGCCTGACCTGGCCTCGTCAACCGCAAGCGATCAGCCTCTCCTCGCGGTGAAAGTTGAGCTGTGGAGACTGAGCTTCTCACTTTTGCCCCAAAAGGGTGGTCATTGAGGAGCAAAAACTTCAGGGCACTAATTTAATGTCCGATAAAATAGGGCTTTTGGGGTAAGCCCACTCATCAAATTGAAATAAGTAAAAACCAAAGGGCGCCATAAAAAGCGCTCTTTGGTTTCTTTTGCCCATAATTCCTTATCTTTGGATCATTGGCAATGCCAAAGGAAAGAGGGGTGGATTTTCATAAATTATTTGGGCACCGCAAAACTCGCGTGTAGCAGCGCCCGGCGGCAGTTTGAATTCAAGCCAGTACAGCCACCCACTGGTATCAAAAGTGAGGTCATAGATATGGAAAATGTCGTAGTGTCCACCCGCCCTTGTTTCTGTTAATGTAAATTTCTTTAATTCTTATGTATTGGTTATGGACAAATAATGCCTTTTCCATAATGAGACCTCAATAGGACCATTGGACGGATCAGCAACAGTATTCCTGTAAGTAAAATTAATACTACTACCCTTCACATCGTCCGGCACATTCACCGGAATTGAAAAAGTTTTAGCTGCACCTCCACCATCGCCACTCCCCAAACAACCAAAGCCGCCATTATAGTATGTCACACGGGAATCATGAGGGACAAAATTAATGCCGACAGCGCTAAAAGTATCAATCTGGTTCGCATTGATCTGATTATCGGCATCCGGTCTTGAAGGACCTTCCCCTGCCCCAGAAACCGGGTCTTCCTGGGTTTGCACTTCAGCCTGCGCGGCTTGGGGTGTGTAGCTTGTGATCGCGACAATGGCGATCAGGATCAGACTGATCAATAAATAGAATTTGGTTTTCATTTTTCTTTCTCCTGTTATTTAAATGAACGATTCTGAATTTTGGATGAGCTGCCGGGTCCAGAAGGCAGGGTTTGCCAAACGCAAGCAATACAAACAACTAATTTGATCCTGATCAAGCAAGGGTTTAGTAGCACGAATGAACATCAACCACGCTTGATGTTTTATTACAAAATTATAATTGCGGTATGAAATTATCGTCAAGCCTGCTGTGTTTACAGGGAAACTGCATCTTATCTGTTTCCTGGGGTAGGGGCGGGTATTAAGCCTGTAAGCGTCGGCATCACCGTGGTGAGGGCGGCATTTGAATCTCGGAACCCTCATCTTCGTCAATCCCCCACTTCCCCGCGGGGGAGGGCTTACCAAAACCAAATTCTAAGGCAGTCCCTACCAAACGATCGCTTGAAATCCCGGTTTGCTCTATTTCGGGAGGGGCGATATCCCCCCATGGGCACATGCCCCTTCCCGTACAAGACATGCTGTGGAGTCGAACAGGCACCGACTTAAATTGCGAGGTGGGCATGTGGCTACTGCGCAGGTGTAACCTGCAAGGAACGCCATTGTAGGTGCAACCCGGCACGGAGAGACGGCAGCTCAGTTATAATTCCTCCATCATTTCCAAAGGAGCGAACCATGACCACACCCCCAAGATGGGACCTTTCAAACATATACCTTTCTCTCGATGATCCGGCGCTCGCAGCCGATATTGAAGATGTAAAGAAAACCATCCAGGAAGCGGCACAGGCTTTCGAAACCGAATACCTGCCTCTGCTCGACCCTGATTCTTCCCTGGAAGCGCTGAATCACGTTTTGAATGACTTCGTCAATACGAATAACGCTCTCAGCCTGAAAGCAGGGAGAATATTTGCCTATCTGGGCGCGATCATTTCAACCGACTCCTTTAACAAGGCGGCTGAACAGCTCCACTCCAGATTGGCAATCGAGATGCTTCCTTCAAGAGAGTTATTTGTGCGCGTCAGTGCCTGGCTCGGCGCCCTCGGCGACCGACTGGAAAAAGCCCTTGAAATCCCCGGCGCGGCGCAGGACCACGCCTTCGGGCTTCTCGAGATGGCGAAGGAAAGCCGCTATCAGATGTCCGAACCTGAAGAAATCCTCGCCAATGAGATGTCGCTTTCCGGCGGCAGCGCCTGGGGTAACCTCCAGGGCGTGCTCACCTCCCAGAAGAGCGTCGAGTTCGAAATGGACGGCAAGCTCCAAAAATTACCGCTGCCAGCGCTGATCAACCTGCGCTCGCACCCTGACGCGGGGGTAAGGGAACGCGCCTACAAACGCGAACAGGAGGTCTTCGAAGAGATGAAGGAGCCGCTGGCAGCCTGCCTGAACGGCGTCAAAGGCGAAGTGGTCACTCTTGACCGCCGGCGCGGGCGCGAGGACTGCCTGCATTCCTCCCTTGATATGGCAAGGATTGACCGCGGCACGCTCGAAGCGATGTTAGGCGCGATAGACGACTCGCTGCTGACGTTCCGGCGCTATTTCCGGGCGAAGGCACGTGTGCTTGGCTGCGAGAAGTTGCCATGGTGGAGCCTCTTCGCCCCGGTTGGCAAGGTCAACAAGGAATACACGTTCGACGAAGCGCGCGATTTGATTCTGGAACATTTTGCCAGCTTCTCCCCGGAATTGGCGGAGTTTGCCGGAGGGGCGTTTGAGAAGCGCTGGATCGACGCTGAACAGCGCCCCGGAAAACGTGGCGGAGCCTTCTGCATGGGAGTGGATGCCGTAGAGGAAAGCCGCATCATGTCCAACTTCGACGGCTCATTCGACCAGGTGATGACGCTCGCGCATGAACTCGGGCACGGTTTCCATAACTACTGCGCCTTCCAGGCGGGCAAGACCCCCATGCAGACCAATACGCCCATGACCCTGGCGGAAACCGCTTCCATCATGTGCGAAACGATTGTTCTCAATGCCATTCTAAAGACTGTCAGCGATCCAAGCGAAGAGCTGGCGATCCTCGAGACCTCCATTTCCAGCGATGCCCAGACCATCGTGGATATTTATTCCCGTTTTATCTTCGAAAAATCGGTTTTTGAGCGCCGCAGAGAATCGACCCTCTCGGCAGACGAGATTTGCGACCTGATGCTCGAAGCGCAGCGGAAGACCTATGGCGACGGGCTCGATATGGACGTTTTGAACAAATTCGCCTGGACATGGAAGCCTCACTACTACAGCACCCACCTCTCCTTCTACAACTACCCCTATGCCTTTGGCTGTCTTTTTGCCAAGGGGCTCTACAGTGTCTACCGCGAGCGGGGTGAGGCGTTTGTGGAAGACTACAAGGCGCTGCTTTCCAACACAGGTGAGGCGCAGGCGGCAGACCTGGCGGCACGCTTCGGGATCGATATCCGCGCGAAGGCTTTTTGGGCGGCGTCGCTGGCGCAAATTGGTGAGCAAATCGAGCGATATATCGCGATTGGATAATGGAATGACTGCCTGCTCTTTCAAGAGAAAGTGATGACGGAAAAAGAAGTGAGTATAGAGCCAGCCGGGTCGGCAAGTGAAAGCGGCTGGCTGCGCAATTACCTCCCGATGGCGATCGGGCAGATTATTTCGTTGCTCGGCAGCGCGCTGGTGCAGTTCGCACTGGTGTGGTACGAGACCAAAACCACTGGTTCAGCAGCGGTGCTTGCCACTACCACAACAGCAGCTCTGATCCCTAACGTTGTGTTGGGTCCTTTTGCCGGCGCCTTGGTAGACCGTTGGGACCGAAAACTCGTGATGATCATCGCTGACCTGATCGTGGCAATGGCGACAGCGATCCTGGCAGCGCTTTTCGCCTTTGGCGCTGTTCAGTTCTGGCACATCGTCTTGACCCTGCTGATACGATCCACGGCGGGCGTCTTTCAGGGTCCCGCTCGGACTGCCGCAACGACGCTCATGGTTCCCAAAGAGCACTTGGGGCGAATTGGCGGGGTCAATCAGGCGGTAGACGGCATCATGAATGTGTTTTCGCCGGCTTTGGGCGCCTTAATGATTGAATTGATGCCCATTCAAGGTGTGCTCGCGGTGGACATCATTACCGCCGCGCTTGCGATCGCCCTGCTCATCTTTTTCGTAAGAGTACCTAAACTAGAGACTGATCCAGAAACGGAACATGTCGCCCCAAAAACGGTGCTTGCGGATGTGCGCGATGCTGTTCGATATGTTCTTACCTGGCCCGGATTGCTGCTGATGATTTTAATGGCAAGCCTTCTGAATATGTTCCTGGCGCCAGCCGGCAGCCTCCTGCCGCTGCATGTAACCGCCTATTTTGGCAAAGGCGCGCAGGAACTGGCATGGCTCCAGATTACGTCGGGCGTCGGAAGCATTGTCGGCGGTTTATTGCTGGGCGTTTGGGGAGGGTTCAAGCGGAAAGTATGGACGGTCATGATCGGAATTGTCGGTATCGGGGCGGGGATGCTCGCCTTTGGTTTGGTTCCTGCTGATCGTTATAGTTGGTCGCTGATTGTATTGGGAACTGTCGGACTAATGTCCTCTCTGGCAAATGGTTCCATCGGTCCGTTGTTTCAGGTGAAAGTACCGCCAGAAATGCAGGGGCGGGTTTTCACGCTTCTGAGCAGTTTGGCAGTCGCGATGATGCCCATTGGGCTTTTTTTTGCCGCGCCGATAGCCGACCATCTTGGCATGAAAGCGGTCTATATTCTGGGAGGCACCGCCTGCATCCTCATCAGCGTTTTTGGGATGCTGGATAAACGCATCATCACCCTTGATCTGCAAAAAGAAGGAGGCGCATTGATGACCGAAGAGGAAATAAATTTGCCATCCAACCCTCGAAAGGGATAAATCATCTTTTCGCGCCATCGTACCCACTTCACAGGTATGTACACGATCACCGCAAGATTTGCCGGAATTGTTAATCAATCTCCTATAGATGCTGGTGCAGGGCGTGTTATACTTGATGTGTTAGTTGACTGGCTTGCCAGATGGTAGATGTGACAAGGAAAAGTAAGATGCGAGTACATGTTGACCCCGATCTCTGTATCGGATGCGGGATCTGCGAAGGCAATGCCCCCGACGTATTCAGCCTCGCTGCTAGCGCCATAGCTGAGGTGATCATGGATCCGGTTCAGCCGGATTTTGAAGAAGATGCCCGTTCAGCGGCAGAAGACTGCCCCGAAGGCGCCATCGTCATCGAAAATGGCGAGGATTCAGAAACACCAACGCCACCCGCCGCGGATAGCGCGGATGACGCTGAGGAATTCACAAACGAAAACGATCTTGAAAGGAAATTTGAAATGAAAGCAACTGTTGATCAGGACCTGTGCATTGGCTGCGGCATCTGCGAAGGTGTCGTCCCCGAGGTTTTCAGCCTCCAGAGTGAACCTTACGCTGAAGTTCTGCTGGACCCCATCCCTGAAGAATTCCAGGACGCCGTCCGCGAAGCCTCAGAAGAATGCCCTGAATCCGCAATCTCGATCGAGTAATCAGCGTCTTCTGACCAAATGATCAAAACCGCCCCGGCAAGTCAGGGCGGTTTTTCTTTACTCTTTTCCTGAAAAAGGAGATCAAGCCTCCACGTCCTCACCCCGCAAATTGGTCAGTACGTGGCGGATGAACATCTCGGTATTGTTGATCTTGCCCTGCACAGAAGGCACCGCGATTTTATTGTGCATCAAAAATGCCCGCGTCGTCACCTCGCGGATATCCCCCGCGATTGGCGCGAAAGCGGGCGAATCCTGGGCGACCCAGTTGATGGTCCGATACCTTTCATCGGTGTGTTCTTTTAGCGGAACCAGGTAAAGGATGGTCGTCTGATCAAGCTTTTCGCGCAGACTCTGCTCATTTACCATGACCAGGTGTCTGCGCCACTCGCTGACGAGGTCGTTGGCAGCCTCGTCCAGCACGCAGCCTGCGAATTCGAGCCGCTGCGTGGCATAGTAGGCGTTGATGATTGGTCTGCCGGCGAAGCAGCGGTCTTCGATGAAGAACTCTCCGACCGAGATAGCTCCCCGCAGCGGAAAGCCCGCGGAAAAACAGCGGTTCATCAATGCCGCGCAGACGATCGAAAAAGCCAGGTAGCTGCGGATCAGGTCGATTTCCGGCAGGGCAGGATCAAAGCGGAGGCTCAGCAGGATCGAGTCGGAAAAAATGATCCATTTTACCCGGTCGAGGATCTCTCTCCAATCATCCCGATCAGGCAACTCCAGCGGACTGCCAACCAGATAAGGCGACCGCAGCGAGTCGATCATATCGCCCGGGAGGTTCATCAGTGTATCAGAAACGAATTGGGAGGTTTTGTGGATGTTGTTGTTGAGCATGATCTGGGTGTAGCCCAGGATGTCAAAAAAACCTACAAAACCAGCAGCAGGTTGCATCTCAGTCATTTTATGCCTCCATGTGATAGCTCACAGACTGCCAAATCCGCAAGGGCTCTCTGAGCTCGTCTGAGTCATCCAAATAGAATGAAGTTTGCAGGCATCCGTGAGGGGCAGTGGTAAAAGCGTGCAGCGCCAAACGTTTGTGCCCGGGTTGGATATCCTCTGTCTTTAAATAGCCAAAGCGTTCGAGATCCCCATCGAGATCGGTGATCACTTCCAGCTTTTCGGCTTCAGCGCGTGCTTTGAGATTTGCCAGCAGAATCTGGCGGTTTTTTTCACCGGTATAGGCGAAAACAGTGATCAGAATCGTTGCGCCCTTGCGCCAAAAAATGATATGGTCATCTTCCCTGCGCCGCTGGTAAGCCCTGGGCACATCGATGCTCCATTCCGGTGACAGGTGATATCTCATGAGTTTATTATAACGGCATCCGAGGGTTTTCCCGGGAGTCATTTGGCTTTGAAGGGACATAAGGAGCGGGAAAACAAAAGGAGGAGGAGGTGAGAAGCCAGCAGATAGTAACCACTCCAATCACCGAGCTGTACAGCGATATTATCCAGAAGGATAGGAGGTACGAACCTGATTTTAGCATCTAAATCAGGAGAAACAGTGACAAGAT
>Ga0123334_1002872_pt1 | contig 19408 bp, 15 predicted proteins | sample BiotimSIPDNA_FD_89706 | JGI IMG/M metagenome (GOLD analysis project Ga0123334, IMG submission 89706) | Anaerobic biogas reactor microbial communites from Washington, USA - Biogas_R1 time_0 SIP DNA | ecosystem: Engineered > Bioreactor > Anaerobic > Unclassified | place: Washington, USA... | reverse complement strand
TCGATTTGTTAAAGGGCCGGTCTTCAGTAACATCGTACTTGCGGATGAGATTAATAGAACGCCACCCAAGACTCAGTCAGCACTTCTTCAGGCAATGCAGGAGCAGGAGGTGACATCATCGGGGCATACGTACAAATTACCGCAACCGTTTTGGGTTCTTGCGACACAAAATCCGATTGAGCAGGAAGGAACCTACCCGCTTCCGGAAGCACAGCAGGACCGTTTTATGTTTTCGATTGAAATCGGATATCCATCAAAGGACGAGGAGATTGAGATTGTAAAAGCGACAACGGTTTCAAATGACAAACAGATTGAAGCAGTGGTAACACTTGAGGATGTAAAGAGGTTTCGTGAGATTGTCTGGAGGATGCCCGTTGCAGATTCTGTTGTTACATCGGCAGTTGCGTTGGTACGTGCAACCCGCCCTGATGAGAACGAGTGTCCTCACGAGATAAAAAATTTAATTACCTGGGGAGCTGGTCCGCGTGCATCACAGTTTCTGATTCTTGCTGCAAAAGCATATGCATTACTTGAAAATCGTCCAACACCGGATTTCACTGACGTAAAAAAGGCTGCATTTCCTGTACTTCGCCACAGGCTTGTACGTTCGTTTCACGCAGAGGTTGACAATGTCAATGCTGATGATATAATTAGAAGAATATTCGATTCACTACACACATAGACCTTAAGTGTTTTGTCAGTAGATAGTGGTAGCGTGTTGTAAGAGAGTTTGTTAGATTGGTATTCAATCAGGCATTGCAAAATTAAAACTAAAAAATAATCCGGCAATGGTACTGATTTTTATCAGGTTTATTCTTATACTACACAATTCTGCTATACTATGCTGGTATTAAAACGAAACTTTTACAGTCGTTCGCTTTCGAATTTTGGAATGTTATTAATAAAACGAAACTTTTCAAACCCCCACTCTTTCGTTTGGCGAATGTTTAAAAAAAATACGAACCGCAGACAATTTGATAGCCACTATATTTTTAACAGCGAATATTTGTCCTGCGGTGGTTCAAGGGACCCCAAACTTTAAGGATGGTGTATGAATAAAACGCTATTGGAACCTACCAGAGAGCTTCTTGATGAATGTATGGCTGGAAATCAGCTGGCATTTAAAGAAATCTTCTACATGTATCGTTCCTATGCTTACAACCTGATCTACAAAATTACAGGGCCTCAGGGGGATCATGAGGATCTTTTGCAGGAAGTTTTTTTTCAGATTTATCTATCGTTAAAGACTTTTCACGGAGATTCGTCATTTAAAACATGGTTTCACAGAGTTGTTATTCATGTGTGCACAAGACGGTGGCGGTATCAAAAGGCTGAGAAACGAATTAATCCGAAGGATACGGTGAATCTTGAATCCGTTGAAAATATTGTTCCTAATGCTGAGATGGGTACACTGAAACAGCTTGAGTTGAAAGATCTGGTTGAGCAGGCCCTTGAAACTGTAGATTACAAACTAAGGATACCTTTGGTTCTTAATATATATGGTGAGATGGATTTAGCAGAAATCGCTGGAATTATGGGAATACCGGAAGGTACTGTTAAATCAAGATTGTTTACGGCGAGAAAACAGATAAAGGATTTTCTCGATACAACTGATAAAGAGTAGATAATGAATAAGATGGAAAACAAATACTCCCTTTTCGAAGCGGAGTTGCGCAAAAACACCGATGATTCAGAGGTCGATTACAGGGCTGTCGAATCGGTATTGTTTTTGCGTATTGCTGCTGCAGAACATCTGGGTGAGCTTGCTATGCTGAAGCTTGACGAGGTGTTGTCGGCAGATACTTTCGGCAGTATCGAAAGTAAGTTGTTTTCACAGATTACGCAGTATAACGAGTATGATGTTCCAATGAATGAGTGTATCCGCACGCATTACGATCTGCCGCAAGGGCAATGGGACAGGCTTGAGTCAAAAATCGAAGCTTCAATGCATGAATGCGAAAATCTTCCGATCTGGGAGCTGTATGTTAAAGCCCCCGAAATATTTCCAACTGAAGGTGAATGGGAAACGCTGGAGGATTTGCTCTTTGATCGTATCAGGGATATATCAGAGTGTGAATTCTGGGAACAGGCAGCTCGTCTTGATAGGATGCATATTCAGGATTCGCTTGATACCGTAGAGAAAATCCTTGACGAGAGAATCAGGGAACGGGAATCGCTTGAGAACTGGGAGCTTGTACTCAAGAGTGAAAAAGTAATTCCGTTTGCCAAATGGGAAAATATTGAAAACAGTCTGTTTGATAAGATCAGCACCGACACTGATCACAAACCTCTTGCTTTGAACGATCAGCCATTCTGGAATATTCTCAACAACTATGTTTTTACCTTACGAACGTTTAAAGTTGCCGTAACGGCAATGCTGCTTGTTTTCATTGCGCTGGGAGGTTACTTTTCAGAGCGGTTTATTTCAATACCGGTCCCGACCGTTGTCTATCAGCTTCAGGGGAATGCTACGGCGCAGCTTGATCCGAATGATGAGATCAAGGGCAAGGAATTTAATTCGGTTCAGGGCGGTTCAGTGTCGCTTGTAAATGAACATGGTCTGGTGGAATTGCAGAATGGGTCTAAAGTGCATATTGACAAACTTACAAAACGTCATGTTCGGTACAAGGTCGGTTTCGACAATGGAGTTCATGGAAATGACGTTGCGCGCGGACAGGTTGCGTTTTTTGTCAATCCTTTAAAAGACAACGAGTCATTCAATGTTGTGACACCGGATTATGAGATCAGCGTTAAAGGAACATACTTTAAGGTTGAACCGGATCTCGGCGGCAGGATGGTAACCCGTGTTCTTGAAGGTAAGGTCAGGATTTTATCTAAAATTTTCGGTGATACACTACTATTGGCCGGTCAGTCGATTGTATACGATATTTTTACAGAATCATACAGAATTCAGTCCGGCGGTGCAGTTCTATTGCGTAAAGATCTTGAAAATGTTCCTGATCTTGACCAACTTAAAGCGTCTACAATCATGTCAATTAAATCCAATGTGGATGATGCGGAAGTCCGTATCGACGGGCATTATCTGGGTACTACTCCATTATCGGTTCGTCAGGCCCCGGGTGTTCATCATGTACGAATTGGAAAAAATGGCTATGTCATGAAAGATACGTCGATTACTGTTGGTATTTCAGACTATGAGCTTACTGTTGCGCTTAGTGAAGTCCAGCCACCGCAAACGGTGACTGTAGTAGAAAAAGAGGTCAATGAGGCTCAGGTTATTACAAAGAAAAATGCTGTGTCACCTGAGACCGTTGCGTCAGTATTGCTTGGGGACTCCGGAGATAGTGAGATCGTACAGAAAGAGGAAAAATCTGATTTTGACAGTCTTTATTCTCTTGCGCAAAAACTGGAGTTCAGGGGAAAGTGGAAAGATGCAATTGAGATGTATCAGAAGATATTTGATAATCCTGATATGTCAAGATTGAGGAAAGAGGATGCATTATTCTCCATTGCAAAGCTGAGGGCTGACAATGAGGAAAACAAGACTGAAGCGAAGAATGTATTCATGACCTATCTTGCACTATATCCCAACGGTTCTTTTGCAGGTGAAACATGGTTACGTCTTGCTGAGCTTGAGTTCAAGACCAGTCCGGATAATGCGATTCAATACTATCTGAAGTATTTTGAAATGTTCCCGAGACATCCACGGATCTCTGAGCTTCAGAACAGGGTCGGTGTAATCTATTTACAACAGAATAAGTATGATAATGCAATTTCAATGTTTCGTCAGGCACTCGCCAGCATGATCTCACAATCAACGACCGAGCGTGCAAATATTACATCAAATCTGTACCGGGCTCTTGAGGCAAAGGGTGACAGTAAGAGCGCTGATTCCATACAGCGTCTTTATAATCTGAATTACACAAAAGATAAATAATCCGCTTAATCAAAGACCAGGTGTGATGCCGGTACTTCACAGGCGCATCTCATTGAGTTTCATGCAATCCCGGTTCAATATAAACCGTAATAATCCTAAATGGCGCAGTTGGCGGGGGTGCAGAACTGTAATATATTGAGATGATAAGCTTTGAAAACCTCGCAGGCTTTATCGACGGGTGATAAGGTCAAGAGGTTTGAAACGCTTAGCGCTCAATAGATTACGGTTTTGCGCCGCGATCAACTGCGCCATTTAGGATAATACAGTATGGACTACTGTGCCGGTCTGGTTAATAAAAAAGATTGAAATTGATGTGCTTGTAACATAATATATTTTCAATGTATTATTTCTTTTTATCTTTAACAGGAGTACCTCGATGTCATCAACTGCAGCACACTATATAATCGGTGTTCATATTACCGATCGTGTAAAGAATGTACCGTCGGTTCAGGCTGTTCTGACTGAATTTGGTTGTTTTATCAAAACCCGGCTTGGTTTGCATGATATTTCGAATGATTCCTGTTCACCAAATGGCCTGCTTATCGTTGAGCTTCTCGGCGAGGACGGGAAATTTGAGGCATTTGTCCGTGCACTGAAAGCTATTGAGGGTGTTGATTGTCAGAGCATGGTGTTTAAGCACCTTTAAGTATACAGGATTTACGGTTTTCGATACGAGGTATATTAATTGAAGAAAATTGTTCTTACAGGTGGCGGGACTGCGGGTCATGTAACACCCAATCTTGCATTGGTTGATACGTTAAGGAATAACGGATTTACTGTTGTATACATAGGGACTCGTAAAGGAATAGAGTTTGAGCTAGTAAAAAGAACGTCAATACCGATGCACTGTATCAGTGCCGGAAAATTACGGCGATATCTTGATTTTAAAAATGTTACAGATGTTGTCAATATTATGCTTGGTTTTCTGCAATCGTTTTTTCTTCTGTTAAAAATCAATCCTGATGTTGTGTTTAGTAAAGGTGGCTTTGTATCGTGTCCGGTGGTATGGGCTGCGTGGCTTCTTCGTAAGCCTGTGGTGATTCATGAATCTGATATGACACCGGGACTTGCCAATAAACTCTCTTTACCTTTTGCAAAGAAAATCTGTTTCAGTTTTCCCGAAACAGAAATGCACCTTGCGCAGTCAAAAAGGGTGCTTACCGGAATACCAATTCGTAAAGAACTGTTCCGTGGGGATGCGTCCGAGGGGGGCAGGTTGTGTGGATTCACTGATAATAAACCGGTGGTTATGATTATCGGGGGTTCCCAGGGCTCGCAGGTTGTTAATACAGCAATCAGGGAGTCACTCGGTATACTCCTTGATGAATTCAATGTGTGTCATCTTTGCGGTAAAGGGAATCTTGTTGATGACCGCGCGGGATATAAACAGTTCGAATATGTCAATGAAGAACTACCACATCTTTTTGCGATGGCTGATGTCATTGTATCCCGATCAGGTGCTACAACACTATTTGAGCTCCTTGCATTACGGAAGCCATCACTGCTGATACCGCTTGCATCAAATGCCAGTCGCGGGGATCAGATCCTGAACGCTGAATCATTTGAAAAGCAAGGGTATTCAAAAGTGCTTCATCAGGTTGATTTGTCGTCAGAGGCGCTGATAAGTGCACTCAGTGCTACGTTTAACGACCGTAGTAAAATGATTGATGCAATGAATAGATCAAATATCACCGATGGTATTGATGCGGTAGTTTCGGAGATCAAATCTGTAGTAAAATAAAGCTTTCAGATTAAAGCCGCACTATTGATGAGACGCTGGAAAACAGCGTTCCCACATTATATAAATATTTAATTGTAAAATTCGAATTGTATACGGTTACGGTGATGACTATTTTATGGTACGTTAGTTGCTTTGTTATTATACAGAGAATGTAAAAAATGCAACAAACCGGGTTTAGTTGTGTTAGAACTATACAGCAGAATGAAACAAATGAAACATAAAGTATCAATATTAAACAGGGGTGATTTATGAACTATGTTAAAACAACGCTGCTACTCGGTCTTTTGACCGGTCTGTTTATGATGTTTGGAAATCTTATCGGCGGCCAGAATGGTATGCTTATCGGTTTACTTATTGCCGGGGCAATGAACTTTTTCAGTTACTGGTTTTCAGACAAAATAGTTCTTGCAATGTATGGTGCCAAAGAGGCAGATCCGAATCAGTATGCAGGTCTTTACCGGATAGTACGTCGTCTTACCGAAAAAGCAGGGATGCCAATGCCTAAAGTCTATGTTATTCCTGAAGAACAGCCGAATGCATTCGCAACCGGACGGAGCCCGAAGCATGCCGCAGTAGCTGCAACGGTAGGAATAATGCGGATTCTCAGTGAGGAGGAGCTTGAAGGCGTAATGGCTCATGAGTTGATGCATGTTGCACATCGTGATACGCTTATAAGCACGATTGCCGCTACGTTTGCCGGAGCGATATCGTATGCTGCAAGTATTGTAAAATGGGGTGCACTATTCAGTGGGGGGCGCGATGATGATAACCGGGGTAATTTTGCCGTCGCGATAGCTATGGCAATACTTGCACCAATCGCAGCACTGCTGATACAGATGGCTATCTCCCGTTCCCGTGAGTATGCTGCTGATGAAGGTGCCGGTGAACTTTGCAGAAAACCGATAGCACTCGCAAATGCGCTCCGTAAACTTCAAAGAGGTGCACAGATGGTGCCAATGGGTGGATCACCGGCAGCCGCATCACTTTTTATAGTAAATCCATTTGCCGGCGGTATGGCAAGCTGGTTCAGTACTCACCCGCCAATGGAAAAGCGTATTGAAAAACTGGAGCTACAGCAGCGTACGATTGCTTAAGAATGTAACAAGTGACTAGTGACGGGTGACAAGCAGAAAAATGCAGCACTCGTCACAGCTTCCTTACAATCCCGAAAGTGGGCCAGTGAATAACCGATTTCCGTCAGAATTATTGCTTCAGTCTTATGCACCAATCACTCCTGTACCTTGCTGTGAATCAATTTGTGCACATATAGCACCCGATTTTTTTACATTGTGGGAAGAGTATGAAAAGGAGGCGGGGTGTGAAACGGGCATTCCTTACTGGGCAGCTGTGTGGCCGGGAGCAAAATCGCTGGCACGGTATCTGTTGAGTAACAGGGAACTGGTCTGTGGAAAAAAAGTTCTTGATTTCGGCAGTGGTAGTGGCGTTGTGTCAATAGCCTCATGTCAATCAGGGGCATTAGATGTGGTTGCGAATGATATTGATCCAATTGCCCGGTTTGTTGCGTCACAGAATTTTTCAGAAAACAATGTCTCGGTAAGAATGACCAGCGATAATATGCTGACCAGTACTACTGACGAACATTTTGATCTCGTACTGGTTTGTGATATGTTCTACGAACGATCAACCGCAAAACCACTTCATGCATTTCTTGAAAGTTGTATCAATAAAGGGACCCGGGTAATAATTGCTGATGGAACCCGTCCATTTACTCCGAGAGAATGTTTACTGTCGTTATACTCAGAGGTGATTCCGGTGAATCATGCACTTGAGGGGATGCGGGAACGTACGGTTACCGTTTTTGAGATGAAGAAGTGACACGTAACAAGTGACAAGTGACGTGTGACCAGTGACAAGTATTTGAGAAGCCCTGCGGGCTTTGAAAACTCCAGACCCGTTACTCGTTACGTGTCACTCGTCACGTGTCACTCGTCACTTCCCCTTACACAGGTTTCCAATTTCGTATAATATTAACCACATCCCTGATTTTGTGAGGGTTCTTGATACCCGGCTGGATTTCAACGCCGCTATTAATATCAAGACCATACGGGTTGAGTGCGTTGAGTGCATCCTCAACATTGCTCGGACCCAGACCTCCTGCGACAACTACGTTATTATGGTGTGTACATACCTGACGAGCCTGTGACCAGTCAAATGTTTTTCCGCTGCCGCCATGCATCGTACCATTCCAGGTGTCAAGCAGAATGCCGGATGTTTTATAGGTCTCTATAACGGAAAGATCGGTGTCGGGTTTGATTGAAAACGTTTTAATGACAGGATGGGAGAACTGTGCACAAAATTCCGGTGTTTCTGAACCATGAAGCTGCAATGTGTCAATACCTGTACGTCCTGCAATTTCAAGAATGTTTTCAAACGATTCGTTTACAAAAACACCAACGCGGGAAACGAATGGCGGTAATTGACGGATAATCGTAGCAGCATCATCCGGTGCCACATACCGTGGACTTTTCCGGAAGAAAATAAACCCAAGTGCATCAACACCAAGGTTTGCGGCGATTCGTGCATCTTCATATCTGGTTATTCCGCATATCTTTATTCGTGTCGGCATTTCATTCCTTTATTATAGATTGTACTGCTTTATCATCCGAAACCTCTGTGGTTTAAATCTATCGTTTCTTTACACGAATCTATAAGTTAACCACAGAGAACACAGAGGACACAGAGAAAGAAAATACAAAGAGGAATTTTTACGGGTTTATATAATATTGTTTTTAAGTATGGATTGATATATAAACAATCCTAACGTAATTCATTCTCTTTTGTCTTCTCTCTGTGATCTCTGTGTCCTCTGTGGTTAATTCCTTCCGTTGCATTTACATGAACGGAATTTAAAAAAGAGATCGTGTGAGATTCTTAACAACTCAATTCCCGTATCAATTTCCCCGGATCCGGTAACTTTACAAGTGATTCACCGACAAGTAACGCCTTAACACCATGCGATTTCAGTTGCGATGCCTGATCCCCGTTTTCGATACCGCTTTCAGAAACGACTGTTACCGTTGATGGAATCTTTGCAATAAGCTCAATGGTCATAGTGATGTCAACGTTGAACGTTGCGAGATTCCGATTGTTGATACCTATTAACGCCGGATCAAGTTTCATTGTTCTGTCAAGCTCTTCAAACGAATGAATTTCAATTAGTGGATCAATTTCGAGATCGATTGCAGCCTGATAAAGATCACGTAGTTGCGAATCGTCAAGAACTGCTGCAATTAAAAGCATTGCATCTGCACCAATATGTGAGGTTTCCTCAACCTGAATCGGATCGATGATAAATTCTTTGCGAATTACCGGCAGCGAGACATGTTCGCGTACAGCCAATAAATAATCATTGCATCCCTGGAAGAATTTTTCATCAGTGAGAACAGAAATAGCGTGAGCCCCACCTTTTTCGTATGACATTCCTATCTTTACAGGATCAAAATCAGGGCAGATTATTCCCTTTGACGGTGAGGCTTTTTTTACTTCTGCAATTATTCCAAGTGATGGTGCTGTCTGAAGAGCCTTTGTAAAACCACGCTTTGTACTTTTGTGCGGTGTGTGTTTTTCAGGCGTTTTCCGGAGTTTTGCAACTTCAGTTTTTTTATGTTCTATAATTGTGTCAAGAATTGTTGCCATAGGTTGTATTAATTATTTCTGTTGAATGTATCTGCAAGGTCAAGGAAATTTTTAAGAATGACCTTACCGCCATCTGTCAATATTGATTCCGGATGAAATTGAACGCCGTATACCGGTGACTCCTTATGACGAACACCCATAATAAGGCCATCATCAGTCTCTGCGATTATCTGTAAACAATCAGGACAGCTTGAGCGTTCAATGATCAGACTGTGGTAGCGTGTTGCATTGAAAGGGATTGGAAGTCCTTTGAAAATGGAATCCCCCTGATGATAGATTTGTGATATTTTACCATGCATCAGATAGGGTGCACGGATAACATTTCCTCCGTAAGCATAGCCTATTGACTGGTGGCCGAGGCATACACCGAGTACCGGGATTGTACTACCGAGATACTTGATTACATCAACAGATATACCGGCTTCTTTTGGGGTGCATGGTCCCGGAGAGATTAGAATCGCATCGGGAGACATTGCCTGAATTTCCTGAATCGTTAATGCGTCATTACGGTAGACGGTTATCTCCTTGTCTGATATTTCACCAAGGAACTGGACAATATTGAATGTAAATGAATCATAGTTGTCAATTACAAGTATCATAAAGTAGTGTACCCTGTCAATTGGTTCCTGAAATTTCCGCTGCGCGTTTTATTGCTGAAAACTGCGCGGATGCTTTATCTACAGTTTCCTGATATTCACGTGATGGTACGGAGTCTGCAACAAGTCCGGCTCCGGCCTGAATTAGTGCAGTTCCCTGATTGTAAACAATTGTTCTGATAACAATGCAGGTGTCAATATTGCCGCTGAAATCGATATATCCCAGCGCCCCGCCATACAGACCACGTTTGACTTTTTCAAGTTCGTCGATAATTTCCATCGCCCTGATCTTTGGGGCCCCACTAAGTGTACCGGCAGGGAAACATGAAAAGAGCGCATCAAAAATATCTTTATCGCTACGCAATGTTCCATAGACATTTGACACAATGTGGTTAACATGAGAATATTTCTCAATGTGCATCATCTCCTCAACATGCACAGAACCGTACTCGCTCACCCTGCCGACATCATTACGCCCAAGATCTACGAGCATGATATGCTCGGCACGTTCCTTGGGATCATTAACCAGTACCCTCACCAGTTCATCATCCTCTTTTTCTGTTTTGCCTCTGCGGCATGTTCCTGCAATCGGACGAACTTCAATTGTGCCGTCGTCAATACGAACCAGCATCTCCGGTGATGCACCCACAACGGCTGTTTCGCCAAGTGACAGATAGAACATGTACGGTGATGGGTTGACAACACGCAAAGTTCTGTAGAGATCAAACGGATCTGCATTAACCTTTACAGCAAAACGCTGAGAGATGACAACCTGGAAAATATCTCCGGCCTTTATGTACTCTTTTGATTTGTTGACTGCATTTTCAAACTCTTCACGTGCAAAATTCGAGACCGGTTCAGACTGTGGCTCAACAGAAATACTGTGCGACATGAGTCTCACTGCCATCTTATCTTCCATGACACCAATATTATAAAGAGACTGCCTGTAGGCGGCATCAAGATCGGTATCCGGTGTTACGACAATGTTACTGATAAGCAGCAACCGGTGCTCTTTGTTGTCAAATGCAATAAGATCCTTATAAAAAGCAAAAAAGATATCATCAAGTGGATCTTCTTTGGGATTTTTATCCGGTATATGTTCCCAGAGCCTGATTGAGTCATAGCTGAAAAAACCGACTGCACCTCCGGTAAACCGGGGGAGGTTCGAAAGTCTTGGTGACTGGTATGCGCTCAGGAGCGATCTCAAACGACCGATCGGATCAGTAGTTCCACTGTCGGTCAGAGCGCCGTTAATTTCCCATGATGTGGCACGGGCAGCGAAGGTCATGAACGGGTCACCACCAAGAAACGAGTATCGTGCTACCGTGTCGCCACCGACAACACTTTCAAGCAAAAAACTGTATTTCTCTTTTTTAAAGAGCTTAAGCCATACAGAAACCGGTGTTTCAGTATCTGCAAGTACCGTTTTTACGACAGGAATAACGGTGTAATGTGCAGCGAGTTTCTTTATTTCATTAATATCCGGATAGATCACAGGAGACCTTTCGTGAATAGTAGTCAGTAGACTGTTGACGGTAGCAAGTAGTAATTCTGTACAGTCTGGTCAATCGTTTGCAGATCTGGAGTTGTTTAATGTTCAGATCCTGTTTTATCTGACAGTAATAAAATATGTTTTGTCATGCTGTGTCGGGTTGATGATTTTAATTAATACAAAAAGGGATATATTTTGCATCGTGAGTAGATGACGGTGATTCGATAGGGACGTTGCAACCCATCAAGGTTTCATCGGCAGGTTATAAAATTCAAAAGAAAGAAGTTTCTTGCTCTTTGAAAATGGTTGGCTCTCAAACTTTTATATTGTAGAATAGTACAATTTTTTGTAAAATCTACATGTGGCCCCTTTAAAACCATATAAAATTGCTTTTATAGCAAATAATTTTTACTCAGAATACTGCCATACCATGTATTCAGGAATACAAAGTGCGGTTGCAGAGCTTGGGGTTTCGGTTTTAACGGTTGGGGGTGGGGATGTAGATAGTCTCCATTCCAATAATATACAAAGAAATAGAGTTTTTGATCTTATCAACGCTGATGATTTTGATGGCATCATCTTTCAGTCTGGTTCACTTATTAGTTATATCACTGAAGAAAGATTTTTTAGTTTTTGTTCCCGGTTTGATGCACTACCTTCTGTGCACATAGGCTTCAGGAAGTCTGGGTATTCCAGCGTTGTTGTTGATAATGTAAGTGGAATGAAAGAACTCGTCGACCATTTTATTGAAGTGCATCATCGGAAAGAAATTACATTTATTCGTGGACCAATCAGTTGCACGGATGCAGATGAACGCTTTGAAGCCTACCGGGAATCTCTTTTGGAACACGGGATTCACTTCAATGAAGATCTTGTTTTTCAAGGGAATTTCCTATCGGAGAGCGGGCTTGCGGCTGTAAAAGAATTTATTGACAATAAAAAGATTAAATTTGATGCAATAATTGGCGCCAATGATCAGATGGCACTTTTTGCTATGAATGAACTGCTTCGCAGGGGAATCAGGGTGCCCAGAGATGTTTGCATTGGGGGGTTTGATAATCTGATAAGTGCTCGTGCCTGTTCACCTGCATTGACAACGGTTGGTCAGCCTGTATTTGAGCTTGGAAAGAAGGCATTAAACTTACTTGTTGAGATTATTGAAGGAAAAACGGCGTCTGGGACCACTGTTACATTGCCCTGCCGACGTTTCCTGAGACGATCTTGTGGATGTATTTCTGTCCCGGTTAAATCATCAGACTTAGATGATGCTGATACAACAGCATATGCTTTCTTTGAAAAACAATTTGTCAATTTACTTAAAGAAGATCAATCATCAGTTATTGATTTTTTTATTAATGAAATAATTACTTTTTTAAAAAACGGCTGCAAACTGAGTGAACTTATTTCCAGTCTGGGTTATATACTGGATAAACATTCTCACGAAATTCCGCACCATCTCCACAATAAGATTCGGCAAATATTTTTTACAATAAGTGAAGAACATTTTGAAATTAGTCGGCTTAAGCGTCAGGAAGAGGAGGGACAGCTCTTCAGTTTTATTGATGATCTTAGAAAAATTTCCGAGCCCGATGCGATACGGGAGTACTTACGTGCAAATTTAATTAATATTGGCATTAAGGAGTTTGTTGTCGTCCTGTACAAAGATATACATAATTCTGTCCTTTTTTATTCAAATTCAACAGATGAATCAGGTCGTGTATTCAGGTCAAAACAGATTCTTCCCGGGGGTATATCATCATTGCGTCCCCACTTTAATCTCATCTGCTTACCCTTATTTGAAACGAACCTGGATATTGGTTTCTTCTTAACAAATCCGACTGATTATAATCCAGTCTTTCTTGAAATGATTCGTGGCAGTCTCAGTGGAACAATGCAGATGATGGACATGATAACAAAAGAGAGAGAATATGGAGTTTTACTTGAAAAAAAAGTACAGGAGCGGACCGCAGAACTTCAGCAGGCTCTCGACAAGCTTGAACAGATTTCTATCAGAGATGAACTCACCGGATTATTGAACCGCCGTGGTTTTTTGTCAACTGCAGACAGGTACATTGCTCTTGCTAAAAGAAATAGGCGTTCATTTATCTGTATTTATATCGATCTGGACAAATTAAAAATTATCAATGATACATACGGGCATGCACATGGTGATCTTGCCATAAAAGCAATTGCTGATATTCTCAACGAAACATTCAGGAAAACGGATATTGTTGGCAGAATGGGTGGCGATGAGTTTACAGCGCTTGCGCTTGACTATTCAGAGTCAGACTGTAAACTGATAATAAAACGGATTGATCTTGCGGTTGAAAAATACAATAAACTAAATAACAATCCATGGGTGTTAAGATACTCCTTTGGCTGGGCCACATCCAGTCAGGAACATGGTTTTGATATTGACACTTTACTGAAACTTGCAGATCAGGCGCTGTATAGGGCTAAAGAAGAGAAACGTAACAATGGAAAAGGGGTTTAGTGAATGGCTCTTAAAGCAAAGCCGTTGCGCAAGCGTAAGCGTGTAATTCGTTATTACACGCTTACGCTTCACAAAAAATCACATAAACTGCTTCAAATTAAACTTAGGCTTCACCGTCTTAAGCTTATTTGAGCCATCATCCTTTTTGAACTTATTCGCAAGATCCTTTGCAGACATCTGCTGATGTTGCTGTTTTGTAAATTGCTTCTGTCCCTTGTTGTCCTGCGGTTTCGATGGCGATTGTCCCTGCGGGCGACCCTCACCGGTTTTCATTGATAATGATATGCGCTTTAATTCTGCATCAACCTGCATGACCCGTACCTTGACAACCTGACCGACTTTCACTACTTTCATCGGATCGGTTACAAATGAATCACTTAGTTCTGATATATGCACAAGACCATCCTGGTGTACGCCGATATCGACAAATGCTCCGAAATTAGTCACGTTGGTGACAGATCCTTCAAGCCACATTCCCTCTTTAAGATCCTTAATCTCCGTTACAGCGTCATTGAATTTTGCATAGCTGAATTCAGCCCGCGGGTCACGTCCCGGCTTCTCAAGCTCCTGAATAATATCTTCAATTGTCGGCAATCCGACATCATCGGTGACAAACTGTTTTTTGTTAATTGATTTAATAAGAATGCTGTTGCCGATAAGCTCATTAATTGTTGTCTTGAGTTCATCAGCCATCTTTTTAACAAGATCGTAACGTTCCGGATGTACAGATGAGTTGTCAAGCGGGTTTTTCGCTCCGGCGATACGCAAAAATCCGGCAGATAACTGGAATTTCTTTTCTCCAAGCCCCGGAACTTTCATGAGCGATTGACGCGATGTGAACGCTCCATTCTGATTGCGGTAGTTGACTATGTTTGCTGCAATAAGCCGGTTCAGCCCTGAAACGTATTTGAGCAGCTCTTCAGATGCAAGGTTTACATCCACTCCAACACGATTCACGCAGCTTTCCACAACTGCATCAAGTGAATCCTGCAGTTTTGTCTGATTGACATCATGCTGATACTGACCGACACCGATAGCTTTTGCATCAATCTTTACAAGTTCAGATAGCGGATCCTGTAAACGCCGGGCAATTGAAATGGCACCGCGCACCGTAAGGTCAAGATCAGGAAATTCCTTTATCGCAACATCAGACGCACTGTACACCGATGCACCTGATTCGCTGACAACAACACTGGTCGGCCGTTCTTCCGGTGGTAGCTCTTTTAATACAGATTTGACAAAATCATCGGTTTCGCGGCTTGCAGTTCCATTGCCGATTGCAATCAGCCGTACATTATATTTCTTTATGTAAATTAGCAGGATACCTCGTGCTTCATCAGTTTTTTTCTGAGGTTCATGAGGGTATATTGTGGCGTTTTCAATAAATTTCCCGGTATCATCAAGAACAGCAAGTTTACATCCGGTACGAAAGCCCGGATCAAGACCGATAATTGATTTACGTCCCGCAGGAGCAGACAAAAGAAGTGCTTCAAGATTTTCGCCGAATACTTTAAACGCCTCTTCTTCCGCTTTGTCGCGAATCTCTTTGCGGATCTCGGTTTCTGTTGCCGGATGAAGCAGTCTGTTGAAGCTGTCGGCTGCAGTGGTACGCAGCAGTTCCGCAGCAGCACTTGATGAATTTTTAATAAGTTTTGATTCAAGATAATGCAGCGCACTTGCATCCGGCATACCAAGTGACAAACGGAGAACCTTTTCATGCTCACCGCGAAGCATCGCAAGAATACGGTGTGATGGCAACGTGCGAACATTTTCCTTGAAATTATAATACATCTCATACTTGGTTTTCTGACCCTCAAACTCTTTTTTAACCTCACTTACCATCTGACCCTCATCATGTGCAAGATCACGCAGCCATTTGCGGATATCTGCATTGTCAGAAAGCTCTTCAGCAAGGATATCACATGCACCCTGTAACGCTTTTTGCGCAGTGTCAACATCCTTTTCAGGGTTAAGGAACCCGGCTGCTTTTGCGTGAAGATCACACGTTGCATCCTGCAGGTCAAGCAGCCAGCGAGCCAATGGTTCAAGCCCGGCTTCTTTTGCTTTGGTTGCACGTGTGGTACGTTTTGGTTTGTAGGGAAGATAGAGGTCTTCAAGTTCAGTCTTACTCAGAGTCGCTTCAATTTTTGCCTTGAGTTCAGGGGTCAGTTTACCCTGTGATTCGATACTCTCGAGGATAGTTGTCCGGCGTTCATCGAGCTCCTTGTAATAGGTATATTTCGCCTGAAGATCGCGAACCTGGATCTCATCAAGTGAGCCGGTACGTTCTTTACGATAACGGGCGATAAAAGGAACAGTCGCCCCTTCATCAAAGAGTGCAATTGTGTTTTCAACCTGGAAAAGCTGAAGATTAAAATCGGTAACGAGTTGAGCAATAATGTTCATGCAAGAAAACTCCGTAAAAATATGTGACGCGTAACGCGTGACACGTGACCAGTAAAAACAATGAGTTGCGAATTAATTCGTTAAGTATTGGCTTAAATTTCAGCCACTGAAAGATTCGCAGGGTAAAAAGATACTTCCTGAGCAGCGTGTTCTGCCAGTAGTAAGCCAGGGATTTTGAATACTCGCCTTAATGATGCTATTAATTCAGCGATTCCGAAATAATGGGATCGAATGCCTATAACCGGTCGCTGTTGTGTAGTGTTACGTGATAGTTAGAAAAAAACGGTAATGTATGTATTACATGAAACGTTTATAATCAGGTGCATAATGACATGCTAAACAGTACGGTAATTTATTGGCGAGGCAATTGGTTTGAAGTATTTTAAATTGTAAATTAAGTAATCGAACAATAATCAACTGTTAGTAAACTTTATCAAATACCCATAAAGAGGAACTGTATCTCATGAAAATTATCACCACTATGGCTCTTATCTGCGTTTGTTATTCTGCAACGCATGCTGTTACAAATTTTAACAGATTTATGCTGAAATTAAAAACATTTGAATATCCTCAGTACACAATATCAGATCCATCACTGAGTTTTAACCTGAGCAGCTACGGTACTGAAACGCGCGGTAATTATTCAGAAGAATCATATTATTATGTCAATGGACAAGCTAATGGTGCGTATAAATTTACTATGATTCGCCCGATGTATTGGCTTGATGTCAATACATCACTGGCAGCTTCCGGGCGTTACGGTGAAACAGAAGAATTCTATCAGGGTGATATCAGAAAATCAAAAGACAAATATTTACGTGCAAATTCTACACTGCATTCGCAATATGAGCTTCATCCCTTTGCTGAACTATTTAACAATATTTTATTCGCTGGTGTGACTGTGGATAACTGGTATAGGCGGGAATGGAACAAATCAACGCTGTATGAAGCTACAAATGATTATAATGATCTTACAGGTAAAGCAGAGGTCGGTGTAAGTTTTCGAAAACCGGTACGACCATTGTATGCAGCGTTCGAAATGGAACGTAAGCTCAAAGAGGCTGGCGTTATTACCGATACCCTGACATCAGAAACGTTGTATGAACTTTCCAGGGTGGTTATAAGGCGTGAAAAGCTGATATTACGTCATGATAAAGATCTAAAGTATGTTATGGAACAGATAGAAAATGTACTTGTAAAGGATCGTGCTGTTGATACAACAAAACTTAATGCATTTGCGGTATTTAAAATCAGTGAAGCACTTGACACACACATCCCTGTGATCTATACCGGATTTAAAATGTCTCTTGGTGTAGCAGGTGTTGGTATATGGAGACCATCGGGATATTATAATCCGGTGACAGATCATCGCGGCACAGATGACTACTACAAAACAGTGATGGAACTTGCATTGTCGTATACTGTGCCTGTTTGCAGCAGACTGTTTTTTTATACAGAAATGACAAAAAGAGCAACTGGAGAATACGAAGGATTCGAACATAATTTCAAGCATCAGGTGGTTAATGCCGGGGTGCATTATATGTTTACAGATAGATTAATAGGAACTGGCGGTATTAACGGCCTTGCCTGTAAATACTTTGTACCTGAGAATAAACGGATAGAAAGTGTATTTATGGAACTTGAGTTCTATCTTGAGGACAATGTAAGCCTGAGTCTTGATGGTTCAAGAAACTTTGGCGGAATGTCAAGCAGCAAGTATTATACAAATCCGTCTCAGGGTGATCAAAGAAGTTTTTCTGCCGGAATGTGGCTGAAGTTCGGGTTGTAGAGTGTATGTGTATATAGAAAAAATTTCAATACCTGTTAGATGTTTACAACGTCGGAACGTTGGCAGATTCTGTTTAAGCCGATTGTTTAAATTACAATAATAGAAGCGGGAAAATGAATGTCAGATACTTTTACTTTTTTATTATCTGTAACATCAAAAAGGTAGTTTCCATTAGAATATATAAATCTGTCGTGAGAAATTACACGGTATGTACAAACACCTTTTGCTTTTACAGTAATATTTTTATCTTTTGAAATGCTGATTAATTCCCATGATCCGGGGATATATCCGGCAAATTGATTGTCATATTTGAGATTTTCCTTGTAATTTTTCTGAGCTTCAATTCTGATATTGTCATACATCATGTCTTCTGGTACAGATTGCGATTTCGCAGGGTTTGGACCTGATGTAATCAGTGGTTTGCCGGTGTTTTTAATAGTAAAGAATTCAATCGCCCTGAAAATCGCAACACCAAGGCGGTAAGGAATCAGGAAAATTTCAAGGAGTGACATAGCGTTTCGGACTGGTTTGTAGGGGCGACGGATACACCAGATGTTACCGGCATCATCGATTTGCGGATTTACTAAATCATAGTTGTCGTTTGCAAAAAGCTCCTCAAGTTCTGATGTTACAAGATTTATTTTCATTATTGATCGGGAGTAAACTACACGTTGGCCGCTACTGTAAAAACCTGCTGGTGCACTATCAAATAATAGTATGTCAGGATCTCCGGGATCCCAGCAGGGGTTACGATCGATAGAAATCCCTTCAGTGATTTCGTTGTATTGAGAAGTGCCTTTTTTGCAAATGGCAATATTCTGCTCGCCGTTTTTGTTGATAACTGAAAAAGCAATACGACCATCGCTATTCGATGCGATATCAAAAATTTTAAGCTGACGATCATGTAGGATATGCCCCTCATTATCAATTCCTTCAACAGCGATCGAACGTCTGAATACTCCACTGGTATCCCCGACAGTAACACTATAGATAATTTCATCATGTCCATTTGAGCTGATTCCGGTAATGCGTGCCATTGCATGCAATGAATCAATATGTTCATTAGTTAGTGAGGATTGTTCGTGCCTGAATTGTGCCCCGTAACCTTCAGTTTTCCAGGAGTGCTTTTTCACAATCTGGGCATGGTTGGAGCAGTATTGATTGATAAATTCACTTGTGAGCTTTTGTGTTTTACCATTGTCAATAATTACGATTTTTTCATTCTCGGAGCAAATTATTCTGTTGATCATGATGCTACTTTCTGATCGCTAAACATTTCTTTGTAAAAATACTTAATCCGACGATATCTTCCACAATAGTTTAAGTATGTAGTTC
>Ga0123334_1002864_pt1 | contig 19446 bp, 19 predicted proteins | sample BiotimSIPDNA_FD_89706 | JGI IMG/M metagenome (GOLD analysis project Ga0123334, IMG submission 89706) | Anaerobic biogas reactor microbial communites from Washington, USA - Biogas_R1 time_0 SIP DNA | ecosystem: Engineered > Bioreactor > Anaerobic > Unclassified | place: Washington, USA... | reverse complement strand
TGCCTCACTGATATTTTCAATTAATTCCGAAATATCTTCGATTATCTCAGAAGCATCCGAATCGCCCGATTCAGCCGACATTGCCAGTTCCTTAACAGACTCGGAAAGCATTGAACCGTCAGGCATATTTTCTAATGCCTGCTCCAAAATCTCCGCTAATTCCTGCTTGTTCCCTTCCTGTTCAATATCGGACATCAACTCCGAAAGCGCCTGCTCCAATAAGTTTTTATCATCTTCACTTAAAGCCTGCGCAAGCTCGGAGGTTAAAGGCGAACCCGACAAAGCGTCAATCAGGGCTTTAAGATCGTTCAGCGGGTCACCTGATTGAAGCTCTTTCATATAATTCTCCATCTGTGCCAAAGCCTTAAGCGCGTCTTCTTCGGTTCTTGCCTTTTTGAATTCATCTTTCAGCCTCTCAAGCGCATCCTCAAGTTTTTTTAACTGTTCATCGGTAAGCTCAGGGTGCTCCTCTTTCTGTTCGTTAAGTTTTTCCTCTATATTTTTTTCCTGTTTTTTCATCTCGGTAATCAATGATTCCCTTATACGCGTCTGCCGCCCCACTCTGCCGGGGAAAAAAGAAACAGCGCAGGCCAGACAGAACAGCACCAAAGCCGTTATTAACAATTGATACCGTATATCGGCTTTATATTTCCTTTTTATGTCGATTGCGTCAACAGCCATTTCCATATCACGGCGCTGCAGCTCAGCGACAGGCGAAGTATCATCCTTAAGATACCATGCCGTGATAACGCGTTCGTTAAGGCCAAGGCTGTCCGCTGTAATCAAGACCTGCCTTTTGCGCGGTGTAAGAATAACAGCCGCAATAAGTGATAAAGCAGCACCCGCCGCTATTATATAAATCAGCTTTATTCGAACAAACGGTATTACAATAAAAAGCGAAAAAACAGATACCAAAAGCGCTAATGCGCCCGATGCCGCAAGGAAAAAAAACAGTGCTTTAAGCCAAATGCAAAAGTGCATTTTTCTTTTCAGTGAATACAGCTTTTTATGCGGGAATCTTATATCCATAACCTACCCCTTAATATTTTCTTTTTACAGGGTTTAATGCCAGCGAGCTGAAAAAAATCAGCAGTATTGATGATATTATGCTGAACAATCCGTTTACAATCCACGGATGCATATATTTCCATATCCCTGTTTCCGCTGCGAGCAGCATTTCAATTTGCCGCTGAACATCCGATATCCCAAATATATATCCGCCGTAGCCTCCATACGAGCCGAAATAAAACGATATATACCCGAATACCGGTGATGGAAAAAGACCCGTTACAAAATCCCTGTAGACCGGGTTAAAACCTCCGGGCATCCGTTGATGAAGCATGGCATAAATCAAAAAACCTACAAACGGGCCGAAGGTGACAAGACCGAGGAAGATATATGTTGTTATTATCGCTGTAATGTTTCTTTTAAATATTGTAGAAAAAAACACACCGCATGACGCAACAAAAAACGCCGTTAACAAATAGAACAGCAATAGTTTTGCTATGTCGGCAAAGCCAATTCCGCCGAAGAAAAACACTATTCCGATAACTGGAAGCGACGCAACGAGCAAAAGCATAGTATGCGCAATTGAAACCATTATTTTACCAAGGATAATCCTTCGCGCGGGTGTCGCTGTTACAAGCATTAAATCAAGGGTTTGGCGCTCTCTTTCGCTGCTTATTGAAACGGCGGTAATCGCGGGTACCGCAATAAACAGCAGCGCGAACTGGAAAGTAATCAAAATATTATAAGCGTCTATAGCCATTCTGGGATTAAAAGACTGATACGATCTTGGATTAAACATATTACTGCTGGCGAAGTATAAGAAAAGAATACCTGTTAAAAGCGTCACATAACAGCATATTAATATCGTTGACCGCCATCCGCGCAGCTTGGTTTTCAAATCTTTTTTAAGTATAGGATTAATTGTCATTTCCGTTACCTCCTTCGGTAAGCTGCATGAAGACAGATTCGAGGGAACTCTCCTGCGGCTGGAATGAAATAACCGGAATTCCTTTTTCAACAAGCGTTCTAAGAATGTCAGCATATGTGTCGTCCTGTCCGATTACATCAACGTCAATCATTCCGGCGGCCGAAGACACTCCTTTTATTTCTGGTATTTCAAGAAGTACTTTTACCGCTTCCTCTTCTTTTGATGAAACCTTTATTTTCAATTTCCCGGAATGCGACATCCTGTCCGAAACCTCCCGTACCGAACCGCACGCGACAAGCCTTCCGGAATCGATAATGCCTATTGACGTACATATCTGCGAAAGCTCATGAAGAATGTGCGAGCTTATTAGTATTGTCTTTCCCATTGTCGCAAGTTCCATAAGTATTTCCTTCATTTCAACCCTTGCCCTCGGGTCAAGCCCTGATGCCGGCTCATCAAGTATAAGGAATTTCGGGTCATGGATAAGGCTCCGCGCAAGACAAAGCCTCTGTTTCATACCCCGGGACAGCGTGTCAACATACGCGTCTCTTTTATGAGTCAGCCGCACAAGCTCAAGAAGTGAATCCACCAAAGTGTCGCATCTGTTTTTTTCTATCCCCTGCATGCCGGCATAAAAATTCAAATATTCGGAAACCTTTAAATCATCATACACTCCGAAAAAATCAGGCATATATCCAATGTGTTTCTTAACCTGCAGCGGTTTTTTTGAAACGTCTATCCCATCAACAAATACACTTCCCGATGTCGGGGCAAGCAGCCCTGCGATTATCCGCATTGTTGTGGTTTTTCCGGCGCCATTCGCGCCTACGAAACCATAAATCTCGCCTTCCTCGATTTCCATGCACAGCTTGTCTACAGCCAACGTGTTTTTATATCTTTTTGTAAGGTTTTCAGTGCGGACCACCACATTCTTCATCTTGCCACCCCCTTCAGGCTTATTTCCGGGACGCTTAAAATTTCCCTCGTATATTCTCTGTATATGCCCTGCTCGTAATCCAGGTCCTTATCTTCCTGCGCCAATGATACAACGTTTATCATCATCCTGACTTCTCTGCCTGCTCCGATATATTTCTCAGGGTTTTCGGTTATTGTTACATCGCTGTCAATCTCATCCCATTTATATGTTTCAGTATTATACAGGTAATACTCATACTCGTTTTCCAAAATTTCAAATTTATAATTATTATCAGTGTTTTCAGCCATACGGTACTGCATATACAAGGGCACATATCCCTCAACGAGTAAACGCATTTCGGCAACATCAAGATTTTTAGGAAGCGTGTATACAAATTCCATTTGACCGGTATTGTTTACTCTTATACTGCTCATTCCTTCATACCATCCCACTTCGCCGGTCTGATAATATGACGGAGTTATTATGCCTCCGGGTATTTCCACTTCTTCGCCCGCCTTAAATTCAAGGTTGTTTTCAACCGAAACCAGAGACTGGTTATATCTCTGCGGTTCTTTATCGTTTACAATAAGACCATAGTCAATTTCCTGATCATTTCTCGCAAGAAGCACAAACCTGTTATTGCCCTGAAGCCTGTTAAACAAATCGTATATAACGTTTTCAAATATACGGCGGTTCTTCATTAGTTCCACATAATTTTCGGGATAATCATTAATATTAGTGTAATGGCTTCTGCAAAACTCGCCGTCGAGATACTCGTCCGGGCGCTTATACACGTTGCTGCCGTCAAAAGGAATATCCACAGATTGGGTTTCTCCTGAATAAATATCTCCCACTGGAATGATATTGCTGCCAATTACAATAACCGCATCCAGCAAATCATATTGGGTTGTATTTGCAATTTCCCCTTTTACACTTCCGTTCTTTAAATAGATGTTTTTAAGAAGATCAGCGGTAAACGGTACCGTTTTTTTCGCATTGATTATTGTAGGGGTCCACAGCATAACATCATACTGTTCAAAAACCATTCTATCCCCGATCGTAAATTTACCGACTGCTTTTCCGCCGGAATCACCAGGTACTGCCCGGTACGAGTAATAGTAATAATCATTATTCTGAATGAAAGGCGTTTCTATACCGTTATTATTCGAATATTCCAGTTTTAAAGTTCCTTTTTTGTCATTGAATACTCCTATCGCTGATGTAATCTGGGCCTCGTCTGAACCCGGCAATGCCTCAATAAGCGATACCGTATTTGTAATCGCTGAGTGGTAACGGCTTTTAAAACCAAAAAGATACATGCCTGACAGAAACACAACCGACAGAGCAGGAATGAATAACCACGCCCAATCTCTGCGGTCCAGCTTTTTAAGAATCAGGTACAGGACAGGTCCGGCGAGTATGATATATACCGCAATTCCAATAAACATCCATAGCAGCGGCGGTTTCTTATCGCCGGGGATCTCATTCGCAAGATATTGAAAATTAAAATAGCTGCCATATACCTGCTTTTGAAAATAGCCGTTTCCATATTCATAAAAACGCTGTATGCTCATGTCCATATGGCGCAGCATATAATCGAAGAAGGTTACCTTGTCCCGCCACGAAACAAAAGGCTCGGACGCAGGCTCGAACGTGAGAACAAAAATATTGCCCCTTTCCTTACGGTATTTGATAACGAGCGGATTTTTTTCAGTGCCTGCGATTATGTCATTATCGATGAAACGCGATGGTTTGCCGGGTTCCACAGTCGATAAATCCGGGGTAACATATTCAAAACCCTTCTCGCCAACTGTTAGCTTAAGGAGCATTCCCGGTACTTCTCTGCCGATAAATTTTTCGAGTTCAAAAGCGCTGTCAAAATCGGCGGTACCGTTTATTTTAAACAACTTTAGGCTGTCCGGAAGTCCATTATATACCTTTTGCCAATTCAACCCTGTACCCATTATAAGTGTTCCGCCGGTATCCACCCATTTTTCGAGTGTTTCAACCTGTGCCTCGCTTAAAAGTCCTGTATCATACTTGCTGACAACCAAAAAATCAAAGCCGTCCATTACCTCGGTTTTTTCGGGAAATGTATCCCTGTCCAGCGGAACCACAACTGCTTCTCTCTTATTGTAACCTGTTTCCTGTACCGAAGCCTGAGCTGCTGTTGGTGGGAGCTCGCCCGCAGCTATCATAAGCTTCATTTTTTCATCAAGTATTGGGTTTTGCGCCACCGGAATTGTACTGCCGCCAAGCCAGCCAAATGCCAGCGGGTCCTCGGAAAGAACACCGATAAGCATTATATCCGGCGGCAGGAGCCGGGTAAATTTAAATTCGGTTTCCGCGGCAGTTTTTTTCTTATCCACAAGCCTGATGTTAAGGCTTTTGTGCGCTGAAGCAACCGGTACTTCAAAATAAAACTCATATTCAACGCCAATTTTCATTTCAACAGGCTTTGCAATAATAATTTTCCTTGATTGATCAAGATTTGCCTCAACCTGAAGTTCACCTGAAATGTCTTTTTCGGTAGATAATACCTTTATATGAAGAGGAGCCCACGCCCCAAGTTTTCCTATCCCGTTAAACCCGCCTTCGACATTAATCCGAAAAGTTTCGTCTTCCTGATCTGCAGTAGAAACGACAGGTAAAAGTTGAATAATCACCGCTAACATAATAAAAATGATAAGCGGTAGTTTTTTGTTTATTCTGTGCAAGCATAACACCCCTCTTATGTAAAAATATGTACGGATTACTGGTTAGTTTTCTGTTTAATAAACCCCTATCTAATATATAGACGTAAACAAGAATAAAAAGTTTCAACGAATCAGATTTGTATAATATATTTTCCGCCTGCTTCGCGCCTGATAAGGCCTTTCATTTCAAGGCTTAATAATACGCGATGCAGAAGTTGAAGTTCTATTGAAAGCCTGTTGTGTATTTCATCTATTTGCAGCGGTTCGACAGAAAGCATCTGCATTACGCTCTGTTCTTCGATGTCAAGTGAATCCGGGATTTTTTTTCTGTTTCTAAAATCATTAAGATCAAGCACGGTATTTTTCCTGAAGTTTTTATACCATCTAATCTCGTCAATAATATCGTAAACCGATGTTATAAGTTTGGCACCGTCCTGTATAAGTTTATTTGTCCCCCTGCTGTTGATGCTTATTACATTGCCGGGCAGTGCATAGACATCCCTTCCCTGTTCGAGCGCAAGCTGTGCGGTTATAAGCGAGCCGCTTTTTTCTCCCGCTTCGACAACGAGAATACCAATCGACATACCGCTTACAATTCTGTTTCTAACGGGAAAATGATGCGGCGCCGGTATAGTCCCCGGAGGATATTCTGAAACAACCGCTCCGTTTTCAATAATCCTTTCCATAAGCCTTCTGTTTTCGGGCGGGTATACAATATCAAGCCCGCATCCGAAAACAGCTATAGTCCTGCCACCTGAAGACAACGCCCCATGATGCGCAGCGGTATCTATCCCCCTTGCCATACCGCTTATAACGCATATACCGTATTCCGCCAGCTCCGATGAAATTTTTTTCGTCGTTGTAATCCCATACCCCGATGCTCTCCTTGATCCCACTATCCCGATTGACATTTCCTCACGTTCGATATTTCCTTTAACATACAAACACACCGGAGGGTCCGCGATGTTTTTTAATAGTTCAGGGTATGCTTCATCTTCCTGTGTAATAACGCTTATATTATTCAATACAAGCTTTTCCATTGTTTCATCTACGGTTTTCCTGGGTTCCGTTGAAAGTATCGCCTCTATATTTTCTCGGTTCAATATCCCGGTCTTCGCAAGAGCAATTGCATCGGCCTCATATATCAAAGCCGGGGTACCGAACAGTTCCAATAGTTCATTCTTTTTCCTTGTTATTATACCTTTAAGATTTGCAAACCAAATCCATTCCCTTAATTTAGAATTCATCGATTCCTCCTATTCAAAAAAACTGCGATCAAGCGCACGGTATTGAATAGCCTCTGCAATATGTACTGCTTCGATTTCGGGTGTCCCGTCCAAATCAGCAATCGTACGGGCAACCTTTAGAATTCTGTTGTATGAGCGGGCAGTAAGATTAAGTCTTGAGAATGCTTCTTTAAGCAGAGCCGAACTTTCTTTGTCAAGCCGGCAAAACCGCCTTATCATAGACGGCGTCATTTGGGAATTACAATATATTCTATTGTTTTTCAGCCGCTCCTGCTGAATTGCTCTGGCTGCGTTTACACGCTTTTTTATAAGACTTGATGGTTCCGAAGGCTCCTGTTCGTCCAGTTCGTTATATTTAAGAGACGGAACCTCGACCTGTATGTCAATCCTGTCCAATAAAGGCCCCGACAGCTTGCCGAGGTAATTTCTGACCTCTTGCTGGGTACAATTGCACGGCCTTGTTTCGTCAAGATAATTGCCGCATTTGCACGGATTTGCCGCCGCAACTAGTGTGGTTCGGCACGGGTATGTAATCGACGCGTTTATTCGGGAAATCATCGCAAACCCATCTTCAAGAGGCTGTCTTAGTACCTCTAAAGCGTTTTTGCTGAATTCAGGCAGTTCATCCAGGAATAAAACTCCAAGGTGGGCAAGGCTTACTTCTCCGGGCCTGGGGATCCTCCCGCCGCCTACGAGCCCAACCGAGCTAATTGTGTGATGCGGCGCCCTGAACGGCCTTTTGCGGACAAGTGACGTTTCAGGCGGCAGTAAACCAGCTACACTGTATATTTTCGTGACTTCAAGAGCTTCATCGAAAGTCATGTCGGGCAATATTGAAGGCATCCGGCGTGCCAGCATTGTTTTCCCTGAGCCCGGGCTTCCTATCATCAGAAGGTTATGGCCACCAGCGGCGGCAACTTCAAGAGCCCTTTTTACATGGTATTGGCCTCTGACATCGGAAAAGTCCGGTTCTTTCTCATTTTCGCCGTTTGCCGCATGCTTATCCCATTCCTCTTCAACCGGTATAATTTCCACCTCTCCTTTTGCGTAGAGAACCAATTCCGATAAGTTTCTTACAGGGATTACCCGTACACCCTTCACTACAGCGGCTTCGTATGCGTTTTCCGGAGGAACAACAATGGATTTAATTTCATTATCCCTTGCCGCAATGGTTTTGGGAAGAACTCCGTATACCGGCCTTAATGTCCCATCAAGAGAAAGCTCACCGCAGAGCAAACTGTTATTAAAAAATTCCAGCGGTATAATTCCGGTCGCCGATAAAACACCCGCTGCTATAGGCAGATCATACGATGTGCCCTCTTTTTTCAAATCCGCGGGAGCCAAATTTATTGTAATTCTTCGGGAAGGAAATTCAAAGCCCGAATTCCTTATTGCGGCTCTCACACGCTCTTTCGCTTCCCTGACGGCAATATCGGCCAACCCGACAATGCCGAACGCCGGTAATCCGTTGCTTATATCGGTTTCAACCGAAACAATATATCCATCAATTCCTGAAAGTCCGCAGGATGTGACTTTACTTAACATACTAAAAACCTGTAACTTTCCATACTATCATTTGGTGTTTGCGTTAAAAAAATAAAAGAGTATACGATGACACAGCTTGTTTCAAATTTAGTATCTCCAATATTATATTGCTTTTTTTGGGATTTTTCAACAAATAACAGAGAAAATTAAGCCTTGCTCAGATATGTAATATCAGACCTGCAATGTATGCCGTCAGGATCGCGCCTGAAGCAACCGTCAACAGGCTTTTTTCCTTGTACGCAAGAAAAAGCGCAGCGACAGTACCAGCCAAAGAAGGCAGAAACTCTCCCGAGGAATAAAGGATATCAGGAAAGGTGAGAACCCCCAGTACAGCATAAGGGATATAACGTAAAAAAGATTTCAGCCATACCGATTTGATTTCTCTTCTGAATACAGCGATGGGTAAAACCCGGGGAATATATGTAACAAGCGCCATAAGAAATACCGCAATCAATATTCTCGGCATCGGGATACGTCGCCTCCGTCCATATTGGATTGATTTTGAGCAACACCGGCGGAATTATCGGTCACGGGCCAGAGAGAGGCGCCAATACCCGCTCCGGCAATTGTAGCAAGGATAACACGAAATCCACTGGAGATAAAGCCCAGGAAAGGCACATACTTAAGAACGAGATTGATACCTATGGAAATAAGCACGATATTCAGCACGGGTTTGGATCTTTTTGCAGGAGGAATAATTATAGCAATGAACATAGCATACAGCGCTATTCCCATTGCGTTGCCGATAGCCTCCGGCAAAACCGAACCGATGACCGAACCCAGCGCCGTTCCCAGTGTCCAGCCCATGATCGGGCCTGATACAAGGCCGAACATATAAGCGCTCGTCAGTTTTTTCTCTTCAATTGAAGCAACCGAAAAGGTTTCATCTGTTATTCCAAACCCGAAGATAAGCCTTTGCGTCAGCGTAATTTCAGGCCCCAGTCTTTGTGACAGCGAAAGTGACATCAGCAGGTAACGGATGTTGATAATAAAGGTTGTCAAAGTAATTTCAAGCAACCCGGCATTTTCAAGTATCAGGTTTGTGCCTGCGAACTGGCCTGCGCTGGTCAGATTTGTCAGTGAAATTAAAACGGCAGTCCATGCAGGAATTCCGCCGCTTACTGCCATTAATCCGAATGTAAGGGATACAGGTATGTAGCCGAGAGCAATAGGCAGTCCTTTTGTAAATCCATAGCAAAAATCTTCTTTGGCATTCACAGTCAAAATCTCCAAATCCCCACTTGTTACCGTACTGTCTGAAGTCTGTCCATTTATATCTATCAATGATTGAAAAGCAAAGACTTCGCAGTAATACTATTCTATTTTAAGCTGTTTCCAGGCAATTTTCAACAATTCCCCCTTTCGTTTTTCTTCATTTGCCTGCTCCACCTGGCAAGTCCCTTCTCTCATTGCTATTTTTGACGCAAATACCCGGTTTTCTCGTCGGAATATTTCGCTTCAAGGGACAATGTACCTGTCCCCGCGTCCCATTCATAGTCTCTTGTAGGTTTCCTTTAACAATAGTGCATCCTTCTCGACCATCGGACCTTCAGAAATAATACATCCTTTTACATTAAATTCCTTAATTGCTTTAAGGCAATCAACGTAGTTGAAGTCACTTTGTAATGACGGGAGGTGGCTTTGCTTTTTTGCCTACAAAAATTTTACTCTAAGACCCTTTTGTGCAATAACAGAAACAGAGGCACAGTATCTTTACCGCACTTAATAACTAATATATAATATATTTAGTGAATGCCTGAAAGAACGTAAAGCGTTTCTATCGGTAAAAATTATGTTAATCAGCAAATTGTACAGCACATCAAGTATTATCTCTATACTGAGGAGTGTGAATTGCATGGCATATTATTTCTTAGCTCAGATTAAGGTTAATGACCCTGATACATACCAGAAATATATAAATGGAGCCCGAGAGGTTTTTTCCCGATATAATGGCCAGTACCTTGCTGTAGATGAAAAACCGCAGATACTTGAAGGTTCATGGAATTATACAAAAAGTGTAATTATACGTTTTCCCTCTGAAGAGGATTTTAAAATGTGGTATACCTCGTCTGAATATCAGGAACTTCTTCGCTTTCGGTTATCTGCCGCCCAATGCGACACTATTTTAGTAAAAGGCCTGGATGTATAAATCAGGAAACCTCTTCTGTTCAATATTTTCAAAGAAGGGCAGTGAAATAATTGGCACAACACGATAATTACCATTCATTTTACTATGACGCTGAGGATAATAAAAAAATCCATACTTTTGTTTGGAATAAAACAGATGAGCCTAAAGGCGTGGTTCAAATCCTTCACGGTATGGCCGAGCATGGAGCCAGGTATGCAGACTTTGCCTCGTTTCTTAACAAGAACGGTTTTATAGTTTATGCCAATGATCACAGAGGTCACGGAAAAACAGCAGAAAGCCAGGATGAGATAGGAATCATCAGGAAAGATGGATTTGAATTAATTATCAGCGATGCGTATATCCTTTTTCAAATAATCAAGAACAAACATCAAAACCTGCCTGTCTTTATTCTCGGGCACAGTTTCGGTTCATTTCTCGCCCAGTCGTTTATCAGCCGGTATGGCTCGGAAATAGATGGCGTAATTCTGTCCGGCTCAGCAAAACAAGACAGCCCTGATATTGCATTTGGCAGGGTTGCGGCTTCTATGCAAAGAATTATTTTCGGTGAAAACAAAAAAAGCTTTCTAATCGATAAGCTTGGTTTCGGAAGCTATAATAAAAGAATACCCGGCGCAAAGAGTAAGTTCGCATGGCTAAGCTGCGATGACAGCGAGGTTGAAAAATATGAGAACGATCCTCTGTGCGGGAATGTTTTCTCGATTGGGTTTTATTATTATTTCTTTAATGCATTAAAAGGATTATACGATTCTGACAAATTATCGGGCATACCGGAAGCGCTGCCCATATTTATTGTTTCAGGAAATGAAGATCCTGTAGGCAAGTATGGGAAAAAAGTTTTGGAACTATATGATTTTTATAAGAAATTAGGGCTTTTAAACGTGCAAATAAAGCTTTACCCCGGCAAAAGGCATGAAATCCTCAATGAAACAGGCCGACAGGAAGTATATGACGACATATTATCCTGGCTGGAAACTCAAATTCAACTATAACAGGGTTATATACCATATTTCTTTTCCTGCAATTAATATGATTGCTTTATTTACCAGCAAACAGAATATATGATAAAGGAATCCCTTTATTATTCAACTCAGAAAATAATCCTGAAATATCATATTCAAACTCTTTACCTAAAACTACACATTTGCAGTTGCATGTAATATATAATACCATTGATTGTACTTTACAGTTTATAATTATAACCGAAAGTCTGGAAACCTTTGAATTCAAACCATTTCAGTGTTTTTCTGAATGAAGGAATAATTAAAAGCATCATTTAAACAGCAAACAATTGCAAACTTCACAACGGTCATTCTGTATATCATTAATTGTTTTGCAAAACATACATGGAATTTCACTGTCATGTGATTTGTCATACTTTTCATATTTAAATGGCAGCTGAGGATGATACCGGACACGGTCGCCGACATTCAGATAATCATAATAATCTTTAAACTCAGGGTTACCATTGGAGGTGCTTACGCTAAAATGCTTCTTTCCGCTGTCGGTACGAAAACTGACGGTGCATTGGATATAATGCTCAATATCGCCGTCGCGAAAGCGCCTGGTCTTGTTTTTAAGTTCCTTATCCGTTACAATGCCATCCCAGCTGCGCTTAGAATTGCTAAGATATTCGGCAAATAAGTAAATCAGTAAAAACGCAACGGATATTCCGCCCCCGAAAACAATAGCATCCAATGTATCTACCTCATCGGAAACAAAGCTAACAATCAGAAAAATGATAAATGGCAGCGGAATACCGATGAATATGCAACCGCGTCCTTTTTTATTTCTGTCCTCTATCTCCTTTATGACCTCCGGGTCGTTTATACGTCTGGAAAAGCCAACTAATCCCGGCATACTATTGCCTGATAAAGAGCCGCTGCTGTGGCTTTGAGCTGCCACAGCACTACCGCAGTTGCTGCAGAATGCGGCTTTATCCTTCAGCTGTGCTCCACAATTTGTACAGAATTTCCCCATTGATAATCCCCCTTTAGCATTATTATAATTGCGAATTAATTTAATTTATATCACACCTCTTCCTGTACAAATTGTATGGAATGAGTCTCTAAAAAGCATCCTTCAAAAGGATGAATCTGCAAAAAAAGCCCTCATACTTTAGTATGAAAAGCCAGTTAAATCCTGTATTTTTTCAAACATGGCGGTAATTAATAGTCTTTTTTCTTTACGGGAATCCAGATTTCGCTTCGATACTTTGGATTTCCAGTGTCTGGACTCTCGTTCCACAAAATTTCAGGGCCTGGGGCTGCCTCATACCCTGAAGACGGAAACCACTCTGAGTATATCCTCCCCCACACATTTTGAAGTGTTTCTGGAAATGGTCCAATCGATTCAAATACAGCCCAGGTACTAGCATCAATTTTTAATACATCAAAATCTGCAGTTTCTTTACTTGATGTTGCTACCCCGATGTAATGATCTAATTCTCCTTTCTCTTCCATTCTACCTTCTGGAAAATTAGCGGAAGCACTAATAATACCTGTTGGTTCTACATTTGAAATTGCTTTTAACTGTTTAATAACCTCTGGTGTTAAAAGTTCGGTCATTTTTGCAATCTCTGGATTGACACCTTCAAAAATAATTGGAACTCTCTTCTTAACTCCTACTAACTTAAAAGGTCCTTTCTCAACAATACGATAGTTCATTTCGCATCCTCCTTTAATTGATAATTGAAAGGTCATTCGAGGATAGGCTTTTAACTGTGTGTTCTCACTTCTTGCTTCAGAAGGTAGAATACCATGCATAGAATGAAACGCACGGGAGAATGCATCAGCTGAATCATAACCATATTTGACAGCAACATCGATTATTCTCAAATTTGTATCTTTCAAATCAAGGGCAGCCAGCGTTAATCTCCTTCTTCGAATATATTCTGACAAACCAATTCCTGATAAGAAAGAAAACATCCTTTTAAAATGATACTCTGAGCAGGAAGCAATTTTTGATACTTCACTATAATCAATATCATCAGTTAAGTGCTCCTCAATGTATACCATTGCATTATTCATACTATTTAACGAATCCATCAAACAACCTCCTTTCATCATCAATATTATCAAAGGATGTGCTTACCCATCCGACAATCTGTGCACAGTATAGTCGACTATTAAGTGTGTCCGTTCTCGTAAACATATCCACTGCGCTTTTCGAACTATCGGCAGACGGAAACATATCAATCTATTTCAGGCTGCTTCTTCTAAATGCTTAGGTATGAAGAAACATGTCTTTAGCTTAACAACCTAGTATTAGTCAAAGTAAAATAAATCTTCAAATTTCTTATCTAATGCAACACATAATATTAAAGCTAATTTAGCTGTTGGATTAAACTGTCCTGTCTCGATTGAGCTAATTGTTTGCCTTGAAACGCCAACTGTCTTTGCCAATTCATCTTGTGTCATATTCTTTTCTGCTCGTGCTATTTTTAAACGATTTTTAAGTATAAGTTTTTCTGTTTTATCTTTCATTTAGTACACTCCATACTGGCTTAACAAAGCTGCTAAAGAAAGAAGAACAACAATTGTACTTATGATTCCAGCAAATAAATAGCTTTTCTTATCTCTTATATTAAAATATTGATAAAAAGAGACTGCGGCTATCTGTGTCATTAATATCATAATAATATCAATAGCAGATTCGTTGTATATACTACGAAAAATAATAAGAAATGGCATAACTGCGGAAACACTCAACCAACCAATATGAAATGCCTTAATTTTGATATGTTCTTCACGTTCATCGTTTTTTTCTTGCCGAGCCTTTTTTAAGATGTCTTTGCTATGCATTTATATGCCTCCTAGAATTTTTGCTTTAATTATATAATACAAATAACATCTTGACAAGTTTTCTTGTCATAATGTAAAGTTCTATTGTCGTTATTGTTGTTACTCTTTAACAATAGGTTTTTCAAAACAAGAAAAAAATTACTATAAATTCATCTATTTTGTCCACTCACGCCTACCATTTTCAAGTTTAAATTTTACCAAAAAAATACCCTCGATATGTTTCCATGAACGCATATCAAGGGTATAAGCCGAGTTGACAGATTTACTTTATTTGATGAAACTCAGTTTTTCCAAAGTTTTTCAAACTTTAGCTTTTAGACATCAGACAGACGCACTCTACATGGCACGAGCCGCTCGGATTGATGTCTTGGGCTGATTTTTTGCACCTTTCGTTTACGGGAACATGTCAATGAGTTTTTTGCATTTTTTCTGAAAACCAATGTTCATGGTAACATATCGACATAATAATTATAACGCCAACCACTATATTTGTAGTTGACGTTATAATTATTATGACTTTAGTCTGTCTTTTAGCTCTCTTATCTTTGTCTCTATCGTTGAGATTACTTTTTTAAATTCCTCATCACTCTTACCTGTTGGATCATCCAGTCCCCAATCTTCCCTATGTTTACATGGAAGGTAAGGGCATTCCACATTGCATCCCATTGTAATGACTATATCTACCGGAGGGATTTCATCAATGTGCTTTGAATACTGGGTTTTCTCCATGTCTATATTATAAAGCTCTTTCATTAAGCGCACAGCGTCTTGATTGATTTTGTGTTTTGCTTCTGTGCCGGCAGAGTAGCTTTCAAATATATCTCCCGCAAAATACTTGCCAAGCGCCTCAGCTATTTGGCTACGGCATGAATTATGAATACAAATAAATGCGACTTTAGGTTTATTACTCATCGACCATACCTACTTTCTTTCTGGAAACCAGTGCCTTGTATTATTCGCTATCTTTACAAGTATCAACATAACCGGCACTTCAGTAAGCACCCCTACAATGGTAGCAAGTGCAGCCGGGCTTTCTGTGCCAAACAAAGAAATCGCAACGGCAACTGCCAGTTCAAAAAAGTTAGAGGCACCAATCATAGCGGCAGGTGCTGCTATTTCATGTGGAAGCTTTATAGCCTTGCTTGCCAGATATGCAATGAAAAAGATTAGAAAAGTCTGAATAATCAATGGTATAGCTATTAAAACAATGTGCAGAGGATTATTCAGAATTACATCGCCCTGGAATGAAAAGATTATTATTAATGTTAGCAATAAACCTATGGTAGTGATATTCCCAAACTTCGGTATAAAACTCTTTTCAAAGTAATCGAGCCCTCGCTTTTTTGTGATGTAATTACGGGTAATTATACCACCAGCCAATGGGATAACAACAAACAATATTACAGATAGAATAAGGGTATCCCATGGTATGGTTACACCGCCCACACCTAGAAGAAACGCAACTATAGGCGTGAATGCTATGAGAATTATAAGATCGTTTGTTGCCACTTGCACCACGGTATAAGCTGGGTTGCCTTTGGTCAAATAGCTCCATACAAATACCATCGCAGTACACGGTGCCGCTCCAAGAAGTATTGCTCCCGCGAGATAGTCTTGTGCCAATTCTGCCGGGATTAAAGATCTAAAAATTACAAAGAAAAACAGCCATGCAATGCCGAACATGGTAAAAGGCTTTATCATCCAGTTGGTTACCCATGTAACAAATAATCCTTTCGGATTTTTACCAACATTTTTGATACTCTGGAAGTCAACTTTGAGCATCATCGGATAAATCATGAGCCAAATGAGTATGGCAATAGGGATTGATACATTTGCATACTCGAAACGTCCGAGGAAATCTGGAATTCCTGGTAAGTACATACCGATTAAAACTCCAATAACCATACAAAGTACAACCCATATTGTCAGATATTTTTCAAAAAATCCAATTTTTGCACTGTCATTTTTCCCCATGATATCTTCCCTCTCTATTGCCACGTTTTGTTATCCCCTGACCTTCTGCAGGATTTTAACAACCTCCTCAGTTTTCAGCACCTTGCCGTATGAAACCACTTTACCGTCGATGACAAGAGCAGGGGTTGTCATTACGCCGTAGGATGCAATCCGGGCAAAATCAGTTATATGTTCAATGGTAGTATCCATTCCCAACTGTTCCAAAGCTGCTTTTGTTGCCTCCTCAAGTTGGTTACACTTGGCGCATCCGCTTCCTAGTATCTTCACTCCTGCACCTTGGGATTTAGCGACTTCTGCCTTTACCATGCTTTCCACATCACAATTTCCACCACAGCAACATGAAGTTACTTCTTTTTTATTTTTCTTTCCAAATAACGCCATAATGAATCTCTCCTTTTTATATTTTTTAACTTTCTACGATACGTAAAAAAAACTCAATGAATGAGTATCAGATCATCATAGTTTTCTGTCTTATCCATCAGCAACATTTATCCTCACAAGAACAGCTCGATTTGTTTTTCTTTCCTTCATAAAATTCTTTTAGGTTTTTAGGTAATTCATACTCTTCGCATGAATAACTGATCTCAGCCTGCTCAAATACTGCGTTTAGGATGGCTTTAGCAAGCATTTCTTTCGGAGGCACCTCATAGAGTTCTCCATCATACTCGAACACCCGACAGTTTACATCGGTTCCACTAATGTCACTACAGCAACCGCAGTTATTCTCTACAATTGATTTGCAAATATCATGACCGTTTACACGAATTGTAGGTGAGGAAATAAACTTGTACTGCTCTGCAATTTCTGCTGTTTTCATCTCAATTTTGTTATACTCTACTTCAAATCCAGCAATACTCAGAGTGGGGATAAGTACCTTCATAACCTCATCAAGTGCATTGTCTGTTCCAACACAACGGTCACATGTTTCGCGATCTAGATAGAGATACTCAACAATAATCTTCTTTGCGGATGCCGTTTCGAACTCGCGAGAGCAACAGGATTCCTCTACTAATAGTTCTCCGTTTGGCAGAGTCCGGTAAGTGTTTTCCATGTTTTATTACCTCCTAAACTATCAGTGCCTGAAAAGCATTGAACAAATAACCGATAATTATGATTCCAATTGTACAGATAGCAATAAACAGAGCCAGCAGTTTGGGCTTTATAGCCTTTCGCAACATAATCATTGAAGGCAGCGAAAGCGTGGTTACCGCCATCATAAAAGACAAGATAACTCCAAGCTGTGCGCCTTTAGCAAATAACGCTTCTGCAACGGGTATTGTACCGAATATATCCGCATACATTGGAACACCGATTAATGTCGCCAATATTACCCCAAAGGGATTATTGCTTCCTAGTGCAGTTGACACCCATCCTTCAGGAATCCAGTTATGAATGACCGCCCCGATACCAACACCGATCAAGATATAGGGGAACACCTTCTTAAATGTCGAAAGCATTTGCTCTTTGGCATAAACAAGCCGGTCTTTTCTTGTTAAATTGGGGGATTCTATATCTACGCTACCTGCAGTATATATAAAGCTCTCTACATGCTTCTCCATGTGCAGCTTCTCAATAAGCGTACCGCCGATAACAGCTATTATCAGACCGGCAATAACGTATATGACAGCAACCTTTGCGCCGAAGATGCTCATAAGCAGAACAAGCGAGCCGAGATCTACCATAGGTGATGATATCAGGAACGAAAATGTCACGCCCAAAGGCAGGCCTGCAGATGTAAAGCCGATAAAGAGCGGTATTGAAGAGCATGAACAGAAAGGTGTTACCGTTCCAAGCAGGGCAGCAACCGAGTTGGCTCCGATACCATGAAAACGTCCTAATATCTTCCTGCTTCGCTCGGGCGGAAAATAACTTTGGATGTAGCTAATTATAAAAATCAAAAAACACAAGAGTAGGGTAATTTTAATAACATCATAAATAAAAAATTGAACGCTTCCAATCCAACGGCTAGTCGTGTCAAAACCCAATAAATTAAGTCCTCTGCTGATTAAATCATTTAGCCATTTCATCCCTAGTAACTGACTTTGGAAAAAATCCCAGATTGCCTTCAATGTTTGCATATAATAAAAACCTCGCCTTCTAACTCACAATAACAGTCGGATATTTTCTATTAAAGCCAAATCCTCTTTAACAACATTGATTATTGGATTTTTTGCATAGTTTACAAATACAATCTTCTTTGTCGCTTGTTATGCATACTAAAAAAGTTTTAATTTCATCTATTTTTTCCATATTAAGCGTATATCTCATCCAGGCACCATCATGTACTGCATTTACAAGTCCGCTTTCAGATAATATCTTCATGTGATAGCTAAGAGTGGATTGGGAAATGCTTAATTTTTCCAATATTTCGCATGCGCACATTTCTCCGCACGATAACATATCAATAATCTTTAATCGCGTTTCATCTGACATAGCCTTAATTGCAGGAACATAATCTTCATATGAATGTTTCATATAATAACCTCCTACATATTTATATGCATCAATGTTATCGAATGTTCTCGATATAATAATAACGAACATATCGATAGTTGTCAATATGATTTTGTTGTAAGTTAACTATAAAAAACGCCGACTAAGATACCACTGCACCTTAATCGGCGGCAAACCCATTTTATATTTTCTATTATTATCGATTCCTGACTTAAACCATTAATACTATTTTATTACAACCTTATAGATTCACTTCTATTTCCAACCCAGACTTAAACTCAACCACTATCCTGTCATCATATACAATGGCTTTTTCAACTAGTTTTCTGACCAGTTTATCATCAAACTCCGTAATATCACCGGTTTGCATATTAAGAAAGTCCGTCATCTCAGCAATCCGATCCCTTTTATCTTGACGGAGAGCGTTTCTCGAAAGTGTTTCTTGCCTTAAGTCCCGCAAACGGTAAATCTCGTTGACAATATTATCGTATGCTTCCTTTGAATTTGCCTTTTGGATCAAATCGGTTTGGAGTTCTTCCAGCCTTTTATCAATATCTGCCGTACTCTCATCCAAATCCTCGCTTAATACGGTTTCAATATTCTTCTTCAGTATGGCCAGAAAAGAGTTTTTTCCGCTGACTGCTACATTGATGGCTTCTACAATTTTCTCTTTAAGCGTATCTTCAAGTATAGTGGAAGCGGTACAAAACAAACCGGTGTTTTCCAATC
>Ga0123334_1002863_pt1 | contig 19448 bp, 16 predicted proteins | sample BiotimSIPDNA_FD_89706 | JGI IMG/M metagenome (GOLD analysis project Ga0123334, IMG submission 89706) | Anaerobic biogas reactor microbial communites from Washington, USA - Biogas_R1 time_0 SIP DNA | ecosystem: Engineered > Bioreactor > Anaerobic > Unclassified | place: Washington, USA... | reverse complement strand
GCTTTGATTACATGGGTGCCATTATTTGGCAGAAGGTAACTACAACAAATACTACCGGGGGGGCAACGATAATGGGCAGCTTCCCGTATCCTCGTAACGGCATACTAAAACTCGATTATGAGTTCATCTTATTTTTTAAGAAACAAGGTAATGCACCCAAACCTACACGGGAACAGAAAGAGCGTTCCGTGATATCAAAGGAAGACTGGAATACATATTTTTCCGGGCACTGGTATTTTTCCGGTGTGAAACAGGAAGGACATATCGCGATGTTCCCCGAAGAGCTGCCTGCTCGCCTAATCAAGATGTTCGCCTTTGTCGGTGACACTGTTCTTGATCCTTTCCTTGGAAGTGGAACAACATCGATGGCCGCTAGAAATCTGGAGAGAAACTCAATTGGTTATGAAATCAATCAAGATTTTATCCCCGCGATTCGGCAAAAGCTCAATGTTTGTCAAATGGATATTTATGGCGCAGAATACAGTTTTTTAGAAGATTCAGCGACCATCGACTGTGAGCAAGAGATTGAGAAGCTACCCTATGTTTTCAAAGACCCTCATAAACTCGATAAAAAGATTGACCCCAAGAAACTTCTTTTCGGCTCTAAAATTGACCGCAACAGCGCAGACCGGGAAGAATACTTTTCGGTTAAAGAAGTGATCAGCCCTGAGGTTATAAGGCTAAGCAACGGACTACTGATTCGTCTGATGGGTGTTCGAGAAAATACGGCGATGAATGGCTTAGCTGTCAATTTTATAACCGAAAAAACAAAAGGGCAAAAAATCTTTCTCAAATTCGATCTTCAAAAACACGATAGCCAAAATCGTTTGCTTTGCTATGTTTATCTGAAAAATAAAACATTTCTCAATGCACACCTGATCAAAGAAGGTTTGGCAATAGTGGACCGCTCTGTTGATTTTCGATACAAAGACAAATTCATGAAACTGGAGGCACAGTGTGGCTAAGGAATGGATTCTAAACAGTGCGATGAACCGTTTCCAATTGAATTTCAAGAGAAATGTCGGCCCTACCTCGGAAAGCATCAGGCAGTGTGCGCCTAAAACATTGAATGAATGGCGAGATTATTACTTTAGTAACGTCCGCACAAAAGAGCATATAGAAGACCTTGGCAAGAAACTCTACGTTAAAATCACCGAAGTCATTAGCGCTGAGGTGGAGGACGTTACCGAGCAAGACTGCATTGATTATATGTTGCAGATGGTCATAGACCGTTCATTTGATGGTTATATTACCGAGATCAAAACTGTTTACGGGCAATTGGAAAAAGAGCTTATGGTAAAAATCGAACCAGCACCAGATGAATGGGACAGGCTTTTCAATGTGGATTTTTTCATCAAAATTCAAGATAAGTACATAGGCATACAGATAAAACCGGTCAATCAGGGGATACAGTTATCGCAAATCTTCAAGGAAAAAGACTTGCAAGCCAAAACTCATGAAGCATTTACTAAGCAATATGGTGGAAGGGTTTTCTATGTTTATTCATCCAAGGTTGGGGAACGAAAAGAAATACGCAACAAAGAAGTCATCATTGAAATAAGACAAGAAATTGAACGTCTCAAGACTGACATGACCCGCTAATCGGGTAAGGAGGAGTATTTCTCTCCCCTCTCCCCACACCACCTGGCATTCGGGTCCGCACCGGAGTGTTCACTGAATATGACAGCTATTCTCGATTTCATTTAGAAATCAAGTGAGTGATAAAAATTTGTTTTCGACGCTTCGTAGATGAAACACGTGAAATTCTGCATTCACAAAATTTTGAAAAGCTTGCCTGACGAAATCCGCAAATACCTTCCTGTATTCGACAAAAGTTGATTTTGCGGATTAGTGGAATATTTCAATCCGTAATTGTCCGCACAGGCAGAAACAAGGCTTATTCTATACAACAATCCGGTGCGATGTATCCCATTGTCCTGTCTATTTTGGTATACGCTCGAGAAATGCCTTCATCTCTTTCATCACCGGTGCCTGACCTCGATCCTCCAGATGCAAAAGATGGCCGACACTGTTGATCTGGGCATAGTGCACATTGCTGAAATTCTCTTTCAGCCAGGAGATTTCCTCATCCGTCATCACCGCACCGAGCTGCATCTCGCCCCGAATAAATAAAATGGGACATTTAACCTTCGTCATTATCTCTTTGGCGTCATATCCCTTGGTGAAGCCGTTAAAATCATAAAGCAGTGCGTTGAAGTAAGTGGGATCAAGCTGCCACAGGCATCCGGAAAAGAAAAGGATCCATTGACTGGTGACACCCGGATAATCCTTATATTTGTCTGCCAGTGAAAGGGATAACTCTTTTTCAGATCGAACTGATTTCTTCAAATCAAGCCAGAGCATAAACATGTCCTGGCTTGAATCGATGATTTTCTTATAGTTGTCCATGGTCAGAGGTGAATCCTCAATAATGAGGGCTTTTACCTTTTCCGGAGAGCGCACGGCTGCCATGAGCGCTATCACACCGCCAAGTGAGTGTCCTATGAGTACAGCCGGCTCATCCAATTGTCTTATAAATGCCACGGTGTCCTCAGTAAAATCTTCCAGACGATAGTGCTCGGGAACCCAGCCTGATTTGCCATTTCCTCTCAAATCCATAGCGTAGACATGCCACCTTTGAGACAGGCTTGGAATGAGGGAAAGATATTCCTGCCAGCGCCAGGCTCCCCCATGGAGCATGACCAGAGGTTCGGCCGATGGAGAACCATAATCCAGATAATTAATTTTCACCTTGCCAGTGTCAAAGATTTTTTCCTGTGGCATATCACCCCCATGGCCCTCATCGTTACTATTAAGAATTACCAACCTTTCCACGGGCGCATTTATTGGGTAGTTACAGAGGCGGCCGCAGCCGGCTGTCCAGAACAGCATCACAACAAGGCAAGCAGCACAGAGGACTCGCCCATGGTGTGTCATCATTTATCACCTCTTAAGAGAAGTGTTTTACGTGAACATTTTATATCACAATCAACACGATCGACTTAAATAGAATTTCATGAGTCGCAGATGCAAGGGCCAATGTGGCATAACGAAATGTATTTACAGGCATATTTATTTTACGACACTGGCCGTCCATTTTTCATCCTTAGTTGGAATCTCCTCGCAGAATCGCCTCTGCATTAACCGATGAAATCGTCATTGCGGTCCTTTAGTCAAAGCTGATCAGACCGTGGAAACGAAAGTGGCAAGCAGAAAGTTACGGAAAGAAAGGTGTCAACTTAGAGGCGAGAAAATTGATGTTTCTAAACCGTTTATCAAGATTGTCTTTGTCATTTCCGAAAACGTCTTCCTGTATCAGAGGATTAGATCATTTTGAAAAAGTGCTCGATTTCAAGTGGTATTCATGATCTTGTTTAATGAATTTCCTGGAAACTTAGATGGCGAATCAAAAGCTCGGAAAAGTGTTCCGAAAAAATTGCATAAAAAAGAGTTGACACTACCTGGCAGGCGGTGATTTATGGATGCGGACAGTCCTCCAGGATAATGCTTCTATATCGCTTCATTATTTCAAGCATACCGTTTCCGGCTGACTTCAAAAGCTTTATGCGGCATCTACATTAGTTTTTGGGATTGGAGAATAATCCTTTGCTGAAAAAATATCGGTATGCTCTTATAGGTCTGATCCAAGGCGCCCTTTACAGCCTTGTTCGATGTTACAGTTTGACCTTCCGGTTTCATATTGAAAACGAGAGCCCCTGGCTCGCTTTTTATCATAGTGGCGGCCGGGTCCTTTTGTGCGGATGGCATCAGCAGTTCTTTGCAGCCATCCGTCATTTCAAGACCTACTCAATTTATTCCCCCTCCCTGATGATCAGTCAGAGTAAGGATGGTGACATCATAGCTGGAATCGCAAAAAGGTCCGGCTGGAATCCTGTGCGCGGGTCATCCTCCCGTAACGGAGGACGGGCACTTAGAGAAATGGTGGAGCAGCTTAAAGCCACCGGTCTTGCCGCACACATTGTCGACGGACCGACAGGACCTGCCGGAATCATTAAAGCAGGAGGGCTCAGCCTGGCCCGTTCCGCCGGGGCTGTCATCGTCCCCTTTTATATATCTGCTGACCGTGCTTGGTATTTCCACAGCTGGGACCGCTTTATGCTGCCGAAACCTTTCGCGAAGGTTTACCTGAGATTTGGTAATATGCTGGATTTTTCGTCGGGTGAGAGTCATGAAGCCTTCGAGGACCACCGGGCAGAGCTTCAGCAGATTATGCTGCCCGGTCTGATTTCCTGACTGTTAGATTCTGCGCTGGACAGATTGCAGTCAATTTATCGATTTTTCCTTTATAAAATATTAATGTAAAAACACATTGCATTTTCAGAAAGAATCAGTTATTAGCTGTACCAACAAGTGCAGTACATTATTGTAGTTAACAAAATACGAGAAATTAGCCGCACATCCGGACTGAGGATTGTGCGGTTTTTTGTTTATACGAAAATACTGCAAGTCGATTCAGTTCGACAAAATTAAAAAGGTTCCCGGAAGGAACCAGAAAAAAGGAGCAGGAAAAAATGCCAGAAGGAACAGTGAAATGGTTTAACGATTCAAAAGGATTCGGCTTTATCGAACAAGATGGAGGGAAGGATGTCTTCGTGCATCATTCAGCCATCCAGGCAGAGGGGTTCAAATCGTTGTCAGAGGGAGATAGAGTGAGCTTTGATGTTGTCGTTGGAAAGAAAGGCCCATCTGCTGAGAATGTTCGTAAGGTGTAAGCCTTTAATCTCATTTTGATTGTAAAAGAACTCCTGTCAAGGGAACTTTATAATCAACTCAGATCAAGTTTTTAGATTTGGTTTTGGCTGTTAACTCCACCCCAGAGCCTGTGAAAAGGCTTCTGGGGTATATTGTTTTTCGAAGGCGCTCATCATGCATGAGATTGCAGCAAAGGAGGACGACTATGTCGAGGAAAAGTCCGCAACAATTCGTCAAAAGGCAGAAAGAGATGGAACGTGCAAGAAAGGCCAGAGAAAAAATGGCTAAACGACAGGAAAAGAAAGAATGTCTGGTGACCGAAAAGGATTTGTCTGAAAATTCGGATCAACTGATCAGCAATGAAACCTGATTGCTTTTAAACAGATCCAATTTCGCAACAGTTGAACGCTCGGAGACGGGCTGCCACGCCGGGGGGTAACCCGGCTGAATATATATGAACTAAGGAAAATGAATGAGTTTTACTCAATTTAATCTTCACCCGCAGATCAATGCCGGTATCGAGGCCCTGGGCTATAAAACGCCGACACCAATTCAGATGCAATCCATTCCCGCGATTATCCAGGGAAGGGATGTTATGGGGCTTGCACAGACCGGAACGGGGAAAACAGCTGCCTTTGCACTTCCGATTTTGCAACGGCTGATGAACGGTCCCGGCAAAATGGTTCGCGCCCTGATTGTCGCACCGACGCGGGAGTTAGCTGAACAGATAAATGAATCCATTAATGAAATGAGTCGGTCAACGACATTAAAGAGCGTTGCTCTTTACGGGGGGGTGAGCAAGCATCCCCAGATCGAGAAACTCCGGCAAGGGGCCGAAATTATCGTCGCCTGTCCGGGTCGTCTTCTTGATCTTGTGGCCCAGGGCGTTGCCGACTTGTCTGGAATCGAAGTTTTCGTTTTGGATGAAGCGGACCGGATGTTTGATATGGGTTTCCTTCCTGAGATCCGGAAAATCACAAAGCAGCTGCCCGAAAAGCGGCAGACGCTGCTTTTCTCTGCCACCATGCCGGCCGACATCCGCAGCCTGGCAAAGGATATCCTGCACGACCCTCTAACCATCAGGATTGGCAACGATATTCCTGTCTCTACGGTTTCCCACACTCTTTATCCCGTTGAACAGCATCTCAAAACGGCGCTTCTGATAAAGCTTCTCAAGGAAACAGACACTGAGTCAGTCCTCGTCTTCGCGCGGACGAAGCATCGTACAACGCGGGTGGCCATGCAGATGAAAAAAGCCGGTTTCCCCGTGAGTTCCCTCCAGGGAGATCTGTCGCAGAATCAACGTCAGACAGCACTGAATGGGTTCCGGGAAGGGAAGTATCGGATTCTGATCGCTACGGACATCGCGGCTCGCGGGATCGATGTGACCCGCATTTCTCACGTGATCAATTATGACATGCCCGACACTGTCGAGGCTTACACACATCGGATCGGGCGCACTGGTCGTGCGACAAAGTCAGGGGACGCCTTTTCGTTTGTAACCTCAGAGGAAAGGGATTTGGTGGATTCCATCGAGTATGTGCTTGGAAAACAGATCGCAAGGTGTACCCTTGAGGATTTCGATTACTCAAGACCGGCTCCTGCTGGAAGTGGCAGGGTCCGCCATCCCATGCGAATGCCGGCAATAAGCGAACTCCCGACACGGTTTCGTAGTTCAACCCCGGTAAAGAAAACTGCATCTTATCACATGAGCCCTGGAGCTTCCGGCCGCCGAAGCCGTTAGACGTCACTGATCAATTCTTTCTCCGCGGAATCGCTCATAAAGATTCCTTCGATTCATCAAAGGTTGGAGGGATTTTTTATGAGCATCCAGAATGTGCATTCTTTCATAAGTACTGTAGTTGTTCAAATCAGCCCGTCTGCATCCATACAGGATTTCAATCGTTAGCCAATAGCCTCAAGGAAAGATGGATTAATCCTAACCCTTACCCGCTTATTCAACTTTTAACCGATAGTAAGAACTTTAGAAACAATCAAATAAGGTTGCTTAACTTTAAATAGTCTTATATTAATTTTTACAGTTACTGTTTCGGAAAACACTGATATTTAACCTGAATATTCGACATGCTCAAATTACCGATTATTCGAACAGGCAGGGCCTCTGGTACAGGGAAGTCATCTGTAGTCATTAAGTCAGATCAACTAAATTATCTGATAATGGGTGAGTGCATATGAAGAGGATAGTCTTGTCACTTTTTTCTTTGTTTCCAGCATTCATAACAGGTTGCGCCAAAGAGTATCCTTACGGTTCGGGGCCTGGCTGGGGCCATATGAGGTACTATGGTTACGGAGGCTGGTTTATGTGGATTCTGTTTCTGATTGTGATCGGCATCTTGCTCTACTTTGTGGTCCAGACTGCCAAAGCAAAAGGAGGAGCGGGAGTGTCGGAGGAGACTCCCCTCGACATTCTGAAAAAGCGTTACGCCAGGGGTGAACTAACGAAAGAAGACTTTGACCGGATGAAACGGTAGTTTTCAGAGTAGTTAACTCGAAGGCCCCGAAAATCCATGATAAAGGAGGAAAAGATGAAACGAAAAATGCTGTTCATCGGGGTCTTTATTCTTGTTTTGCTTATGGCTCTGCCGGCAATGTCCCAGCCCCGCTACGGCTACGGCCCTGGCTATGACGGTGATTACGATTCCAGTGGACAATGGACGGGGCGGGGATGGGGTCCTGGATATGGAATGGGGCGGGGCGGGATGATGGGTTACGGGATTTATACTTATGTGCCGCAGAAACTGCCGGTTCCCAAGAACAAGGAGTGGATCGGAAAGTTGCGAGAGATCCTGGCGCTGGAAAAACTTTCGTTAGAGCAGTACGCCACAGACGCGGAGAAGTACAATACCTACATGCCTTACCATATGGTCATTCCTCAGGAGCAGGACCATGTCATGACCATCGAGCGGCTTTTCACCGCCTACGGCCTCACAACGGATGGGAAGCCCCCGACGGTGAAAGATACGAAGACCCTTGAGGAAGCTTATCAACTGTGCGTAAAAATGGAACGCGACCTCATTCCACGTTATGAATGGCTGATCAGGAACGCCGAAGATCGCGACACCGCAGGGATTCTCAACAACCTTCTGATTCAGACACGCTACCATCTTGCCATGTTCGAACACGTTTTACAGGTTGGTGGTTGGCATGGAGGAGCTCCCTGGGGCTGGCGAGGTCGAGGTCCTGGCATGATGTGGGGTTGGTAAAGAATTACTCACTGCCGAGCCCCTTCATCATCTCTGACAGACGGAAAATGGGTGATGAGATAAGAAAAGGCAGAGCCACAAATGGCTCTGCCTTTTTCGAACATTTTAATCAAAAGTCATTATATAAAGCACACATCCATCATAAAACAATTATAGATGGAGTGCGGGATTTTCAGTATCAACTCATCTCGAAAAATTCTTCATGACAATATCCGATGATACCTTCTGTAATCTATTGGGATGTCCGCGTCAACCCAGATACCAGAACAGGTAAATCAACAAAAAAGCCATGACCACCAGCCCAGCGAAGATTGTCCATACCACGGCAGCGACACTGTTTTTCTCTGCCTGAGTCTGGCCGGAAGAAACATGTATTTTCAACCGATGACGCGCCAATATGGAAGATACATGGAATATCAATATTCCGGAGATGCCCTGCAGGGCATACGGGACAACCTCCTGCAATGATGAGCTCGGGCGTCTCGTCGTAATCCAGATGACTGCCGGTATGCCGATGACCGCCATCATGGCGCCCAAAAGTTTTCCCAGCGTAAAAGGGAGCTGCTTTATTTCCTGTTTCAAAGATTCCCGGATGATGCTCATTCCCGCCTCAGTAAGGCAAAGAGCTTGATATTATTGGGATAATCCACTGGCTTTCACCGTTCATTCCAACGAACCCTTCTCTTACAGTATAAACCTCCCCATTCAATGACAGTAAAACCTTTCCTGACAGGCTGAAAGATATCAGGCGTTTTCAGCAATATGCTTTTTTTCAAAGGTCTGAAATGATCCCTTTTCCGGAATTTTAGCGCCCCCCTTTACCATCGGAGATGTCATGCTGAATATACTGAAAGGAAGGTGAAATCTCGGAATATGGAATCTTAAAGTCTTCAAGGACAGCGTTTTTAATGACCCATCTGTTTTTCTTTTTTACCATGAGGACAAAGTACCCCGTCATTGGCGCTCCATTCTGAGAAACATAGAACAGAGCCGTGTCTTTCTGTTCGTTGAATCCGATCCGGGAGAGAAAAACCTCATCAGGAAAAACCGTTAAAGGCTGCTCCATGCCACGCCCCCCCTCGCGGTTGGGTTCATTGGTCTGCAGAATTTCAAGCCATGGAACCACCATTCTGTCCCTGAGTATACGGACTCTTTTGTTTTTCTCCCTGTAATCCTCCATGATGGATTTATCCAATGCACCAAAACTCTCCATGAGATGTGTCAGCGTCTGCTTGTCCGAATTCTTCCCGGCTGACGTCTCATGATAAACGTGCCGCGCTCTATAAGTATTGGAGAAATATGGAGGAATTTCAAAACCGCGCACTTCTTCCGCACTGAAGAAATCAGCATAGACCTCGTATTCGTCATCACTGACTTCCGCGACGGGTTCAGGCTTCGAATTCAGGCTAACCATTGGTTGAAATGAACTCAGGATTTTGTCGAACACCCATTTGTTTTCCTTGAACAACGCTTCCGGCGCATCGTACACCAGCACATAAAAACCCGTATGGGCAGGTATAACCACATATCGCTCTATTGCCTTCACGGGCTTGGCGTTCATCCCCTGAAAGGGCTGTCTGACTTTTTTTATTTCCAGCGTCTTGGCTTCCGGCCCGGTTAACGGTAAAACTTTTGCGTCCGCTCTTCGAGAACTGAAACGGGGATTCAACAGGTCATATATGAACCGTTCAGGGGTTCCGCATGCGTCCCGATGCCAGGCAACCCTCACACTCAGATATTCCAGACCCTCCTGACCCGGCGCCCGGACAGTCAATTCATATTTATTGTTTCCGCTCAGGAAGCTGGATCGCTGGATGTCATATTCTTCTCGCGGCCATCCTGCTGGAATCTGCAGGGTGAAGTGTTTACTCGACGGCGTAAATTCTTCGAAATTTATATTCTTGAGTGTGGAAGAAGCGCCGCCGTCCTTCTCACACAGCGCCACACATTCTTCTTTTGTTTCAAAGGGCACCGTTCCCTCGCACCCGCCGTAAACGAATTTCTCGCATTTTTGGGTTTCCGGATTGAAAAAGTAACGCCAGAAAATCGCTTTGCATGGCCCTGAATCGGGCTTCAACCTGCACCTTTCCTTGAGATCCTTTACATTTTCTTCCATGGGAAAAAGCCATGGACTGCCCCATGCCTCTTCCACATGCCCTATGGCATACGGAACCGCTTGACCGAAGTCTCCCAGGAGATCCTGGTCAAACTCGTAGTCCCCCTGATATCTCATCAGTTGGATGAACATGTTCTGATTTTTGGAAAATTGCCCGATACCCGGAAAAATTCCTTTCATTTCATCATTTTCAAGCTGTGACGATGTCGTGGCCCTCATTTCTTGAAATCCGAAACATCCGCCATAATAAGATTGAAGAGGTTCACAGAAAGTCCCGGGTGTAATGAGAATAAGGTCGATCATTCCAGAGCCGCCAAACGTGTTGGAAGTTTTCAGAGGATAATAGAGTTCCTTCGTTTTAAACCTGTACTGGATCGGCTCAACGAAACGGATCTGTTCGTTCACCGTGACGAAGTCGAAAACAAACCAGACAAAGCCCCGCCGGGTGTAATCACGAACGACAGCCTCGATCTTCGGATCTTCACGCTTCAGTTGCAAACCCTTCTGCCTGAGGAATTCCCTGACCCACCCATTGAATTCCGCCGCATCATTGATCCTGATCACCGTCACATCGTGAGAGCCAAGCCGCTGATTGAACCGCATCTCTACCGCTCGCGCCGCGGCACGGCCGCCCTTGGTCTGCTCAATGAATTTCAACCCGTGCTTTTTGATCAAATCCATTGCGGACTCGAAGGAAGCCGGTGAGGCCAACTGCACCTTTGGTTCCTCAGGAAATGGAATAAACCGGATGATGCGTGCAGATTTATCCGCCTTGAGATCCGTCCCGAGAATCAGCACTTCTTCTTCGCGGTTGTGCAGGATAATGGCTTTCTGGCTGTCCTCCGACACCTGCGCCTCTGTGGCCACAACTCTGCCCATATCCGCCTGAATCGGCGTCGGCAGGATGATCATGATCAAAAATGCAATCCATAATAGAATAATTTGCGTGGGAATGACTGACAACATGGGCATCTGATGGCTTGTATCAGACTTTTTCATGGAACCTCTCTGTCAAAAAGAATTATTTTGTTGCACAAATCCTCGTTTACTTACCAGCGCTGCGCCGCCCTGTTTTCGCCCAACCCGCTCATTCTGCTTATTTCCAACTTCAGGGTCCGATTTTCGATTGGACTTCGACGGTTCAGATTCTGCTGCAATTCTTAGACAAAGGATGATGCCAAAAAGTTCCCGCAAGGCAGATCTTTCTGGGGTATGAATATCTGTGGGGTTAATGGATTCTTGTTTAAGGAAGACCCAAGCAATACGAACCGGTAAGCCGGCCTGCGCAGGCCGGCTTACCGGTTCGTTTCTCCGTTTCTACTCAGCCGTGACGGTGCAGCTGTTGGCACAGATGTCGCGGCAGGTGCGATCACACTCGCCGGCACAACTGCCTGTACATCCGGTGCATCCCTGGCAGGTTTCGGAGCATCCCCCGGAGCAGGTATCGGCACAATCAGCCGCTGCCGGCTTTGGTGAAAGCTGCATCAAACTCAAGCCAAGAATGCCGAGAGTGGGAATGATGGCCTTGCCGACCGTCGTAAAAAACCCACGCCTGTCAACCTTTTCCGTCTTGCCGTATACCGTTTCCATCTTTTTCCTGAATGAGTCCTCGCCATCCATGGGAACATTCTCCTTTCGCGAAGTAAAAGCTGAAAAACATTAGGAACTGACTTAATGAGGTCGGTCGCTGAAAATAAAAGCATCCAAAGACTTTATCTATCCGGGATTCTACCTTGCCGTGACGGTGCAGCTGTCAGCGCAGATGTCGTGGCAGGTGCGGTTACATGTACCGGAACAGTTGCCCGAACATCCACCAGTACACCCACGACAGGTTTCGTAACACCCCCCCGAACAGGTATTTGCACAATCGGCCGCTTCTGGCCGCGGAGAAAGCGGCATCAAGCTCAAACCGATTATTCCGAGAGTGGGAATGATGACCTTGCCGACTTTCGCAAAAAAACCGCGTCTGTCGACCTTTTCCGTCTTCCCGTATAATTTTTCCACCTTTTCCCCGAACGGCAGTTCATCATTCATTTCCGGACTCTCCTTTCACGAATTCTTATTGAGGATCATAGGCCTCTGCGGGGTGTTTTTATGAAGAATACTCTTTATATTTTCCGCAAATATATATTGCAGGTTTCAAAATCGATTTCCCAGATGCAGCCACTGACCCGCTCCCATTGATATCGCTGTGCACATCGGTCCCACCACTGCTGGTGCAACGTTGTCGTTTTTCCCAGGTCGGCGACGATTTTTTCGTAAAAATAGCTGTTTGTGAGAATTTCATCGCCGGACTCCACCAGCGCTTTGATGAGTTCGGTCAATCCGTTTTTGCGTTCAAAAAGTGCGGATATTTCATCGCGCTCCCGGGGAGTCACCTTCCCGATCTTCCTGCGCTCGTCTTTGCCGTTGCAGACTCCGGCCTTATCGTCCATCGTGTTCGTCCTCAATCCAGTTCTAATTTCCGCAGGATTTTCTTCTGCATCTCGTATATCTGCTGCAGGCAGTTATCGGCATCCTGCGACGTCGCGCTGACTGCTGCAGGCTCCTCCCTTTTCCAGGTCTCCCCCACGATCAGATCGAACGGATCGTCATAGGTTAGACTGGCAATGGCAGGGAACTGGTCAAACGGTCTGACCGTCCGGAGACTTTGCAGCAGAAGCCTCGAAACCTCCCGCTCGACATGTGACGCCAGACACTGCTCCCGGGAAGGCACATTGACTTCCAGTGTGGTCTTCTTGTTCAGATAGACGCAGCGTTTGCAGTGGAACGCGTCGCAGCGTGAACAGATCGGCGCACAGCCGAGATCCAGCAGCAGGCGATTGGCATGCGTTGTTTCAATAATGTCCGACCAATAACCGACCGTATCCGCTTCATCGTCATAATAAAATGCCGGACAGATATAGGCGTTCCCGTCGGGAGCTATGGTCAGGTGTTTGATTCCGGCATCACAATTGTTCATCTGGTTCAAAAGCAGCCGGTCTGAAATGACATTGATCTCGATTTCCCTGCCGGTCCGGTAAAGCTGGGCAAGCCGGTCCGCTATTTTTTTCAATTCGCTTTGGTAAACATCCAATTGTGCGGAGGAAATAGTCTCAACTCCCACCAGGTGCAGATTCAGCCGTTTGAATTTTCCCCAAAGCGACGCGACCATGTCGGACAGATGAGGAAGATCCGTCGGCGTGACCGACAAAATGAGGTTGCGCTCAGAATCGGCTTCGAGCTCCGAGAACCGCATGCTTTCATCCGCTTCCAGCACCGGCACGCCATCGGGATAGATGTCCTTCAGGACCACCGGGATCATTTTGACATGTCCGATCGTGCCAATCAGGCTTTCATACTCTGGGGACAACGGGTGTCTTCCAAAGAGGAAATTGAGGAACAAGCCGTTTTCCCGGGCATATTCGACTATCTTCCCGAGGATTTCCAACGGCATGAATTCCGGTTCTGCCGAGGAATAATAAAAAGGATTGCTGTAGTGGCAAAACGGGACTGCGCCTTTTTCCAGAATCACCAGCAGATATCTGTACATGTCATCTCGCCTCAACAGGCCGTTCGCGGCCGAGCCTGTCCGCTAATTTTTCCCCAAAATACCGGTTTGCCCGCACCCTGGCCTTGTGCATGGCACAGGTATAAACAGCGCGCTGGTAGATGGTGTCGGTCGCCGCAAGGTCGTAATTGTTACCCTGACACCAGGCACAGCCGCTGGCGACATCGCACGCGATACATTCCTCTGGACTCTGCATGCTCCTGTTCAGCACCAGGAAAGGCCTGACCCTGTTCATGTCGAGGCCGTCGAAGCAGTTGCCGATCGATCTCGCCGGTTTATACCGCATGGAATAGGGAGCGAACCGCACGCAGGGATAAAAGACGCCGTCACCGTCAATCGCCAGCATTTTTCCGCTTCCGCACCAGTTTCCGTTGTCCGTCTTGCAGTCGAGCGGCTTTCCAATGGATTTGGAAAAAAACGAACAGTTGTGGGTGTCGTACAGATCGTTTTCGACAATGTAATCCGCCAGCTCACGCAACTGCGTCTCATAAATGACGTCATCGCCGGGTTCCCAGATGTTCTCGTTGACCAGGTTGATCGTCACATTTTTCAGGCCGAGCTGCCAGAGATGGATCACGCTTTCTTTGAGCAGCGGCAGGTCATCATGCGCGACCGTGGCTTTGGTGGACGCGTTCGGAAATTGTTTCAGCCATAACGGCACATTTTTCACGACCGCGTCATAAGACCCGCTGCCGTCAGGGAAAACCCGTTGCGCGTCATGCTTTTTTCTGGTGCCGTCGATGCTGATCGATATGCTCAGGTGGTGGGCATTCTTTCTGATAAAACGCTGCACCTTTTCAGTGCCGTACAGGAGACCATTGGTGGAAAAACTGAACCGGTAGCTGTTGAACCAGGGATGATCCAACTCATACATCCGGCGCTTGATATAATCGCAGATCCGGTCGATCAATTCGATCTCAAGCAGCGGCTCACCGCCGATAAAATCCCAGATAACCGAATCTTCCCAGAACAGGGCTCGATTATGCAGGATATAGTCAACCGCCGTTCTGGCTATCGTAAACGACATTCTGTTGAATTTGTTTTTCCCGATGATGTAGCAGTAACCGCAACGCAACTGGCAATCTTCGGTGACAATAAAGGTAATCGATTTCGCCATTCCCGATCGCCAGGTTGGCTCGTATTCCCCCATCTTTACATCGCTATAAGAGTCCAATCACATTTCTCCTTGGAGAGGGTATGATCGGGATGGAATGGCATCGGAAGTTTTTATGCATGGCCGGGTTGATACGAATCGCCCCCGACGTGACCTGATCCCCGAGGGGGTGAAGAAAGAAAAAAGATTCCTTTGCAATGCCTTGAAGTTCCTTTATCTGCAAACAGTTCTAAAACATATGTCCTTCGCATCCGCCTTTGCACGTTCCGTCACAGCCGCCGCAGACATGCGCACAGCCGCCGGAGCATGACGAGCCGCAATCGTCGGCGCAGGTTCTCACGCAAGTGCTTCCACAGCCGCTGCTGCATCCATCTTGACAAGTGCCGTCACACCGGCCGCTGCATGAGAGGCTGCAGCTGCTGGCACACATGCTGTTACAATTGGCGGATACGCTCTGCGGCCGACCCGCCAAAGTCAAACCAATGATGCCGAGCGTGGGAATAACGATTTTGCCCGCCATGGACAAGAAGCCCCGTCGATCGATATTTTCCGTTTTTTCCTCGGAGGGTCTTGCCACTGTTACATTTCCATCCTTGTCGTCTTTCATGAAACGCACCCCATTTTTATGAAGATCCACCAGGTTATTCTTTTGCCCATGTCAATGATGATCCGGGACGATATTTTCAACGTCTTTCTGTCATGCCGCTGCAGGTATCTTTGCACGTGTCGGAACAGGCCCAGTGACAAGTGCCTGAGCAGGAACCCGTGCACCCTGTACAAGCGCCCTGACATCCCCCCGTACAGATGCTGTTGCAGTCTGCAGCCAAGGCTCTTGCCCCGGACATTGAAAGGCTTATCCCCAAAAGTCCAAGGGTAGGAACGATGACCCTCGCTGCCGTGATCAGAAACTCGCGCCGGTCTTTCTTTCCATCGTCTGTAAGGGCAGAATTTATCTCAGGTTTTTTATAAGAATCCGTCTTCATGTTGCCTCCCTCGCGGCACACGTGCCGTATACAGCAAACAGCATCACATGTAAATGGAGAAAGTTGGATCATCCGGCAAAAAATATCTTTATCTTTTCATAGAGTCACTCTCTTGCTCATGCCCGGATGTTTTATTTGTTTTCAAAGCAGCATTCCATCCGTCGACATGACTTTGCGAAATTTTTTCCCGGGGTTTGATGGGGCATTGAGGACTTGCGGATAACAACAGGAATTACCGGAACTCGATTTTGTAAAAGATGTCCGCGCCGCTCACGGTTCCGCCGTGTGTTTCCACCTCCCACTTTTCGGAAAATTTGTATCGCAGCTTGACGACGCTCTGCTCCGAAAAGAGGTAGCGACCGAAACTGACATAAAGCCTGGGGGTCAGATACTTGCCGATGGAGACCATGGAACCGGCCATCAGACCGTTCTGCGTCGCCGCCGTGCCGGGCTGGCCCGCAACAGCCGACGTATCCCTGGTGAATTTGACTTCCACGCCTTCAAGTCCCAGTCGGCTCTTCAGCTGGGAGATAACGGAAGGAGATTCGGATTTCGTCAGAATGGAGCCGGCCGCGCGCAGCAGCAGGGACAGATCCGGTTCGTTTCCCTCTCCCTGAAGGGCGCGGCCGAGCACGAGATAGGAAAGAATTTCCGGCTCCTGCATGGCAGGACGGGAGTAGAGGCGGATGCGGGGCGAAGAGATCGTCCCGCCGACAAACACTCCCGCCGTGACATCCTCGACCTTGCGGGCGGCGGTGATATCGAGTTGCGGGGTGTCGGCCGGCCCGGCAAAGATGATGCGGCCGCTCTCCACCTTCAATGTTACACCGTACACACTGTAACTGCCATCCACGATCCGGACAGTCCCCTGCGCCCTGATATTTTCCGGGCCCGTCGCCGCGGTTGCAACCGTTCCGCCAAGCTGGAGATTGGCGCCGTCGGCCTTGACGCGAACATCGTCACCAAGAATGACGGCAACCCGGACATCGAGAGCGAAGGGCATCTTTCTTCCCCTTGAGGGCGGCGCATCCACGACAACCACGTCCCTGCTCGGCGTGATCACGGACGGCCCCTGTCCTGCAAGAGCCAGCATCCGGGGCACCGAAACGCTGCCGCGCACGGCCAGTTTTTCCAGATTGCCTTCAAAACGGAGATCGGGACTTGTCAGCAACTGCAATTCCGGCAGATTGACGGTCTGAAACCGGTCTCCCTTGACTGTACCGGAATAGGATGACACCTGGCTGCCACTCAAGACGATTTCCGCCTGAAGGTCGATGCTGCCGGGGCCGGAATTCGCCCTCAGGGAATCGATCAGGATCTTTGTCCCCTCCATGCGCGCCTTCAAGCTCACATCCTTCAGCTCGATCCCGGCGGCCGGGAGGTAGGCCCCCGCTTTCGCCATGTCGACACGCCCCTCCACCCTGGGATCGCCCCAGGCGCCGCCGACCGTGACAGCGAGATCGAGTTCCCCCTTCCCCACTTCGACAAACCCCGGAAAGGCGGCATTCAGCATGCCCGCTTCCCGGATTCGGCCGCGGATCGATGCGGCCACGGTTCCCGACGGGTCCGGGACGACGGGAATCCGCGCCGGAAGAGGAATTCTGAAAGCCGCCTGCAGGCTGCCGTAATCGACAAACTCAGCGCTCGCCCTGCCTCTCAGATCAGCGTCCCTCCAGGAAAAGTCAACGGCGGCGCTTCGAAATCCGATGGAAATCTGCCCCTCTTCGTCCTTCCGGGTTGCCGATCCCGATAAGACATTCAACTTTCCGGACAGTTCAAAGGCGCTGCCGGGCAGCAGCCTCCCCTCGACTTTACCCGCCGCGCGGCCGGCAACCGTTACGCCGGAAGGCAGCCAGGCATGGAACAGGCCAGGATCGAGATCCCGGACATCCATTTCGAATTTCCCCTGGTCGGGAAGAGCCAGGCGAACGGGAGCCGGTGAAGAGGCACGTCCGTTAATCACCCCTTCGCCCGCAAGGGAAACTTCCAGCCGAGCGTCCAACCCTTCCCGTCCCCAATTAAGCAAAGCCTCCGCCCGGTTGAAGGAAACGGGCCGCCCCCCGATTGCAGCCTTCCCCGAGGAGCTGAATTTGCCGGCAAGGAGAGCCACATCTCCTCGGGCAAAACGGGTTTCCAGATTTCCCGATGTCTTCCCGGAAAGACCGCTATCGGGAATCCAGGAGGAAATGCGCTCCAGCCGGATTCCAGCCCAGGAGGCGTTCAGACGTCCCTGCAGGGGATTCAGAAACATATCCGCCGCCAGGTCCAGACGCTCCCCGGCGTTGCCGGCGAGAACCAGAGGGGAGACGGATACGGCACGCCGGGAGATCATCAGCTCAGCCGGCGACAGGAGCCGCCAGGGGCCGGATCTGTCCCGGCCGGAGAGTTTTTCGATCGTTCCCCGCCATGTCCCGGACGCGTAGGAACCGGCAAGAGAGGCATCCGCCGTTGCCCGCGGCGCCCGCGCTTCTATGGAAATCCGGTGGCGCGAAAGGGCGCCCCGCGCCCGCACGACAGCGGCAGAGAGCTCGACCGAATCGTACCTCAGGCTCTTTGCGTTCACAGCCGCATCCAGCAGCCGGTCTTTTTCCGCGGCGAGCGTCATCCGGTAGGAAAGGGAACCGGCCGCGAAGCGGTCAACCGAAACATTTCTCCCGCTTCCTTCCGCGGAAAACGCGGTCAGCCCGTCCCGCAGGCGGACCCAGCCCTGGGCGGAAAGCCGCCCCCGGGCGGAAGGAATCAGTTCCCCGAGATCGCCGGTGACAGCCCGGAAGTCGATCCGTTCTTTCAGCGCCCCGGAAGCGCGCACGGCGAACTGCCGCCCCCTGACATCCAGTAGAGCGATATCGAGATCATCGCCGCGCAGGCGCACGTCCGCTTCGCCCGTAAGATCTCTGCCGAGCAGTTGACTGCGTGATATCCAGGCCTGGACGCGGGCATCGGGGGGCGCATCCGCTTTCATGCCGAGCTGTCCGCGGGCCGTTACATTCAACGCCCCTTTCCATTGGGGATCGAATACCGCCGGATTCAAACCGGTTCCTTCCACCGCTGCCGTCAGGCGCACGCCTTCTTTCCAGTTGACCGCGACGTCGCCCGAAACGCGTCCGGCCAGCCATTTCCCTTCCGAAAGCGTCAGTTTGAGCCTCTCCAGGTCGCCGCCAAAGGACCCTCTGAGGACAGTCGAAGCCCACGTTTTCCCCGTGTTGGTCAGAGAATACGACCCTGTGTAATCCGTGGGAACGCCCTTCAGATCGATCTCACCGCTGATGTCCGTGGGAAAGGAAATTTCCGGGGAAAGATCGAGATGGGACGCCTTCACCCGAATACTGTAAAATGGCTCTCCTTCCGGAAACGTCACGACGGCGCTGCCAGCCATATCTCCTTTCAGTCCGGGCCTGAGCAGACGGACATCCCTCAGATGGACGGAATGTTTCGCCAGCCCAATGATGCCCGTCAATCCCGTCTTTCTGCCGCCGATGTCAGCGGCTGTGAGAGAGACTTCCCCAGCGATCGGCTCGGGGGCCGCGGTTTTCCTCAAGCCGGCTTTCAAGGAAAATTTCCCGACACCGTCCCCACCCCCGCTTTGCAGGTCAAGGGCCGTTTCCAGATTCAGAAAGGGGATGATAAAGCCCGCCGAAGCGTCCCCGCGAAGCTCCCCCCAGGGAGACTCGATGCGGATATTTTTCAAATCGAGGATGCCGGCATTCCACTCCAGACTCCCCTGAATGCGGTCGATCCGGACCGGCGG
>Ga0123334_1002860_pt1 | contig 19471 bp, 13 predicted proteins | sample BiotimSIPDNA_FD_89706 | JGI IMG/M metagenome (GOLD analysis project Ga0123334, IMG submission 89706) | Anaerobic biogas reactor microbial communites from Washington, USA - Biogas_R1 time_0 SIP DNA | ecosystem: Engineered > Bioreactor > Anaerobic > Unclassified | place: Washington, USA... | reverse complement strand
TGAAAACAACCGTCTGCCTGGTATTCCTTCTGTTACCGTTCATCATCTCAGCAGTTGCTTCAGCAGCACCTGAAAAGGTGGTTGATCAGGCTGGTGTCTGGTCCGACAGCGAGCGGGCAATCTTGTCTTCAGAAGCAGATCGACTGGGACAAGCTTATCAGATGGATATTGTTCTCGTGACGACTGATGATGCCGAGGGCAAGACGCCGCGTGACTATGCGGATGACTACTTTGACCAGAACGGCTACGGTGTCGGACCAGACGCCAGCGGGATACTGCTTCTGCTTGATTTTGACAACAGAGAAGTGTATATCAGCACTTCAGGTGAGGCCATCCGATACATGACCGATGCACGCATTGAATCTGTCCTTGACGCTGTTTTTGATGGCGGGATGCTTGAAAGCCGTTATTTTGATGCGGCAGGCTCGTTCCTTCGGGAGACGGAATCATTTCTTCAGGCAGGAATTCCAGAAGACCAGTATACAGAGACCGAGGGACAGCGGATCTTGACCTGGGCAGAGGGGCTGGTGGGTCTTTTGATATCAGGAACAGCCGGAACTGGATTTTTTGTCAGCACGCGTAAACGCTATCAGGCAAAAACGCGACCGGCCGTTTTTGATTTCAGGCAAAACAGCATTGCTCAACTGATCCCTTATGAAGATAATCTCGTCAATACATTTGTGACGACGCGTATCCGGCCACCGGTCAATCCGACTGGAGGCGGTGGTTTGTCGGGATCGGGACGTAGTACAGTTCATCGTTCGGGCAGTGGTCGGATGCATGGCGGCGGAGGCAGACGCTTTTAACGATTGAATCGATCAATTGTTATCAGGTAAGTGATGCAGCAAATTTTCTGCTGCACGCATCAGTGCAGGTTTTTCGTTCGTCAGATGGCCATCGATTACACGGGTCAAGAGTGTGTCGAGCATGGCTCCGATTTCGGGACCTCTGCTCATTCCCAACTCAAGCAGATCCTGACCCCCAACCGCCAGATGACTGATCGTGTAGCATTGTTGATCAGTCAGGACTAGATTTAAAATTTGTTCTATCTGATCAAGGGCGGTTGATTCAGCAAGTGTCCCTCTGACGGATGCTTTTACACGAGCGAAGATCAGGATATCCGAAGCAAGATCAACACCAAGTCGTCGCAGCCAGTGTTTAACCGACGGACCAGTCGGTGCAGGCAAAACAGTTTGGTTTCTGATGATGGATTCAACACGCGTCTGAGTTGCCCGGTCGCAGCGAAGCCTGTCCAGAATCCGTTCAGCTATTCGCGCGTTTCGATCGTTCAGGTTATGACCGGCAGGCTGTCTTTCGGACTCTGTGCTGGATTCGTCGTCAATAACGAGTGAATCCAGCAAGGCCGCCAACCGCAAATTTAAAACGGCAGGACTATTTGATACAAATTGGATCGTGTTCTGGTCCAGTTTCTGCCGGACTGCTGATCGACTTTTTGGTTCGGATTCGGTGGTGCAGAGTTCAGGGATTACGACACATAAAACATCTCCGTATTGCTTGAGAACGTATTCAACGTGTTGACCCGTCAGCAACCGTTTCAGTTCAGAAAAAATACGCTCTGCCGGTAATGTCGATAATTCATCCTTATGGATGTGAACGGCTTCACCGGTTTTTTCCTCAATTGTAAAAGATAGTTCAGATGCAAACCGCAGGCTTCTCAGGACGCGCAGGGCGTCTTCCTGAAATCGAAGATCTGGTTGGCCGACCGACCGGATCAACCGCCGCTCAAGATCCGACCGACCGTTGAAGGGATCCAGAACACCATCGGGAGAGAAATCTGCATATAAATTTTCCGACGGCGGTGTCCAGGCCATTGCGTTGATGGTGAAATCACGCCTGGCAAGATCATCAATAATCCGGTTGGCAAAAATGATTTGGTCCGGTCGTCGTTTATCTGAATAGGTTCCGTCTATGCGATAAGTCGTTATTTCGATGGACTGCTGATCCATAACGACTGTGACGGTACCGTGTTCGACACCAGTCAAGATTACTTTGTATTCCTGGAAGACAGAGCACAACTCATCGGGGTGTGCACTGGTTGCCAAATCGTAATCAGATGGCTGTAGGCCCAGCAGCAAGGCTCGAACGCTGCCACCTACTAAATAGACTTCGAAATGGTTGTTTTTTAACAATATGATTGCTTTTCGAACAGCAGCTGGCAAGTCCCGGTTCATCAAACACGCCTCCATAGATGATTGTAAAAAGTCAAACATGACTACAAAAATAATGATACAGCGTAATATATGAATCAATCAACAGAGCCACTGTCGGGACAGTTAATGTTTTGGATCAGACTGTCTGGCTCTTTTTATTCAGACGCATCGTCTGGAAAAAGAAGATCCCTGTTGCCACGAAACAGAGAATTGAACAGATGAGAAACGTTTTTGCTGTCCCGATTCGATCGATCAAAATACCACCGATCGTACTGCCGATCACTTTGCTGACCCCCATACCGATGACCGCGTGCAGGGTTTGACCGGAAGCTTTCAGTTCGTCCGGGACCTGTTTATTGATAAAGACCGCCAAAGAAAAAATGAAAACAATATAGTTTACACCGTGCAGAATATTGGTGAGAACCGCATACGTTAAATCGGGAGCGGCAGAGAGCAGCAAGAAACGGATGGCTGTTAACAGAGCTGACAAGGTCAAGGTCAGGCGAATACCCAGACGTTTGACGATTTTGTCGGCAAAGATGAGAAACGGAATTTCAGCAAGCGCGGCTATCAGCATGGCCAATCCGATGACCCGGTTATTGCCGCCCAGCCCCTTGAGGTGCAATGTATAAAAACTGTAGAAACATCCGGCTGTTATCTGTATGGTGAAACTGAAGAAGATCAGTCCCATAACGGTTTTATTTTTCAATAACACCCATGGCATCATTCGACGACCTGATCTCTGATGTCCTTTGATATCCGGAATCAGTTTAGATGTGAATATGGTTGCCACGGCGATCAGACTGCCCAGTACAAAGATCACTTCGATGCGCCATTCAGTCAGATAGCCCGCAAGCAGCGTCATAGCAGCAAAGCCGATACAGCCGGCCATCCGAATCGGTCCGAATTGCCAGCGTTTTCCCTCCAGGTATTCAAGCGCAAGCGTATCACTGATCGGTGCGACCGGTGACAGAAAGAAATAGTATGAAATCATTGCCAGGGCTAAATAATAAAGTTTTGTCGACAGAGGGAAAAGAAGTGTGATAACAGCGATACCACCCAGCATTATTCGGAAAACACGCGTTTTACTGCCGGAACGATCACTGAAATAGCCCCAGATGGGTTGTGACAGGATCGCCAGGATCGGTCCGATCGATAGGAGCATGCCGGTCGTCGTGCTGTCATATCCGATAGATTGCAGATAAACGGGGATGTAGGGCATGAAAACAGCGTTGATCATATAGATCAACGCAAATATCGCGACAAATTGAAAAGGATATCGATCGTTTCTGTCCTGAATCATGTTAAACCTCAATCATTTTGTTATTCACTTGATCTTAAACAATTTCAGATGATTTGTCGACAGTATCTCAGACTTCAGAACACCGTATTGACTGGCACAGACGACAAAAACAGTATCAGGATGTATAATAATGCTGTAGGGTGATATCTGTTTACTTTGTGTTTGCTTCATTTTTGATTCTGATACGATTATTACTGGAACGATCGTTACATAATGGGAGCTGATTAATATGTCGGTACAGAAAACCGTTCTTGCAGGCTATATTATGCCGCATCCGCCGATTATCATCCCCGGCGTCAATCCAGATCCGCATCTCGCGATTAAAACGGAACACGCTATGCACGCGCTGGCTGCTGATTTACTGCTTAAAAAACCTGACACCGTTGTACTTCTCTCGCCGCACGCGCCGATTTTTAGTGATTACCTCTATGTGTATGATGATGAGGAGTTATCGGGTGATTTGTCCTCCTTTGGCGCGCCGGAGATTTATCTGTCGTTTCGGCAGGACCAGGCGCTGAGAGATCGCATTGTAGCAGAGTGCCGGAAGATTCCTGTTGAAGCAGGATCGCTCAGCCCGTCTCAGCATTATCGTTTTGGCTTTGATCGTGGGCTTGATCATGGTGCGATTGTTCCGCTGTATTTTCTGTCTCAGGTATCGACTTTTCAATTGGTCGTGCTGGCAAGCTCTGCTCTTCCCATGGCGATTTTGTATAAAGTCGGACAAAAAATACGCGAAGCTGCTGAATTATTAAATCGGAAAATTGTGATTATTGCCAGCGGTGACCAGTCTCATAAAGCAAATGCTGAAAGTCCGTACGGAACGGTTCCGGAGGGCGCACAGTATGATGCGGCATTGGTTAAGGCGCTGGAAATGAGCGATCGATCGGCATTGCTTTCGATTGATCCACATGTCAGACAGAGGGCTGCTGAATGTGGATACCGTTCCATAGTCGCGCTGTGCGGTGCCTACAAGGAACAGGCGATCACCAGTCGTGTTTTGAGTTACGAAGCACCATACGGGATCGGCTATTGTGTTGCCAGCATTGAGCCGGATCATGAAGGACAGATACTGGCCGCAGATCCGATGGATGAACATTTAGAGCCAAAAAATGATGAAGACACCCTAAATCGCAAGAAGGAATCCATACCGGTTCAAATTGCCCGAAAAACACTGGAAAGCCACCTGAATGACCGCAAGACAACTGATCTTCAGGAATACATTTTGGCAATGGAGCAGAATGAGTGGCTGAATAAACAGGCAGGCGTGTTTGTATCTCTCAAAAAAGAGGGATATTTAAGAGGCTGCATTGGAACCATCTATCCAACGACGAGATCAATTATTGAAGAGATCATGCAGAATGCAGTCAGTGCAGCAAAATCTGATCCAAGATTTCCACCTGTTCAGCCGGGTGAACTGACCTTGCTCGATATAAGTGTGGATATTCTGGAAACACCTGAACGTATTTATGATCAATCTGAGTTGGATCCTGATGAATATGGTGTCATCGTCAGGCAGGGAGATCGAACTGGGTTGCTCTTGCCGCGGCTTGATGGCATTTCAACCATTGATGAACAACTGTCGATTGCTTGTCAGAAAGGTTCGATTCACACAGATAAACCCTATTCGATCGAACGTTTTCGAGTGATTCGCTATGTCTAAACTCCTTGATGGCCACTGCAAACAGAAACCGGATTCTGATGAAAAGGAAGCTAGACACTGGACGAAAAACGGAAATGACCGGATTCAGTGCCATCTATGTCCGCATAACTGCATGATCCTGGAAGGGCAATCGGGGGTATGTCGTGTCCGCACAAATCACGGACAGCGGTTGATTGCGACATCGTATGGCAAAATAACGTCTCTGGCATTGGATCCGATCGAAAAGAAACCGCTGGCCGGATTTAAACCGGGCAGCCATATTTTGTCTATTGGTTCGTACGGGTGCAACTTTCGGTGTGCTTTCTGCCAGAACTGGATTCTGTCTCAGCAAGACCCGCCCTGGCAGATGATATACCCGCCTGAAATGATCCAAAAAGCCAAAGATGCGATCCCCTTCGGCAACATTGGCCTGGCCTACACGTATAATGAGCCGCTGATTCACTTCGAGTATGTGTATGATTGTGCCAGACTTGCGCACGCTTCAAACCTGTACAACGTGATCGTCACCAATGGATCGATTAATATAGACCCGCTTGAGGAACTGCTGCCATGGGTTGATGCGATGAACATTGACTTAAAAAGCTGGCGGCCGGTTTTTTATAAGACTGTTTGCGGTGGACAGATTGAGCCGGTTAAGACAACGATTAAAAGAGCAGCACAAAGCTGCCATGTTGAATTGACAACACTACTGATTCCCGGACTCAATGATAGCGAAGAAGATATGGATGAAATGGCTGCCTGGATTGCCGGGATTGATCCTGACATTATTTTGCATCTGACACGACATCACCCGGAGTATCTGATGCAGGAACCTAAACCAATTTCGATTGACCGGATCAGGAAACTGGCAGACATCGCCCGGTGTCATCTGAGTACCGTTATGATTGGAAATGTCTTCTAAATGCTTGACCATCGAATAATCATTCGCGACAATAAATGAACAACAGAAAGTAAGGATTACGACGACCATGCAAATATATGCGATTCAAACTCAAGACGAAGCAGATATGATCGCCCGACTGGCGCAGGAAATATGGCATGAACACTACAGGCCAATTATTGGTGAACAGCAGGTCGCGTACATGTTGGAGAAATTTCAGTCAGCCGATCAGATCTGGACAGACATCAAGCAGAACGGCTATGTTTACAATTACATAATCATAGGAAGCCAGGCTGCGGCGTATATGGCTTATCGGGAAGAGGACATCAGCTGCTTCCTCAGTAAGCTGTATGTCAAGAAGCAATTCAGAGGGCAGAAACTGGCGCGCCTGCTGATTGATCATCTCGTCAGCTGTTGCCAGGATAATGAACGAAAAGAAATTTACCTGACCGTCAATAAAAACAATGACCGATCGATCGCGGCATATAAAAAAATGATGTTTAAAATTGAGCGATCTGTTATTACAGACATCGGCAATGGATTTGTAATGGATGACTACATCATGAGACGATCAATATAATATTAAGAAGAATAATAAATTACGGATAGATCAGTTAACAGTGGGATATGTATCTTCATATAAATAAATAAACACCAAAAGTCATATTAATTAACATTTTATTTACAGTCAGTTCAAATAAGTTCATTGACTGGATGGTGACAGCGGGTATAATAATAATTGTAAAAGTCAACTATAGTCAAAGTCAGGAGGTGTGAATGATGTTTGGACTTGTACCATTTGACAGAAGAAATCAGATGCTGTCAGCAGATCGCAATCAGGAGTGGAATATTGATAAGTTGTTTGAAAATTTTTTCAACGACACAATTTTTCCGACGTACTACACGAGAAGTGGTTTCATGAAGGTTGATATCGGTGAGACGGATCAGGCATACTGGCTTGAAGCTGAATTGCCCGGAGTTGATAAAGATCAGGTTCAAATCGATCTCAATGATGGGCAGCTGACTATTTCAGTTGAACAAAATGAGGAGTCAGAAGTCAAAGATGAGAAGTATTTGCGGAAGGAAAGGCATTGTTGTTCAATGAAACGCAGCTTTGTTCTGGACAACATAGACGAGGAAAAGATTGCCGCGAAATTAGAGAATGGTGTTCTGCGCCTTGATTTGCCTAAAAAAGAACAGCAGAAAACAGTCACCCGGAAAATTGATATTAAGTGATTTGCAGTGTGACCCGTCACACAGCAGTGAGGCAGGAAATGACCGTATTTCCTGCCTTTTATTCATAGATCATCAGGGGTTTGTTAACAGGCGCTTTTTATGTATAATAAGGTTATTAAATCGAGCAACGTGTATTGAGGATTGTGTATACGATTGATCCGATAGAGAGCGTTTCGATGAGGTAGTGAATGAAGAGCGTTCAAAAGAATAATCGCCGAGTTAACAGAGCGGAAAACCGGACTGAATGTTTCGTTCGGGCATTTTCTTCTTTTCTTGCGCGCACGCAATCATCAAATTGTCCAGCACGTTTACATGCTGCCAGAGATAAAAAGACGGTTGATCGGCTTTTTGCCCTTTTCCCGGGAATCATTCGATTGCTTCCTTCATTGACAGTTGTTCTGATCATGACCACCCTGCTGATCTATCTGACTGTCGGACCCGGTGCTGAAACATCAATGATCAAACCGTTGACCCAGGTGTCTGAGCCCCCGGAGGCTCAGCAGGTTTTGTCTGACCCATTTGAGTGGGAAGCAGATGCTTATTTGCAGATGAACCGTGGAAACTACTGGGATTCATGGTATCTCGTAAAACCGACTGAAACCACTCAGCAGACAGAAGCAGTAACGATTGTGGAAACGACAGATCCGACAGAACCGACTGTTGAGATAACAATGACAGAGTCGCAGGTGACCGGTCAGACAACTGAGCCGTCGATTGCAGAGAAAACTGAGACCACCATAGAAGAGACAACGGTTTTTGTTCAGCCAACTGCTGCTCCCGAACCAACACGCCCGCCTGAGCCTACCACCAATCCGCTCGAGCGGGATGCCAACGGCGTGGTGCAGGAACCACTTTCTCCTGAAGCATTTGAACAGACTGATGAAACCGTTTACGTGCTGGCTTATCATGCCAATATCCGATCAGCACCGAGAACGGATGCTGCGTTGGTTGCAGCTGTTTCAATGGGAGATCAGCTGACACGGACGGGTCTTGGTTCATACTGGTCATATATCAGTTTGACAGACGGTCAAACGGGTTACATTTACAACGATTTGATCTCTGCATCATTCATTGCAAAACCTGAGCCAACCCCTCCACCGCCAGAACCAACTGAACCCGCTCAACCGACGCCGGTACCAGAGGCAATACCGCCAGTTGATAGCAGCGGCTTGACTGATAGTCAGAAACAGGAAATGGTAGCCCTGGCCAAATCGATGCTGGGCGTACCCTATGTTTTTGCCGGTTCTTCTCCAAGCGGTGTTGATTGTTCGGGGTTCACGTTATATATCTATAAAACGCTGCATGGCATTGTACTGCCGCACAAAGCCGCTGTGCAGGCGACACTTGGTACCAGCATTTCAAGCAGCAACATTACAATAGGTGATATTCTCTGCTTTGACTGGGATCGGAATGGTTCGTGCGATCATGTTGGCCTTTATATCGGAAACGGCCAATATATTCATGCATCTTCTTCAAAAGGCAAAGTAGTGGAATCCACCGTTAACTTCAGTCGCAATCCTATTCTGACCATTCGACGCATTATTCCCTGAACCCATGACTTTATTTTCGAAAGGTAAAATGACGATGAATAAACCCCGAAAGTCCCAAAGCGGGAAAAAGCAACTTTGGCTGATACCCGTTGTCCTGCTTGTTATCCTGAGTTTAAGTGTCGGCGGTTATTACGCATGGGACCGGTTTGATCTTTGCAGAAGATCGAATCCCGGAGAATCAATTAACACGGATGGAACGACGTCCGAGAAGGATACGACGTCTGAAAATTCAGAATTAGCCCTGATGCGCACCTTCTTAAGTCAGGACACTTTCTTCGAAGGTATATGGGTTGATGATGTTGATTTGTCAGGGAAAACGTATCTTGAAGCTGTCGATATCTTTCGCAGCCGGGAGATGGAAGAAGGACGTAAAACGGTCGCTGTCCTGACACGACAGGATGAAGAATGGTCCTTTTCGGGCAGAGACTGTGGCCTGATGACCGACTGGCAGATAATTCTTGACCAAGCCTGGCAGGTTGGACGGCTTGAAGCTGACAAGGCAGACGAAGATGTTATTCGCAAAACCTACCAAACGGTTCAGGAACTGAAAGAAGAACCGGCACAATTTGAGACAACACAAAGCTGGGATTCCTTCCTGATCAGTAAAAAACTGAAATCAATAGCGCTTGACGTGGATCAGGCCCCCGTCGCAGCGTCCGCCAGCGGATTTGATACGCGGAATCGAACATTTGTCATTGAAGAAGGTATTCCGGGATTTTCCATGAACATAGACACCTGCTTCAGTCGAATTGTTGAACAGCTTCAGTCAGGTAATGAAGCAGCTTCGTTCCCTGTTGATGGCTCTGTTACGACGATCGGTAAAACAGCAGCTCAACTGAAATCTTCACTCACCCGGGTATCGGAGGCAAGAACGTATGCGAACGCTCCCAACCCGCCGAGAGACGAAAACATCCGACTGATATGCGAAAAAATCAATGGGATGGTTTTGCAGCCAGGTGAGGTTTTCTCCTTTAATCGCTACATCGGTGAAAGAACAGCCGCACGCGGATTTAAGCCTGCCGGAGGCATTGTCAACGGCGTGCTTGAATCGGATATTTATGGCGGTGGTATCTGCCAGCCGAATACAACGCTTTATCTGGCGGTAGCCCAGGCAGATCTGGAAATCGTTGAACGGTATCCTCATTCCTGGCCAAGCACCTATGTTCCAATCGGTCTGGATGCGACTGTCAACTGGGGTGGTGCTGATTTTAAGTTCCGAAACAACACAGACGGGCCGATTGCTGTTGTTGCCTGGTTTGACAAGCCTGCCATCGTTGTTCAGGTATACGGCCGGTCTCTGGGAGACGGTGTCAGCATCAGTCTGACTTCGACGCACGATGGTTACATTCCGATAGATCCGCCGAAAGGAACATACAACCCCAATCTGAAGCCCGGACAAAAAGTCGTCAAGCGAGAAGAACACATCGGGCAACTGGCAACATCTTATAAAGTCTGGACGCAGAACGGTACCGTTATAAAACGCGAGGTTCTGGCCAAGAGCCGTTATCGACCGATTCAAGGATTGTTTGAATATGGTCCTGATTTGCCGCCTGAACCGACAGCGACACCACCTCCGCCTGAACCGACGCCGGAAGAACCAGCACCTGAAACACCATCAGTTACTCCTCCGGAAGAACCAGCTCCTGAAACACCACCGGTGACTCTTCCGGAAGAACCAGCTCCTGAAACACCGGTCGAACCAGAACCGGAGGCTTAGCAGCTGATCCAGCTCCATTTGAGATGGCGTTGCGGCAGGCGAAAGAACAATCAAAGATCCAATTTGGATTTAAATTGATTGGAGAATAATTTTATCGAAGCATTGGGACAGCAGATTCAGTCGAGTCTGCTGTCTTTCTGGTTTATCATGTCAAACAGAACCTGATCTGCTGGTAATAGTGGCCATTTGAGCACGCGTTCGCTGGATATCCACATTTTCTGCTGATGAGCATGAAGTGTGATTGCGTTTTCGTCAAAATGTGTGTCATACACCAGAAGGATAACGCGTTCATCTGGATAGTCGTGATAAAGAACTGTCTGCAATAAGCCAGGTTTAACGGTTAGACCCAGTTCTTCCTTCAATTCACGCGTAAGTGCCTCTTCAGGTGTTTCGCCCTGTTCAACTTTTCCGCCCGGTAATTCCCAGAGACCGGCATGACGACCGTGTGCCTGTCGTTGAAATAACAGATACTCCTGGCTGCCAGCAGCGTTTTTTCTGGTGTTGAGCGCACCAACAACAACCATGATGTTGCGATCAGGCCAATGACTGGTTGCTTGATACAGGAGCTGTCTGCTCTTGTTGATACCATGATCATCACTGCCGGCAGTCATCAATAGCTGTAAGGCAAATCCAGCCGCTTCAATTTGCAGCTGGGCCGCCGGACTTGTTTCGCCATGATAAACTTCAACACCATCCAGTCCAAGACTCCTGAGTTTCGTCAGTGCCTTCAATAATTTATGTGAAACAACAGTATGTCCGGAACACCAGCCATATTGTGCTGGATGAGCGAGAACAGCCACGCCGCCTGCCCGTTGGATCGCATCAATCGCCGAACCAATATCAGGACGTTCCCGAGATACATAGGCCGGTTTGCCTTCTCCGAGTAATTGGTCAAAGGCTTCCTGTATGCTGTTGACATAGCCGTTTTCACGCAGAAGGATGGCAGCTTGGACACGGCCTGTGGAATCTAAGCCACTTTCCTCAAGCTCGTCATATGTAATGGGATAGCCGATTTCCTGCAGCTTCACAATCATGCGGCGATTTCTATCCTGGCGCACTGCTCGCTGAAGCTGCAGATAGTCTTCCAGTGGATTAACCTGACCCGGGGAGAAGTAACCCAAAAGATGTCGTTCGAAGCCGTCCATTTCAACGGAGAGCTCAACACCGGGAATAAGAAGCGGCTTTTGAAGTTTTGACAGGGACAGTGAGTCAAGATATGCCTGAGCCTCTTTGATTGCAGCCATCGTATCATGATCCGTTATCGAAAAAACATGCAGTCCAGACTCAATGATTCGATCAACCAGCTGATGGGTGGAATTCGAACCATCTGAATGATGGGTGTGCAGATGCAAATCACAGCCGCCAGTCTGCATAGCGTTGTGAATGATCTGCATCACGCTGTTTCTGTTTCGCCCGACAGATTCTGTTACGGATGTCGATTGCCTGCTCATAAACTGATTTTGCTCCTTTAGGGATTAATGAATACTCTGTAAATCATAGATCTTTGCGTTGTTTTCATCAGGGAAGGATGCGACGAGCAGGAAATGTTTGTCAAAGAAGAGCTCATCGACGCTGTAATCCTCATGGTTGCGTAACGTGTCATCCAGCAACAGATAGGACAGATGATTGTCCTTGATCAGCGACCGAACTTGCTCAAGCTCATGATCGGATGCAGATAAGAAATCAGTTAAAGTCCGCTGCCTACCTGCTGTATCATGACCGGCAGACCAGGCATAATAGGTGTGGCCGAGAAACACGGATCGTCCGGAAAGAAAAAACGAATGATAATGATAGGGGGCAGTGACAAAGAGCGCATCCGGGTCCGTGTGATCTTTAATCCACACGGCAAGCGATGAGTTGAGCTGGATACTGACCGTATTAACATTGATATTTTTTACGATGATCCATTCTTCAACACCTGTTATGGTTAACAAAATAACCAGAATCCCAACCAGAATGCGTTTCATGATCAGCGGCGCCTTAAATCTGCCGGTGACTGGCTCGCGCGGTAACATTTTTCTTTTTTTCTGCCAGATATGTGAGATCAGATCTGCAATGTAAATATTTAGTATGGCAATGGAAGCAATTAATAATTTATGATTCACAGTTACGTCAGGCGTGAGCGACACTGTGAATGTAAAAATGACGGGCATAAACAAGCTGATAATAACCAGTTTGCGTTCAGTCCCTTTCATTACGAAAGCCGCGATAACAAGTGGTATCAGGATTCCTGTTACGAGCAGCAAATATTTTAGAATTGCCAGGAATGAATCGTCGTCAGCCAGAAACCCAATGAGGATTGCTGGTTTGACAACCTGTGTGGCATGGCCGGAAAAAAACCGAGATTGGACAAGGGCAGAAGTGAGGGCAGTCAGCCCGAGCGTTAAGAAGCTAAGTCTGTTATTGGCAAAAAGTGCCAGCGGAACCAGGACGAGCAAAAGCCAAACCAGCGCTGATCCGTGCCAGTAGGGCAGGAAAAGCATAATCAGAAGAGCCGGAACCAAGCGCTTTCGATTTGTTGAAAGGTGGATCAGCCAGGTATCCCGCCGGAAAAAGCGGCTGATGCTATTGTTGGCCAGTCCTGTTTTTACATCCGGAAGGATCAGAAGGAGAACGATCAAGGCCAATGATAATCCCGAGAGAAAATGTCGTTGATTGGCATAGACATTAACACCCCAAAGGCCCCAGTCGTCATGCGTCGTGCTGCCGATGAAGGTCCGCTGGTTCAGAAGACTTTGCATGATGTTCAGTGTTCTGCCTGATTGATGAGCCTCCTGTAAAAGACCAACCAAATGAGACCAGAATGCAGTGGAGCTTCGAAAGAATAACAGCAAGGGTGTCAACAGGTAGGTAAACAGACGCCCTGTTAATCGATATGCCAGAGAACCGAGAAGCAGACAGAATGAAACCAGCGAAAGGATACTGGGCAGATTGATTGCCCACTCCATCGGTAAATCGAGAAAATACAGATTTGCACACAGGAAATAATACATAAAATGGTAGGAAATGCCGTCCCCGCCAAAATGCGGATATTGCGTTGGCCAGTTGCGCCCTTCGGAGAATGAAGCGGTTAAAGCTGTATGTGGGGCAAAATCGCCGAAAACAGAATAGCCGGCATGCAGGTAATCACCGGTCTGGTAGAAGGTATAGTGCATCAGCCAGTAGGCCAGAGCACACCAGAAGACAATGAGTAACACAAAACGAAAGCCGGTGCCTGACTGTATTGAGCGGACCAGTACGGGCCACTTCGATTGTTCAAAATGAAAACGTTGTCTGGAGAAATAAATGCCGAAAACCGTTATTGCGGTAATCATGATCATCAGATTGGCAACCAGCAACGGGTGGACTGATTCCGGAAGCGCACGGTTCAAAGCAGCAGCAAACAGATAGGTGAGCCAGCTGTTGAGCAGCAGTCCAAGCATCAGGGAAGCAGAAAACTGAAAGAGAAAAGAGGGCCAGGGCGATGATGTTTTTTCAGTCGGATTGCATTGAAGCAAAAGATGGGGATCCGGGACCGCAGCATGAAAAATGATCCATCCGGTAAGCCAGGCCAATAAAATCCAGATCAGTGCAATCATGGCCGGTCAATTGGACCTTCAACGTCTTGTTCAACAGGACCAGCGGTCTCAGAGACAATGTAGCGCGGACGTCCTTTAACTTCCTGGAAAATTCGGGCAATATAGATGCCGATCAATCCCAGGCTGACCATGATGCATCCGCCGATCAAAAGCTGCAGCAGGATCACTGTTGTAAATCCTGTCTGGGCATGACCGGAGAAAAATGTAATCAGTGTCTGCACGATCAAAACGGCCGAAAAGATCAGCATGATCAGTCCCAGTATCGTAATGGCGTGCAGGGGAACAGCTGTAAAACCAGTGATGGCATTTAAGCTGAGAGATAACAGTTTGAAGGGCGACCACTTACTTCTGCCGGCCTTTCGTTCCGCAACTTCAAAATAAAAAACGGCTCGTTTAAAGCCCAGCCAGGCTGAAAGACCGCGAAAAAAAGTATCCTGCTCCTGCAAACGTCGCCATTGTCGGACAACGCGCTTGTCAAGCAGCTTAAAATCAGACGCGTTGCGTAGATCATAACCGGTCAGTCGATGAAACAAGCGATAAAAGAGAGATGCATTCATTCGACTGGTCAGAGACTCGCGTCCGCGTGATTTTTTTACACCCTCGACGATATCGTTACCGTCCTGCCACAGCCGGATCATTTCCGGAATATGTTCTGGCGGATGCTGTAAATCGCCATCCATCAGAATCACAGCGTCTCCCGTGACCTGGTCCAGACCGGCACAAATCGCTGCTTCTTTGCCAAAATTTCTGGACAGTCGAAGGCCGGAAAGCCGTTGGTTGTCTCGACAGGCAGCCTCAATGAATGACCAGGTTTCATCTGTAGATCCGTCGTCAACCATCAGGATTTCATAATCTTCACAAACAGACGAAAGGATCGGTACGACTGTATCGAGTGTGATCGGCACCATTTCCTGTTCATTATAAAACGGAATCAGTAAGGAGATTTTCATGACTGCCTCCACTGCTATTTTGATTAACATTTTACCACAGCAGACAAACAACGCTACAACTCTATTCATTTAATCATGAAACATAAACGAATTTCCCGGTTGGCATTGATCTGGCAGGTGGTTCAGTATACAATACAAGGTGGTTTTATGACCTTTGATAATTACGGCAGATAACTATTTTTTAGGAGCGTGACAAAATGACTATGCTGAAAAAGAACGTGACCGACATTGATGTGCGTGGTAAACGCGTGATCGTCCGAGTGGATTTTAATGTCCCGCTGGATAAAAAGACCGGTGAGATTACAGACGATAAGCGGATCCAGGCCGCATTGCCGACGATCCGTTACCTCATTGAGGCTCAAGCGAAAATTATTCTTGTATCTCATCTGGGACGTCCGAAAGCCGGACCGGAAGCAAAGTTTTCGATGAAACCAGCTGTTGATCGTTTATCTGAACTCATTGGGCAGCCGGTCACTCTGGCAGCCGATGTCATCGGTGAAGATGCGAAACATAAGGCAGAGCTTTTGCAGCCCGGTGATGTCCTGATGCTTGAAAACGTGCGTTTTCATAAAGAAGAGACGAAAAACGATCCTGTATTTGCCCGCTCTCTGGCCTCGATGGCTGAGATTTACGTCAATGACGCGTTTGGAACCGCTCATCGCGCCCATGCGTCGACAGCCGGACTGGCTCGCTATCTGCCCGCTGTTTCAGGCTTTCTGATTCAAAAAGAGCTTGATGTGATGGGCCAGGCCCTTCAGAATCCGAAAAGACCATTTGTTGCCATTCTTGGTGGCGCGAAAGTCTCGGATAAAATCGGTGTTATCGAAAATTTAATGGATAAAGTGGATACCCTGATTATTGGTGGCGGTATGTCGTATACGTTTTTTGCAGCCATGGGTAAGGAGATCGGCTGCTCTTTGTGTGAGACAGACAAGATCGATTTGGCAAAAAGCCTGATCGAAAAAGCGGAAAAACAGAACATCAATCTGCTTTTGCCGGTAGATACAGTAATTGCTGAAACATTTGCTGCCGATGCGCCTTCACAGATCGTCTGTTCCGGTAAGGTCCCTGAAGGCTGGATGGGACTCGATATCGGGCCGAAATCCATCAGTGAGTTTACAGAAGTGATAAAAGACGCAGCGACAATCGTTTGGAACGGGCCGATGGGTGTTTTTGAATTTGAAGCGTTCGCTGGTGGTACCCGCGAAATTGCCCGGGCAGTTGCAGATTCTGACGCTGTATCGATTATCGGCGGCGGTGATTCCGCTGCAGCGATTGAACTGCTGGGTTTTGCGGACCGTGTCACACACATTTCGACAGGCGGCGGTGCTTCGCTTGAATTTTTGGAAGGTAAAGTGCTGCCGGGTGTTGATGCGCTGCTTGACAAGAACCCTCGCCGCACAATGGCAGCAGGCAACTGGAAAATGAATGCCGGAACGCCTGCAGAAGCACTGAAACTGGTGGAAGCGCTCAAACCGGCTGTCGCGAAGGCGGCGTCCGAAGTCGTCGTTGCGGTACCGTATACAGCATTGGCATCGGTTGTGGAAGCCTGCTCCTACACAAACATAAAAGTGGCAGCTCAGAATTGCCACGATCAGGACAGCGGTGCCTTTACCGGTGAAATATCTGCCAAGATGCTAGCTGGAATGGGTGTTTCCCATGTCGTGATCGGGCACTCTGAACGGCGCCAGTATTTCGCAGAAACGGATGAATCAGTCAACCGTAAAATAAAAGCAGCTCTTAACTGGGGACTACGGCCGATTGTTTGCTGCGGAGAAACGCTGGATCAGCGTGAATCAGGTGAAACCCTGTCCCTGATCCATAGTCAGATCGTCGCTGCATTTGAGAATCTCACGATTGCTCAAGCTGCTTTTGTAACGGTTGCTTACGAGCCCATTTGGGCAATCGGAACCGGCAAGGTAGCAACTGATGAGCAGGCGCAGGAGGTCTGTGCCCAGATTCGCAAAACAATTTCCGAATTATATGATGAAGAAACAGCTGCATCGATGCGCATACTCTACGGTGGATCTGTTAATGCAGCCAATGCTTCCGGTCTTTTTGCGCAACCGGATATTGATGGCGGACTGGTCGGCGGTGCCTCGTTGAAGTCAGATGACTTTTCGGTTATTTGTCTTGCCGGTCATGCCTGATGAGAGATTAGAAGCAATTGACAAAAGAGCCACGGTTAACGCGGCTCTTTTCTGAAAGGAACAGATGATATGGCAAAATTAAGCAAGCGTCCCGTCGTATTGATGATTCTCGACGGATTCGGATATAACCCGTCCGAAACCGGTAACGCGGTCATGGCTGCAAAGACGCCAAACATTGATCATTTGCGCAGTCAGTATCCCCACACCTTGATCCGCACCAGCGGAATGGATGTCGGTCTACCGGAAGGGCAGATGGGAAATTCGGAAGTCGGTCATACCAACATGGGCGCAGGGCGGATTGTCTATCAGGAGTTGACTCGAATTACTAAGGCGGCCGAAGAGGGTGATTTCTGCCGTAATGAAGCATTAACCGGTGCGGTTGAGAATTGCCGCAACCACGGCTCGGCACTTCATCTCTTCGGACTTCTGTCAGACGGAGGTGTTCACAGTCATAACACGCATTTATATGCCCTGCTGAAGATGGCACAAGAAGCTCAGCTTCCGAATGTGTTTATTCACGCATTTTTTGACGGCAGAGATGTACCGCCGGATTCGTCGCTCGAATTTACCCGTCAGTTGATTGACATGATAGATGAAATTGGTACCGGTAAAATCGCAACACTAGCAGGTCGATATTATGCGATGGATCGTGACAACCGCTGGGAGCGGGTTGAAAAAGCTTATCGAGCGATTGTCTGCGGTGAAGGTGTGCAGGCAGAGGACCCCCTGGCGGCAATTGAAGCATCTTACGCGGCAGGCATTATGGATGAATTCGTTTTGCCGACTGTCATCACAACGGATGGCCGGGCGACCGGTTCTGTTCAGGCAAACGACTCTGTCATTTTTTATAATTTCAGACCCGATCGTGCCCGTGAGATTACACGCGCCTTGAAGGATCCGGATTTTTCCGGATTTTCAAGACCGCAAGGGAGCTTTCCTCTTTACTACGTCACGCTGACACAATATGATCAGGAATTCGATGCGTTTCCCGACCTTCATGTCGCTTATCGACCCGAATCTCTGGCAAATACATTGGGATCGTGGATTTCGGACCATCACTTGACGCAGCTGCGGATCGCCGAAACTGAAAAGTATCCGCATGTGACGTTCTTTTTTAACGGAGGAGTTGAAAAAGAATATCCTGGAGAGGATCGTTGCCTGATTCCATCACCTTCGGTTGCGACGTATGATTTAAAACCGGAAATGAGCGCTGATGAGGTTGCAGAAGAAGCCGTCAGAAGAATCCAGTCTGAAAAATATGATGTGATTATTCTGAATTTTGCCAACTGTGACATGGTGGGTCATACCGGATTCTTTGATGCCGCTGTCAAAGCAGTTGAAACAGTAGACCGCTGTGTCGGACTGGTTGTAGATGCTGTTCTTGAGAAAAAAGGTATTTTGCTTCTAACAGCAGATCACGGCAATGCAGAGCAGATGATCGATCCGGCCTCGGACGGCCCGTTTACCGCACATACAACCAATCCTGTTGAACTGATCATTGCCGGTGCCGGATCCTGTGATCTGATGGAAGGCCGCCTGGCAGATATCGCACCGACGCTGCTGCATTTGATGGAACTCCCGGTTCCGGATGAAATGACAGGTCGAAATTTGGTTGTTTGCCCCTGAGGGGCTATGGTATAATATGGTTTGCCCTAACAACTATTGCTCGAACGGGCAATGAAAAATAAAGGAGAATTTTCATGGCAAAAACAAAGAAGTACATGACCATGGACGGCAACACTGCTGCTGCCTACACATCGTATGCCTTCACTGAAGTGGCTGGCATCTATCCGATCACGCCATCTTCGCCCATGGCTGATTATATCGACCAGTGGGCTCAGGAAGGCCGGAAAAACATTTTTGGACAGACAGTCAACGTCGTTGAAATGCAATCAGAGGGAGGCGCTTCGGCTGTTGTTCACGGATCACTGGCATCAGGTGTTCTGACAAACACCTATACGGCGTCACAGGGGTTACTCCTGATGATCCCGAACATGTATAAGATTTCCGGCGAACTGCTGCCCGGCGTATTCCATGTGTCAGCACGTACCCTTGCGGCGCATGCGCTCTCCATTTTTGGTGATCATTCAGATGTTATGGCCTGTCGTCAGACAGGATTCGCCCTTCTTGCCGCCTCAGGCGTTCAGGAAACAGCGGATCTGGCTGCCGTTGCACATCTGGCCGCTATCAAAGGGCGTGTTCCGTTCCTTCACTTTTTTGACGGTTTCAGAACATCTCATGAAATTCAGAAAATTGAAGTCATGGATTACGATGAT
>Ga0123334_1002857_pt1 | contig 19479 bp, 20 predicted proteins | sample BiotimSIPDNA_FD_89706 | JGI IMG/M metagenome (GOLD analysis project Ga0123334, IMG submission 89706) | Anaerobic biogas reactor microbial communites from Washington, USA - Biogas_R1 time_0 SIP DNA | ecosystem: Engineered > Bioreactor > Anaerobic > Unclassified | place: Washington, USA... | reverse complement strand
TTTGTTGCGTACGCACGGACATGGTATGTAGTGCCTGCAGTGAGCCCCGTTATGCTGCTTGTAAACGCTCCGGCGGATGCCATCGCGCCCTGCTCAGTTTTGGTTGAAAGAGCGGTGGTCGGATTTGCCGACGTTCCCCAAACCACGCCGAATTGGGTCGGGTTGGGCGTTCCTAGGGCGGTTATATTTCCGTTACCTGTGGCCATCGTCTGAGTAATATCGCTTACCGCCTGCGTCGTCACCGTGGGCGCGGTACTGCTATCGATAACGGTAATTGTTACATAATAATTATCGTCACTTCCGCTATCTTCGTTTGATAGAAGTGCAGTAAATGTATATATGCCTTCGGATTGTGCGAGGAAGTAGTAATCTTGCTCATAATTCAACAAAACACCATTTATTTTACCGTAGTTTGTTCCGTCCGCTCCGATAAATGCACCGGTTTCCGAATATGAAATATCACCATAAAAGCTGCCGTTCGTTGACAGGATAGGTCTCGAAAAGCCTATTTGAATAGCACCGCTGCTACCAGCCATTTCAGCACCGAAAATTTCCTCAGCCGTAATGTGACAACGTGTACCTGCTTTGGCGTCGTTGGTTAATGTTACTGAATGCGCTGTCGCCGCCTTTGCTGGCAGCGTAAGCGAGGGCATAAGGCTCATCACCATCGCTAATGTCATAAGCATTGCAAGTGATCTTTTTTTGATTCTTTTTAACATTCAAAGACCTCTCTTTTTATACCTGAATTGGTTTATATCCTACCAATACAAACCAAGTTAAAATGATATATATGTGCCGTACTCCGTGAATATACATATTATAAAATAAACGGAAAAAACATGTAATATAGCAAAAAATATATTTATAAAACACAAAAAGCAACAGAAAATAAATCAGCGAAAAAACTGATTAAAGCTCACTGCAAGTATGATTAAGGGGGTATAAGGTTATTTTTTTCGTAAATATATACAGTGCTCATTTTTCATGTGAACATTAAACTCCATATGTCAGAGTAGTGCTGGAGGGGGCGATATTACTGTCATAGCCCCACACGCCGTAGCTATCCTCCAAACCAGATGGGTTCTGCATTGACGATGTTAACGCCCTCCGGCACGATGTTCACATTCCCACTGGGAAGTCTGGTCCCATAATTGCTTTCCTCTCCATAGGTCACGGTGGCATTCGGATTGAATTTTCTGGCAGGAACTACGCCCCAGAAAGCTAAACGATTGTCCTCGAAATCCTCCGTATCGGTAAAGGGATACGACCCGGTATCTTTCAGTTGTAAACCGGGTCGCCACGAATCCCGCCACACAGATGTCCACAATATGGTAGTTAATTTCAGCCTGAACGGTAATTGGGAAGGTTGAAGAACGTCAAATATTATAGTAAAATACCTACATGCTAAAAAAGAGAGGGGCGGAGCATCTCAAGATCGCTATTTGCGACGATCATAAGCGAGACTTACTGCAAATTGCTTCTCTGCTGGAAGCATATCGGCATGACAGGAAGGCGGAGCTTTCCTATGTAAGCTTTCAGAATGCCACCGAGCTTTTGGCCTCCATGAACGGCAGAGATTACGATTTGCTCCTGCTGGATATGCTGATGCCTGGTGTCAGCGGCATGCAGGCGGCCTGGGAAATTCGGGAGCGCAACAGCCGGACGGGAATCGTCTTCCCGACCTTCTCGCCGGAATACGCGGTGGAGAGCTACAGTGTTCGTGCGCACTATTATCTTTTAAAGCCCACCGCCGAAGAAAAGCTGTTTCCCGTCCTCGACAGGCCGATGGCTGATTTCAAAAGGCCGGAGGACGCACTGCACATCAAAACACAGTCCAGTGTGTTTTGCCTGCCTTACGGAAAAATCAAAATGAAAGACGGAATTCCACAATCGCCCTTTGAGAGCCATGGCTACGGAATGAGCAGCATTGTAGCTATAGCAAATGAGCACAACGGCCAGGCGATTTTCAACGCTGAAGGTGGTGTATTCAACTTGAAAATCATGCTACCTCTCGAAGAACAGCCATATAAAGCCAGCCATCGGAAGAGAACAGCATTTAATAGAAATAATGCAAGAAGAAGGTCTAATTATAAGATAGGAAACGTATCTTTTGACCGAAAGCCAGGAAAGATTTTGATTAGAATGTCGTGAGCCGTAACGACTCAAATTGGACACAAATCCAATAACGGCGTTATCTCAATAAAAACTTATATAAAAACCCAAGGAAGGTGAACCCCATGGTGCGCATCGCCGTCTGTGATGATATTGAGGACGAACTGCAAAACCTTGTCTCGCTGATAGATCAGTACATCGCCGCCAACATTCTTGATTCCGAGGTTACGAAATTCTCTCACCCAGATGAGCTATTGACCGCCATGGAAGCAGAGCGCTTTCATCTTTACATATTGGACATTGTCATGCCCATGGTGAACGGCTTGGAATTGGGCAAAGAAGTACGCCGCCTTGACCGCGAGGCGCAGATTATCTACGCCACCACCGAGCCGCAGTTTGCCCTGCAGGCATACGCCGCAAGTCCCATCAATTATCTCATTAAACCAATTGATAAGAAGCAGTTGTTTGACACGCTGACCCTTGCCATCTCCAAAGCAGACCTTGCCGAAGAACAGACGTTTACAGTGAAAACCGCCGATAGTCTGCGAGTAATTAAGCTGTCGGACATCGTCTGCTGTGAATACCGCAGTCACTCCGTTACCTTCATCTTGTCAAACGGCAAGGAAGTGACCAGCCGTGCCTTTCGGGAAAATTTTTCAGAATACTGTGCGCCAATTTTGAAGGACAGGCGTTTTCTGCAATGTCACACCTCGTTTGTGGTTAATATGCGTCGGGTGGAGCGTTTCGCCAAGGACAGTTTCGCACTGTACGGTGGCAAAACCGCTCCCATTGCGGCCAAGCAATACCCCACGGTGCGCGATGCGTACATGGACTACCTGATGACAAAGGGGGAACGGCGGTGATCCAATACCTTCCCGACTTTCTGCGGGCGGCTATCTCCACGACCGCCAATGTCCTGCTGATGATGACCCTCTTGCAGCCGAAATATTCCAAAAAGGTTACGCTGCTGACTATGCTCGGCGTTCTTACCGCTGATTTAGGAACGGCGATTTACTGCTATCTCAGCGGGAACCTGACCCTACTTTCAAAACTTGACATTGCTCTGTTTGCGGTTCTGTGTTTCGCTGTGCGGCCGCTGTTCAAAGACAACTTCATGCAATGGCTGTTTTCCTATCTCACCGTCCAGAATATTAGCGACATCGTTATTATCCTCAGCTTTATCGGCTCAAGGTACCTGCCTTATCCCGTCTATGCAAACTCGCTTTTGCGCGTAGTCCTGTTCGGAGCTTTTTTGCTGATTTTGTCGCGCTACGTGCGCCCGCTGTATCGCCAGGCCGTGGAGCATTGGACGGCGTATTTTTCCGTGGCGCTGGGCATTTACATCACGTTTAACTACTATGTTCTGTCTGCGGACGACATTGTAGTTATGCTGACGGAACAGGCGGTACCGCTGCTTCTTGTGATTTTTATCGGACTTGCCGCCTACGTCTCCATTTTTCTCTCTATAAAATATCTCCAGCGGGAGTACCGGGTCAAGGAGGAAAACCAGAAAATGCTGGCGGAGCAGGAATACCTGCAACTTGCCGCGCGCAATATGTCCCGGAGATTGGAACTTATGGAGGAGGTATCGGCACAAAACAGCCGAGCCGCCCATGACCGCCGCCACTTCAACAATGTTCTTTTGGAGCTTATGGAGCAGGGCAAAACGAGTGAGGCTGCCGCATTGCTGCAGAACCAAAATCAGGCGGCGCCCAAAATAAGCAAGGTCTATTGCGAAAACCCCGCCGTCAATGCCGCAGTCTGTCACTACGCCGGTCTGGCGGAGCAGGCGGGCATTCTGGCGGAGATTGCGCTGGATATTCCAAGCACGGTTGCCGTGGACGCTTTGGAGCTTTCCATGGTGGTTTCAAACCTGATGGAAAATGCAATTCAGGCTTGTGAAAGGCTGTCGCAAAATGAGGTCCCCTATCTCCGCTTCACCTGCCGCAGCGTAGGACGGCTGCTGCTGGAAATGGAAAACCCCTGTGCCGTAGACGCCGTACTGGATGAAGACGGCTATCCTCTCGCCTACGGAGATGGCCACGGTATTGGCAGCAAAAGTGTCATAGCCTTTGTAAAAAAGTATGACGGCGAACTGATGTATAAAATCGAAAACGGCGTTTTTCGGGTTCGCCTTCTGGTGTGAGAATACGCAATTTCAATTTGTCAAGAGCGAATTTTAAATTGAATAAGTTTTTTAAGTGCAAAAATGAGCCTTTTAAACATTGTATTGACACTGTGCATGGCTCTGAACTTGCTACCCTGCGTGGCGTTGGCGGCGGAGAGCAATCCCACAAAAAGCATAGCCGACAGCAAGCGTGGTGACCGTAAATCACGCGGCGTAAGCGGTCAGCTTCATAACTGCGGCGCGTCCCAATGCGGCGGGTACGGCGATTACTGTCAGCAGTGAAACCATACAGAGCAAGCAGGACGGCAAGCTCTCCGGCATGACCGCGGAAATGGAATACAAAATCGGCAGCGGAGACTGGATGACGGTAACGGAAAGTATTATCGGTGTGTTGGCAAACCCCACCAACGCTGTTATTACCGCCCGTGTCAAGGCAACGGCTTCCGCACCTCACGGTGAGGAGAGCAGCTATACCTTTACTCCCGGAACCACGCAGCTGACCGTTGCCTTCAACTCCAACGGGGGCAGTAACGTGGAATCCCGGCATGGTCAATACTGTCACCATCAAAATGAAGGTGGAAAGCAAGCCCGCAGACAGCGCAGACACAGCACAGACCGCAATCAAATCTCAAGCCTCAGGAGACACGCTAAATTATCTGAACGTTACGGTGACCAAGCAGCGGCTATAGAGACGGCGCCTACTATGTGGGTGAAGGATTTGTGGTGGTTTATGCCAAGCTGTTTTCCACCTATGCCATTGGCTACACTGTTTCGTATTACGGTGGTGATACCACTAATACCGCAGAACTCATCATTGCAAATGCAATCGGCGGAAGTGTATCTGTCAATCCCTATGCCGGACTCTCGCGCAGGACCATAAGCCGCATTAATGCGACAGATATATACTTTCACTTGATCTGCCAGCCTTACCTTATACCTGTTTTAAAAAACGACAGTATGGTATATATACCGGTAGCTATGTAAGAATAAAAGCAGTACATTCAAAATGATAACCACTATAACCATGATGAAGATAAATAGCCAGTCGGTAGAATAAATACAGCGCTGATATACATCAGCAAAGAATTGCAATAAGCTAGGTTTCACATAACCGGCAAAAGACAGTATCGTGGCTCTTTCTTGCATATATCGATAACATAATAACACTACTATTGCTAGGGTTCCTCCAATCAAGCTGTTATAGAGAGCACTTCGACCAAGCCCTCTAAATATGGTGTGCTTTGACATCCCCAGCTTATAGAGCATCCGATACCGTTCGATCTCCTGCTTTTCATATGCCGCATAAATTCCAAGGCGAATCAGTGTTGTCACTAAAAATCCAGAAACACTTATAATCAGGGCGAGCACCACCTGCAACGCGAGCTGTTGAACCTGCTGCGAACGTCCAATTCGTTTGTTCCCGAAATATAACCCTGTTTGAATTTTAGAAAGCTCAACATCCGTCTGATATTGAACCATTGTGGAGTCGCCATATACTAAAGCATAGGCATACTCACAGTGCCCAAGTAATTGACGATAGGTGTTCTCGCTACATATCAAGCTATACGGCCTCACTGGATTTATTGAAATTGGTGTGCTTTCCTCAAAAGAACTAATAATACCAGCAATCGTTAGAGTTTTAGCCTCACCGTCAATATCTATATTGACGGTATCTCCGACTGAAATTATATTTTCGGAAAGAAGCGGTGTTCTTCGCCATCCCACCGACAAATCAACTTGGTCTAAATCACCATTTTCGAGAAAATAAAAATCCGGCAGGTACAAGATGACCTCATCTTTTGCAAGCCCACCTTCGCAAAGAAGTTCCGAATCAACTTCTCTGGCGTAAAAAGGATACAGGTTATCCGAGATACCAGCCAATGTACCGCAGACCTGTTCCTCCGGCAACTGGCTAACAATTCCAGCCAAATGTTCATGGACTATATCGGCATACTGTCCGTCAAATGCCGATGGAAATGAAAGTGGATAATATTCGGAAACGGAAAATGCCTGTACATCCTTAACGCCATATGCATTTTTAATCTTATTTAGCGATTCTTCGGACATCGTCTGCGTCATGTAGTATGAAATCATTCCAAAGGAATAATCTTCAGGATAATTCCGTGAAAATTCAGCATAAGTCGTATAGTTCCCCCAAGCTTGATATGTGAAATGAAAACGAAAACTGAAGCAATGAACGTCAGCGCTATCGAAAGCAGTTTTTTGCTGTAGCTTGCTGGATCCAGCAAAGACAATGTATTGTTTGCCCTCAACTTTTTCTTATGCTTTGGTCGACTTTGTACAGAAACCTGCTGTACCGGTTTTCCTCGTAACGGAATTTGAAATAGCCGAATAAGGCTGAAAACTAGTGAAAATACAAGGCCGGCGAAAAAAAGAAGAACGGTTTGTAGGACGTGTCCTACTATGATGTGAAAATAAACCGGCTGCGATAATACAGTGTTCAGCAATAAAACCACGAGATATGGCAGAAACAATCCGCAGGCGATGCCGGCAGCGCTGAATAATAATATAACTAGTATTTTTTTCTGAAAGAAGTTTTGAATTACCTGCGGCTTTGTTGCGCCAAGTATGCGCATAGTGATAAAGCTGTTGCGGCGCTGATTTAAATCATTATTCATTAAAATGATAATAGCGATACACCCGGCAAGTATAATTACTGTTTGCAGAATCACACTATTAGTTGCAGGAGTATTCTCGTCGGAATACTGCAGATAGGTAAATCCGTTCTTCACAAAAGTCCCGCTGTCTGCACAGAGAACTGTAAGACAATCTACATCTCCTGCATACGTTGGTTTCAACTGTCCAAACACATAAAGTTCTGGCTGCGGGAGTTCTTGGCAAAGTTCCGGGGAGACAAAGAATGATACGAGCCAGTAAGAGTCCGATTTCCAGTAGGAAGAGTAGTTTTTCACAATTCCACACAGAGTAAACTCATGTTTCTTTTCAACAATCTCTCCATCGCTACCTTCAAAGCTAATAACAATCGGAATTTGCTGTCCTAATTCATAGGAAATCCCCATCAGGTTCAGGCGGGATGCTTCCACTGCAATTTCATTAGATGAACGTGGCAGCCTGCCATCCAGCAATTTCATATTTCCGATATCCATGAGAGCATCATCACAATATCCTACACCACCCAAAACGCCCCCATTCCCGTCAGTAGCAAGTCCTCCGATCTCCATCTGACCAGCAGATTCAACCATTGCATGGCTCGCGAGGGACTGATACGTGGTCACGTCTGTATCATAAACCGCAAAGTGCCAAGCGCCATAGCTCAGCTTTCTCTGTTCTTCGAGCGTTTTCTCATAGCTGTCAGTATAAATGATAGAGGACAAACCTAAAAAGAAAATTAGAAACAGAATTGCTGCTAGGCCCTTATTTGAGCCTCGATATCGTCCTTTTGCTGCGTGGTTATTGCTTCTCATAGCTTGCCACCACATACATCAGAGAGGATTCGACCGTCCTCCAGTGTGATAATACGTTCAGCAGTCCGTGCGATATCTAAATCATGTGTAACAAGAACAGTGGTTTGTTCAAAAAAACAGTTTGAGAAGCGTAACAGTTCCATCAGTTCATCACCACTTTGTTTGTCCAGATTGCCGGTTGGCTCGTCTGCTAAAAGGATATCGGGCTTGCAGGATAGCGCACGCGCAACAGCGATGCGCTGCTGTTCACCGCCAGAGAGCTCTGCGGGATACTTGTGCATCTTTGATTCTAGACCTAGCGCTTGAATTATCTGGTTTATAAAACTGAAATCAGGGTCATGATGGTCTAAATAAGACGGAAGACAAATATTCTCATAGGCCGTCAGCTCCGGAATTAAATTAAAAAACTGAAAAACGTAGCCAATGTGCCGCCTTCTAAATACAGTCCGAGCAGTATCTTTCAGTTGATAGAGGTTTGTACCTTGTATCCGTACTTCTCCGGATGACGGTGTGTCTAATCCACCTATTATGTTTAAAAGCGTTGTCTTTCCGGAACCGCTACGGCCAACAATCGCGGTAAAACTCTTTGACTGAATTGAAAGACTCAAATCATTCAGAGCATATACCTTTGGTTCAATTTGTCCGAAAACCTTGCTCAGGCTTGAGACAAGCAGAATATCATCCATTATATGGCAACCTCTACACTTGCTGCAATCTCAAGCATCTCATCTCTAGAAAGGGTTCCATAGAGTCTGCAAAATGCGTCAGCTTGTGTCCATTCAATTACACATTCGCCGGACTCCATATGGATAATCCCGGAAACCATTTCCGCGTTTAGCGCAGTATAATCAATCGGCTCTCCATTATATATGTAATATACTCCACTCAGCTTCCCGATCTTAACAGACTCTTTTTCAGAGATAACCATCTCGTCGTTATTTTGCAACTGAATTTCAAGTACAATTCGTTCAGAACCGTCATCGCTCCCATAGCAATACTGCTGTCTTCCTGAAATATTTACCATCTTCATGTTATCGCTGTTTACACAGCACGGAATTTTACTTACATATGCCCAAATTCCGTCTGATGCAATAGCTTCCGAGTTAATGTCATTGGTCTTTGCGGTACACGAACAAAGCAATACTATGACAAATATTAAAGGCGCAATATAATATAAAGATTTTCGATTCATACGGAGCCCTCCTATACAGCGTTCAGTAATATTGCATATCATATACAATAAAGCTTACAAAGATGTGACACTTACATCAGCGCTATACATCCAAGTTTTTTCTGTAGATGCTTTCGGAATCAAGACATGGGAATGAGATATAAAACTTTACGCCACCTGATGGACGATTTTCAGCACTGATTGAGCCAAAGTGCTGCTTCATCGCCTGCTGTGCAATCGACATTCCAAGCCCCGTCCCCTCTTTGCTTGTCCTATCCCCAAAAGAATACCGCTCAAAAATTATCCGATCGCAGTCATTTTGGAAGCCTGTCCCGCAGTACTCAATAGTAATTTGGTTCATGCGGACATTGCTTTCATATGTAATAGCAATTTCACCGTTAGCTGAATGCTCTATGCAGTTTTTCAAAATATTTCCTAAGGTTTCCTTCATCCAGAAAACGTCACAAAACCATGTAATATCTTTCTCACCATATAAGGATATAACAAGCCCTTTTGGCTGAGAAAGACAATCCAGCTCATTTACGACATTTTCTATAAGGTCTCTGGCATTAACATATTCAAACCGCAGCCTCTGCTTATTGCAGTCAAACCGTCCCAGTTGGAGAAGATCCTGAATCATGTCGGTCATTTTATCCACCTGAGTCAGACAAGCCTCCATTGTTTCCGTTGTATTTGGCTGATACATAGAAATTCGTTCACAAGCCACACGTATCACGGTAAGCGGCGTTTTCAGTTGATGTGCAATATCCTCCATATAATGCATTATACGCGCAGCGTCCTCCTCGTGAATAGCTTTCTGACGCTTAATGCGGCTCTTTAATGCACCGACTGAGGTAATCACAGCCATTGGTACATATTTCACAGGCGGCCGCTCACCGGAGTCCAAATTGATCCATTTTACAAGATCCTGTACCTCGTTTGCACGGACAGTTTTTTGGCGTCTCATCACCATAATATACAGGAGAGTCAGCACAAAAATAAATTCTAAAAAAATAATTGATATATCCCGAAACTGTTTGACGAAAAAGCCGAAATACGTATTTGCATATCCGGCCTGCTCTAATGCCGAGATTCCAGTTTTATAGGCCTCTTGTGCATTGTCTCCCGATAAGAGGTGATTGACACCTAGACTTACATTTATAGAATCCATTTGTTCTGAAAGTGTCCCAATAATAATGTTTTGTCGGATACTGTATTTATGTAAGGCAAGGATATATAGAAATAGCCCGATAAAAATAAGCGTAATACTAAGCGCCTTAATAATTGGTATATTGTTGTTTTTAATCCGAGCATACAACGCTTTCATATAATCTCCCTCATAACTTCAAAATTCCAACGATACCCGATTCCTTTAACAGTATCAATATACGGTCTTTCGCAATATAAACCTAGTTTTTTACGAAGGCGAGATACATAAACTGATAAGGTGTTATTTTCAACAAATCGTTCCTTCTCATCCCAAATTCGGTCAAGGAGAAGTTCTCGAGGCATAATTCGCCCACCACTTTTTATTAATGCAATACAAAGCTCAAATTCAGTATCGCTAATTATCAACTCTTCGCCTCGGCAAAAAGCCATTCGGTGTATAAGATCAATTTTGAGTTCACCGCTTTTAAGGCATTGTATCTCTTGCTGATCAAACCAGTCTTTCCTTCTGAGTTGAGAAGATATCCGTGAGTGTAGGATTCGAAGTGAGCAAGGCTTTGTAACATAATCGTCTGCACCACTTTGTAGACCGTTTACAATATCATCTTCACTGTCCTAGGCAGTGAGCATAATTACAGGATTGAAATAGTGTAGCCTTATCCTTTTGCATAGCTCAACCCCAGAGCAGTCCGGTAACCCTGTATCAAGAAGACAGAGATCATAGCAATTCGCGTTAATCAGACGGATTGCATCCTTTCCGCTTTCTGCAATTTCAACAGAAAAATTGTTCTGTTCTAAAAAAAATGTGAGTTCCTTTGTCAGCACATGGTCATCTTCAATTAATAAAATGGAGTCCATATGAAGACCACACCCTTTCAGAGCATATTTCATTAAAAAGTTTGATTTTAATACTAGTTTATATAAAAATATACAGCAAAACCGCGCACCTTTCAACAGTGCATATCGTAACTATTTACAAAAAACTCCCAGATTATTTGTCAAGTCATGTTTATGTAAGGTTGATGTTCTAGTATATAAACATAGACAAATCCACCACCATAAACAAGGAGAAAGTAATTATGATCAATATTTAGTTCTGGCCAATGATAATACCTATATTTTGACCGATGAAGTCATTGTCGACATTGATGACTATGCAGCCAATGAGACAACGTTCAACCAATACGATATTTCCGATGATATGCGAGAGGAAATGGACGCTGTGATTACCGCCCAAAAAACATTGGGTAACGACGACCTAGAAATTGTAGTCTACGCTCCCAGCAATGTTTCCAGTGGCATTCAGCCACGTGGAAATGCACCCATTGGGACAACCTACTACGAACATTATGCTAATGGAATTACTTATAAAATGAAAAATTACACTGTTGCATATCGGAATTTATCTACTGGTATGATTGAGAAAAAGGGTACGGGTACCCTCAGCCAAGCTAAAGCTTGGACTAATTTTGTGGTGTCGGCTGTAGGTGCTGTTAGTAAGACTGTAGGTGCATTTGGTATTTTCTCTAGTGCATATGAGGCTTACAAGGCAAGTAAAGGTGCGGTTGTAACAGGCTCTAGCAGCGACCACATGTATACAAACCTTGTTTATGATCGGTTAATGAAGGAAACTTATGCTGCTGATATTTATGGCGATTATATCCTAGGCTGTGTTTCCTATAAAGTATGGCTGAACAGACACGATAACTATCAGTATTATGGTTCGACTGGTCGAGCGTATTATGGCAGCGACACATTGAATACTGAGCATTACTCTGAAAATTTCAATTACCCGAGCCCTACTGCTATACAGAACGCGGGCGGAGGTTATTACATTGACGGTTTCCAGTACACCAAAGTATTTGGCAAAACTGTTAGACTTATGGGAACCTAAGCCCTCTCATAAGGATTAAGTGCTTCGTCACACACAACTACTATGTGTTTTGACGGAGCACTTCTTAAAACCATAAATCAAAAATATGCCCTTTGAATCTTTTTATCCGGGGATGATCGTTCACGCCAATGGGAGCCAAGTTTATATTGAAAGACTCATAAAAGACTTGACTTGTTGTAATTATCTCACTATATTCGGAGTACAGTTATTACCAACAGTACACCGTATCGATCTATTTCAATACAAAGCAAAAAAGAAAAGCGTGTTTTTACTAGCTATTGCTATGTATAATCCTACAAGGAGTTATTATGAACAGAAAAAAGTATTTAACATTGTTGTTTGGCATAATCCTCCTACTCGGTATGATAGTTGTATTTAATTTGTTTGCCCCCCGCCCAATCGTTGAAGATGTCAGTGGTAGTCGTATCATTAGGATTCAATATAATCCATATTTTGATCAAGAGATGGATGAGCGTATTGATATAACCGATTATGATGAGAAGGGGATACTAAATTGCCTTGGCCGCTATTCAGAGTATAGAACCCTAAATAGCTTAGCTAATGGCTATTGGATTGGCGATGTAGAACTTGAGGTTATAATAAATACTGGGAATGGCCTTAAAAGCATACTCCTTGGCACTGATAATTATAGCTATGAATCCTACGGAAAGCCCAAGTATAAAATAAGGGATGCGGGTAACCTCAAAGCCGAATTGCTAGACATGATGGAAATATGAGTCCTCCTGCGGAACCGGGAACTTCTTAGGTCTGCTTCCAGACAGCATGGCAGAAAGCAAACTTTACGGCATTGAGCTTGACAGCATCAGCGGCAGGTGAAGCTGGGCGGCATGGACAAGGAATGGCTCTGTGTCCAGTTTGAAAACACAGAACAGTATGTGACCGGCCTGCTAAAGCTGGAAAGGTACGCTGAACAACTATCTCGGCGCATTGAAAAAAGTGGAACTCATTGTGATTGACGAGATTGGCTTCGTGCCGCCGCACAAAGATGCCGCCGAGCTGCTGTTTAGTGATCTTCTCCGGCGAGAGCTACCGTCTTACCCAGTCCATGAAGCGCCAGCGCACTCGCTAAAAAGCGCTCCAAAAAATGAGCGTTGGGTCCCGACCTGTCTGGCCCCAAAAGGTGCCGCGTTCGGTCTCCGGTGCCGACCAAACGAACAACAAATTAGGTGCTCCAAGGTGCTAACCTTTTGCGAACATTTTAAAATGTTGAAGCAATGTGCTAACTTTTAAGTTTGCTATTTCTACAAGTGAAAACTTCTCTTGTAGATACTTTATAAATTCACACCCAAGAAAATATCCAACATCGCTATAGCCTTGATAACTGCACCAATCTCCGAAAAAATCTTGTGTGCCTTCACAATTGTTTATCCGCTTTAAGTATTCTCGTTTAATCTGATTCTTGTTTGTGATACACCAATCAAGCCAACCGTTTTTATTTTGATTATAGTGGTTTATATCTTGATACAAAATTTGCTCACATACCATTGCAATACCTTCTTGATATAACTGCACTATTGACTTTTCACCTTGTGAAGAAGTATGGGGATATAAAATGCCATAGGTTTTATGCCAAATATGTGCGATTTCATGAAATATCAACGCTTGCATTTGTGATTTGCTTTGCCAATTCAGCTCGATGATTTTTTCTATACCAAGCAAAATAGCATTTCTATTATCCAGAGTTGTTGCCCAGCCTGCACCATTACACAAACCTAAATACAGTACTATATCTAGTTCAATTTCTTCGTGAAAGAGTTTATTTATATTATTTTTCAAGTCAGATGTTACAGCGATAAACGAGTGATTGGCTAAAGCCATTTTATCCTTGTTTTCAAACTCCTTTTCCTTTGCTTTTTCTTCTATCTCGGCCTCGTCCCGTTCCTTACCGTCCATATTGAGTAATTCATTCAGCTCGTCAAGCCGCGGTATGCACCGATGACGGTTGCATCCGGTGTGAGCATATTGTGACAGATGGCAAGCAGTTCAAAACCGGCTGCTTTCTTTTCTATGTAGTACGTGCCCATAAGCGCCATTGGAGAGAAGCCGTCTTCATTCGGATGTGTGTTTTCTGCAACGGTCAGCTGATCTGCGGCATAGCCTGCGATGCGCTCTGTGCTTTCCGCGATTTGCCTGGGAAACTGTTTGATGATCTGATCCCCCAGCGCATACTTTTGACTAAGGTGGCTGGATTTGAGAAGTTTTAGCTTTGAAACCTCAATATTCAGGTCCATTTTTTCTTTTATCATCGGATTGCCCGTGGCAAGCGCCTTGATTTCTGCATAGCTGAGGGCGGTTTTGTCCACATCTTCTGAGGAGCGGACAGGACTTTTGGAGGTCATAATCTGCGAAATAAACTTCTGTTTACTCTCGACGAGTTGATAGAGATATGCATCGAAGGTCTGTTCGGTAACATAGCTGTAGATCTCAACGGTTCGGTTTTCGTTGCCCTGCCGGATGATACGCCCCTCGCGCTGCTGTAAATCCGACGATCTCCACGGGCAATCTACATGGTGCAGTGCGATCAATTTGTTCTACGCGTTGGTGCCTGCGCCCATACGCTGGGTACTGCACATCAGCACACGGATCTGACCACTTCTCACTTTTGCAAACAGTTCTTTCTTATGTGCCTCGGTCTTGGCGTCGTGAATGAACGCAATCTCCGCTTCCGGGATGCCCATTGATACAAGCTTGCTTTTGATATCGTCATAGACATTAAAGCTGCCGTCATAATGTGGCGTGGACCGCAATCCTGATGTCAGACAATATGATCTGCTTGCTTAAGCAAAAGGCCCAATACTCGGAGTCGTCTCTGGGCATTGGGCTTTTTCGCCGAAATATCCCCCCTGAGGGCTTGTAGGCCAAATTTTGACATGATATTATACAATCAATCGTAGCCGCGTTTTGCGAAAACGCGGCAAACGAGACGTTGACTGGTCGTGGCGTAGGGAAACGACCGCCTTGAGTCGTGGGAGACTACCGATGGATAAAATAACAGAAAGAGAAAGAAGAATATACGGCAAGGATGTCGGTGGTGTGGAACGGCAGGCGGATTACAGTATCTTCCGGTTTGCCAACTCCGGAGGGTCGGCCGAAATGATAAACCACTCCATTTTTCGGGGGATGGAACTAAATATGTGTAACAGCTTTATCGATCGGATGCGCGGCTACGTTTGTCCACGGGGAAACATTTTGGTGATCAACTACTGTAAAACGGGCTGGGTGGACTTAGAGATGAGGGGAAAGAGCCGCAGTATGTCCGCAGGCGACATATTCATTTGCCGCAAGGGAGATGAACACCCCGACTCCATTTTTCCCTATAACAACTACTGCGGGCTTTCCATTGAAGTCAACATTGATCAGCTCTCGAGCGGTTTGGTTACTGTTTTTAATGAATTTCAGGTAGACCTAGAGACCTTTGTCTCCCGCTACGATTCCCTTGAGGGTAAGTGCCTGCAGGCGGATGCCGCCACTCAAAGAGTGTTCGGGGAGCTGCTCTGTCTGGGCAGTCCCCCAAATATGCGAGACAAGGGATATATTAGGCTCAAGGCCATTGAAGCAATAAAGCTTTTAAACAATTATCGTGACAACGAAAACGGTCTCGAGTCGCGGAATGTGCTCTACCGCCAGACTCAAGACATAAGCGAGGTGGCCGACTTTTTAAGAGAGAATCTGCAGGAACACTACACGATAGACGAATTGGCCTCGAAATACGGGCTGTCTCAGACAGTTTTGAAAAGAAAATTCAAGGAAATGTATGGGATACCCATATACTCCTTTGCAAGAAAATGCAAAATGGACAAGGCGGCCAATCTTCTGCAGCAGACAGACCTGAAGGTGATCGACGTTGCGGGCATGGTCGGATATGATAACAGCAGTAAGTTTTCCGAGGCCTTCAGGCTATATATGGGCAGTCTGCCGACGGAATTCAGAAAAACCTCAGCCGAAGCGATATTTTAAATACCGACACAGCGTCACAAGCCCCCCGCTCTGTTTTAAGCGGAGGGCTTGTGATTTTTATATTGCGCGCCCGTCAGCTTTGCTGCTTATCAGCTGGATCGCACAGCAGTTAAATGGACCGTTCGGAGCTTTGCGTACCCGTTCGGAGTGGAGCAAAGGTAGGCAAAAGTATAACATCTGTTTGTTTTAAGCTTCGGTCAGAGCCTTTTGCCGCTCACGAGCGAAGCTGCATTTTCACAGGAAGTCTCTTTAGAGCAGGAGCGCAGAGGCTTGGCATCGTGCGCAACTGCGACCGAATTGCGGTAGTGGAGGACGGCGAGCTGACACGAGTGGGCGATTGGGAGGATATGATCCAAAATAGCGAATATTTCTCAAAGGTCTGGAACGATTATAATTCAGCAAGATTTATTCGATACAGCCTGAAAGCAGGTGAAACCTTATGAAAAATCCGGTATTTAGGATGGGTACAAGACTAAAGCTTTCAATTGCCAGCGTGGTTATGGAGGGCGTTTTGAGCGCCTCGAATTTTCTCGTTTTGCAGACGGTGCTCAATCTGGTTTTCAGTAAGGGAATAGATTATTCGGACATTCTCAAAGCAACGGGAATTCTCGCTGCCATTTTTGTCTTGCGTCTTGTAATGTATGTTGTCGGATATACGGGAAGCCAGCTTGGCGGTTCGGATGTGAGCAAGAGAATAAGGATCGCTATCGGGGACAAATTGAACAAGGTTCCGCTGGGACTGTTCACAAAAAACAGAACAGGACACTATATAAATGCCGCCACCAGCGAGGTGGACGACTACGAACAGATCCTGACCCACAAAATCGCGGATATGGCGAAGTATTGTATCACGGCCGCCCTTATAGGGGGATTTGCCTTGTCGCTCTATTGGCCGATGGGCCTGGCTACTCTCGCGTCGAGCCTTCTGCTCATACCGGGCCTGATGCTCTCTTTTCACTATGTTTTCGTGCATGGTACAAAAAAGAACCTGGCCAGAGAGGAAAATGTCAGTGCAATCACCGAGTACCTCACCGGGAGCCAGACTCTGCGCTCCTACTCCTTAGCCGGAGAAAAGAACGAGTCGTTGATTGCGACCATGCAGTATTTTTCTACCGTCAGCTACAAATATGAGAAAGCCGTGCTGCCAACGGGCTTTGGCTTTCATTTTTGCAGCTATATAGCGCTTGCCGCCGCGGTGCTTTTATCTGCCGAAGCATGGCTGTCCGGACAGGTCGACCCGGCAGCGCTGGTGCTGCTTATAATGCTGCCGCTGTATGTGGGAAAGATCAATATGACGCTTTTTATTCAATTCACTGGGTATCGAAATTTGCGCATAGCCAAGGATAAAATAGAGACTATTTTCGATGAAAAGGAGGAGCCCCAGGAGGATGACGCCTTTGTCCCGGCCAATTCCGATATTTGTTTTAAGAATGTGGAGTTCGCGTATAAAGAGGGCGAACCGGTGCTGAAAAGGGCCTCGTTTACCATAAGACAGAGAAGCCTTACAGCGATAGTTGGAGACTCCGGCGCGGGCAAATCCACGATTTTCAATCTCATAGCCAAGTACTATCTGCCCCAGCGAGGCGCGGTCTACATCGGGGATAAAAACTCGGCACAGGCGCCCGCAGAGCAGGTACTTCGCAGCGTAAGTCAAGTCGATCAAGACGCTTTTCTTTTCAACGCCTCAGTGCAGGAAAACATTCGGTATGCCCGCGAGGATGCTACGGACGAGGAGATAGAGGCCGCTTGCGTTCTTGCCAACTGCGACAGCTTCATTCGCCAAATGGAGAAGGGCTACGACACCGAAATCGGTGAAAACGGCTTGAAGCTGTCTGGGGGAGAAAGGCAAAGACTATCGGTCGCACGGGCGATAATAAAGAACAGCCCGATCATTTTGCTGGACGAGGCCACAGCGTCGCTCGATATTGAGAACGAGCTGCTGGTGAAGGAAGCGATCTCTCATTTGCTAAAAACGGATAAAACCGTTGTTATAATCGCGCACACTCTTCCGATAATCAAGGACGCTGATAAAATATTGGTGCTGGATGGGGGCGTGATCTCCGAATGCGGCACCCATGACGAGCTTGTGGCGCTTAAAGGCAAATACGCAGCAATGTGGGAAGCGTCGCAGCGGCTCAAATGATATTACAAGGTGAAACCTACCCCGTGATAACCTAACATCACGCTATCCCAACACCAAAATTAAAGAAAACGAGCCGTCCTGCGTTTGTGTACCGCACCAGTGCTGACGGACAGAGAATAAAAAGCCCTATCGCAGATTATCATGAAATTATGCAGCCTGACGCCGCTTTTCGAGCGGTGTCAGGTACGTTTTTGTTTGTATACGCTCATTGTTGTAGAAATCTATGTATTCGTCGATAAGTTGTCTCGCTTCGTCAAAAGAGGAAATCTTATGGTAAGGTTGAAATATGATTGAGAGGTGTATTAAACCCCATGGTCGCTGTGGATATGCAACTCCCCGGCGACCGTTTCTTTTTCCATAGCAAGTTTGATTGTATTAAAAACAGGATTTACTGTCTGTTCGGTTCCTGTCTTGTAAGCAACAATACTGTTGTCAAAGAGGTCACGAATGCCCGTCAGTTTACGCAATCAAAGTAAGTGGCGGCCCCGTACGGAGCTTTTGGTTAAAACCGCTTGAAAGAGGCTCCAGTCCACAATGGATTGTATTTTAGTACAAGCTCTTCATATGATCTGGTAGGCCGGTCTTTTCTGCCGGAGCCACAATGAACCGGATCTTCATTCCAGCCTCCTTCGCCATCCTAACCGCTTCGGCAATCTGATTCTCTGATATATCCGCGCCTGTCCATTACGCGCCATAATGATACATATTCCGAGGTAGGACACCAGTGCCTGTGCCGAGGTCAAGAGCGTTCTGCCCAGCAATACAAAGACCTAAATCCACTATTTTCTTATAAAATTCATCAGGGTATATGTCACGGTATTTCGCATAATCCTTGGACGTATTACCCCAGTCGAACACTTTGCCATGGTCTATTCTGTCATTTTTCATGCTAATGGTTCCTTCAGTCAATATTTCAATAATCAGACTGCGTGATATGTACCAAATAAACATAGCACTAAACCGTTGGCGCGGTGGTATCTAAAACCGGAATTTTTCTTCTATTGAACCTGCTGCAGTTGCGGCAGGTTTTTTCATTAAAATCCGGCACTACGGATTTCTATCCAGTCGCGGAAAGCAGAAGAAGCTGTACTCACGCGGATTTTTTAATCTACGACAAGCTAAGTTTAATAAAACTCAGGCAAAAGAAAAGGCCCGCTTGACGCGAGCTTATAGTTTTCGTATTCAGATGTCCAATTCCTACTAGTTGTTTAAAGCTTCTGCATTTTGTGAGTGCCATTCAGGTGGGTGTATCCCAATTTATCTAACAGAATTCTAACGAGCCTGGATAAGCTACGCCCTAAATGAAACTTGTTTATTAGTTAGTAAAACAGCCTAAAACAAAAGTTTTAGGCTGTTTTTTGGTGGAGATAAGCGGGATCGAACCGCTGACCTCTTGAATGCCATTTATTGGGAATATGTTTTAGTATCTCACGCAACTTC
>Ga0123334_1002855_pt1 | contig 19488 bp, 17 predicted proteins | sample BiotimSIPDNA_FD_89706 | JGI IMG/M metagenome (GOLD analysis project Ga0123334, IMG submission 89706) | Anaerobic biogas reactor microbial communites from Washington, USA - Biogas_R1 time_0 SIP DNA | ecosystem: Engineered > Bioreactor > Anaerobic > Unclassified | place: Washington, USA... | reverse complement strand
GGTTCACCGCAATGGCACAACCAACGCAACTACAACAACTACCTGACCATTGCAGAATGGCAGAAGCAACCCCTGGGTTACAAATACAATCCGGCTTTTGGTTTCGACATGAATGGTCAGGCCAAAACCTCCAACCGCAACGAATACCACAAGCCTCAGCTTTCGTTGAACCATTACTGGACCATTGACGAATCCTCTTCCTTGTCTTCCGTGGCTTACGTGTCCATTGGCAATGGTAGTGGGTACAGCGGCCAAGGATATACTGATGACGATAGAACGGCCTGGTACGGTGCCTCCAGCGGTATTCCCAACAATCTGTTCAGACTGCCCGACGGTTCCTTCGATTATGGCGCGATTTACGCCCTCAATCAGGATCCTGACAACTTGAACGGGGCCAAGATGGTGATGTCACAATCGGTCAATCAACACCGTTGGTTTGGTTTACTCTCCACCTATACCAAGCAATTGCAGCAGATTGAATTTTCAGGTGGTGTTGACTTCAGGTACTATAAAGGTATCCATACCAATGTCATCAACGATATGTACGGCGGTTCCTTCTTTATCGACCAGACCAGCCGCCCCAGCTTGACCTCTACGGCATGGAAAACCCAAAAACTGGGTTTGGGTGATATCGTGTACAGGGATTACGACGGCTACATTGTTTCACAAGGGCTGTTTGGTCAGGCTGAATACACCGAGGGACCCCTCAATGCCTTCGTGTCCGCTTCTTTGTCTAATTCCACCTACTGGCGTTACGACCGCTTCTACTATGATGAGGCCAATGCCAAGTCGAAAACGGAAAATTACCTGGGCTATACCCTCAAGGGAGGTGCCAACTACAACCTCGACGAACACCACAACGTATTCGCCAATATCGGTTACATTTCCAGGGCTCCCTTCTTCTCTGGCGGTGTATTCCTGCAATCAGCTACAAGCAACATCACCAATCCCAACGGTGTGAACGAAAAATCGTTCTCTTTCGAACTGGGTTATGGTTACCGTTCACGTTACCTGACAGCCAATGTCAACGTCTACCGGACCTCCTGGCTAGACAAGACCATGGTTATCAGCCAGGACGCTTCTTCCTACGAAGCACTGGTGCTTAATATGGAAGGTGTCAACGCCTTGCATCAGGGTGTCGAAGTAGACCTGGTGGCCAAACCGATCAAAGGCCTCGAACTGACTGGAATGCTGTCCATTGGCGACTGGCGCTGGACCAACAATGCTTCTGGATACCTGTATACGCGTCAGGGACAACCAGTTGATAAAAACGGCAACGAAGTGGCTCTGTTGAGTCCCGAACATTACCGGATGAAGGTCAATCTCAAGGGTATTCGTGTTGGTAACTCAGCCCAAACAACGGCGGCTTTGGGAGCCAACTACGAATGGCTCAAGGGTTTCAAAACCGGTCTTGACTATGTTTACTGGGGCCGTAACTATTCTTACTACAAACTCAACGACGTTAGCTCTACGCTGACACCTGAGACCACTTACAAGCAACCCTGGATGATACCCGCCGCCGGCGTGTTTGATTTCTACGCTGCTTACCGTTTCAAGGTGGGTGATTTGAACTGTGTGCTCAATGGTAAAATCGACAACGTCTTTGATCAGACTTACATTGCCGATGCTGCCGACGGTGACGACCACACCTGGAGAACCGCTAAAGTCTTCTACGGCTTTGGACGTACCTGGAGTATGGGGTTGAAACTGATGTTCTAATGGAAACCAATCAAACAATCGCACAATGAAAACCATATCCCGTTTATTTCCTGTCATTGGCCTGGCTGTTATGCTGGTTGCCTGTGACTACAACGAAACCAACTTTCCCGGCTTCGACGATGCGGCCAAACCGACCAATGTGATTACCCGCACAGATTCGTTGACCACTGCCGACATTAATAAAATTAAAGACCTGATATACTTAAAGGAAAATGTTACAGCTGCTGATACTGCTGCTGTTGAATACTTAGCTAGCGAGGGCTATTTTCATGACGTCATCGCACCGGCAACTGTTTACATTCCCTTGTGGCTGAAATACAAGTATCTATATGCAGATTCAACTTCATCTGTTCGCGTAAAACTAAGAGAGTATTTGGCTGAGGAAGGTGAGTGGCAAGACCTGCGATATAAATTTGTATTGGATAGTACCTTGACCTGGACTCGCGTGTATGACGTTGAAATTTTTGCTGAATCATTCAACTCCTCTTTGGGTGGATTTGACCAATACAGTGTCTCTGGCACACTGAATTGGATTCAGAAAAGTTATAAAGGGTCAGGCTATGCCAATATGTCCGGTTACGCCAATAGTAAAAGCAATGCTAATGAAGATTGGTTGATTTCACCTTCTATCAATCTAGTTGAAAACAGTAATGCTGTACTTTCCTTCGAACACACCATTAACAAGGGTGATGTTGCCAACTTGAAAACAAACCATACTTTGTGGATTTCGACCAATTATGAAAGCGGTGACCCATATAAAGCTACATGGACTCAGTTGCCTATTACCGAGTACCCTACCGGTACTAGTTGGACTTTTGTTGAAAGTGGAGCTATCATTTTTCCTGACTTTGTGCTGGGCGAAAGTAACGTGAGATTTGCCTTCAAATACCTTTGTTCAGACATTGAATCTGCAACATGGGAGATTAGAAAAATTGTTTTATTGGAAAAACAGTAATATCAGATCATCAAAAGTGATGACATTTATAAGAAATCACTCCTTCGGTTTTCCGGAGGGGTGATTTTTTATGGTGCGCAATGCCTGACGCGTATCCAAGTTCCATCTACTGTGGGGATGCAGCGTGATTAAATGATGCTAGCGTATATGGTGAAAGAGAGGTGTATGAGGTTTGGACAACACATGTCAGTGCTACCTCCTTATCAAATTTTTTGCTCAATTTGACGACAAATGGCTGGCAATAAGTCCTTGTAGTTCGCTATAAAAGTATCAGATACTTGAATGACGTTTGATTGTTCCATCTCTAGTTGGAGTGTCAGGACATCACCCTTATTCTTGATATCCTTTGAATTGTCCACAAGGTAAACGTGGTGATAGTGTCCATCTGAGACACTGCTGTCGAGGTTTTCAAGGCCTTCTCTAAAATTACCAATAATACTTTTTTCACCAACAACATGGCCGCCTTCGTTGATCCTTATTTGAACCCGTTGTTTTGATATTTCAAGATCTCCAAGGAGTAAATAGATGAGGTTTATTTGGTAGTCGTCTTTTTCAAAGTCTCGAACGATAGAAAGTTGATCTTTTCTCAAGTTGCATTCAAAAGAAAAGTCTCTTTTTGATTGGATGGCTTCATGGCAGAGCTCATTGAAAAGCTTGTTAACTTCCTTTTTAAGACAGTATTCATATCTCATAGGATCAGAGGGCAACAGACTTGGATCGACTCTGCTTTCCAAGGCGTCAATATTCACAGGCATGGTTGCTATCCAACCAGTCTGGATGAAGAATGAACTGAAATAGGATTTCCCTGCACCGTTAGGGCCGGCAAGGATGGTTAATGTAGGCATCGTTAAAGTACAAAACAAGCACGCAAAGATTCCGAGGACTCTTTAATTGCTTCCTTGACATGTTGCCTGTACAATTCATCGTATGGGGAGGTCTTTGAAGTTGACAAAAGACTTTTCTGCTCCCTCAGATACTTACCACTTCCAACAATAGCAAGCTCACCTTTACTAGTCTTCTTGTAAAGGGTGGATTTTGTCTCTATTGACTGGTTCATCATAAAATGCGATTGATAAGGGTATCAACAAAAAAAGTTTCGCAATGTACGGTTTGTTCTGAAACTGTGCAACAATTTTTCTTGAAAACGTTCAAGTCACGCTGTTGGAAGATAATCGTTTTCTTAATTAATATCCTGGATTTGAGGAGTCAAGGGGGGGGCTTTATAGTAACCATCCCCTTGATTCCTTGGGATTTAGCGAAGTTTGGAAAACGCCAACAACCCTTAAAGGCTATTCAAGTAATTTGTGACGTTGGTTTCGATGCGTTTTGCGAGGTTGGAAAGATCGGCCTTGACGAAAGGTTCGCCGGCGATTTTCTCGTACAACTCAATGTAGCGTTCCGAGACGCTGAGGCAGTACTCAGGGCTCATAAAAGGCACTTGTTGACCATCCTTGCCCTGAAAGCCGTTTTCAATGAGCCATTGACGGACAAACTCTTTGGACAGTTGCTTGGGAGCCTCCCCTTTGGCAAACAAGGTTTCGTAACCCTCCAGGTAGAAATAACGCGAAGAGTCGGGCGTATGAATCTCGTCCATCAGGATGATCTCACCGTCCTTCTTACCAAATTCGTACTTGGTATCTACCAGGATGAGGCCCATGGAGGCGGCGATTTCCGTTCCCCGCTGGAAGATGGCCCTGGTGTAGGCTTCCAACTTTTCATAATCCTCTTTGCTGACGATGCCCTGAGCGATGATCTCCTCCTTGGAAATGTCCTCGTCGTGTCCTTCCTTGGCCTTGGTCGTTGGGGTAATGATAGGGGTGTCAAACTTTTGGTTTTCCTTCATGCCTTCGGGCAGGGTAACCCCGCAAAGCGTCCGTTTGCCAGCCTTGTATTCACGCCAGGCATGGCCGGTCAGGTAACCACGGATGACCATTTCCACTTCGAACGGTTCACATCGGAGACCGACAGTCACCATAGGGTCGGGGGTGGCCAATTTCCAATTTTTGACGATGTCGTTGGTGGCGTCCAGAAACTTGGCAGCAATCTGGTTAAGTACCTGACCCTTGTAGGGAATGCCTTCGGGCAAAATAACATCGAAGGCCGAGATGCGGTCGCTGACAACCATGACCAACAGATCATCGTTGATGTTGTACACGTCACGGACCTTGCCGTGGTACACGGACTTTTGTCCGGGAAACTGAAAATCAGTTCTTGTAAGTGCTTGGTTCATAGTGTTTTTATTGAGCTTCTTGTTTTTTCTCTGACATGGCTTGTTTCTTTTCAGCCTGGAATACTTCGTAGGCATCCACGATGCGTTGTACCAGTTTGTGACGCACGATGTCTTCCTTATCGAAGGTAATGGTAGCAATCCCCTTGATGTTTTTAAGCACGTGCATAGACTGGATGAGCCCTGACGTAACGTTGTACGGGAGGTCAATCTGGGTGATGTCACCCGTGACAATCATCTTGGCGTTCATCCCTAGACGGGTCAGGAACATCTTGATTTGTTGAGTGGTCGTATTTTGGGCTTCGTCGAGGATGATTACCGCGTCGCTCAAGGTGCGTCCCCTCATAAAGGCCAGGGGTGCAATCTGAATGACCTTGTTTTCCATGTAATCCTTTAGCTTGGCCGGTGGAATCATGTCTTCAAGGGCGTCGTACAGCGGTTGGAGATAGGGGTCAATCTTTTCCTTCATGTCGCCGGGCAGGAATCCCAATTTCTCACCGGCTTCCACGGCAGGACGACAAAGGATGATTTTTTTGACTTCCCTGTTTTTGAGGGCTCTGACCGCCAATGCGATGGCTGTGTAGGTTTTACCCGAACCGGCAGGACCTATGGCAAAAATCAAATCGTTTTCGCCATACGCCTTCACCAGTAATTGCTGATTTTTGGTTCTGGCCAATATGGGCTTGCCGTTCATGCCATGCACGATGAGGTTTTCCGTGCGCACTTCCAGCGGGGTACGACCCCTTACAATGTCTCTGATGGTCTCCTCGTTCAGGATGTTGTAATCCAGGCAATAACGCTCCAAGGCTCTGATAGCACTTTCGAAGGCATCTAGTTCGTTGGCTTCGCCCAAGGCTTTGATCACGTTGCCCCTGGCTACTATTTTCAGCTTGGGGTACAGCGCTTTGATCAATTGAATGTTGAGGTTGTTGACTCCGTTAAACAGAACAGGGTCAGCCTGTTCAATCATCAAAACGCGTTCGTTCATAAGCAGGGTTGTGGTTGATGCAAAAATAATAAAAATCAATGGATTATGCCCTGCTATGGCTGAAAAACCCTATTTTTGCGGTGACAGTTCGGCAAATGCCAGGTCTGTAGAACCAACGTACATCGGTATGAATCGCACAAAACACGCCTCCAAAAGAAATCGTCCCAGTTACAAATCCTTACTGGCCGCGGGTACAGGATTGAGCCTGATTTCCCCCGCCATGAGTCAATCTGAAGCGGTCAAGTCAGCAAGCCAACCACAACAGGGTTCTCAACCAAACATTCTGTTTATCCTGGCCGATGACCTGGGTTATGGCGATTTAGGTTGTTATGGGAATTCGGTTGTACAAACGCCGGTCATTGACAGCCTGGCCGGAGCCGGTTTGCGCTTTACCGATTTTTATGCTGGCGCCAGTGTATCATCACCTTCCAGAGGCTGCCTGCTGACTGGCTTGCACACCGGACATGCAACCATCAGGGGTAACATGTGTCGGGTAGGAGGGTTGGAAGGCGAACGCGAGGGCATTCCCGGCAAGGTGCGCCGTACCAACCTGCAGCCCGAAGAAAAGACCCTGGGTGATTTGCTGCGTGGTCAAGGTTACCGCACCTGCCTGGTGAATAAATGGCATGTTGATGGCTTTGACACAACAGCGACCCCCCTGGATAGAGGATTTGATGAATTTTACGGCTGGCTGGTGCACGAACCCCGTAGCCATAACTTTTACCCCGACGTACGTTGGCGCAACCGCGAACGCTACGAGATTGCTGCCAATCAAAACGGCAACCATGCCGACCACAATACCGATAGGGCTACCGATGAAGCGGTTGCTTTTATTACCCGTATGGGGAAAGGCGCCACTCTTGAGGGTTGCCAATCGGCAGCCAGCCAGGCGTCCGGCCAACCTTTTTTCCTTTACATGGCCTACAACGCACCCCACGTGCCCCTGGATGCCAAGGATACCCTTTTATACGCGGGTAAAGGCTTGCCCGACACCGACAGGCGGTATGCTGCTATGATCAGTCACATGGATGCTTCCATTGGTCGTTTGATGAACACCCTCAGGGAACAAGGAATGGCTGATAATACCCTGGTTGTTTTCGCATCCGACAATGGTGGTGCCAAAGCGGCTCAGGTGGAAACGCTGCCCTTGAGCGGCGTGTTGAAGGGCTGGAAAGGCGACTTGTGGGAAGGAGGCATCAGGGTGCCCCTGGTGGCTAGTTGGACGGGATACATCAAGCCTGGGACTCAAACCGCTGAACCCGCTTACTTTCCAGATTTCTTTGCCACATTTGCCGATCTGACAGCCTCTCATACCAGTGCGACTGGTGACGGGGTCAGTCTGAAGCCTTTATTGACCGGTGAAGTAACGTCCTTGCCTGAACGGGCCATGTATTGGGAACAGTATCCACGGGTGGGCATCAGCGTGGCCCTGCGGAAGGGCCCCTGGAAGGTTATTCGCCAGCAAATGGATCAACCCTGGCAACTGTACAACCTGAAGGACGACATAGGAGAAACAACCGATCTGGCAGCCAAATACCCCGACATCGTGGCCGAGCTGAGCCGTTTGGCCGAGGAGGCCCATGAGCCGTCGCCCTATTGGCCGGTCTATCCTGAAAAATAACTACCTTTGCGGAGAATTTCCCAAAGGATGCTTCAACGGTACTTCATACGGTTTTCTTACGATGGAACCCACTACCACGGCTGGCAAATCCAGCCCAATGGGGTCTCCGTACAGTCAACCATGACCTCCATCATGCAACGCTACTTTGGCCTTGAGTTGCAATTGACGGCGGCCGGCAGGACCGATGCAGGGGTGCATGCCACAACCATGTACGCGCATTTCGACACCGATAAGCCGCTGGAGGATCTTACCGCCTTGGCCAACAAACTCACCTACATGATGCCCCCGGACATAGCCGTGCAGGCTGTTTTGCCGGTGACGCCCGATGCCAACGCCCGGTTTGATGCCCTTTCCCGAACCTACGAGTACCGCATGAGCGCCGTAAAAAACCCCTTTGCCAGGCAGTATGTGGCACCTTTTTATGGTCCGCTCAACGTGAAGGCTATGAACGAGGCAGCCGCCACCCTGTTTGATTACACCGATTTCACCAGTTTCAGTAAGGTGCATACCGATGTCAAGACCAATAACTGCCGCATCATGAAAGCGGAATGGCAGGAACGCGGCGAGGAGTTGGTCTTTGTGGTGCAAGCCGATCGCTTTTTGCGCAACATGGTGAGAGCTATCGTGGGAACCTTACTCCAGGTAGGACGTGGCAAATTGGATACAGCCGGATTCAGGGCTGTGATTGAGCAAAAAGAACGTTGTGCTGCCGGCACCTCGGTAGAAGCCAAGGGCTTATTCCTGGTGGACATTCAGTATCCAGATCGGATTTTCAGGTAACAACAGAATCGATTTAATTATGTGGTTAATCAGCGCGTTCGCATCGGCCTTGTTTTTAGGCCTGTATGATGTGAACAAAAAATTGGGCTTACGGAACAACGCCGTCCTGCCCGTGCTCTTTTTGAACACGGTGTTGTGTTCCCTCTTTTTTCTACCCATCCTCCTCCTGTCGCGTTTCGCGCCAGATACCCTGAAGGATACTATTTTTTTCGTTTCATCCGTACCGGCGAGCACCCATGGCTTCATCCTGCTCAAATCGGTCATCGTCCTTATTTCCTGGGGTACGGCTTATGTGGCCATCAAGAACTTGCCCATCACGCTGGTAGGCCCCATCAAAGCCATGCAGCCTTCCTTGGTGCTACTGGGAGCTCTGTTGGTCTTTAAAGAGCAGTTGAACCTTTACCAGTGGCTGGGCGTGCTGGTGGCATTGGCCTGTTTTGTCTTGTATTCCATGGCTGGAAAGAAGGAAGGCGTGTCGTTCTGGACCAACAAATGGGTCTGGTTTCTGTTTGTGGCCGTTATAACGGGGGCCATCAGCGGCTTGTACGACAAATACCTGATGAATCATTACGACCGCATGGCTGTACAGGTGTGGTACACCATTTATCAAATCGGCCTCATGCTGCCCGTTCTGTTGATCTTCTGGTACCCCAAGCGCAAAGTGGAGGCACCCTTTGAGTTCAGGTGGTCCATCATCGGCATCGCCTTTTTCTTAAGTTTGTCGGATTTTCTGTACTTTTATGCGCTCAGCTTGCCGGACTCCATGATTTCAGTCGTTTCCGTCGTGAGGCGTTCAGGTATTGTGATTTCCTTCCTGGCTGGGGCCTTTTTCTTCCACGAGAAAAACATCCGCATCAAGGGCCTGATTCTGTTGGGCGTGTTGGCCGCGATGTTCCTGTTATATTTGGGGTCTCGCTGATAGTGATTAATTAATGGCCTCACCCGATAACGGTGGCGGCAGTTTACCTAAAAAGACATTGAAATGATGAAACGAAAGCCTGTCTCCCTTTTGATGATCTGCTTGCTCAGTATGACTGTGCAGGCGGTGAATGTACAGGAACTATTCCTCAATATGCCAGCCAGTTTGCTGCCAACGTTGCCAAAGGCAGCCAGGCAGGACCTGGTGGACTTTTATACAAACAATCGAGTTGCCGCCATGCCGGCTGCATTCAATAATCAGATGGTGCTCAAGAATTTGACCAATGATTACCTGTTGTTGCAAACCACGCCTAGTTCGACCATTCAACTCAAATTGTTGCCTTTGAACGATACCGCTACCGTCATTGCCGTCATCCATACGGCTCAAGGTCCCCTGGAAGACAGCCGTCTGCTTTTTTATGGATTGGATTGGAAGCCCTTAGACCGATTTTACCAACCCGTTTTGAAGCCGCACTCCTTTTTGAAAAGTACGGACGAAAGCCTGATCGCTCGTTTTGATACGGTATGTAACCGTCTGTTTGTACGGTTGACGTTTGAGGCAGGTACGACAACCTTGCTGGCAGAACATGCCCTGAAGACTGATCTTACGGAGGATATCCTGCAAGCCTACGACGGTATGATTGAAGACGCCATACGCCTTCATTGGACAGGCGATGGCTTCGAGCGCTAACGTTGTCGGGCGGAAGCCGAAACGTGATCCATTACAGTTTATTCGACTATAATCCTGCCTTCAAAAGGGCACCGGTGAGGGGGCAAAGTGCGGCGGAACGGGTCTGGTTGGAGGGTAAGCTGCTTACAGAACCCAATTGAGCTACCTGAACCGTGCTTTTCCAGTAAACCCGTTGATCATCGGTGATTTTGATGGTTGTCAACGCAGGCATGCGGTAGTACAGGCCAACGGGTTTGGCTTTCTTGTCGATGCTGCGCTTGACCGATTCCAATGCTGGCGCGTAGGTGTTTGACACGTTGATCAGCACCGGCTCTCCACTCAAATCGTTTTTATCGACCAATCCTTGTTGACGGTTGAAGCGGCATAAGACCACTTCTTCTTCTTTTTTGGGTTCAAACGTGAGCCGATGTTGGGTTTCAACGGTTTCTGTGCTGCCGGTGAACAGTTCCAGGTAGTAGGTCTCCATGCGGTTGATTTCGGCCAGCAACAGTTTGTACGAGGCGCCATCGGCCGGTGTGTGTTCGGTTTCCTGATGCAAGAGGCTGAGCCTGGTTTCCCTAAGATTGAATAGCTGGGCTGCAGCCAATTCGGCCAGTTTGGCGGTGGAAGTGGCCTGTTGCATGTCTCTGGTAAAGGTGGAGCTGGCTTTGGTTTGGTATTCAGGTGTTTCGGTGCTTTTCTGCGGGCGATTGGCTGGTTTGCAGCCTGTGTGACAGGCCTGTTTGTCTACGTTGCAACCCAGTAGGAAGCCTTCCGGTGAAAGGCTGATGGTGGGTGCCTCTTTGGCTTTGGGGTCAGGCATGATCACAAAGCGCAGTTTGGTGTCGGGTACCGCAACGGGATTGGCGGTGATTTTTACCAGCTCATGGCTGATTTGTTCGGACTGGATCACTTCGTTGATGCCCAGGTAGCGCTCTGCGTACAAGGCGTAGGGCCCGGGTGTCTGCTTGGTGCGGCGAACAGTGACAGTGATGTCAAGTTGGGTTTTAGGTAAGGCATATAACAGGCCATCAAGAGGGGTGGTCGCCTCCGAAAGAGGCAGGCTGATGACTTGTGCCTGCAGGCTGCCGGTCAATAGCAGTGCGGCAATGAGGGTGGAGTACAGTTTCATGAATGGCGGTTTATGAGTGGGTAAGAAGGGTTAACTGTTTAAAAGCTTTGCCCAGGTGGTTGGCAATATCGCTGGCTATCAGACTCTCAACCGATTCGGTGTCCAGTGCCAACTCGGCGCTGAGGCCGTGCAGGCAGGTGCCTAGTATGCAAGCTTCCTCACGGCCATAACCTTGGGCCAGCAAAGATACGATTATTCCGGTCAACACGTCGCCGCTGCCTCCGGTGGCCATGCCGGGATGACCGGTGCTATTGAAGTGGCAGCGACCATCGGGGCTGATGCAGGCTGTGTAGGCACCCTTGAGTACGATGTAGATGCCTGCTTTTACGGCCATTTCAGTGGCTGCCTGCAATCGCTCGTACCCGTTGGCGGCTTTTCGCCCCCAAAGCCTGTCAAACTCGCCGGGGTGGGGGGTGAGGATGCTTTTCGGAGGCAAATACTCGAATAAGTCTGGGTCTCTGGCTAGTATGTTGAGCGCGTCGGCATCGAGTACCAACGGGACCTTGTCTGATTGAATCAGTGCTTTCAGCCCTTCTGCTGCTTCATTGGATTGTCCCAGGCCTGGCCCTACGCCAATGGCCGACCAAGCCTCGATAGGCTGCTCATTCGACCAGCAAGGACCTTCGTAGGTAGTGCAGAGGGCTTCGGGCAGTGCCGTCTGCACGATGGGAAGGCAACTGGCAGGCACCCGAAGGGTCAACAGGCCGGTTCCTGTTCTAAGTGCGCCCCTTCCGGCTAACAAGGCGGCTCCCATCATGCCTGGGCTTCCGGCAATCAAGAGACTGTGACCAAAATGGCCCTTGTGTGCGAATGGGGGGCGTGGCTTGAGCAAGAGGGCAGCGTCATCCGTACTGGTCAGAGACCATGGCGTGTCGGTTTCAGCCAAGGCTTCGTTGTTGAGCCCAATATCAACCACTTGCCATTGTCCGATGAATGGCTCATTTTCCGGTAGCAGGCAGGCCAGCCGGGGTTGCTGTAAGCAATAGGTGACGTCGGCTTTGATAACGGGTTTTTCAGGATTGGTTCCGTTGTCTTCGCCGAAGAGTCCACTGGGTAAATCGATGGCAATGCGTTTGGCGGGGAGGCTGTTCATCCAGTTTACTGTGTCAGCAAACGGACCTTCCAATGGTCGGTTGAGCCCGGAGCCAAATAGGGCGTCCAGCACGATGTTGGCTGGCTCCAGGTCGTTCAAAGCCTGAGGGTCGGCCGGCTCAAGCAAGGTGAGGCCTTTTTCTTGTTTAAGACGTTCCAGTTGAAGGGCTGCATCGGGGGATAATGACTTGCCGTATCGGCACATGACCACTGTAACCCGGAAGCCGTCCCTGTAGAGCCATTTGCCGACCACCAATCCATCGCCGCCGTTATTGCCGGGACCGGCCATCACCATCACTTTATCGGTGGGACTGATCATTGTACGAAGGCGGTGAAATAGCGCCATGGCTGCCCTGTCCATCAAGTCGGTAGAGGTTATACCCTCTCGTTTGATGGTTAGTTTGTCCAGGTGACGTATGGCTTCTGTTGTGAATACTTTCATCGTTTTAGAGGGCCCTCTGGAAGGCTGTTTTCTACCGTACAAACTTAGAAAAAAAGCCTGATAATTGGTAGCGTTAGTGTTTTTTTGTACCTTCGCCGCGGCTTATACAAAATCGTCAAACAGTCAAAGATAATGGATATAATCAGGGTGAAAGACAGGGACTTCAAACTGTTCTTGCCAAAAGAAACCATCACGGCGCGCATCGCCGAAACAGCCCAACGTATTAACGAAGAGCTGGCTGGAAAGAATCCCTTGTTTTTAGCCGTACTCAACGGCTCCTTTATGTTTGCTGCTGACTTGATGAAGCAGATTACCATTCCCTGTGAAATCAGTTTTATTAAATTGGCATCGTATGAAGGGATGCAACAGGGTGGCAAGGTCCGCGAGGTGTTTGGCCTGAGCGAAAGGATTGACGGACGCACAGTGGTTATTGTGGAAGATATCGTGGATTCCGGCAGAACCATGTTGCAATTACTGGATTCATTGAACACCAGAAATCCGGCCGAAATCCACATCGCTACGTTCCTTTTTAAACCGGCCGCTTTAAGTTGTCCCCTCACCCTTGATTATGTTGCCTTTGAAATACCCAATGATTTTGTCGTTGGCTATGGCATGGATTATGATGGGTTTGGCCGCAACCTGGACCAGGTCTATACAGTGATTCCTTGATAAAGGTCACACCCTTTGTCGTAGGTTCGACAAGGGCATTTATAGGTAATAGATTGGTAAATAAAATGGTTTTCAACATCGTTCTATTTGGTGCTCCGGGATCCGGTAAAGGGACTCAGAGTACGTTGCTGGCAGAAAAATTTGGGCTGGTGCATCTATCCACCGGTGATCTGTTGCGTGCGGAGGTTCAGAAAGGCAGTTCGTTGGGCATACAAATTGATTCGTATATCTCTAAAGGCAATCTAGTTCCAGACAATCTTATTGTTGACATGTTGGCTGCTGTGCTAGACAGCAATGAAGGTGCCAAAGGCTTTATTTTCGACGGCTTCCCCCGTACCACTGATCAGGCTGCTGCCTTGAAAAAGATGCTCGCCGTCAAGGGTACGGACGTTGCCTTGATGATCAATTTGAGTGTGGGTGAAGAAGAATTGATTAACCGGTTGCTTTACAGAGGTATTTCTTCAGGACGTACCGATGATAATTACGAAACCATCCAACACCGTATCAAGGTGTATCACGAAAAAACGGCTCCAGTCAAAGCCTTTTACGAATCGCTCGGTTGCGCTGTCGACATTGATGGCACAGGTAGCTTGAGCGAGATATTTGAACGCATCCAGTCAGCGGTGAACGCTGTTATCAACACATAAGGAATCATGCCTGAAAGCAATTTCGTCGATTATGTCAAGGTTTATTGCCGATCAGGCAACGGTGGTAAGGGTAGTACTCATTTCCACCGGGAGAAATACATAGCCAAGGGCGGACCCGACGGAGGCGATGGTGGACGTGGTGGACACGTCATACTCAGGGCTAAGACCAATTACTGGACGTTGATTCACCTGCGTTACGCCAGGCATATTTTCGCAGAACATGGTGCTAGCGGCAGTGGTGCGTGCAGTACAGGCAAGTCGGGTGCCGACATCTATATTGACGTGCCCGTTGGTACAGTAGCCCTGGATGCTGAAACGGGTGAGTTTTTGTGTGAAGTTACTGAACCCGATCAAGAAGTCATCTTGCTCAAGGGTGGCCGTGGAGGTCAGGGTAATTCGCACTTTAAGACGGCAACCAATCAAACGCCCCGCTTTTCACAACCCGGTGAACCTTTGGAGGAACGCACTATCATTCTGGAATTAAAATTGTTGGCCGATGTAGGACTGGTTGGCTTTCCCAATGCTGGTAAGTCGACGTTGTTGTCTGTTTTGTCTGCGGCCAAACCTAAGATAGCCGATTATCCCTTTACCACCTTGGAACCCAATCTGGGTATCGTGGCTTACAGGGACAACCAATCGTTCGTCATGGCCGATATCCCCGGTATCATAGAAGGGGCAGCTGAAGGACGTGGCATAGGACTGCGTTTTCTCCGCCACATCGAACGGAACTCTGTCCTGTTATTCCTGATACCTGCCGATAGTAACGACATTAAGGCTGATTACGACGTGCTGCTTGGTGAATTGGAACAGTATAATCCGGAACTGCTAGACAAGCAGCGCCTCCTGGCCATTACCAAGTGCGACTTGCTCGACGAGCAGCTCATGCAGGAGATGCGTCAGGATTTGCCTGACATCCCCACCGTTTTCATCTCTTCGGTATCCGGATTGGGCTTGAATCCCCTCAAAGATCAACTCTGGGAGTGCCTCAACGCCCCTAAGTGATTTTCCTCGAGTTTATTTTTTAAGAATGAAGTCGGTGATGGCTTCCATTAATCCCTCTGTCAAGGGTAGGGCTGGGTTATTGTAGGCGGCCATGTTGGCTGACCTGTCCATGGGGGCCGACTTCAACACGTGATTCATGCCCTCCAGGATGACCAGCTTGGCCTTGGGTTGCGCGTTGGCCAGACGTTTGGCATCTTCCACCGGCACCTGGAGGTCGGTGCTTCCTTGCAATAATAGGACTGGTTTGTTGATGGCAGCCAAGACTTTCCTTGGGTCGTACTTGAACCAGGATTTCAAATACGGTTGTACGCTGGGCCTAAATAACATCATCTCTTCATTGGAGGCGACTGTGACCGTTAGGCCGGCAGCCAAGCTGTCCACTTTGAGCAGTGCCTTATCGCCAAAGGCGTTGGGGGCTGCCGACAGTTGTTCTTTAAGCAGCTCATTGGCTGGTCTACCCGGCCCGGCAATGGAGATGAATTTGTCGGCCTCTTCCGTGGCCAACATGCCGATCATGGAACCTTCGCTGTGTCCGATGATGATACGATCGGTAAAGCGCTTGTCTTTTTTGGCCCACTGCAACCAGGCTTTGGCATCGTTCACATAATCATCAAACGAGAGGTCGTCTTCCCTTTCCACGGTGGCGGCACTCAGGGCAATACCCCGCTTGTCGTACCTGAGCGAAGCGATGCCAGCTTTGGCGAGGTTGTGTGCCATTTGTTTGTACGCGTCACAACGCATGGTCGGATTGTTACCGTCCCTGTCGGTTGGTCCTGACCCAGCGATGATCAAGACCAATGCGCCTTTTTTATGGTTTGTTGGCAGGGTCAGGGTGCCTTTCAAGTCACCGGAAGCAATGGGCAAGGATACCGGTGTTTCGGTATAAACGGTATTAGGTGTTTCCGCTGCTTGTAGTGAGGACGCATCAGCGTTGGTTTTGTTGGCGCCGGTAGCCTGGGATGATCTTGTCAGCACCAGGGGAAATGATTGCCCTGACTGACTGAAAGTGCCCTTTAGGGTGTCACCTTCAGGTGTGCCTTTATAGGTGATGCCGGCCACTCGCAACTCAAGGGTAATAACATTGTCGGTGAACGTAGCATGGCTCATGGCTATGCCCCTGGCTCCTTGATCGGGACTGTCCATGGTGGCCGAGTAGCCATTGTCTGTTTGAGTGATGTGGAAAACCAGACGTAGGGATTGAGGCCCCACGCTTAGCGTGCCCGACCAATCACCGATAACGCCTTGACTGAATGCCAAAAGGCTGAATAATAACATGGTAATGGTGCTTTGGATGCGTTTCATAGGACAGGGTACATTAAAGTATGTTATAGATCAATAGTTTGGATACGGCTTCGGCTACAAAAAGGGCTATGATAAAGGAGATGGTCAACGTACTGCCTTTCAAGCCACAGGATACTTTATAGGCGTTGTGCATGAGCACGATGCTCCAGACCATGACAGGTAGCGAGAGGATGAGTACCCCCAGGAATCCGGGATCCTGAACGATGACCATAGGATTGTTAAGGATGCTTTCCATATCCGGTGGCGTGGCCAGGAAGCCAGTCAAGGCCATAATCAGAAAGGGCGCTTTGGCCAGCGTCAATGTGCCGGCCAGGTCAATAAAGCGAAAGGGCTTGGCCACGATGAGGCCGGCCAGCCAGAACACCACGATGAGGCTGGCCAAACTGATGCCTACCAGGGAGAGGGTGTTGACCAAATCGGTGGATTGAAAATGGACGTCAATGACGCCATCAAAGACCACTTGGCTGTAGGCACCAAAACCAGCCATAAGCAAAGCGGCCAAAAGGCCTAGCCCGAGGGCAGTCCAGCCCGCGAGGCGTGTGAATGGATTATAGATCCATTCGAAAGATTTTTCAGCGTTCATAAGCGTCAATTTTTTGGATGACATCGTTAAGCAAGTTGCGAACGGTAGGATAACTCAGTTTAAGCTGGGCGGCCATCTCTTTGAGGCTGCCGCTGCTTTTTACAAACCGAAGGATGAATTGTTGGTCGGCATCGGAGAGTCTGGCCAACAGAGGGAGTTCAAACGAACCCTTCACTTCGGTGCCACAATGATCACACTTCAGGCAAGTGACATTCAGTTGCTCGTGGCAACTTGGACAAATGGTGGGTAGCATAGCTTGATTGTTTGTTGCGACAAAAGTACAACCATTATTTAATAAAATCAAGTGCAAACTCAATAAAGTTTAGTTAAAAATTAAAAAAGATGCATTGTAGGTAAAAAATAGGGGTGTCTCATTACATTTTATGAGACACCCTTCAGTTGTATAAAACCGCCAATTTCTACCGTGAGGCCATCATTTCACTGCCGATAGACGTAAGAAAAACTCAGTTCGTCGGTGCCTGCACAACTGTTATGTGTTTGATGCGGGTGGGGTTTTTCAGGCCTTTTTCGTAGTATTCGAAGGTGTAGGGGCCCGGATCAAACCGCATTTGTAAATCGCAAGGCCTACCTGATTCGGTGCACGTGAAGGTTTGTGTGTTGACTTTTGAGTCGTACTTGCCCATGGTCCAATTCTGGACACCGCTGATAGCGTAAGCAAAACGGGGGCAATTAAAAAACGGGAACCAGGATAGGGAGTCTGGGTAGACGGTGACGGTGTCCTGTGCTAAACCTGTGATGCGTACCATTAATGAAAGGCCTTTAGTCACATTGGCCGCAAAGCTGACAAAGCCGGATTGTTTCACAAGAAAAAGGGTGTCATCAGGAACCAGTATGTTGACACCGTAGTTTCCTTCAGTCGGGTAGTCGATCAATGATTCTGTCACGGTATAACCGCTTTGATTGATGAATCGATTAAGATGTTGTTCGAAAGGCAGGGCGTCAAAACCGGGGTTGGTCAGGCTGTACTTGGCTTTGAGGTTTTTTCGTATGGCTTTGGCATCCAAGAAAACGGCGTGATTGAGCATGGCTGATCCCAAATCGGCTCTATCCAAAGTGCCATCTGTACGGAGGTCTTCAGCAATATCGGTCAACAATTCCGTCATATCACTGATCGTGCGGTAGCCCTGCAGGATGGTGGTGATGGCCAACAGTAGCGCATCGTCATTGTTAGAACCCACGATGGAAAGGCGTTCCGAACACCGGAGGCTATCGGCTTGTGCTGTGAAAATGGCCAGGATTTCTCCTTGAGCCTGCGCCTTGGCCTGGGTAAAAGGGGTTCCCTGTTCCATCAGGTACTCTACCCTGGGCTTTTCCAGGTGTGTCATCAGGTTGATGTTCGTTTTTCCCGTATCGTTCAGGTTGGTGAGGGCATACAGGGTCAGCGGTGAAGAACTGGATTCGCCAAGCACCTCATTGAAGTAATAACCATCCACCCTGAGGCTGGCCAATCCAGAACTCAAGCCGATATTGTTGAGCCTGAAATCTCCTTGGTTGTTGATGATGAGCGCATTGTAGGATCTGCCCGTAGGGGAGAGGTCTTCCATCAGGTCGTAGGCGGTGAGCGAACTTCCCGTGACAAAAGGCCCTTTCTGAGCCTGTCCCTCTATGGAGACGGTACTTGCTGTTTCGCCAAACGTTATACTGTCGATGTCACTGGCCATCAGGGTTTGTTTCACACCCCCTTTTTTGTGGAGGGTCACTGTTTTATCGGCCATCACACCTGCGCACATCAATGTAACAACGAATACAATCAAAAAGCGTTGAGTTTTCATGGTATCGGTTTGTTAAAAGCATCGTGTAAACGAGGTGATGGACGAGGCTGGCAAGACCAGGTCTCCAACAGGCGACGTATGTCAGTGGATCATTTTTCCAACGACCAGTTTGTCGCCGGAAAGATCCACCTCAAAGAGATGAGGTACCCTGTGGTAATGACCGTTGATGTTTTTGTGGCTGTGCACCGACATCAAGTCTTTACCGTCCAGGGTTTTGAATAGCATGGCATGTCCGAAATCAGGGGGTGTGATGAGGTCCTTTTCATGTACCCATGGCCCTTTGAGGCTGCCACTGGTTGAGTAAGCTACCCCTTGAACATAGATATCGTCTATCCAACTGGTCCAAATCATACCCAGGCGGCCAGAGCCAGTGCGGAACAGGTATGGCCCGTCTGTTACCTTATGGGGACCAATGTTGCCGTCCTTGTCAGTCTCCCGGTTCCACGGTGCATCCTTTGCTCTGAAGAGAATGGTGCCTGCTCCGATGGTGCCACTCAAGTCGGGTTTCAACTCAATCATTTCCATGGTGCCATTGCCATTCTGTAGCCATTCGTGGCAATAAACCATATAAGGTTTACCATCGGTGTCTACCCAGAACGTGCCATCAAGGGTGGGCTTTTCGGCGGGTAAATAGATGGGGTCGGCCATGGGTGTGTAGGGGCCGTCGGGTTTATCGCTTACCAGCACATGACAGGCTCTGCGCTCAATCACATTGTCATCCACCGTATCAATCTTGACGGCCCTGTTGGTGAAGGTGGCGAAGTAGTAATACTTACCCTTGTAGGCGTGCAATTCGGCAGCCCAGATCATGGGCCGGGGTCCCATCCAGGAAGCAGGGTCGGTCTGTGCCACAAAATAGGGCCCTTCCCAAAACTTCAAATCGGCACTTTTCCAAAGCATCCCCCCAGTGCCTGTCATGTAATACTGGTTGGTTGCCTTGTCTGCCAG
>Ga0123334_1002854_pt1 | contig 19489 bp, 13 predicted proteins | sample BiotimSIPDNA_FD_89706 | JGI IMG/M metagenome (GOLD analysis project Ga0123334, IMG submission 89706) | Anaerobic biogas reactor microbial communites from Washington, USA - Biogas_R1 time_0 SIP DNA | ecosystem: Engineered > Bioreactor > Anaerobic > Unclassified | place: Washington, USA... | reverse complement strand
TTGAATAACGCCATCACCGTGCAAGCAGAAAAATTTGCCAGGCAGGAAGGCGGCGAAATCGTCGTCGAGCCAAAGGTCGGAGCCGAAGGGGAAGCCTTCAAGCTCTGGGACAAGTCAGGCCATAAACTCACTTGGGAATTCCAGATCGACAAAGCGGGAACGTACGCAATCCAGCTGAAGTATTGCCATGCCCATGCCGATCAGGCAACCAGGAAACTATACGTCAACGATGCCAGGGTCGGCAACGACGAGGCACCGATCCTGTTCCCCGCGACAGGAGGCTGGAGCACTAGCGAAGACCAATGGAAAAACATCTGGCTTGCGGCAAACAAAAAGGCGATCCTTGTTGACCTGGAACCAGGAAAACACTACCTGACATTGGAAAATGACGACAACAAGGGCCTCAACCTCGATTGGCTCAAACTCGTCCCCGCGCAAAAATAACAACATATTCAATGTCTTCCCTGAACGACGATGTCATCAACGGAAGGGGCGGTGTCAAAACCGTCCTCAGGCTCGCTTGGCCCAGCATTTTCGACCACATCATGATAACGCTGGTCCAATATGCTGACACGGCGATGGTTGGATTTCTCGACAAGAAGGAGGCAATGGCATCAGTCGCCATCAACATGCCCCTGATCTGGCTCATCAACGGGATCATCTTCTCAACCAGCATAGCGGGAACCGTTCTCGTCGCACGAAACATTGGCGCCAAGAAGCCTGCGGAAGCCAACCTGGCATTCCGCCAAGCTGCGATCCTCGCGCTCGGACTGGGATGCCTCTTCCTCGTCGTCCTCCAATGCTTTGGTCGAATGATTCCCCAAGCATTGGGGGCCGAACCGTCCTACCTCGATCATTCTGCAAGCTATCTTAGGGTCTTCAGCTGGGGACTGATCCCACACAGCCTCTCGGTCGTCTTCAATGGGGCCCTCCGAGGTTCCGGAGATACAAGAACCCCGATGCTATGCAATATCGTCACCAACATCACCAACATCACTGGCAACTACTTCCTGATCTTCTCCACTCGCATCGTAACCTTCTTCGGCTTGGAATTCACCATGCCAGGCGCAGGCTGGGGCGTTGCAGGCGCCGCCGCCGCAACAGCCCTCTCGTACCTGGTCAGCGGATGCCTAGCCACAGTCGTTCTCTTCAAAAAGAAGGACAGCCCGGTCAGGCTGACGCTCCAAAGCTCGTTCAAGCCCGTTTTCACCATGATCAGGCAACTATTCCAAGTTGGAATCCCAACGGCTTTGGAACGAATGACACTCTCCTCTGGCCAACTCGTCTTCTATTCACTCATCTCAACACTCGGAACAACCAGCCTCGCAGCGCACCATATCGCAATCAACGCAGAATCGTTTTGCTACCTGCCGACATGGGGCTTCTCCGTCGCAGCCACCACCCTCGTCGGACAGTGCCTAGGCGCCCAAAGAGCCGACTACGCACGGCGATATGGTAACATCGCCTGCTTGCTCGGGGTCATATCCATGACAATCTGCGGCTTGATCCTCTTGCTCTTTCCAGAGCCGCTGATGAAGATCTTCACACGGGATCAGGAAGTGATCACGACGGGTGTCTCCCTCCTCCGAATCGTCGCCATCGCCCAGCCTCCCTCCGCACTCTTCATCGTCTTGACGGGCGCCTTGCGCGGAGCGGGAGACACGAAATGGCCTTTCTACATCTCGCTGTTCGGAATGTGGGGCATTCGCGTGACCTTCGCCTGGTTTGCCATCAAGGTTTTCGGATGGTCAATCCGTGGAGTCTGGCTGGGAATGATCATCGACCTCTCGATACGAGGAGCCATTTTCTTGGTGCGCTGGCGCACAGGAAGATGGGCGTACGCATTGGAAAAGTAACGCTAGCGACGCCCATTGATTGCCGACACCGCCTAAGCATGAGTCCCCCAAGTGTCCGTACCTAAAACCGTCTTGTTCTGTTGCAGGTCCCAATTGTCCGCCCCGCTCCGACCCCGCCCGACCCCGCCCGACCCCGCCCGACCCCGCCCGACCCCGCCCGACCCCGTCCGACCCCGTCCGATTCCGTCCGATTCCGTCCGATTCCGTCCACCCCGTCCGACCCCGTCCGACCCCGTCCGACCCGTCCAACCCGCCCGCCGCTCCCAACCCGCTCCGCCATCATCGCAACTTCTTCAACTTCCTCGCGCGCACTACATTAAGGGGCGGAGGCCCCCTTACGGTTGGGTGGGCTAAAGCCTTGTTTGCATCACTAGAAAATCGCGTTTTTTTGGAAAATTTCAAGCAAGAATCATGCACAATCATTGACAAACATCGTCAATCTCCCAGATTCACAACCCCGTAGGTAATCCGGATGATTCTTGATGATTTCCATCGATTAGGAAGCTAGTTCCCCATACCTATTTGAGTACAAAATAAAAGCAATCAAATTTTGGCTTGGAACTCACTAGCCTCCACCTGACCCAACAAGGGGGATGCCTCGCGACAAAAGTCCCACATCCTCCGAGAAAATCAAAGGGGCTGGTTCAAGTACGAGCACCCTGGGTAACCGTACTCAAACTGTTACCGATTCATCCTCCAAAGTCCTCACTTCAACCGCACTTCCTTGGTGGTCACGTACTGCCGTTTCACCTTCAGGTCCTGAAGCCAGCATTTCACGTAGTTGGTCACCCAGGGGCCCGAGCCGGGACCGCCGCCATTATTGTTGTCCCAAAGCCATTGGGGCGTCGGCCAAACCGCGATGGACATCTTTGTCGCAGCATAGAAATTCTTGTTTGCCCCATGTTGTCCGTGGTGCGACATCACGACAATGTCCGAAACCAGCTTGTCCGGGCATTCCTTGACCAGCTTGTCACCCATTTGGACACCGATATCACCCGTGATGAGCAATTTCTTGCCTGCGAAGGCGACATTGAAGACAATGGAGGCATTGTTGACCGGGTTTGCGAGTATCGTCAGATCCGGTTCGTTAATCACTTCGACATGAACCCCATCCAGCTCGAACACATCGCCTTTCTTGACGATCTTCTTTGGAATCGTGGTCTTTTCCAGGGCATTATAAATTCTTGTCGCCTCTGCCTCCGATTCTTTTTCATGCTTGACAATCCAGTCGAGCGGCGGGAAATTGTAGCATATCTGCTTGACCTTCAGTGCATCGGGTGTCGCATTGATGAATTCGACCAATTGATCCGTATGGTCGCCATGTGCGTGCGTAAGGATCCACAAGTCAACCGTATCGGAATATTGCTTGATGATCGAAATCAGGTGCGCATTGTCCTTGTGCCGCCCCCCATCGAAGACAATGACCTTCTTGTTCTTGGTGACCAACACAGCCGAAAACATCTGACCATGGGTCTGCGACGTGGGAAATATCAACTCCTCGCCTTGGAACAAAAGCTCCTGAGTTGCGGCGGACGCAGCCAACGACAAACACAACAATAACAACAAATTGTTCTTCATTCATCTTCCTTTCTTGCTTGGTGATAATCATTAAACCTGGGAAATCCACATAGACTCATACAAAAAAATCTACAACCGCACCATTGATTTTCAAGTGCCAACACAAAAACCCACCCTGCTTGACCAAGCAAAATTATCTCGTATACACATGATTTTCCTTGCAAACACGGAAAATCGGGATTATTTTGTTGTTTTCTGACAACAATTCGCCCAAGCAATCATCCATAAATTAGGAGAACTTAAAATGAAAAAACTGCTGGTTGGTGCCCTGTGCATTTCATTCGCCTTTATCTTGAGCTCCTGCTGCAGCCACAGAGGCTGTTGCAAAGACGATATCTCATGCGTCAAATTGGACAAGCCGGCAATCCAGAAACTCCTGGACACCTGCGTTAAAATCAATGAAATGGAAACCGCCAATGAGAAGTTGACCTGGGAAGAGGTCGTCGCCTTCATCAAGGCAAGCGGATACAAGAACGCGGATTGCCTTAAAAAGCAGTACACGGTCGTTGCAACCGCATGGGCGGCAAACTTAATGGAAGAAAACGAAGAAAAAATCAAAGAGGAACTCAAATCGTTGCCCGAAGAAGAACAAGCCAAATGCAGGGAGGAACTTGACGCCGCCCTCAAGATGAAAGCAAAAATCAACAAGGAAACCTATAAAAACGTGGTCGAAATGAAGGATGTCATCAAGAAGACACTGAAATTCGGCGAATACCAGACTACGAATCCGTTTCCTAAACAATAACCAGATTTGACAGTGGCATCCGAGTCCTTTCCCTCGGATGCCTTCTTTTTACCTCGTTCCAGCCAATGCCGACACTAGGACTCATCTTCGAAATCAGGGAATTCTGCCTTCACGATGGACCGGGCATCAGAACCACCGTCTTCTTGAAAGGCTGCCCCCTGCGCTGCCTGTGGTGCCAAAACCCGGAAGGATTCGAACATCGTCCCCAACTCCTCGTCTCAACACGGGAATGCATAGGGTGCAATGAATGCAAGCAAGTCTGCACTCACAGCGCTTCACCCTGCGTCGCATGTGGAAAATGCGTCCAAGTCTGCCCGCAAGGATGCAGGAGAATCTGCGGGACCTGGATGAAACCCGACGAACTCGCCGAAAAACTCCTCAAGGACAAGGAACTCCTCCAGGAATCAAATGGAGGAATCACGTTTTCAGGCGGAGAACCGTTGATGCAATATCAATTCCTGCAGGAGTTGATACCCAAACTCAAACCTTTGCATCTTGCCATCGAAACGTCGGGATACGCAGAACAACACATCTACAAGGATGTCGCTTCAAGCGTAAACCTCGTATTCCAAGATATAAAGCATACCGACGATGCCACGCACAGGCGGCTGACAGGAGTCGGAAACCAGCAGATCCTAAAAAATCTGGACTGGCTGGCAACGACCGACATCCCATTCGTCGTACGAGTCCCGTTGATCCCAGGACTCACCGACCAGGAAACAAACTTCGAAGCGCTCGCCGAAAGACTCGAAAACGCCAAAAACCTTGAGCAGGTCCAACTCCTCCCATACAATCCGGCGGCAGGAGCAAAATACAAAATGATGAACCTCGACTACAAACCGCCCTTTGACATGCAGCAACAACCCAACACCGACCTTACACCATTCCAAAAACGAAACCTGCCCTGCAAGGTGATGTGACCCTCCCGCAATAAAGAAAAAGCCTTACTTCAGTGCATCCTCTAGTTCCTGGTTCTTCTGCTGATTGATTTTCTGGATCCTGTTCTGCGCATTTTGCTTGACTTTCATCTGAGTCGCCCCAATGCCATAATTGACCACTGAGTTCACGTCATCGCCAACGCTCCTGGCAGGCGACTTCTGCTGAGGCTGCTGCTGACGAACCGCTTTCGGCTGCTGCTGAGAAGGAGACTGCGACTTCTTCGACTTGCCGCTGTCAGGAAAATCGCAGGAATACAGAAGCAAGCAACTCACAGCAAAACAAATTAGCATTCTCAACGTCTTCATCTTGGACTCCTTAGTGCGATTTTAACTCGAAAACATTCTACTATACATCAAGTTCCCAAAACTCACAAAAAAGCCTGCTGTGCCAAATGATAAAGGAGAGAGAGAGGGAGGATTGTTGGCACAGCAGGCAAAATCAGAACAATTTTCGTTCCTATGACATACAATAAACGCTACTGTGAAACAATTATTGTAAACAAGTGTTTATTTTTTCATAATTGTCACGTATTTTTATGACCTTTACTAAAAAAAAATAACTCTCGAAAATCAAGTTCCTTTGTACTTGATTATGCTCATGATTAGGCGTAAATTTATCTTATTCGGAATGATTGGGATTTTTTGAATTTTTCATGATTTTCTGTCCTCCCTACAACTTTTTATCATCCTAACGATTTTTTCCCAATGTCCATCCATCCACTTATAGTCACGGGACCCACTGCAACAGGCAAAACACGCCTGGCAGTCAATCTGGCACGAAAATACAATGGCGAAATCATAAGCGCCGACTCCAGGCAAGTCTACAAGGGACTAGACTTGGGAACGGGAAAGGACCTCGAAGAATATGGAACGCCACCCGACAGCATTCCAGCGCATCTGATTGACATCGTAGAACCAAACCAAGAATTCCATCTCAAGAAATTCCTCGAATCGGCTCAGGCGGCAATTCAGGACATCATGTCACGCGGGAAGCTCCCTATCATTGCCGGCGGCACGCCTCTCTACGTCAATGCACTGATCAGGGGATACCAGTTGCCTGGCGGAGAACCCGATCCAGAACTCAGAAAGCAACTGCTGGAAATGGACGAAAGGCAACTGCTGGAAAAACTACACCAAATCGCCTCCCCGGAACTGATTCAAAGGACGGACACGACACAGAAAAAACGCATTGCAAGGGCAATCGAAATCGCTTCGTCAAACGAGGACGATGCTCTCAACTACCCGCCACTGCAAAACCCACTCGTCATTGCGCCATTCTTCGATAGGGCAGAGATTCACAGAAGGATCGAACTGCGACTTGACGAGCGCCTACAGCAGGGAATGATCCGAGAAGTCGAAATGCTCCATCAACATGGAGTTTCCTGGGAAAGACTCGATTGGTTCGGACTCGAGTACAGATACATAGCCAAGTTCCTGAAAAACGAACTTGAACTCCAGGAAATGAGAAACCAGCTTTTGGCGAAAATCAGAGGATTCTGCAAAAGCCAGACCATTTGGTTCCGAAAAATGGAACGGGAAGGCATTGACATCCATTGGATCCAAGACGGCGACTTCAACCAAGCCGCAAACCTCGTCAAATTATGGCTCAACAACAAACCGCTCCCAAAACCAACCATAAGATTGGCTGACACGCACTACGGACCAAAATCAAAAACAATATCCAAACAGGCGGTCGGCAGGCAATCAGCGAGCCAGGAACGATCTTGAAACAAACTCCTTCTGCCGAGCCTCGTCCAACGACACGAACTTCGCCGAATACCCGCACAAGCGAACCAGCAAGCCGCCATGATTCCCAGGATGCTTCATCGCGTCTTCCAACTGCTCCCGCGTCACGCAATTCAACATCAACATCCCAGATGATTTCATCCGACACCAGGACCGGACAATCGACCCGAATTGCGATGCTTCCATCCCGTTCCCAGACACAGCCAGGCTAAGAGTCGAATTGGCGGGAAAACGTTCCAAAGGCAACTCCGACAAGCCATTGAGCACGCCAGTGACCGTATCGCCATGGAATCGCGATGGCGTAATGCCTTGCGTCAAATAGTCGCCTTGCCGACGCCCATCAGGCGTCGCACGAGTCACCGGCGCCCACTGCCATACATCAATATAGCTGTACAAGCCAGGCTGATAACGGCCACCACGCTCGTTCTTATGCCGAGCGATCACATCCGTCAAATCGATCAGCAATCGATTGGTCAACTCAACAACATCTGGCGACTCGCAACCAAAATGGAGCAAGCCGATCGCTTTTCGTCGCAACGCCTCATGCCCCTCCCAGTTATCACGGACTGCAGCCAGCACCTGTTGCGCATCGAGCTTCTTCAATGCCAGCAAGCTGTTCACCATCACGGCGACTCCTGTCAATGGCACCCCATGGGGACTGTATCGAGCGCCACCGGCTGAATAGTCAAGGCCAGACTGGGCACAACCCTCAAGGCACGCGGAAAAGAACGGGCATGGATTCACCGACGGCCACAGCGAGCCGTATTTGGCAATCGTCTCCAGCATTCTGTCCATCGCAAGAGTCGCATTGTCCATTACGGTCTTGTAGATTTCCTCGAAGTTGGTTTCGTTGCCCAGCTTCTTGAATCTCATGCCTAGCCGAGCTTCTTCTTCGGGCACATCATGGATGCTCAGATCCATCACCTTGCCCAGGCTGAAGTAGTTGTTCGCCCCCTCGCTGTGCTCGCAACTGTCCACGATCACCTCCCAGCAACCGCCTGCGACATAGTTGACAACGTCACGAAAGTCCTTTCCGAACCCAACTTGAGCGGGAATGATCACATCGTCGTTGATGAAGTCATGGACATTGCGTCCCATCAGGAAATCCTCCGCCGCATAATTCACCAATTCGGCTGGTGTCCCTGCATGAACCCTCAAATGGATTTTCGGGTACACCAAGCCCAGTTCACGATGGCATTCCAGGAACAGCCATGTCAATTCGTTGGTCACGTCATTCCCGTTTTCGTCAACACCGCCCAGCATCAGAGTGTCGCCCTGCTCGCCACCATTGAACTGTTCCGACGTCTTCGAGTCGAAATCCAGCTTGCAATCCGTCTGAACAAGATATTGGCATACAAGTTCCTTGGCCTCGGCAGGCGTCAGTCGCCCCGATGCCAGGTCATTGCGGTACAACTCGATCAGCTGCCGGTCTGGGCTTCCCATCACGGACATTCCGACTCCGTCCATCACCCCACCCAGTTCGTGGAAGAACCACAGCATTTCCAATCCGTCATAGAACGTTGTCGGCGGCTCCCAAGGAATCACACGGGCTCGTTCGGCGATGCGTGCGTAGTATTTCCTCGTCATCTCGTCCGTCACCGTCGTCAATTCAGATTCCGCCTGCTCTGCGAACCGGGCTGCGATCTTCCTGACCAGCATCAGGGAGTGTTTTGCCGCAGCATAGAAAGGCGCCGTTTCGGGATTGCCATTGGCCGCCTCTCCCGCCTCAAGTTCAGCATAGCAGCCTTTAAGCCCAAGTTTCAGCACTCGCGTAAACGGGAAACAATGGTGGTCGTAATCGCAATACGGACCATACGCCAAGTGCAATCCCAATGCGTTTGCCGCGCAGTATTCTGCATGCGCCTGGGGATTGGCATCGCGATACTTGTGCCGGTTTCGCATCAACACCCAGCCTCCACTGCTGAACTCGCAACATCCATCGTACTCAGACATCTTTAGCCCAGTTTCGAAGAAAAACGGATTGTGCGGAAACAAAACAGGAGTGAAGCCATCGGCAATGATCTCATACTGGGCAACCTTTTGCTCCAAAGCGGAGGCGCCAGGATGCAATGCAGCCCACGCCTCCATCGCGCCTAGCAGCGGATTGAACGGACGGGGCACGCGCCTGAATGACTTCGTCTCGTAATACGCCTTCAACTCACGCTTCAACTCGTCTAACATAGAAAAACCCCACAATTCCTAGCTTATTTCGACAGTCAATTCTTGCGCAACGCAACACAATGACCATGCCAAAAGATAATCAAACAAAACAATCATACAATAAAACAAGATGGATTTATTCCCCAACCCGCTTATGAATGATGAATTATGAATTATGAATGACTTGTCCGACCTGTCCGACCTGTCCGACCTGTCCGACCTGTCCGACCTGTCCGACCTGTCCGACCTGTCCGACCTGTCCGACCTGTCTGACCTGTCCGACCCGTCCCAGTCCCAGCATTCTCCCATGCCGAACCCAAGATGCATGCCACATACAGCTTAAGCACGAAACCAATGTTTTTTGGGCTTTGATTTCGAGTTTTTCTTTGCCTTTCACGCAAAATGCATTAATTTAGATGTTTCCCCGAATTTCCAACTAACTTTACATTATATAAAAAGCCATGGACATCATCGTTTCCGTTGTCAGTTTAGGATGTGCGAAGAATCTCGTCGATACGGAAGTGATGTGCGGTTCTCTTGTTGCCAATGGTTGCTATTTGTCGGCATCCGAGAGCGATGCCAACGTGATTCTTGTCAACACCTGCTGTTTCATCCAGGATGCTCGTGACGAGGCTGAGCATGCCATTAGGGATGCCATTGCCTGGAAGCGTCGTTCGCGCAGATCCCGCCGGATGGTCGTTGTCGCCGGCTGCTTGGTTCAGAGAAATCCTCAGGATACCGCAAGACGATTCCCTGAAGTCGACCTCTTCCTCGGCTTGGACGATATCCCGGACGCCGCAGGGAAAATCAAGGAACTATTCGCCAAGCCAGATTCCAAGCAACCGATTCCAGCAGGCGGATTTCCCACCTACCTCTACGACCATCATACTCCGAGACTCACGGTAACGCCGGAGGCTTTCTCATATGTCAAAATCGCAGAAGGTTGCGATCATCGTTGCGGATTCTGCGCAATCCCGCTTTTCAGGGGACACCAGCGAAGCAGGCAGGACGAATCAATCGTCGAAGAATGCAAGCAACTGCTCAATCAGGGAGTCCGGGAAATTAACTTCATCGCACAGGATTCGTCAAGCTACGCTAAAGACAGAAAGAATGGCGACAACCTGGCAAAACTCCTCAGAAAATGCGATGAAATCCAGGGCGACTTCTGGCTCCGAGTCCTCTACACGCACCCCTTGCATACCAGCGACGAACTCCTCGAAACAATCGCCAACGGGAAGCACATCGTCCCTTACCTGGACATGCCAATACAGCACTGTGCAACCCCAGTACTCAAGGCGATGAAACGAGGCTTCACTGGTCCGCAAACCCAAAATCTCCTCAACCACATCAGGCAGGACTTCCCCAACCTCACCATCCGCACGACCGTCCTGCTCGGATACCCAGGCGAAACGGAGGAAGACTTCAACGAACTCCTGAAGTTCATCTGCGAATTCAAGTTTGACAGGCTGGGAGCCTTTGCATTCTCCCCGGAAATCGGCACCTACGCCGCTTCCATAAAGGACAATCTGGTCCCAACAGATGTCGCAAACTACAGAAAAGACCTTATCTTACGTGCACAAGCCGAAATCTCACGGGAAAACAACGCAAAGCTCCTAGGCAAAAAACTCAATGTCCTACTGGAAACACAGCTAGAAGGACCATATTGGGAAGCACGTACAAAAGCCGACGCACCAGACGTAGACCAAATCGTCACGGTCAAAGTCCGCCAACCAAAAAATACAAAACCAAGATTCACTGACGTTATCATAACCGAAACCCAAGATTTCGAGATGAACGCAGAAGAATGTCAAAAGATTAAACCTTAAACGAAATCCGCATTCAATATGGCACGACGTCCGTCCTCCATCTCAACGCTCAAGACCACGACCGCAAGCAAGAATACAAGCCACACAGTCAGGCATGTCATCATGGTCTTCTGTGCTCTCATTTGCCTTTTCCTGCTCGCATTCCTGGCACATGTCCTTTGGTACAAACTCTACATCAACAACGAAGTGCTTTTCCTCGAAAGCATCAACGCGCCCGAAACCAACAACTACGCACCAAGAAAAGTCGCCGGCAAGATATCTATCGAAACCATCCTTTCAGAATTGGGAATTGAAGCGGGAAGCAAAAACCTGTTGACCGTCAACCTCAGGGCGATCCGAAGGCGGCTGGAAACAGAAGCGATACTCAAGGACATCCAGGTGCGAAGACTGCTCCCTGACACCATCGACATTTCCTTCAAGGAACGTTACCCAAGGGCACGAATCATCTGCGGTCCCAACTCATGCTACATCGACGACGATGCCGTGCTCCTTCCCTTCAGGCATCCCAACGGAATGCCGCTGCAATACAACGCCGCCGGAATCCCCATCATCACGGCTATCACAAATCCAGACAAGCTCATCCCGGGAAAGAAAACAAATGACAAGCACCTCCTGGCAGCACTCGAACTGCTGCAAATCACAGACCTCAACAAGAACAATGTCTTTTTCACAATCAAGCAGATCCAGCTGGTTGACACGCAGGAGCTCCTTATCGTCAGACTCTCGCCGCTCCCAGGCTGTACCGTCTTCGCACAGGACGCGGAAGTCATATTCCCGGTGACGGGCATACAAAAGGCATTGGACAGACTCCTGTTCATAGCAGCCAATGTCAAGGAAACCAATCTCAAGACAATTGACGTCTCATATAAAAACAATATCCCTTTCACACATTGAGCGAATACCACAGACGACAACGACCATGATCACCTTCTACAATTCACTCCACCGCAAACAACAGGAATTCAAGCCCATCACCGAAGGCCAAGCAGGACTCTACACCTGTGGACCAACAGTCTACAACTATGCGCACATAGGCAACTTCAGGGCGTACATGTTCGAAGACCTCCTCAAGAGAACACTCGAATTCTGCGGAATCAAAGTCAAGCACGTCATGAACCTTACGGACGTGGACGACAAGACGATCAGGGGAGCGCAAGCAGCCAATCTCCCGCTCAACGACTTCACGAAAACATACAAGGAAGCCTTCTTCCAAGACATCAAAACGCTGAGGATCGAACCTGCTGACTTCTACCCGGCGGCAACGGACCATATCCCGGAAATGATCGAGATCATCAAAATCCTCTTCGAAAAGGGTATCGCATACCAGGCAGAGGACAAATCAGTGTACTTCTCAATCGCCAAATGGCCCAAATACGGACAACTGGTCCATATCGACCAGGACCAGATGAAGTCCGGAGCACGGGTCTCAATGGACGAATACGCAAAGGAATCCGTCGCGGATTTCGCGCTCTGGAAAGCATACGACGAAGACGATGGCGACGTCGCATGGGATTCGCCATGGGGCAAGGGACGCCCGGGATGGCATCTGGAATGCTCGGCGATGTCAATGAAATACCTCGGAAAGACCTTTGACATCCACTGCGGAGGAATTGACAACATGTTCCCCCACCATGAAGACGAAATCGCACAATCAGAAGCCGCCAACGAAGCCAAATTCGTCAACTACTGGCTGCATTGCGCACACCTGATGGTCGATGGACAGAAGATGTCAAAGTCCCTCGGGAACTTCTACACGCTCAGGGATATCCTCGAAAGGGGATATACCGGCAGGGAAATCAGATGGGTCCTGCTCGGAACACACTACAGGCAATCGCTAAACTTCTCCTTCAAGGCACTCGAAGAAGCACGAACCGCGCTGCAAAGGCTCGATGCCCTCAAGACGAGACTCAAGGAAAACCAACAGGTCAACGACAACAACCCAGACCAAAACGCCGACAAGCTCCTCGCGGACAGCATCGAAAACTTCAAGAAAGCACTATGCGACGACCTCAACATCTCCGCCGCGCTCGCAGCGCTATTCGACCTTCTCAGGGAACTCAACAAGCTGATGGACGACGGCAAATGCCTGGGCGTCAACGCGAAAAACGCACTCGAGACCCTGGCGAAAATGGATACTGTCCTCGCAGTCCTCGAGCCAGACCATGACGATCAGGTCCCGCAGGAAATCCAACAAATGGCCGAAGACAGGCAAGCGGCAAGGAAAGCCAAGGACTTCGCTACGGCCGACGAACTCAGAAAGAAACTCGACGAACTGGGATGGGTCGTCGAAGACACACCAAAAGGACCGAGAGTCAAGAAAAAATAATCCGTTTGGAAATCATTCAAAAATCAAGGAGTCGATTATGTTCACGCATCGAAGACTGCCCCTTCTCTGCGCCAGCCTTCTGGCCGCAACCTCCATCGCCGCATTCGCACAGGAAAAACAACCAGAGAAGGAGATTCCACCGAAAACGGCGGTAGAAGTCGGCGAGCAGTTTCCTTGGTCGGGAGGGACAATCGACACCAGCATCACACTTCCCGACGTACCCGAAACCCTGCGCTGGTCCCACAAGGACAATGCGGGAATCTCGGCAAGAACCTATCTAAAGGACTGGACCGGTCCCTGGAACGCAATCAAATTCCACCTCTATTCCCACAAGGCGACCAACTCCAAGTTCATCATAACCTTCTCCTCGTCAAATCCCGCCACCGAGGGAATGGATTACTACTCCACCATGATCACGTTGAATTTCACCGGCTGGAAAACCTTCCAACTCCATCTCAAGGAGCTAGGCGTCAACCGCATTCCGCTAGGCTTTGACCAGATTACCGGGGTCAACTTCTCAGCCAGCGGGTGGGGCAACACGCCAGACCCCGAAGCCATCGTCAACATCACCCCAATACAACTCGTCTACCAACCTCCCGTCCAAGGGCCGAGACTGACAGACGAGGAGTTCTTCAGCCTGATCAACCTGGACTACCCAGGGTTGCAAAACGTCAAAAGCGCAGTCGAAAACAACGACTTCGCCCTGGCAAAGAAGGAATTCGTCAAGCACATCAAGACCAGGGAAAAACCTGTTTGGTACTTCGATTGGAGAAAATTCAACGACCCGGAATCGCGAATCAAGGGTTACAACACGGCGAGCGCGGACAAAGTCGTCAACAATCTCCTCTCGTCATGCGGCATCGAGCACCAATTCGGTGAGGAAATCGACTGGTCGATCAACCCGACAAAGCTCAAGTACTCAGAATGGACCTGGCAGCTCTCAAGACATCCGTTCTGGCAAACGCTGGGACGCGCATACTGGGCAACTGGCGACGAAAAGTTCGCAGAGGCATACGTCAGGCAAATCCGTTCCTGGATCACCTCCAACCCAGTCCCGCAGAACAGTTCCGGAAACACCGTCGGATCACGCTGGAGAACCATCGAGACAGGCATCCGCATGCTGGGATCATGGCCGGCGTCCTTCTACTATTTCCTCGGATCGCCAAGCTTTGACGACGAATCGATCATCATGGTCGTCAAGTCTTTCCACGAACACGCCACACACCTGAGAACCCACCCCCAGAGCAACAACTGGCTCTGCATGGAAATGAACGGACTCTTCCATGTCGCAACGCTGTTCCCCGAATTCAAAAACTCACAGGAATGGGGAGAATACTCAGCAAAACGGCTCTATGACGAAATGGAGATCCAAGTCTATCCTGACGGCGCACAGGTCGAACTCGCACCGGGTTACCATGGGGTCTCGCTCAGCAACTTCATGGGAACATTCAACCTGGCGAAGGTCAATGAAGTCGATCTGCCCAACGATTATGTGGCAAGATTGGAAAACATGTACGGAATGTACCTCAACACAGCCTCGCCGCAAGGTCATTGCCCACCGCTGAACGACTCCGGCTGGACAGGAGCAAGAGGCGTTCTCAAGACGGCCTCCACCCTCTTCCCACATCGAAAGGACTTCCTCTACTTCGCCACGATGGGCAAGGAAGGCGAACCACCTGCCTTCACATCGACCTGGATGCCCTACGCTGGCTGGTACTCGATGAGATCAGATTGGTCCCCCGAAGGAACCTACCTCCATTTCGAAGTCGGTCCTTTCGGAGCAGGACACCAACACGAAGACAAACTATCATTCGTCATCGTGGCATACGGCCAACGGCTACTCGTAGAAGGCGGTGTCTATGCCTACGACTCATCCCAATGGAGAAGGTACGTCCTTTCGGCAAGGGCCCATAACATCGTCAGAGTCGACGGACTCGACCAAAACAGACGATCCACAAGAGACTACAACTTGGTCACCGAACCACTAAAAAACACATGGATCACAAACAAGACGTTCGACTACGGAGTCGGACGATATGACGAGGGATTCGGGCGAGATCGCGCCCTCAAGGTCACCCATGAACGGGCAATCCTGTTCGTCAAGCCAAACTACTGGATCGTTCTGGACCACTTCATCCCAAACGACGACAAGCCACACACATATACGTCATGGTTCCATTACAACACGGAAAAGTCCGCGCCTGTCGAAAACCTCGAGAACGCATACGTCTCGGCTGAACCAGAATCGCCCAACTTGGTCATCGCCCCGCTTAATCCAAAAGACCTGGATGCAACGATCATCCTGGGACAGGAAGAACCAGAAGTGCAAGGCTGGGTCCCCGCACGAGGATACGAATGCAGACCTGTGGCAACACCGACCTATACACGCACGGGAGATGGACAAATCCTCGAACCGTGGATCTTCTATCCGCTCCAGAAAGACCAAGCCAACCCAATCAAAGCTATCACACAACCAGAAGACGGAGCCTATCTTATCTCGTTCGTCGATGGAGCACAACACTTGCTCAAAGTCAAAACCGACAACGAGAAGATCGTCTCAGTCAACATGACGATCACAGATAAAGACGGAAACGTCTCCTCCGCAATCGTCGTAGAATAACTCCAAACGAAGGTCTTGAACATGAAAAACTTCCTATCCCTAGCACTCTTGGCATGCCTCACCATCGCGACGTCCTCATTCGCCCAGTCTGTCGCCATCATGAAAGGCATCTATAGGGAAGGAAGCGCTTCACAAGGCGAACTTGACAACCACTCCAACAGAATCAAGGCAAGGCTGGAAACGCTGGGCGTCAAGGCAACCCTTGTTCCAGACCTGAACATCAAGCCAGATAGCCTCAAATCAATAAAAATCGCTATCTTTCCATACAATGCGCCACTGTTGGAAAACGATGCCAAGACCATCGGCGACTTCGTCGCCAACGGTGGCAAGCTGCTCGTATTCTACACCAATGACGAATACCTGGCAAAACTCTTGGACATCGAGAAGCCGAAGTACTATCCAAGAGCACAATTCGGATCCCCAGCAGCGGTGAAATTCAATGCCCTGCTGCAGGGACTGCCGCAGACCATGGCGCAAAACTCCTGGAACATACTCCACCCGGTGCCATTGCCAAATAGCCCGGCTAAAGTCCTCGCAAGATGGATTGACAAGGACGGGAAGGAATTGGGATACAATGCGGCGACAATCTCGAAAAACGGAGTCGTATTCGCACACACATACCTCGACCAGGATCCAATGCAAGGAGCGAAATTCCTCTTCGCAATCGTCGCGGGCGCAGACCCGGATGCATGGCCAAATGCCGCTAAATCGGCAATTGACAACGCCGGGGTCTTCGTTGGCGAAAACTCGTTCCATGACCTGAAAAAACGAATTGACAACGCCTACGACGACGATGCAAGAAAGCTCGCCTACCAGGCAGACAAGCTCCTGCAAAACGCAAAGCTGGCACAAAGCAACAAAAAATACCCGGAGGCGGTCGACTTGGCACAACAAGCAGATGTCGCCATCAAAAACGCCTACGCCAAAACGATTCCGCCTAGACGCGGGGAACTCAGGGGGGCATGGATCCATTCCGCATACGGAATCTCAGACTGGGGATGGGACAAAACAATCAAGACTCTCGCAGAAAACGGGTTCAATGCAGTCTTCCCAAACATGCTCTGGGGATATGTCGCAGACTACGAAAGCGATGTCCTCCCAAGACACCCAGCCGTCAAAACAAAAGGAGACCAAATCAAACTCTGCCTCGAAGCATGCGAAAAATACGGACTCGAAATGCACGTCTGGAAAGTCTGCTGGAACATGGGATACCATACCCCGCCTGAACTGATCAAGAAAATGCAGGACGCCAACAAAACACAACTAAAACTCGATGGCTCCCAAACTAGGTACCTCGCGCCACATATCCCGGAAAACCTACAGCTGGAAATTGAAGCAATGCTCGAAATCGTCCGGAAATACAAGGTGCATGGAATACATTTCGACTATATCAGATACCCGGACAGCAGCACGGATTTCTCAGGGTCGGCAAAACTCGATTTCGAGAAATTCCTAGGGAAACAAGTCGAAAACTGGCCGAAGGATTGTGCGCCAAACGGCAAGTACAGGACGAAATACAACGAGTGGCGACGAAACAACATTACGCAATTGGTCAAGAACGTCTATCCGAAGGCAAAGAAAATCAGAAGCGACATTCAAGTTTCCGCAGCCGTCTTCATCAATTGGGAATCCGCCAAGAACTCAATCGCGCAGGACCCTGTCGATTGGCTTGACAACAACTGCCTCGACTTCATCTGCCCAATGAACTATACCGCAGATGATCACCAAATGCTCCAGAGAATCACATTAAACCAATTGAAGGCAACACAAAACCGCGTCCCGCTATACGCAGGACTTGGATCGTACCAGCATGCGGATCCTGCCTCGACGGCACACCAGATCGACATCGTCAGAAAAGCAGGAGCCGATGGATTCATCTGCTTCCAGCATGATTCCAGGTTCGCAACCCAATTCCTGCCGAATCTCAAAGACAACGCAACAAGCAGCAACCCAGGCACTCTGCTCCCACACCACTCGCCCTACGCAACGTTCACGTTCAAGGCAAAAAAAGAATACGAATTCAAGGATATCTTCAAGGTCAACGAAGCTGTCAACGTCACCGCCGCATTCCCCAAAAACACAAGATTCAGAAAGCCTTTGCAGGTCAATATCCTCAAAAATGGATATCACGTCCAAAACCAACCTAACATCAAAATATCAAGAAGCAGAACGAACGTAAACTGTGAATTCTCCACGCGAGAACCTGGTGACTACAGAATCGAAATCACCGACAACGAAACCATACTCACACGAAGCCAAACAATAAGAATCCTTGACGACGAGGCCTTCAAGGATAGAGTCGCAAGGGAAGGTCCACCGCTATTCCGGTATGACGGCAAGGTCAGGGTCGCAGTATGGCAAGACAATGCATACGGAGCAACATACATCCTAAACGAACTCTTGAATGACAATGTGTTCGATGCCGCACCATTGCATAACCTCAAGCCGACTTCCCTCAAGCCGTGCCAAGTAATCATCCTGCCGCAACCACGACAAAACTCAACGCTGTTCAAATCCGAAGAAACTGCGAAAATCCTGCAGGATTACATCAACAAGGGAGGCGCCATTATCACAACCCATGCCATGGTCGGAACCAGGGGATTCGTCAACATCGCACCGCTTGTCGTAGCAACAGTCGACGACAAGCCCGCCCAAATCAGCATCTGGAAAACAAACCGAAGACACGAAATCGCAAGAAACCTCCCGACAGGTGACATCCAATCGACGTTCGTGGACATGATCACCATGAAGCCTGGACGCGCGGGTACGGCTGTCGCAACGACCTCAAGCGGACTACCGGCCATCGTCGCAGGGAAAGTTGGACGTGGACGATATATCGCCTGCGGCCTAGGGCTGGGCATCGGACGAAATGACAAGGATGCAAAACTCTCCGAAGAAGACATTCAGCTCCTCCATAACATGGTCTACTGGTCCGCAGGACTCAGGCTCAGATGAGAAGGCGACTCCTAATCCTTTCCCTCTTCGCCGCAATCCTGACGACTTCGGCGCAACAGCTGAGTCCCTCGCTCCAACTCGAAGGCGCCTTGTCAATCTATAGGGCAACAACGTTCCTCCTGGAAAACCAACGGCAAAATGGTTCCTGGCAGGACAGCCCGGAACTAACGGCGCTTGCGACTAACACGCTGCAGGTCTCGGCAAAACTTGACGAACCGAAGATCGCGACAGCCATCGCAGTCGCCATCGCCTTCCTGAAATCAAATGTACCGCAGGGAAACGACTGGCAACGGGCGATCGTCGCAAGACCTTTCCTTATCGAGGCAAAACGAGACCTCCCCCACAAGCGATTCGCGGAAAAACTCCTCGAAACACTCGCAAAAAATCCCAATAACTTCCCTCCGGAAGCTCTCCCCTGGATTGTAGACGCTTCGCTGCAAGCGAATTTCACAACATTCGCATTCCCGCAAGTTCAGCTCGACAAGCTCCCGGGACCAATCAGATTCTCAATCGAGTTCACGGCACAGCCTTCCCCCACAAAGGACCAACTCCAAAACGCGCGAAATGCAACTCGACTCCTCAACTGGTCGACCACCCCACTCGAACAAACCTATTGGGCGGCAAGAGCCCTCCACGCATGGGACGTGGCATTCGCCCCCGCAAATGATCATTGGCAAGCAGATATCCTAAACGCACTCCTCATGCGACAAGCAGGAAACGGAGCCTGGAACGCCGAAAC
>Ga0123334_1002852_pt1 | contig 19495 bp, 16 predicted proteins | sample BiotimSIPDNA_FD_89706 | JGI IMG/M metagenome (GOLD analysis project Ga0123334, IMG submission 89706) | Anaerobic biogas reactor microbial communites from Washington, USA - Biogas_R1 time_0 SIP DNA | ecosystem: Engineered > Bioreactor > Anaerobic > Unclassified | place: Washington, USA... | reverse complement strand
TAAATGTCAACAAGAAAATCTGCAATGAAGAGAGGACGAGGGTGTTCAACAACATCAGTTGTCCGTTGGCTCCCCATTCGGGTTCCAACAATTCGAGCATGTTGAAAACTGCCATGATAAGGTAAGCAGCCGCCATGACGTAGCGAGTCTGTCGGTAGCCTTGAAAGGATTCTTTAACAGGTACCTTGAGGGTCAGGAAAAGTAGGCTAAATAAGCCGGTCAAGCAGATGTTGATCTGCGTGATATATTTGTAAACGTCACTGACAGGAATGTCCGGGATGTTGTCGTACATGATCAGAGAGTAGGTGGTGAGCCTCACAAAGTTACCCTTATTTTTTAAACACACAAGAATTACCACTAACGCGAAACGGCCTGACCGCCAAAGTAGGCAATCAGGCCGTTACGTTTTTTATGGATACAGGTTAATCCTCAAATTGGAGGATGAAGCCCACAGAAACGGTGTGGACATCAGGTCCTTGGCCAGATTTAAACATGCCGAACGGAGAGTATTTGGCGTAGACGGCCATATCTTTCATACCGACTTGTACCATATAATCCAGCATCAGTGGAGGCATATGCATTTCGCTGCCTTTCGCCGTTTTGTCTTTGATGGTCCTGTCCCTGTCCTCATACTTGACTTTGTAATTGGCAAAGGCCTTGTATCCTCCGACCACACCGGCCGTCACGAAGAAGTCTTTGCGGTTACCCAAGGTCGGTTGCCACTCAAGGAACAGAGGAGTCGTGATGTGAAGGGATCTGAGTCTGGCACTTTCATATGTGATCGGAGAAGTGAGAACATTGATACCTTGGCCATCTGATGCCATATATACATTGCCGTCCATATAGTAGTTGCGCCAATCTAACCCTACACCCATGGTCAAACCGAGGAAATTGCCCACGAGAGGAACCATAAACTCATTGAGATTGAGTGTCCATTCAAACGACTTGTCGCTGTTGAGTTGGTAGCCGTAAAAGGTGCCAGGCTTGTTTTGCGGTGTGACGATGTTGGACAACCCCATACCGAAACCAGCCCAGTGAGGTTGCATGGATATGCGCTTTTTCTCACGTTTATGAAATTTCAGCGGGAAGGTGAAACCCAGGTCTTCGGCTACCGTGTAACGTTCCACAGTTCTTTCATCGCTGAAGGTGCCTTCGTAAATGGGTTTGAGTTCTTGTGTCTGTCCCTGGATTTCGTCTATTTTGAAGACCTTGACAGAGACCTGGCCTTCTTCATCAGTGACAGTGATGAGTTTGTCGCCCAAGGTGACAGATTGGTCGGTGATAGAATCTACCTCATTTTCTATGGGTAGCTCAGAGGGTTGTTCCCCATCGACCATATTGGCCGAAACGGTGTCTTCAATAACAGCTGTGTCCTGGGCGGTCAATCCGAAAGGAAGTATCAGACAGCAGGTTGTCAGCAGTAGGGTTTGGGCAAGGCGCTGTGCGGCCTTGTTGCCGAAAAGCGAATGGAGGAGGTTCATAGTATGAAGGGTTTTATTAATTGGTTCTTTTTTTGATGAGCAAGGGCTTGAGAATGTCGTCGGTTTCCTTTTCCGACTCGATGTAGATCAACACCAGTTGACGGGTTGGCTTAACCTGTTCGTTGAACAGGATGAGGCGATTGCCCCCTTCGACCGGAGCTAGCTGCAAGTAGGTGGTCGTGACGACACCGTTGGCTACAACCTGCTTGATTTTCTTGGCTCCTTTTTCATCCTTGGCCAGACAGGCTCTGATGAAGTTGGCTGCCTCGGGATCGTTCTTGATGGTGATGCTTTTAAAGAAGATGAAGTCGTATTCTTCCAACACTTCTTTGGACATGTTCACCATGACGGCGTTCTTCGCCTTGCCGTACCGTTTGAAGGCTTCGTCAATGTTAAGGCCTTTTTGGGCCATCAGGTGGCTTGGCAGGCACAGCGACAATAATAGGAAGAGAATACCGGCGCGAAGTATCCTTGCCGGTCGCCTAAAGGCGTTAGTGCGAAGCAATTGAGGTTTCATGACGCTATGGTTTGGCTGGTTATTCAATAAAAAAGTTGTAATTGTTCATTTAGCAAATCCCTTTCTGTGTCAAGCAAGGCAACACTGGCATCGACGTCTTCGGAGGAAGACCCAAGAATATCGATGGATGATTGCATGGTGGCAGCCAGCAGGGCTGCGTCTGTGACCTTTTCACCATGGACATACGCATAATTGTCGGTCGATGGGTGGGTCAGGTAATTGAAAGTAAACAAGAAGGTCAACATGGCGGCCACGGCTCCGGAGCCAATCAATGAGGGATACAACCAGCGTTTCCGTTGCCTGAGGGACAATGTGACTGTTGGGGTGCTGCTCCTTTCTGTTGTGTGGGTTTTGTTGGCCGCGAAATAACCCAGGATAGCCTTGTCTGGATCATACCGTGTCGGCAGATTGTCCTGTAGCAGGAACTGCTGCAGTAGCCTTTCCTCAGCTGTTGTAGTCAGGCCGTCGTAGTATTTCTCCAACAGGCGGTCGGCTTCTTTTTGGGGTATCTGAGTTGTTTTCATTGCTCAATGGTTGGTCATTCGTACAAAGGTTTCACGAACCCGTTTTCTGGCTCTGGAGAGGTTGACCCTGACGGCTTCCACGCTGGTGCCGGTGATGGTGGCTATTTCGTCAAGTTCATACTCTTCAATGTCTCTTAGTTTGATGATGGCCTGCTGGAGTCCAGGTAAATCTTCGATGATGGCTTTCAACAAGGCTTCGGTACTGCTGCGTTCGAGTTGTAGGTAAGGGTTGTCAGGAGCAGCTTGCTTGTATAAGGAATCATCGAGCGAACACTGACGCTCACGCAGCCTGAGTTTGTCAATACAGAGGTTTCTTGTCACTGTGGTAGCAAACGCAGCCAGACTGTCGTACCGATCAAGACTGTCCCTTAGTTGCCACAATTTGAGAAACGCTTCCTGTACGGCATCTTCCGCATCTTGTTCTTCCTCCAGCATCCGGCGTGCTACTCGGAACAACCCATCGCGTAGTGGCAGTACGTCTGCCTTGAACTGTTCAGGTTTCATCATTTAAATGACGGGTGAAGCTTCAAAACATAACATGATGCATGAAAAAAACCAGGGTCGGTGATGAAGGCGGCCCTGGTTTTTCATAATTCTATCTTTAATTCTTTGAATATTAGTACTTGTGGCCGGGTTCCTGCATTTCTGCAGAAGTGACAGGTTGGCGGTTCATAACTCTCCAGGCATAAAAAATGTAGGCCCCAACAAAGGGAATGATAAGGGAAACAACACTCATCACTTTAAGTGTGAAGAAACTGGAGGATGCGTTCGCCAAAGTGAGAGAGGCTTGCGGGTCAATGTTTGAGGGGAAAAAGGCCGTTTGATTCCAGCCGGCCAGCAACAACAAACTCAACACGGTCAAGATGGTCCCCGAACCACTCAACCAAATACCCTTGCGGAAGGTTGGTTTGATCCAGCTCAATACGATGCCGGTCAACACGAGTACGACGCCAGCCAACATGAGCAACAAAACAACAGGCATTTCCAGGAGGCTTAACGCATAATGATAGGAGCGGGGTACGAGTTGCTCAAGTGATGGATCGTATCGCAGGCCATCTTGAAGTAGCAAGGTGACCACAAAGCCGACAAAGAGAAGTAAGAAGGGCACAGCGTTGATTTTCATCTGCTGCCTGGATCGTAACAGGATGGCTTCATGGTCAATGCTGTTGATAAAATACAAGGCGGCTTGCGTTCTGGCCAGGAAAAAGAGCGTCAGCCCCAACAAAAGGTTTTGAATGTTGATAATGGCTTCCAGCCCATGCCAGGGATTGGCCCAACTGGAGATGACAGGGTTGCCGGGGTTGGTCAGATTGCTTTTGTTGATGAGGAAGTCTCCGCCTGTAAAAAACAGACCGACGGCAACACCTAGCAAGACCAGACCACCTACGCCGTTGATCAGCAAGAACGCTTCGTAGGTGCGCTGCCCCAATAAGTTGCCCTTTTTCATCCTGTATTCGTACGAAACGGCCTGGATGATGAAGCAGAAAAGAATGAGCATCCACAACCAGTAGGCACCACCGAAGCTGGTGGCGTAATACATGGGGAAGGCGGCAAACAAGGCACCACCGAAAGTGACCAGGGTCGTGAAGGTGAATTCCCATTTGCGACCTAGCGTATTGATCAACATGGTTTGTTCAAGTTGCGTTTTGCCCACTTGATACAGCAGGGTTTGCCCACCCTGAACGAACAACAAAAAGACCAGCAAGCCGCCCAGCAGGGCGATGATAAACCACCAATAGTGTTGCAGGAATGAGTAGTCCATGGTGTATGATTTTAGTTAGTGAACGTCTTCAGGTCCCTTGCGGATCTGTTTCAGGATGATCCCAATTTCGGCAATGAGCAATACGGTAAACAAAACGGCAAACAGGATGAATGTGACCAGCACGGAGGTGGGATTCAAGGCTGAAACGGCCGCGTAGGTGGGCATGATGTCCTGAATGACCCAGGGTTGACGCCCCACTTCAGCGACAATCCAACCACTTTCGGAACAAATCCAGGCCAGAGGTATGCCAAGAAGGGCTATCCACTGTAGCCAGCGCTGATTGTCGAGTTTCTTCTTCCAACTCAACCACCCTGTCAATAGGAATAAGGCCAGGAAGAACATGCCCAATGTCACCATAATATGAAAGGTGTAGAAAACCAACGGTACCGGAGGAATAAGGTCTGCCTTCTCCGGAACAAAACCATATCCGAACCACGGATAATTGGCTTCCATCTCAGCCCTATGTGCTGAGGCCAGGCTGTCATTACCCTCACTTTTGGCTGTTTTGTAGGCAGCCAGTGCCTGGACAGCCTTGTCGCCCAATCGCATTTTTTCCTCGGCAGAAAGTGCTGTGGTGGTGCAGCCATCACGTGACACCTGTTCAAAACCTCCCTCCATCAGGTCGGTGATGCCGGGAACAAAGGCGTCGATGTCTCTGTACGATAGGTAAGACAACACCTTGGGTATTTCTATCTTTAGTAAGAAGGGGTTGATGCTGTCGTTGTAGGTTTCCTTGGCAGGGTTTAATACCCCAAAGGCCACCAGACCTGCACCTTCTTTGCCCTGATAAAGCCCTTCCATGGCGGCCAGTTTCATGGGTTGGCGCTGAGCCACCTGGTAGGCCGATCCATCACCCGTGATGGCGGTCAGGAAGGCACCAAGGAAGCCAAAGACGGACGCGATAAGGATACTCTTGTTGGCCAGGCTGTGCTCCCGCTTTTTAAGAAGGAACCAGGCACTGACACCCAAACAGAAGGCGCTACCGACAATCCAGCTGGAGAAGACCGTATGAAAAAACTTGTTGATGGCTACCGGTGAAAGTAAGACGGCCCAAAAATCAGCCATCTCGTTACGCATGGTGTCCGGATTGAAGGTCATGCCGTCAGGGAATTGCATCCAGGCGTTGGCTACAAGAATCCAAAGGGCTGAAATGGTCGCTCCAAACACCGTTAGCCAGGTGGCCATTAAGTGAACCCCTTTGCTGACCTTGTTCCACCCGAAAAACATGATGGCAATAAACGTGGCTTCCATGAAGAAGGCCAGTATCCCTTCGATGGCCAGCGGAGCCCCGAAAATATCACCCACAAACCAACTGTAGTTGGACCAGTTCGTACCAAATTCAAATTCAAGGATGATGCCCGTAGCCACACCAATGGCAAAATTGATACCAAACAGTTTCATCCAAAACTGGGTGATGCGTTTCCATTCCGGATTGCCCGTTTTGTAATAAAATGTTTCCAAGATGCCTATGATGCCCCCAAGCCCTAGTGTCATGGGGACAAACAGCCAGTGGTACATGGCCGTTAATGCGAATTGGGCACGCGAAAGGTCGACCAGAGATAATGAGGATGTATCCATAGTGGTTAGGTTAAGGTGTCTGTTTCTCCGTCAGTTGCTCACTTACATAGGCGGCCTTTTCTTCGTCACTTTCAAACCGGCTGTTTAGAAAGTTGGGGAAGAAAAAGACTTTGAGGATGGCAAACATGATGAATAATTTGATCAATATGATTGCCCATAATGTTTTGCCCAGGGTCATGTTCCTGAAGCCTTCGTAGTAAAATCGAAATACACGTTGAATGACTGTCATGGCACACGGTACAGTCGTACGTTTTACTGTCCGAACAATGGGATGGTGAATGTCACCGTGGTCCCTGAATTCACTTCTGATACCAGAGAGATGGTGCCCCCGTTTTTCTCGATGAATTCCTTACAAAGGATCAAACCCAAGCCTGTGCCTGATTCCTGGTTGGTACCGTAGGTTTTCACTGATTCGTTGACCTTAAACAGGCGTTTGAGGTTGTCTTGCGAAATGCCTACCCCATTGTCTTCTACGGTTATAACGGCAAATTTTCCCGATTGAGTGACGGCTATTTCAATGACACCCTTGGGGTACGTAAACTTGAAGGCATTGGTGACCACATTGCGTAACACGGATGATAGCATGCTTTCATCGCCAAAAACCATCATCTCTCCCCCTTGTTTGAAGAGCAGCGTTTGTTCTTTTGCCTCGGCAAATTTGTTCAGAAGGGTGATTTCATCGAGAATAAAAGCATTTAATGGAAAGTTGGTGGGATTGAACGTCCTGGAGCCTGTCTGAATGTTGGCCCATTCCAACAAGTTATGCAGTAATTTGTACAACTGTTGGGCCAGGTCACTGATGGTATCGACCATGGTTTGTTTTTCCTCGTTTCCAAATCGTTCAAAATCGGAGGAAAGCATTTCTGTGTAACCAAGCAGCCCACCAAAATGATCCTTCATATCGTGAGCGATAATGGAAAAGAACTTGTCCTTGGTGGCATTGGCTTCTTCCAGGGCTGCCGTACGTTCATCAACGAGTTTTTCGAGGTTTTCGTTGATGGCCTGCAGTTCGGCATTTTTCTCCTTTATTTCTTCTTCCTGCAAGAAACTGCGCACGGCTTCTCTGACGGTCAGAATCAAGTCGTCTTTATCCCAGGGTTTGGGAATGTACCGATAGAGGTTGGCTTTGTTGATGGCGTTGGTGATGCCTTCAATGTTGGCATGACCGGTGAGTAGAATTTTGAGCGTCTTGGGATTCTTCTCGTGCACTTTGATGAGCAATTCATCACCGCGCATGGCTGGCATGAGGTAGTCGGAGATGACTACGGGGACATTGTAACCGTTTTCCTTGAGTTCATCGTATATTTCCAGCGCTTCCTCGGCTGTGGTCGATGTCTCGATCAGGTATTGATGATCGAAGAAGGATCCCAGTTGATCTTTTAGGGCTTCGAGGATAATGTCCTCGTCGTCAACACAAATAATAGCTTGTTTCATCTTGTTTCCGGGGATTATTGGAGAGGTGAGGATTCAGGTTGCAGCGGTAATTCAACGTAGAAGGTGGTACCTTCTCCAGGTGTGGAGGAAACATCAATCCGGCCTTTGTGCCGTTCAATGATTTGTCTGGAGATATCCAGCCCCATACCAGTGCCTTGCCCCTTGGGCTTGGTGGTAAAGAAGGGCTCAAATACGCGTTGGCGAACGTTCTCAGGCATGCCTGGACCATTGTCGGTAAAGGTGACCAATACCGTGCCTTTATCCTGAAGACTGGACAGGGAAATGGTCAATGTGCCTCCTTCACCCATAGCCTGGATAGCGTTCGTGATGATGTTGGTCCAGATCTGACATATCTCATCTTGTTGGCATTTTACCAAGGGTATCGATGAGAACTGGGTGATGACTTCCGTTTTGCTGTGCTTGATCATGTTGGCTGTCAGCACCAAAACGGTATTGATGGTCTCTGTCAAATCCACGGTTTCAAATTCGCCGGCTGCGTTTTTGTAGATGTAACTCTTTAGCGCTTTGACCACATTGGAGGCTTTGTCTACAGACACAGCGATGTTGTTGGTGTTGCGTTTGAGTGAGAACAACACTTTGAGAATCTGGAGCAGTCGTTGCGAATTGGGCTGCCTCAATAACGTCAAATAGGTCTCGTCGGAATAGTTTAACTTAAAGGAGACGATGGTGTCGGCCGCTAATTGGGCGTTTTCAATCCCATTGGCTTCCAGCAGATCAGACAATATCCGTTTGTGTTGCCGTTCTTCTTTGGAAAAGACGGAAATGTCCCTTGCGTCCGCTTCGGAAAGCAATTTGAACAGCCAATTGATTTCAATGGGCGTGGCGTTTTCAATGAGCCAAGGCAGGTCGATGCTGATTTTTTGGACAACCTCCATGATGTTGCCTGAGCTGGCTTTGATGGCTCCAAGCGGGGTGTTGATTTCGTGGGCGATGCCACCGATCAAACTCCCCAAAGCGGCCATTTTCTCGGCAAAAACCAGCTTATTTTGCGTGCGACTCAATTCTTCGATGGTGTCTTGCAACAGGGTGTTTTTTGTTTGGAGATCAGTATTGGCTGCCTCCAGCGCATCCTGCGCCTCTTTTAGTTCAGTGATGTCCCTGGTAATACCAAACGTACCCAACACTTCCCCATTCTGGTCTTTGAGAACATTCTTAATAGTCTGTCCCCAACGTATTTTGCCGTCTTTATCGATGATTTTTTCCACCACATTAAGGCTTTGCCCCGTTTGCATGATGAAGGCTTCATCGTTAAGGGCTTTCTGGGCGTGTTCGGGCGCGAAGAAATCAAAGTCGCTTTTGCCTTTGATGGCGTTCATGTCTTTTTCTCCCAACATAGCCAGGTGGTCCCTGCTGTTGAGCAGAAAGCGGCTGTTCTTGTCCTTGAAATAGATGCTCAAGGGGACCTCATCAAGCAGTGTCTTGAGGAAGAACATTTGATTGCGGCTAATGGCTTCTGATTGAACCTTGTTGGAAATGTCCTCGATGCGTTTGAGGGCGAACTCGGCCTGGCCATTTTTATCGGTGAAAAGGAGGGCCGTTACCTCTACCGGGATGATATGACCACTTTTGCTCAGTCGGGTGGATTCATATTTGATGTCACTGCGTTGACCCTTGAGCAATTCGTTCATAAAGCCAATCTCACGTTGATAAACGGCATCAGATTCATACACGGTGAAATCTTTATCCCTTATTTCATCGTCTGAAAAACCAATTAACTCCCTGTAGGCATCGTTAAAACGGATGATGTTGCCGTTCAAGTCAACCAGTATGCTGCATGTCGATGACGATTTAATGAGCATGTCAAAAATGACATCGAGTTCTTGTGTGTTCATGGCAGAGGCCTTTAACTGCGAATGTAATTGAAATCGTTTGATGTAACAACAACATTCGTCAAGAAATATAAAGGATATTGGTGCCTTTTTTGCTACAATACCTACCTTTACATCCTAATTGTCCTCCTTATGACAGGAAACCTCGCACAACTCCATGATGTCAAACAACGGATGAATGCTTTGGGGAAGGATGGACAGCCCTTCCTTTTCTTGTTCGATTTTGACAGGCAGTGCCCTGAGGTGTGGACGCTGAATGAGGTGGCTTCACAGGGAGTGCGATTTCAACTACCCGGCCTTTTCACCGCAGATTTGGAAGGAAAAGACCTCCCGGATCATTCTGTTGTTTCAACGCCACTGCTTCAACGCCTTGCTCCCTATCCCCTTGATCAGTATTCCCAGCAGTTCAATCAAATGATGGTGGCGTTGCGTCGGGGTGATACCTACCTTGTCAATCTTACCTGCCAAACGCCCATCAGTCTTACCACCCATCTGGATGATGTCTACGAGAAAGTGCGCGCCAGGTATAAATTGAAATACAAGGATCTTTTTGTTTGTTTTTCACCTGAAACCTTTGTCCGTATCAACAACGGTGTCATCAGTACATACCCCATGAAGGGCACCATCGACGCTTCATTACCCAATGCCAGGGAGTGTTTGTTGGCTAATGTGAAGGAAAAGGCTGAACACAGCACTGTGGTCGATTTGCTCCGCAACGATTTGAGCCAGGTGGCTACGAACGTTACGGTGGAAAACTTCAGGTACGTGGAAGAGGTGGTCACCGACAACGGAAAATTGTTGCAGGTGAGTTCCAGGATAGTTGGAAAACTGCCTGCCGATTACCAGGCGCATATTGGAGATATTATCGCAGCGTTGCTGCCGGCCGGTTCGGTGACCGGAGCCCCAAAGGAAAAAACCGTCGAATTGATCAATGCGGTTGAAACATACAAACGAGGCTATTACACCGGTGTCTTTGGCGTTTTTGACGGTCGGGATCTGGATAGTGCCGTACTCATCCGATTTATCGAACGCACCTCAGATGGCTGGGTGTACAAAAGCGGAGGAGGACTGACAGCCATGAGCCGTCTGGAAGAAGAATACGAAGAAATGCAACTGAAAGTCTATGTACCGGTTTATTGAATCCGTGTGTGTTGAGAATGGTGCTTTCAAACACCTGGAATGGCATCTTAACCGAATGGAGCAGACCTGGCTCCATCATTATGGACACCTGGTCGACAACCAGGTCATGCCTTTAGCGTTGAAAGAGGCCTTTGTGATACCCGACGGATTGGGTATGGGCACCTATAAATGCCGCATGGTCTATGGTGAAACCCTTGAATCCATCGCCTATATCCCCTATGAACCCAGACCAATAAAGACGCTGGCACCCGTGAATGCCGATGCGGTGGAGTACCCGTTCAAGTATGAGGACCGGTCTGCGCTTGACGCCCTGTTGGCACTCAAGGGACAGGCTGACGATGTCTTATTGATAAAACAGGGGTTTGTGACAGATACATCTTTCAGCAATGTGATGGTGTTGATGGGCAACCAATGGCTGACCCCCTCCACCTATTTGTTAAACGGCACTTGCCGGCAGCGTCTGCTAGCTGAGGGCTTGATACGGGAAGCAACCATCCGGTTGGAAGAACTGGCTGCTTGCCAGGAAATACGGTTGATCAACGCGATGTTGGATCCATGGACTCAACCGGGGGTTAAGGTCACTCAACCACATTTTGCCTCTATTTAACAGGGGAGCGATGGTACCATCAAAAAAAATCAGCATATTTGCTACTTGAGATGGTTTAAAAACAATGAATGTAACAATGATAAGGAAAGCGTTATGTAAGCGCGTTTTGGCCCTGTTGGCCTGCGCCGGTTTCATACCTGTAGCCATGCCTCAGATGAGTGCCTTATTGGATGAGAACAATACCATTATCAAGTTTGGTGCAGGCATGGAAACGGGTAAGGAAATGAATGGATTCACTTGCCAGGTAGGCTTGGATTGGGCGTCCCGATATAGTATGGATATACTCTATACCAATACCAACATCAATACCAACGACCAGTATACGTATGACGGAACCATCAATGGCGTGTCTGGGCTTTTCACCTGGTGGGCTGTCAATACCCCCCTCAACCAGTCAGTGGATTTTCAGCTTGGATTGAAGGGCGGTGCCGGGAGGTACGGATACCGTAATTATCAATACTGGGAAGACGAGAACAGAACTCAGTTCATTCGATATGACAATTTCACAGCCGGACAACTGGGATTCGATTTGTCCTTGAACTATTGGCTCTCCGATCAACTGATGCTTCGCCCCGACTTGGAAGCATTGGGACATTTGGGCTGGGAAACAAAGGTCAGAAACAGCCAGACCGTCAATGAAGGGTACAGCAACCTGACGTTGAAGATTGGTGCCAGCCTCTTGAAAAAACTAACCCCTACTGACGTTATTTACATCGAACCCAATCTGCTTTTGAACAGCTATAAAGCGCCTGCCGTGATTAATATGACAGTGGGTTATATGATTGGTTTTTAATCAGTCGGCCAGTTCGTCTTTCATCGTGACGCTGAGGTCCAGTGTTTTATTTTCTCTGAGTACGGTCATGGAGACGGGCGCCCTTCGTGGCGTTTCCAGGATGCCTCTAAGCAATGTTATATCTGTGCTGAAGCCACTCATACCATCCGCTTCCAGTAAGAAATCGCCTTCTCTCACGCCAGCCTCATAAGCAGGTGAACCCAAACGTACGTGATAGATATGGGGTAAAAAGGGCGCCTGGCGTTGTTTGTGAATATCCATGCCGGAAACATTGTATCCAAACGGTTTCTTGTGCAGATGGTTGGGCTTTATGTACATGAGCTCGTTGGGCTCATCGAAAATCAGGTGAAAACGAGTCAGTGCCTGGCTTCCCAGGGTGCCCTCCCTTGATTCGTCCTTTAGCATGTCGGCGATGCAGGAGGAATCGGGAAACGAAACCACCGGTTTGTCAAGTTTCCAGCCGCCGACGAAAAGACCAGGGATGCGACCGAAATGACCGGTAATAGGGCCGTTTAATCCTTCTCCGATGTAACCCTCAAGTGTTTTTTCAGGCAATCTGAGACCTCCTTGCCCTTGCAGGTGGAGCCAGGCCGTCAATTCAGCCCCAGTATCCAACAGCACCATGACTTTTCGAGGTTTATCTCCTGCTTGTTTCACCAACAGCTGAGTGTACATCTTTTGCTGTTTAATGACCAGCGGCACAGCGACAAATCCCTTTGGGGCCTCAAAAGAACTGCTTTCATAAAAGTTGATACGCCGTTTGACATAATCAATTTGCACCACATGGTCTTGAAAAAAATCTGATCCCAATAGCCCATTTATGGGCTGACCCGTCAGTGCTGATAAATTGAAGAGGTCTTCCATGAGCAAGTGTACCCGTTGGTTGACGAAGCGCATGCGGCCAACCTCCAGGGTGTTGCCTTGACTGACCAGCGCTTCCACCTTACGTCCCGCTCCCAGGCCTTTGATGGTCAGCGTGTCAGAAAACTGCAGGCTTAAACTATCTGAAGGATACATTTCGGTGATCAACGTATTGCTCAGGCCGGAATCAAGGATAAACCGCAATGGAGTGGATGTATTGATGCGAACCGTCAATACCACATAGCTTCCAACCAGATCGAACGGTATAGAGGTGATCATGGTAGTACGGTTGCCTGCCGTGGCCGTTTGAATAAACAGACAACAGATCGCGATGAAGAATGGTCTCATAATCAAGCCATCAATGGGCTAAAAGTACCGAAAAATCCTATGCCGACAATACAACCACAAGCCATTTCTTGTTTTTTATTGAAAGGCCACATGGTCGGTTCTTTAAACTGTAAAAAAACGGTATATTTGTGTCAAGGATGAAAAATTAGTGAGCCATGAAACCGCTATCTGTATTGGTGTTTTTTCTGATGACTTGTTTCTTGAGTGTATCTGCTCAAACAATCAGTTGGTACGATCAGGATTGGAACAAGCTTGACTCCAAAGAGGGAGCCAGCTATTATCGGGTGGCTGAAGAAGACACCCTCAATCAACACATTATTGTGCAGGATTACGATTTGAACGGACGGGTGTTGCGTTCGGGTACCCTTATGACACTCGTTCCTGAGATCCGTGATGGATTGTTCACCTGGTTTCACAAAAACGGACGCATCCAAAAAGAGGTGTTGTACGAGGGTAATAAAGTGATCAACTGGCGGGTGCTCGATGAAAAAGGCCGCTCAAAACTGGCTGTTGTTGTTAATGTGTTGGGGGCCAATGGTGAAGAACTGTCAGAAGTCATGCCTGTTGATAAAGAACCCGCTTTCATAGGAGGCTCCAAAGCGCTCAATACCTATGTTCGCAAAAACCTGGTATATCCCCCTATCACAGCGATAGAGCCAATTGAGGGTGCCGTTCTTGTCTATTTTCTCGTTAAAGAAAACGGCGAGGTGACAGATGTCAAAGTGATCAAGTCCTTGCATCCTGAATTGGATAAAGCTGCTGTAGATATGATTGCTTCCATGCCTGCCTGGACGCCCGGCACCGTAAACGGTAATGCTGTTGCTGTACCTTTCGTGTTGCCTGTGAAGTTCCAGAATCGGAGCGCCCAATCATTCAGCCGAAGCAATGTGGCTGGTAGCCGTAGTGACAAAGCCTATTAATGTCGGAAACCCAAAAGAATAGCCTTCAAAGCGTCAAATTGTTACCTGTAAACGGTAAAAGGGAGAAAAAAACAACAAGACCAGGACTTTTTAAATAAAATCCCGTATATTTGCGCGGTACTACCCTTACAGAGTGATATGATCCTATTGTATACCTTGTACATGCGAACGACCACCACCCCTTGGGGGGTCAATTAATCTACACCTAAGGGTAGGGACACCGGGATGTGTCTTGCCCGGATCCGAAAAAAGGTCCATTCTCTACCGGTTACCCGGTTTTCTCCAAACGTATTTTTCTTTATCCGACGCAAGGATGGTGCTTCCGCACTAGGGACACTTGTAGGTCCGACGTTCTGCGTTGAACAAATCTATAAAACAAAACAAGTCATGAAGGTAATGAAATTCGGCGGAACATCCGTAGGTTCCGTGAACAGCTTGCTCAACATCAAGCAGATAGTCAGCTCTCAACAAGAACCCGTCGCCGTAGTCGTTTCTGCTGTCAGCGGGGTGACCGATCTGTTGATCAAAACAACTGACCAGGCAGTGGCCGGCGATCAGGCTTACCAACAAACGTTCCAACAAATCAAGTCAATACACGAACAACTACTGTCCAATCTTTTTTCGGACAAACTGTTGGACGCTGTACAATTTGAAGTGGACCGCAAGCTGGAAGAGTTGAGCAACATTTTCAAAGGCCTCAGCCTGATACAAGACTGCTCACGCAAAACCTCAGACGCAGTGGTTGCATATGGTGAGCGCATCTCTTCCTATTTTATCGCTAAATTTCTGGAAGCCGAACACGTGGATGCCCGCGATCTGATCAAGACGCATGAACAACACGGCAAACACATTGTCGATTTCAAACTGACAGCCAACTTAATCAAAAAAGCCTTCAAACAGGCTCCCGATGTTGTTGTGATGGGCGGTTTTATCGCCAGCAGTGCATCTAACAATGAAACCACCAATCTTGGTAGAGGTGGGTCAGACTATACCGCTGCCATCCTGGCTGCCGAACTCAATGCCACCCTCCTGGAAATCTGGACCGATGTAGACGGCTTTATGACGGCCGATCCCAAAGTGATCAACAACGCTTATGTCATTGAGCAGTTGACCTATGTCGAAGCCATGGAGCTCTGTAATTTCGGTGCCAAGGTGATTTTTCCCCCCACCATCTTCCCTGCATTTCACAAAAACATACCTATCCGCATCAAAAACACCTTCAATCCGGATGCGCCAGGCACGTATATCTCCGGACAAAAACCTCAGAATGGCGAAGGTAAGTCCATCAAAGGGATTTCTTCCATTGGCGATACCAGCTTGATCACCGTTGAAGGCCTGGGTATGGTTGGTGTCATCGGGGTCAATTACAGGATATTCAAGGCCTTGGCCAAAGCCGGCATTTCTGTGTTCATGGTGTCACAGGCTTCTTCCGAAAATACCACGTCCATAGGTGTCCGTTCAGCCGATGCCCCTCTGGCTGTCGATGTTTTACAAGAAGAATTCAAGCTGGAAATCGAGATGGGTGAGATCAACCGCATTTTTGCCGAAGATGATCTGGCCACCATCGCCATTGTTGGCGAAAATATGAAACGTATCCCTGGTATAGCTGGAAAGTTGTTCGGCACGTTGGGACGTAATGGTATTAACGTCATAGCTTGTGCCCAGGGCGCTTCGGAAACCAACATTTCCTTTGTGACCAATGTGAGTTCCCTGCGAAAAGCCTTGAACGTCATTCACGACTCGTTTTTCTTGTCCGACTACCAGGTGCTCAACCTTTTCCTAACCGGTATCGGAACGGTTGGAGGCAGTCTGTTGGAACAGATCAAGCAACAACAGCCCTTGTTGATGGCCCAAAATGGATTGAAACTCAATGTGGTTGGTATCGCCGATGTCAACAAGGCCATTTTCAACAGGGATGGCATCAACCTGGAAAGTTACAAGGAAACCTTGTACCAAGAGGGCATACCCACCACACCTACGTTACTCAGGGATGAGATTTTATCCATGAACATCTTTAATTCAGTCTTCGTGGATTGTACCGCTTCACCTGATATTGCAGCGTTGTACAGGGATCTGCTTGAGCACAACGTCTCGGTGGTGGCTGCCAACAAGATAGCGGCCTCTTCCGATTACAACAACTATATGACGCTCAAGAACCTGGCACGCAAGAAAGGGATCAAGTTCCTGTTTGAGACCAACGTGGGTGCCGGTTTGCCCATCATCAACACCATCAACAACCTGATCAACTCTGGTGACAGGATACTGAAAATGGAGGCCGTGTTGAGCGGCACCTTGAATTTTATCTTCAACACCCTAAGCGCCAATGTGCCCTTGTCCAAAGCCATCAAGATGGCTCAAGAGGCCAGGTACTCGGAACCAGATCCCCGCATCGATTTGAGCGGCAAGGATGTTATCCGCAAGTTGGTCATCCTGGCCAGAGAAGCCGGTTATGCCATAGAACAAGAGAATGTTGTCAAAAATCTGTTTGTGCCGGACGACTATTTCAAGGGTTCATTAGACGATTTCTGGTCCAGCATTCCCAAGTTGGATGTCGAATTTGAGGCTAAGCGTGGTGTGCTGGAATCAGAAGGTAAACGTTGGCGATTTGTGGCCAAGATGGAGAATGGACATTGCTCGGTAGGCTTGGAAGCTGTTGCCTCCAACCACCCCTTCTATGACCTGGAAGGCAGCAACAACATCATTTTGATTACCACAGAGCGCTACCTGCAATACCCCATGATGATCAAGGGTTACGGAGCTGGTGCCAGTGTCACGGCGGCCGGTGTCTTTGCTGACATCATCAGCATCGCCAACATCAGGTAAAACCAGGGTCCTATGAAATACCTGATTGTATTGGGCGATGGAATGGCTGATGAGCCCCTGCCGGAATTGGACATGCAAACGCCGCTCCAAGCGGCTGATACTCCCTATATGGATCTGCTGGCTGCTCGTGGCCGCAGTGGACGTTTATCCACCATACCCGAAGGTTTCCCTCCAGGCAGTGAAATAGCCAACATGAGTGTGTTGGGCTACGATGTGCGCACCGATTTTGAAGGACGTGGCTCGCTGGAGGCCGCCAGCATGGGGGTTTCCCTTGAGCCTGGCGACCTGGCTTTGCGCTGCAACCTCATTTGCATCGAAGGAGATGCCATAAAGAACCATTCTGCCGGTCACATTTCCAACCAGGAAGCAAGCGAACTGATTCACTATTTGAACGAACAGTTGGGTGGCCCCCGTGTTTGCTTCCACGAAGGCGTTTCGTACAGGCACCTGTTGGTTATCAAAGGGGGTGACAAACGGTTGAGTTGCACGCCACCCCACGATGTGCCTGGTACGCCTTGGCAATCCGTATTGATAAGAGCCGAACACGAAGACGCTAAACCAACGGCCGACTTGCTCAATGAACTAATCGTTCGTTCACAAGCGTTGTTGGCACAACATCCGGTCAACCTGCGTCGTAAGGCAGCCGGCAAGGATATGGCCAACAGTCTCTGGCCTTGGTCGCCTGGTTACAAACCAGCCATGAAGACCCTGATGGAGCGTTTCCCGGTTATTCAATCCGGCAGTGTCATTTCAGCTGTCGATCTAATCAAAGGCATTGGTGTGTACGCAGGCTTGACGCCCTTGGTTGTGGAAGGGGCTACTGGCTTGTTTGATACCAATTACGAAGGTAAAGCCGACGCTGCCCTCAAGGCCCTGGAAACAGAGGATTTTGTTTTCCTCCATGTTGAGGCCTCCGATGAGGCCAGCCATGAAGGGAATGTGGCATTGAAAATCAAGACTATCGAAGACCTGGACAGACGTATTATTGGCCCGATTTACGAGGCTGTCAAGCATTGGACATCTCCTGTGGCCATTGCTGTGCTGCCCGACCATCCCACCTGGTGCCGCATAAAGACCCATGTGACTGAACCGGTGCCCTTCTTGATTTACAAACCCGGAAACACACCGGACGCTGTCACCCGCTATGATGAGGTGGCGGCCAGTCAAGGTGATTACGGTCTGCTCAGTGGGTCGGGTTTTATGGAAGCCTTGATTCAATAAGCGTTATAAGTGTGTTTTATCAACCTTACTTAGTCACGTAAAAACTTGTTATATGCACTATTACAGCACCAACCACCAAGCGCCCCTGGCCAGTCTGCAAACCGCTGTTGTTGACGGCCTGGCTGTTGACAGGGGCTTGTATATGCCTGAACGTATAGCTGTTCTGCCTGATTCGTTTTATGAATCCATCGACCAACTTGACTTTCAATCCATTGCCCACAGAGTAGCTACCGCCTTTTTTGGGGAGGATGTCGAACCGGATACCCTTAAGGAGTTGGTCTTCGATACCCTCTCTTTTGATACGCCTGTCGTCAAGGTGACGGACTCTATTTACAGTCTGGAATTGTTTCATGGCCCCACTTGCGCCTTCAAGGATGTGGGTGGCCGTTTCATGGCCCGTCTGTTAGGTTACTTCATTCGCAAACAAGGGCAGACCGATGTCAATGTCCTGGTTGCTACATCGGGAGATACGGGTAGCGCCGTGGCTAACGGCTTTTTGGGTGTTAAGGGAATTCATGTGTATGTGCTTTACCCCAAAGGCCTGGTCAGTGAGATACAGGAGATGCAGTTCACCACGTTGGGCCAGAACATCATTGCGATTGAGGTGGACGGTACTTTCGACGATTGCCAAGCCCTGGTCAAGGCTGCTTTTATGGATGCCGACCTCAAGGCACACATGAACTTGACGTCAGCCAATTCCATCAATGTGGCCAGGTTCCTGCCTCAGGCATTCTATTACTTTCACGCGTATGCTCAACTGAAGCGTCAAGGGTTGGCCGACAACCTGGTGGTCTGCGTGCCCAGTGGTAATTTTGGCAACCTGACGGCCGGCTTGGTGGCTCAACGAATGGGATTACCCATCAAACGGTTTATTGCCGCCAACAACCGCAACGATATCTTCTTCGAGTACCTGAAAACCGGCGCCTACACTCCCAGGCCTTCCGTTCCTACCATTGCCAACGCCATGGATGTGGGAGATCCCAGTAACTTCGCGCGCATCCTTGACTTGTACGGTCATTCGCATGAGGCTATCAAGGCTGCCATCAGTGGTGCCAGGTATACGGATGCTGAAATTGGCGAAACGGTCAAGATGGTCTTCGAGCAGACGAATTACTTGCTCGATCCTCACGGTGCCTGTGGTTACAGGGCCTTGTCTGAGCAGTTGCGACCTGATGAGGTTGGTGTATTCCTGGAAACGGCTCATCCGGCTAAGTTTAAAGACACGGTGGAGCCTTTGATTGGTCAGCCTGTTGCTATTCCTGATACGTTGAAGGCTTTTATGAATGGTACCAAGCAGTCGGTGCCCATGTCTAAGGCGTATGAGGCGTTCAAGGGCTATCTATTGAATCAGTAAAGCGGGTATCGCTTTTATCTTCAATCCCGCTCTCTTCAGGGCGGGATTTTTTTTCCTTCGATCCTGCTCCCCTTGTTGCGGTATCTCTTTCTCTTCGATCCCGCTCCCCTTTGGGCGGAAATCTCTTTCTTTCTTCGATTCCGCTCCCCTTAGGCGGAGTCGGGTATTGTCTCCGACACCCGTTCCTCAGGGCTGGCGTCCCCTAGACAGCGGCGCCGATCGTTCGTCTCAAGTGACTTCACGAAGTCGGCAATGCCGCTCTCGTCGGGTTCGCTGGCACCC
>Ga0123334_1002851_pt1 | contig 19497 bp, 18 predicted proteins | sample BiotimSIPDNA_FD_89706 | JGI IMG/M metagenome (GOLD analysis project Ga0123334, IMG submission 89706) | Anaerobic biogas reactor microbial communites from Washington, USA - Biogas_R1 time_0 SIP DNA | ecosystem: Engineered > Bioreactor > Anaerobic > Unclassified | place: Washington, USA... | reverse complement strand
TTGCAATTACTGATGACGACAAAGCAATTGCAGCATATGAATATTGCAATCTCCACGGACTATGGAAAGCTGATGTAAAATAGTATATATTTATAAGTAGAATTTTTGAGGAGGTATTTTCTGTGAAAAAATATGTTTGTACGGTATGCGGCTATATTTATGATGAAGAAGAGGGTGATCCAGATAACGGAGTAGCTGCTGGCACAAAATGGGAAGATGTTCCGAAAGACTGGGTATGTCCATTATGCGGAGCTTCAAAGGAAGAGTTCGAAGAGGAGTAATATTGGGATAAATTCCCAAAAAACGGCTGAATAGGCCGTTTTTTATTGACAAGATAATTTGTGATGTGTTACTATGATTTAAAATCAGGAGAATGAAATGAAGCAATTGTTTTTTACAGCTGAATACTACTACTTTTACTTTTACTTTAGAGGTGAAAAGGTATTTACTGCAAAAAACAATAGCCAATAGATTAGTATAAAAGAGGTTAGCAAAGGTTTCGCAGTGAATATCCACAGTGAAACCTTTTTTTGTATCATAAAAAGGAGGATTCCCAATGATAGCAGTATTAAAACCAAACGCGCCACGAGCGCAGATCGATAATCTTATCGCATGGTTCAAGGACCAAGGACTAAATGTCCATGTATCCATAGGAGACTATCAAACCATTTTAGGATTAATAGGAGACACAAGCAAAATAGACATTGAACTGCTTGAGGTGTTGGATATAGTTGAATCCGTTAAAAGGATAACCGAACCGTTTAAGAATGCAAACAGAAAATTCCATCCTGATGATACTGTTATTAAAATCGGTAATGTCCTTATCGGAAACGGACATTTCGCAATGATTGCAGGACCATGTTCAGTGGAGTCAGAAAACCAGGTTCAGGAAATAGCCTTAAAAGTACAGGCTGCCGGTGCAGATATGTTAAGAGGCGGAGCATTCAAACCACGCACCTCCCCATATGACTTCCAAGGAATGAAAGCAGAAGGCATTGAGTTGCTTCTAAATGCAAAAAAAACAACAGGTATGCCTATAGTATCTGAAATAATGAATGCAAATCATCTGCCTTTATTTGAAGAGGTAGATGTAATACAGGTCGGTGCAAGAAATATGCAGAATTTCGAATTATTAAAGGAGCTTGGTAAGACAAGCAAGACCATCCTATTAAAAAGAGGCCTTGCTAACAATCTTAAGGAACTTTTAATGAGTGCTGAATACATTATGGCAGAAGGCAATGAGAATATAATACTATGCGAAAGAGGTATAAGGACTTTTGAAACATACACAAGAAACACTATTGACCTTTCAGCAGTACCTATGCTCAAGGAGTTAAGCCATCTTCCTGTAATAGTAGATCCGAGCCATGCAACAGGTATAGCGAAACTTGTACCGCCGATGGCTCTTGCGGCTGCTGCTGCAGGTGCAGACGGACTGATGATTGAGGTTCATAATGATCCTGTGCATGCTTTATGTGATGGAATGCAGTCACTGACTCCTCAACAATATGCTGATTTAGCAGATAAAGTACGAAAAATAAGGGAGGTTATAAAGTGAATATTGGAATTGCAGGATTAGGTTTAATAGGAGGATCTTTAGCAAAAGCATATAAAAGCAATTCTGCCAATACGGTTTACGGTTATGATCTCAACAAACCTGTTCAGGATATTGCATTAATGAGCAATGTTATTGATCATGTACTTGATGTTTCCACTATACCATTATGCGATTGCATATTTATTGCCCTTTATCCAACAGCAACAATATCATATCTTGAGCAGCATGCCCAATATATTTCTAAGAGCACAATAGTAATGGATACCTGCGGGACAAAAAGAAAGGTCTGTGAGGCCGGATTTGAAATTGCATCGGAATATGGTTTTGTATTTGCCGGAGGTCATCCAATGGCAGGGAAACAGAACTCCGGATTTAAATACAGCAGTGCTTCTTTATTCAAGGATGCTTACATGATAGTAGTTCCAGATTCCACAGACAATATCCGGGTTCTTGAAAGAATTAAAAAATTACTGGAACCTTTATTATTTAAACACATAACTATAACGACCGCAAAGAAACATGATAAAATGATTGCATTCACTTCTCAGATGGCACATCTGGTATCAAATGCATACATTAAGAGTCCTACAGCAAAAGCTCACAAAGGATTCTCTGCAGGCAGCTACAAAGATCTTACCAGAGTAGCATATTTAAATGAAGAAATGTGGACTGAGCTATTTCTGGAAAACAAAGATAATCTGGTAAATGAGCTTGATTATCTCATGAACCAGCTTCTTGAATACAAAGAAGCCATAGAGAATAACGATGATCAAAAACTTAAAAACCTTCTCTTAGAGGGCAAGGTATGTAAGGAAGAGGTTGATGGGAGATGAAAAGGATTGTTGTAAAAAGTTCAAAAAAGTATAACATAATAATAGATAAAGATATTTTATCTAAAACCTATGAATATATTCAACCTATTTTAAAGGGGAATCTTGTCTACATTATAACTGATGATATTGTTGATTCATTATATGGTTCTGTATTAACCGACGCTTTGCAGGATAATGGGGCCAGTATCTTTAAATATGTTATTCCAAATGGGGAGAGAGCTAAAAATTCTGATAATTATATTGCTATACTCAATGATATGGCAAGTAAAGGCATATCAAGATCTGATATGTTAATCGCTTTCGGAGGAGGAGTACCTGGTGACCTTGGTGGATTTGTAGCAGCTACATACCAGCGTGGTATACCGTTGATTCAGATTCCAACTACTCTGCTTGCTGCTGTGGATTCCTCAGTCGGCGGTAAAACAGCTATTGATCTGAAAGAAGGAAAAAATCTTGCTGGAGTATTTTATCAGCCTGATATGGTAATATGCGATCTTTCATTAATGAATACTTTACCAGATATTGTGTTTAAAGACGGATGTGCTGAAGTTATAAAATATGGAATATTATCAGGTAATCCTCTTTTTGAGCAGATTAGAAAACCTATAAAAAAGAATATAAGAAGCATTGTATACAGATGCATAAAGATAAAAAGAAACATAGTGCAAAAAGATGAAAAAGACACAGGTATCCGGCAACTTCTTAATCTTGGGCATACTGTAGCTCATGCGATTGAACTTCTAAGCGGATATACTGTTTCACATGGCGCTGCAGTCGCAAAAGGACTTAATTTAATTGCTAAAATTTCATATGCACAAAATTTATGCACAAAGGAGGTCTTAATCCAGATAACTGATATCTTACATGATTATGATTTCAATACTGACCCTTTATATAGCGCTAGAGATATTGCTGATGCGATAATAATGGACAAGAAAAGAAGCAATGAGTATATAAATATGATACTTATCGAAGATATAGGCAAGTGCATAATTAAGAAAACCAATATGTCGGATTTGACCTATATGATACAAAACGCAATAGAATGCAGAGGATGAAATGAATATATCAGTAACAATAAAAAATCCAAGAGGTACTGTAAAAGCAATAACATCAAAATCCTATGCTCATAGGCATCTTATATGTTCTGCTTTGTCAGACGCGTCTAACTATATTGAAATAACTGATACTTCTTCTGATATTGAGGCCACTATACAGTGTCTTAACTCTTTAGGTGCAAATATTACCCAATCAGAGACTGGTTTCAATGTAGAACCAATAAGCACTATAAGAAAAAATGCAGTACTGGACTGCAACGAATCAGGATCTACTTTCCGTTTCCTTCTTCCAATTACCTGCGCTTTAGGAGCTGAATCTTCTTTCATTATGAAACCTAGATTAGCAATCAGACCCATTACTCCTTTGTACATGCAGCTCGTAAAGAAAGGATGTATTTTATCTCCTGAAAAAAGCATACCTTTAAGCACTAAAGGAAAGCTTAGGAGCGGGACATATAAGTTAGCAGGTAATGTATCTTCACAATATATCACCGGCCTTCTTCTGGCACTCCCTCTTCTAAGAAAAAAGAGCAGCATCATTTTAAACACAAAGCTTGAATCCTCTGGTTATATTGATATGACTATTGATGTCTTGTCCAGATATAACATTCAGGTTATTAAAACTGAGGAAGGTTATGAAATACCAGAAGATATGCAGTATCATCTAAAAGGTTATTATCCTGCTGGACAAACACCTGTTGAAAAAGATTGGTCAAATGCGGCATTTTTCCTCTGTGCCGGTGCTTTTTCTGAACACGGTATTACAGTTGAGGGATTAAATACTAGTTCATATCAAAAAGACAGAATGATTCTAGATATACTAAGGATGATGGGAGCATCTGTTTATGTTAATGACAATTTCGTAACCATTAAAAAAAGTCAGTTACATGCTATTGATATTGATGCATCAGAAATACCTGACCTGGTCCCAATTCTTGCTCTGTTAGCATGTATTTCTAAAGGAACTACTCATATTTACAATGCCAAAAGGCTGCGTATAAAAGAAAGCGACAGGTTATCTTCAACTTATGATATGCTTAGTAAGCTTGGTGCAGAAATAGAGGAAAAACAGGACTCATTAGTTATTAAAGGGCAAGAAGCATTAAATGGAGGAGCTGTTCACTCACATAATGATCACAGGATAGCTATGACCGCAGCAATTGCATCTATTGTATGTAAAGATCCTGTAGTAATAAAAGATGCGCATGCAGTAAACAAATCATATCCCGCTTTTTTTGAGGATTTTGCATCTATAGGCGGTATAATAGAAAGGATTTCAAAATAATGTCTTCAGTATTTGGGAAAAACTTAATTGTAACAGTTTTCGGACAATCGCATTCAAAAGCCATAGGTGTCAGTATTGACAACCTTCCTGCCGGATTTGAAATAGACATGGATGAACTATCAGCCTTCATGCGCAGACGAAACGCTGAAGGTAAATCCTACTCCACAAAAAGGAAGGAAAAAGATCAAATTGAATTCCTTTCCGGAATGATCGGTAATACTACATGCGCAGCTCCTTTATGCGCAATAATCCGTAATAATGATTTTAAGTCTTCAGATTATGAATCATTAAAGAGTATACCTAGGCCTTCTCATGCAGATTATACAGCTCAGATAAAATACAAAGGTTATCAAGATCCGACAGGAGGAGGACACTTTTCAGGAAGGCTGACAGCTCCTTTATGCATAGCAGGAGCTATTTGCCTGCAGATACTCAAAAAAGAAGGTATCAGTATACACGCGCACATAAAAAAGATATACGATGTTGAAGATACATCATTCGATCCCACAGGAAATGATGTGGATAATGTAAAAATACTATTAGAAAATGATTTTCCTGTTATAGATAAGCAAAAGGGTATTCTAATGCAGGAAAAGATTTACACTGCATCTGAACAGCTTGATTCTATCGGCGGAATCATCGAATGTGCAGTATATAACCTTCCTATCGGAATAGGCGAGCCTATGTTTGATGGATTGGAAAACAATATTTCGAAAGCTGTTTTTGCAATACCTGCTGTGAAAGGCATAGAATTTGGCAATGGATTTCTTTGTGCGGATTTAAAAGGTTCAGAAAATAATGATCCTTTCTATATTAACGATGGTAGGATACTTACAAAAACGAATAATCACGGCGGTATTTTAGGGGGGATTAGTTCCGGTATGCCATTAATATTCAGGATAGCTGTAAAACCCACCCCTTCAATAGGCATTGAACAGGACAGCATTAACTTATCTGAATCAATAAACAAAAAAATTAAAATAATTGGAAGACATGACCCATGCATAGTGCCAAGAGCGGTCCCTTGTGTAGAAGCCGCAGCAGCAATCGCTCTTTTAGATATGTATATGTCATACAGGATATGGAGGTAGAGATATGACTTTGGATGATTACAGGAAGGAAATAAATAAGATTGATGATGAACTTTTAGTATTGTTTCAAAAAAGAATGCGCATCGCAGAAGGTATTGCTGAGTATAAGAAAGCAAATAATATCCCTATACTTAACAGTTCTGTAGAACGGGCTAAGCTTGCCGAGCTTTCCAGTAAGGCAGATGAGGATATGGTTTTCTATTCACGAATACTATTCAATACATTATTCGAAATGAGCAGAACTTATCAGGAAAAGCTTAATCATCCCAAATCTGTTTTGATGCAAAAAATCGAGAATGCGATTGACAACACAGATAAGCTGTTTCCATCTACAGGAAATATAGCCTGCCAGGGAGTAGATGGAGCATATTCTCAATTAGCATGCGACAGATTGTTTTCTTCACCTAACATTATGTATTTTACGACTTTTGAAGGTGTCTTTTCTGCAATAGACAAAAATCTATGCAAATACGGGGTATTGCCTCTGGAAAACAGCACGGCCGGTTCAGTTAATAAAGTTTATGACCTTATGATGAAGTATAAATTCAATATTATAAGAAGCGTAAGGTTAAAGATAGATCATAATCTTTTGACAAAGAAAGGCGTGAAGATTAAGGATATAAAAGAAATATATTCACATGAGCAGGCAATAAGCCAGTGTTCAGAATTTATTAAATCTCTGGGACCAGTGAAAATCAATGTGGTTGAGAATACTGCCACCGCCGCTATGCTTGTATCAACCAGCGATAGGATGGACATAGCTGCTTTGTCTTCAAGGCCATGTGCTGAATTGTATAACTTAAACTGCATATCCCAATCAGTACAGGATAAGGGTAATAATTATACTAAATTCATCTGTATATCAAAAGATATTGAAATATATCCAGGAGCAGACAAAACCAGCATTATGATGGTTCTGCCTCACAAACCGGGGTCTCTGTATAAGGTATTATCAAGATTTTATGTTCTTGGCATAAACCTTATAAAACTCGAAAGCAGACCAATTCCTGACAGAGATTTTGAATTTATGTTCTATTTTGATATAGAGACACCTGTATACTCAGAACAGTTTACGATGCTTATTAATGAACTTGATGAAATGAGCGAGGATTTCCGCTACCTTGGAAGTTATCTGGAGATAATATGAAAAAGTTCGGTTTATTAGGCGGCAAACTGGGGCATAGCTACTCGCCGCTTATACATTCTTATCTTGGCAGTTATGAATACAAACTGTATGAGAAACAGCCTGAGGAGTTATATGAATTCGTAAATAATAGTAATCTTGATGGTTTTAATGTAACAATTCCATACAAAAAAGATATGCTGAAATACTGCAGGATACTGACATCAATTGCAGAAAGAACCGACTGTGTTAATACAGTTATAAGAAAATCAGATAATCTGCTTATGGGTGAGAATACCGATTACTATGGTTTTATGTACATGATAAAAAGGAGTGGTATAGAGGTAGAAGGCAAGAAAGTCCTTCTGCTAGGTGATGGAGGTTCTGCAGCAACAATTAAGGTAGTAATTGAGGATCTAAAGGCAAGAACCCTTGTAACAGTATCAAGAAAAGGCCCTCAGAATTACACTAATATAAGCAACCATTATGACAGTGATATAATAATAAACTCCACGCCTGTGGGAATGTACCCGAACAATGGAGAGACAGTTTTAGATATTTCCTGCTTTAAAAAATGTTTAGCCCTTTTTGACTTAATATATAATCCTGCTCAGACAAAATTGGTATATGAAGCATCCCAACAAGGTATAAAAGCATATAATGGGTTGAGTATGCTTGTTGCACAAGCAAAGAAAGCTGCTGAATTATTCACAGATTCAATAATTGATGATTCAGTTATTGAAATAATAATAAATGAAGTATCAAAAAAATCTATGAATATTGCTTTTATTGGAATGCCTGGGAGCGGGAAAAGCACAGTGGGAAAAGCTCTTGCAAAGCATACAAACAGAAGTTTTATTGATACAGACGAAGAAATAGCCAGAATTTATCATAAGAGTACTTCTGACATATTACTTGATGAAGGAGAAGCTTTCTTCAGAAGCCTTGAGACACAAGTACTTGAGAGCATATGCAAAAAAAGCAACTGTGTAATATCTACTGGTGGAGGTGTTGTAACCAGAGAGGAAAACCGTTATCTTTTACGACAGAACAGTATTGTTATTTTTCTTAAAAGGGATTTATCGCTGCTGTCAACATGGAACAGACCATTATCACAACAAAATACTCTGGAATCGCTTTATGAATCAAGAAAAGAGAATTATATCGGCTGGTCAGACTATCAGATTATTTGCGATGATATTGACAAAACATATTTGAAAATTAGTGAGGTGTTAGGATTATGAAACTTTTAGTTATAAACGGACCCAATCTGAATATGCTGGGCATTAGAGAACCTCAGATATATGGAAATTTATCATATGCTGATTTAGTGAGATATATAAATGATGTCTGTGCAAAAAACAATATTGAATGTGAAATTTACCAGTCTAATCATGAAGGTGATATTGTTGATAAGATCCAACATGCATATATGGTTTTTGATGCAATAGTTATAAATCCTGCAGCTTATACTCACACAAGCATAGCTATTGCAGACGCAATAAAATCTGTCAATATCCCTTCTGTTGAAGTGCATTTAAGTGATATTACAAAACGTGAAGATTTCAGAAAACATTCTTATACTGCATATGTATGTTTAAAGACCATTATGGGAAAGGGATTCGGCGGTTACGAAGAAGCTATAACTTTTCTAAAGGAGTTTACAATTAAATGCTGATTATAAATTATGCATACTGTCAGCATAAGATTTCATTATAGTTTGGCATGTTTCCATTAAATTTATTTCATCTTTTATTGTATTACCCATATTCTCAGTATATACAGGATTAAGTACAGTGATAGTAATACAAGGGTTTTTTTTAATATATCTGAATATACCATCTGGTTCTCTAAAGGTAACCACCATAGGAAGAATCGGGCACTTATTCTTAATAGCGATATGAAAAGCTCCTTTTTTAAATTTCCTTACTCCTTTGTAATACGGAAGCAGATAGCACTCAGGATACATGCATACAACACTGCCATAAGCTATAGCTTTATCCATATTATCCAGAAATTCCTTTATGCAGCGAGTGCTGCTGGGAATAGGTATTGCATTAGGTATACGTATAAGATGCCTTACTACTGGAATCTGAAAATTGCTTTCTAAAGTGACATAATACAGCCTCTTAAAAGGAATTAGGCAGTCTATGAATGTACAGTCAACTGCATGCACATGATTAGTAATAAAAACATAACCTTTATGCTTAACTTTTCTGATATTCTCTCTTCCTTCAACTTTAAGCCCTAATATCATTCTGTTGAGCGGATTAAATAAAATGGCAACTACTATTCTTAACAGTGTATTAGAAAGTCTTTTAAAGAATCCTCTTCTCAGATAATCGTAACCTTCTGCCGTCTTAAAAGTGTAAGGCTGCCAGAAATGAAGGACATGCTCTTCCAATGGGTCGGAATTTCCTGTATTATTTTGCATATCTGTATTCATATTGCTCTTCTTCTCTCATATTATGTTTTTCAATAGCATCTTTAAACATGTCTTCTATACGGTACACACATTCATCCAGGTCATATTTGCGAGCTGTTTTGCTATAAATTACTTCCATCTGCTTTTTCTCCTCATCATGTTCAATCCAGTAATCGATTTTCATTGCTAATTCTTCAGAATTACCGGCTTTAAAAAGACTCCTGTTATCAAGAGCGAACTGGACTGTTGCAGATTTTTCAGAATCCGCAATAATAGGTACAAGACCAGAAGCAAAAGCTTCCATGCATGATATTGCTTCAATCTCCGCATCAGAAGGATGAACATATAAGTCTGCCATAGAAATGAGTTCAATTAATTCTTGCTTTGAATAGAAACTTATATTGACAGGCACATCAATTCTATGAGCCAGGTCTAATATACTCTTCTTTCTAGGACCCTGTCCTGCAAGCATTATTTGTATGTCTTTTTTATACTTTGACATAGATACTGCCTTTATTAGCACATCCTGTCTTTTTTCCACTGATAATCTGCCAATGTTTAATATAATATATTTACCTTGAAGCTCTTTTTTCTTAGGTAACTTTTTATAGCAGAAATCTGCATCTATCCCATTTGATATTACATATATTTGTGATTCATATCCATGTTTAACAAGCTCATTTGCGATAAAACTACTTGGACAGTGTATATAAGGACAATACTGATATATATATCTGTTAAACCACCAGTACACCAGCTCATTAGCCAGTTTAATTTTATTTAAACGAAGAGAGGATGTCACATTTTCTGCCTGGCAGTGAAACGCAGCAGTGTAAGGGACATTATTATCCTGACAAATCTCTATCGCATGTCTAGATAAACCGAAAGGGACTAGTAGATGGACGATTTCTGCCCATAAAATAGCTTTTTCCAAGATTTCATCATCCGCCTTTGCAAAAGTCATTCCCTGTGCAGTTACCAGTTTATCAAAAAGAGGAATATATTGTTTCCTGACAAGATATTCGGTATCTCCTTCCTTGCCTGTGCTGACAATACGGACATCATTACCATGCTCGACAAGCTTAGCACAAAGCCTGCGTGCAGAAATCGTCATCCCATTGTTAGCAGAAAAAAATTGATCTATTACCAGCAATATTTTCATTGATTCCCCCCAGAATCAAATATAACCACATATATTTATTATTAATAATACACTATTTATTATAAATAGTAAATTCTCTTTAAAAAGCATTTATTGCTGAGAATACTAAACCGCTGACTTAACCAGCGGTTTAATATAATTTCGTATTTTACTTGCTATTACTATTTGTGATGTTTATCTACCATTATCTTCTTTGGTTTTATAAGCCCTAATGCCTTGGAAATTTCCATTAAGAACAAAGGCACAAATGATAAACCTAGACCAATAAGATATGAATTTGCGTCAAGAGCAACTAATGAGAAAGCCTTCGCAACCGGAGTAAACAATACTAATGCAATTAATGCTGCAGATATAAGGCATGACATATTCAGTTTTTTATTGGAAAAGAATCCGATCTTAAATAAAGAATGCTCTGATCTCATGTTGAAAGACTGCACGACCTGTGATAAGGAAAGCACAAAGAAGGCCATAGTCTGTCCAGCTTCTAATGAACCGACTATATTTCTGCCATATATGAATCCGGCAATAGTAATTACTGCAATCATACATCCTTGAAGGATTATCCTTATTCCATAACCATGTGCGAATATTCCTTCACTTCTTGGTTTGGGTTTTTGTTCCATAACATCACTTTCGACATCCTCCATGCCTAATGATATAGCTGGAAGACTGTCTGTAACAAGATTAATCCAAAGAAGCTGCATTGATAATAATGGAGTTTCTCTCCAAAGCATCATCGCAACGAATACTGTTAATATCTCGCCTATATTTGTTCCGAGCAGAAACCCGACAACCTTTTTGATATTTGAATATATTCCTCTTCCTTCTCTTACAGCATCCACAATAGTAACGAAATTGTCATCAGTAAGAGTCATGTCTGCTGCGCCTTTTGCTACATCAGTTCCAGTTATTCCCATAGCACACCCAATGTCAGCTGCTTTTAATGCAGGAGCATCATTTACACCGTCACCTGTCATGGAAACTACTTCTCCCTGTCTTTGCCATGCACGAACTATCCTTATCTTATTCTCGGGAGATACTCTTGCATAAACTGATATGTTTCTTACCCTTTTATCAAATTCCGAGTCTGTCATGGCATCCAGTTCAACACCTGTTATAGCTTCGTCTCCTTCTCTTAATATTCCAAGTTCCTTTGCAATTGCAGAAGCGGTTATTACATGGTCTCCTGTTATCATTACCGGTTTAATCCCTGCTTTTCTGCAAACAGCTACTGCTTGCTTTGCTTCTGGTCTTGGAGGGTCTATCATTCCGACAAGACCCATAAAAATCAAATCTTTTTCCAATTCTTCCGGTTTTATGTCTTTTGGAACACTATCAATACATTTATATGCAACTGCAATTACTCGAAGAGCGCTATTGCTCATTTTGAAGTTTACATCTTTTGCTTTTTCCTTATCGCCCTTTATGCATCTTTCAATAAGCACATCAAATGCACCTTTAACTATAACCACATTTCTGTCATCAATTACATTTATCGTTGACATTAGTTTTCTGTCTGAATCAAAAGGTATCTCTGCTTTCCTTGGATAATCTCTGTTAAGGGCTTCTTTGGTCATTCCGTTCCTATGAGCTGCATATACGATTGCAGTTTCTGTAGGATCTCCTATATGCCTTTCCATGTCATTTGCAAAGACAACAGATCCATTGCTGCATAATGTGCCATATTGTAAAAGCTTTAAAACATCAAAAGAGTTATTTACATTAATCTTTTCAGTCTCAGTCATTCCGTCATAGTATGCTTCTACGAGAGTCATCCTGTTCTGTGTCAGGGTTCCTGTCTTATCTGAGCATATTATGGAAGCGCTTCCAAGTGTTTCCACTGCAGGAAGATTCCTGATAATCGCATTTTTCTTTACCATTCTCTGAACTCCGATGGAAAGAACAATGGTAACAATTGCAGGCAATCCTTCAGGTATTGCAGAAACTGCAAGTGCGACAGCTATCATGAATATCTCCATGACAGGCATTCCGTCTATTATTCCTACAAGAAAAATTACTGCACAAGCTGCAAGAGCAACTATACCTAGATATTTCCCTAAAGATGCCAGTTTTTTCTGTAATGGAGTCTGTGTGCTTTCTTCACTTTCCAGAAGATTTGCAACCCGCCCCATCTCAGTGTCCATTCCTGTAGCTGTCACAACTGCTATCGCTGTTCCATATGTGATGGAACAGCCGGTAAAAACCATATTAGTACGGTCCCCAAGAGGTGCATTTTCTTTAACAGTATCCTCTGCATCTTTTTCTGAAGGAACAGATTCACCAGTCAGAGCAGCCTCTTCAGACTTTAAACTTGATGAACGAATAAGCCTTGCATCTGCTGGTATAAAATCTCCTGCTTCCAGTCTTATGATATCTCCAGGTACAAGTAAAGAAGCTTCGATTATCTGCTCAACTCCGTCTCTTATAACTCTTGCATTGGGAGAAGAAAGATTCTTGAGAGCTTCTAAAGCTTTTTCTGCTTTGCTTTCCTGCAATACACCCATAACTGCATTAAGTATTACTATAAGCATTATAAGTACAGGTTCTAAAAATTCTTTTGCTTCTTTTTCGTAAATTGCAACAATGAATGATATGATAGCTGCAATTATAAGTATTACTATCATTACATCCTTGAACTGATCAAAGAACCTCTGAATATTACTCTTTTTTTTGGGTTCTTTAAGCTTATTCTTTCCATACTGCTCCAGTCTGGATAAAGCTGATGAACTTGTTAACCCATTTACCGGATCGGTTTCCAGCTGTTTGATTATTTCGTCTTTTTTAATTAAATAAGGTATCAATAGTGACTCCTTTCAATATCTTGTCTTATTAAACAATTATATCAAATATACTCTTTTGATAATAATATTTTCATTTATGATGTAAGAATAAATTAATCCTAAATTTCCTCATCCTGACCATAGTAAGCATCTTTTCCATGCTTACGCTTAAAGTGTTTATCCAGCAGGCACTTGCTCATGGGCTGTATGTCTTTATTTATACGTTCTGTAATAAAAGTCATCTTTGCTATCTCTTCAAGAACTACTGAATGAAATACAGCTTCTAGAGCAGTATTTCCCCATGTAAAAGGACCGTGATTCCTAACCAGGCATGCCGGGATAGCGTTATAGTCTTTATTTTTAAAAGTCTCTGTAATAACCTTTCCAGTATTTTTTTCATATTCATTCCTTATTTCTTCTGGCATCATAGCTCTTGTACATGGGACTTCTCCGTAAAAATAGTCTGCATGTGTCGAACCCATAGGAATAATATTTCTTCCTGCTTGAGCGTATGACACAGCATATACGCTGTGTGTATGAGCTACAGCCCACGTGTTCTTGAATGCTTTGTATATCTCAAGATGTGTTTTTGTATCACTTGACGGCTTCAGTTTACCTTCTATTACTTCACCATCCATATCCACTATAACCATATCTTCATATGACATATGCTCATAGTCCACACCGCTTGGTTTTATTACTACATACTTTCTTTCCTGATCAATGGCACTTACATTACCCCATGTGTAAAGCACAAGGCCTTTTTTGACAAGTTCCATATTTGCTTTGTATACATCCATTTTTAATTGTTCCAACATGTTATGACCCCCATATACTGTCGGCTATATTCTATCACCATTCAGTTAATTTACATACTCATACTTACCAATTTAAACTATAACTCTCTAATTAAATCATATACGGTTTTTCGGTTTTCATGACTGACAGTGTTTTCGTTAAAGAAAATTATGCCTTTCAAATTTGAGTGATTTATCTTATACTCTTTAATCCAAACCCCGATATCCCTGATTATCTGTGGTGTTTTAGCCCATATATTATAGTTGTTAAGCGCTTTATCTCTTACACATACTTGAAGAATAATGTCATTAGGATATATGCTGTCTAAAAGAAAATTAAAATCATTCTGATTCATTGGGAAGTGTGCTATATGCGGCATAACACAGTCTATGCCTGCTCCTCTTAATTTGCTTTTTTCATGACCCCACCCTGATGCTAATGAAGTATGCAGGCTTATCATTATATCAGGCCTTATAGCTCTGATACTGTCATTCAAGTTTTTCAGCTTATTTGTAATGTTTGAAGCTTTCCATTGCTCAAATACTGGATCTCCTCTTGAAAAACCTGTCATATCTAGTCTTGTATCTTTAGTAAAAGCAATCTTGGAAAAATCACAAAAACATGATCCTCCTGCATAACTTAATCGTTCATAACCGATACTTTTAACATTCTTATGATTATATGATTCAAGCAAATCCGTTATTTCATCCTTCTCCAGATCCCATGCACCTGGAGTATCCGGACAAAAAAGCCATTTATACTTATCATTATTTTTATTAACCTGTTCAAAAGCATTTAAATATGACAGCCTTACTCTTTCAGGATTATATATACCAAGGTTTGTAAATAGTTGGATTCCAATTCCTCTTTTTTCAGCTTCTTCAATTACTCCTGAAACAAACCCTGTTTCTTTTTGAGCATTAGTGCAGTTTATATCCCTTATGCATTCCAACTTACTGTTTCTTACAGGCCAGCATAAACCATCGTGCATAGTATCGAAGTATGCATAACTTATCATCATAAGGCTTAGTAAGTTCATTCCATTTTCAGCCATCTCATCTAGAAGCATAAGCATTTTGTTAAGGTTTACTCCTCTTTCATCTTCCGCTTCATATGTTATGCCTATCTGCCAGCCTTTATAGAATTTATTTTCCATTTATACTCTTCCTTTATAAATTTAGTATCCTGCTGTTATACAATGAAAATTATACCAAAAAAATCCAAAAGCAGGTGTTGTACCTGCTTTTTTTGTTAGTTTTGAATCGCTCAGTATCTCGGTTATTCTACTATTTTCTTTTCCTTTATATGCACGTCCATTTGAGTAAAAGGTATTTCTATCCCCTGTGCATCGAATTCTTTCTTTACTTTTTCATTAATATCAAAGTATATTGTCCAGTAGTCAGGAGCCTGACACCAAACCCTTAATATATATTCAAGTGAATTAGTCCCATGAGAGAAAAGTCTTGACATTATCGGCTGATCCTTAAGGACTAAAGGATGACTTTCCGCTATTTCAATTAATATTCTTTTTACCTTTTCTACATCATTTTTGTATGATGCAGTAAATTTGAAATCCACACGCCTTAACTCTTTTGCGCTGAAGTTAGTAATTGAAGCAGTAGCCATGGTGCTGTTTGGAATGGTTATAAGTTTATTATCAATAGTTAAGAGTCTTGTGTAAAATATCGTTATTGAATCAACAGTACCCATATGTGTTCCATTGTCAACAAATCCCCTACTTTAAATGGACGAAACACAAGTATCATTATCCCGCCTGCAAAATTCGACAAGGCTCCTTGTAATGCTAAACCTATTGCAAGCCCTGCTGAAGCAAGTACAGCAATTATTGAAGTTAACGGCACACCAAGTATACCTATTACAGATATTATTAAGAGTATTTTCATTGTGATAGATAGAGCGCTTTTTATGAAAGTCTGTACTGTTTTATCAATTTTATTAAATCCTTTAGATTTGACAATAAACTTTACAAGATATTTTATAAGTAAAAGTCCTATAACCAGAACTGCTATGGCAAGCAGTATTTTCAAACCTATTGATGCAGATAGTTCAATCAAAGTATCCCATAATTTTTGTAATGTATCATTCATACCTTTTTCTTCCCTTATTATATTTATTAATATTATATCTCAATAATGTTAGTTTGTGTTAACCAAATCACACTTTTCCTGCTTGTCTTCCATCACGACGCATCTGTTTTTCCCTTGTGCTTTTGCCTGATAAAGAGCTAAATCCGCTCTGTTTATAGCCATGCTGAACTGATCATCTTCAGGATAAAATTCTGAAACACCTATGGAAATAGTAATATTAAAGTTCTTAATTCCCTCACATCCAAAATTCATACTTTCAACGGCTTTAAGAAGTTTTGATGTGAAAGCTTCTACATCCTGCTTTTTTAGGCCGTTGCAGATAAGCAGAAATTCTTCTCCTCCCCATCTGCAAAAGAAATCATTGCTCCTTATATGGCCGTTTAACTTATCAGCAAGCTCAACCAGTACTTTATCTCCAATGCTATGCCCACAACTGTCATTAACATTTTTGAAATTATCTATATCAATCATCATTATAATCGAATTAACACCGATGCTCTTATAATTAGACCAGGAAACATTGAGATATTTATATGCCGCTCTTCTGTTGTATGTCTTGGTTAATGGATCTTTCTGTGTTTCCTCAATAAGAGTCTTGCTGGAGTTAGTGTAATACCATCGTTCAAGAAAATGTATAACAAGAAGCGCTATGCATATCAAAGAGATTATTACTATAGATATTATTAATATAAGCATACTGACCTGTTCATTCTTGTCTTTTGAAGTAGAGTCTATATACTCTTGAATATCATCAAGATGAACACCCATTGCAATTATCCAGTTATAGCTTTTGTAAAGTTTTGCAAATGTTATTTTTTCTGAAATAATATCACTGTCAAGTTTCTTAAAATAGTATTGGAAAAACAACTCGCCATATTGTTTTACGCCTTCAAGCTCAGTCTTGTAAGGAAAAGTCCCTTTTATATCTGTCATATTTGTGGAAAGATATATACCCTCGCTGTCTTTTAAGTTAGGGTGTATACGTCTAATCGCGTAGTTATCGCCACCTTCATAATTAACAACTTCATTTACCCAGACATATGCATCATCAGCAAATTTGTAACTATGTATCTCATTATACAGAAGATTTTTAACATTATTATCTATCGTAATCTGATCTACTCCTGCAATAATGCTGTATTGACCATAAACTCTTTTGGTATATACGGGTATTTTCCCATCAAGGTCATTTACGAATTGGATATTAATCATCTCTGATGTATCTATGTTGGGTACATTCAAATACAGTATCTGCTGCGCCTGTCTGTCAATTATGAAGAAAGTAAAATCCTGTTTTTTTATTTCCTGCTGCATATATTGCTGGGCAAAATTTAAAAAGCCTTCACTATCCAACTGATAATGGTTATCTAATATGCTTATTATGTCATCTGTCAAATGCTGATAATATTCTACCTGGTCATCATTCTTCTGCCTTATGCCTGATATGATATTATTAACAGTGTCCTTAAGATATGCCTTTTTTATATCCATTATGCTTTGTGCTGCATATTCGTGATACATGTCGTCAACATCCTTTAAGCCGAAATAAATGATTGTGCTAATCACTATACCGACAACTAGTATTACTGATATTAAAAGTATCCTGTATTTATTTCTTAAATAATCCATTTCCGCCTCGAAAGATATCAATATATAATTTTGAGTATAACAAAATTAGTAAATTATTCAATGGAGTTCGTTTTTTTATTGCGGGAATTTCTTTATACAGGCTAGATACTCAGCAACACAATATGGATTCTGTATATCGTCCTCATCTAATCCTCTGAAGGCATAAAGCTCGTCCCATAGGCTTTGGTTACCCTCTACTATGTAATAACCAGTAATTAAGTCTATACCGATGAATATTTTCTGCTTTTGCCCTTTGTCACTATCAAGTAATACATAATATGTGACTGCATCTGGCTTTGTTCCCTTTGGAAGCTTTACGCTGAAGCACTCATTATTCAATATATTCCAGGATACTACTTCTTTCGCTTTTTTATCCTTTATCTCTTCCAGAATATATTTCTCCTTAAGATATGCTTGAATTTCTTTCCCTGATTTCCGATTAGGTGTTAATTTATCTTTATTTTCAATCCAGATATTCTTCCATTCATTTAAACTTGTTTTAGTTATATTTGCAAAAAGCATATATTCCTCCTCATGTTTATTATACCTCGCTTATTATAATTTTTATAAATCTGTTTTTACCTCTGCTTATAACATGGGTGCCTTTCAATCTTAAATAGAAATCACTAACAGTTACTGCATCAACCTTAATACCTCCACCACTGATAAGCCTTCTGCTTTCTGAATTAGATGATGCTAAACCTGTTTTTATTAAAACATTAATAATGCTGTCTTCTTCTTCATAAATATGTAATATCTGAATATTGTCAGGTATAGTATTTGAAGCAATACTAATGTATCTATCCTCTGCCGGTTTAATAAAATCCTTTCCATGGTACATTTCTATTATCTTTCTTGCATATACCATGTGCCCTTCCCTTATATCCTCATTAACAACGGCACTAAACTGCTCTTCGGGAATATCCGTTGTAAGTCTGAAGTAGTCATTAAGTAAGTTATCAGGTATCTTCATACACTTTTCGAATATTGTTTCTGCCGACTCATTTATACCGATATAGTTATCCAAAGACTTGCTCATCTTTTCTATTCCATCTAAACCAGCAATAAGCGGAAAGGTAATTACTTCCTGAGGCTCCTGACCATAATCCTTTTGGAGTTCTCTTCCCACTAAAAGATTAAATGTCTGGTCTGTACCTCCTATCTCTATATCCGCATTAATTGCAACCGAATCATATCCCTGAATTAAAGGGTATAGAAGCTCATGAATTCCTATTGGCTGGTTGTTTTTGTATCTGCCCGAAAAATCGTCCCTTTCCATTATTCTTGCAAGTGTATATTTTCCTGTCAGTTTCAGAACATCAGCAAAATCCATTTTCCCTAACCACTCTGAGTTATATACTATCTGCGTCTTTTTCGAATCTAATATCTTTGCAACCTGCTCAAAATATGTCTGTCCGTTTTTTCTGGTCTCTTCAAAGGATAAAGAATTCCTTGTCTTGCTCTTTCCTGACGGATCTCCTATCATACCGGTAAAATCACCGATAACAAAGATTATCTGATGTCCCGCTTCCTGTAATACCTTTAACATCCTCAAAGGCACCGTGTGTCCTAAATGCAGATCAGGCCTTGAGGGGTCCGCTCCGAATTTAACCTTTAATGGTTTTCCACTTTCCAGTTTCTTTCTCA
>Ga0123334_1002848_pt1 | contig 19508 bp, 12 predicted proteins | sample BiotimSIPDNA_FD_89706 | JGI IMG/M metagenome (GOLD analysis project Ga0123334, IMG submission 89706) | Anaerobic biogas reactor microbial communites from Washington, USA - Biogas_R1 time_0 SIP DNA | ecosystem: Engineered > Bioreactor > Anaerobic > Unclassified | place: Washington, USA... | reverse complement strand
TTTGACGACATGCTCCCCGCCTGGTGCAAGGATTTCCTCCCTTGCAGGCACGAACAGGTCGCATCGATCCCATTGATGGCATACGCCATACCGATGGACGAAATCGTACGCCACGTCGATGAAGGATACTTCTTCCTTAAAGTAAAGATCGGCTCGGATCCCGACGGCGACGGAGATCCCGAAAAAATGCTGGAGTGGGACAAGGCGAGAATCAGCGCCATCCACAAGGCGATCGGAAACCGGGAAACACCCTATACCGAAAACGGAAAAATCCCATATTATTTCGATGCCAACGGACGGTATGATACCAAGGAACGCCTGATGAGATTCCTCGACCACTGCAAGGCCATCGGCGCCTTTGACAGGATCGCCGTCGTTGAAGAACCCTTTGCCGAGGAGAACAAGGTCTATGTCGGCGACCTGGGCATCAGGGTCGCGGCTGACGAAAGCGCCCATTGCGCCGAAGACGTCGCCGAGCGAATCGAACTCGGTTACGGTGCAATCGCACTGAAGCCCATCGCCAAAACCCTGAGCATGACCATGAAGATCGCCAAGGTCGCCAAGCTGGCGAACATCCCGATGTTCTGCGCAGACTTGACCGTGGGACCAATCCAGGTGGACTGGAACAAAGCCGTGGCGGCAAGGCTGGAACCCCTGCCAGGCTTCAAGGTAGGCGTCCTGGAAACCAATGGGCACCAGAACTACAAGCGTTGGGAAACCTTGCAGTCATATCATCCACAGGCTGGGGCGCCGTGGACAAAAGTCCACAATGGATGCTTCCAGCTGGACGAAAAATTCTTCACGCAGTCAGGCGGGATCCTGAAGGATTCCGACCACTACAAGTCACTGTGCTGGTGAGCTAACTAGAAAAAAAATCAATTGAAAAGTCACAGGAAAGGAACGATGCAGCTTGTTTCACCGCAAATCGAAAGTTTTCAACAGAAGTCATCTTGGATCCGCCGCATGTTCGAGGCGGGAATCGAATTGAAGCGCAAGTACGGGGAAGAAGCGGTATGCGACTTCAGCCTGGGCAATCCCGACCTGACACCGCCCGCCTCCATCATCGAAGGATTGAGGAACCTGGCAGACGAAGTCAATAAACCCGCAGGGCTCGGGTACATGCCCAATGCCGGATACGACGATGTCCGCCAGGCACTCGCAGAACACCTGTCTGCGGAGCAGGCGACGCCAATCGGCAAGGAACACCTGGTCCTGACCGTCGGTGCGGCAGGCGGTCTCAATGCCTTCTTCAGGGCTGTCCTTACTCCAGGCGAAGAGGTGCTCTGCCCAGCACCGTACTTCGTCGAATACGGATTCTACGTGGGCAACTACGGCGGCATCCTGAAGCCGGTCAATTCCCTGGAACCCGATTTCCGCCTGGACCTGAAAGGATTCGCTTCCGCAATCACAGAAAAGACGCGCGCAGTGATCATCAATTCACCCAACAATCCCTCCGGCGCGATCTACTCCAAGGAAGAACTCGAGAAGCTGGCGGCAATCTTGTCCGAGGCGACGGCACGCTACGGACGCCCTATTTTCTTGATTTCGGACGAACCGTACAGGTTCCTCGCCTTTGATGGCGCCCAAGTGCCGCCCGTGCTTCCCCTGTACCCCTACACCGTCGTCATCGGCTCCTTCTCCAAGAATTTGGCATTGGCCGGCGAGCGCGTTGGCTACGTTGCGATGAATCCCGCCATGGAAGGTGTCAAGACCCTGGTTTCCGGCGTAATCATGACCAACAGGATCCTGGGCTTCGTCAACGCGCCTTGCCTTGGACAACGCCTGATGAAGGCGGCACTGGGTACGAATGCCGATGCATCCGAGTACGTAATCCGCCGCAAGCTGATGGCGGAGGTCCTGACGGATGCGGGCATCGAATTCACCATGCCCGCAGGCACGTTCTACTTCTTCCCCAAGGTTCCCGGCGCCATCAGCGACGTGGAATTCGTCAATATCCTGGCGGAGGAAAAGATCCTGGCGGTACCCGGTTCGGGCTTCGGCTATCCAGGTTATTTCCGCTTAGCATTGTGTGGCGACACTGCGTTCATCGAACGCTCGCGCCAAGGCTTCAAGAATGCAGTCAAAATCGCTAGTCAAGGAGGCAAGAAATGAGACAATTAATCCTGTGCCTGACCATGGCATTGCCCTTGTTCTCAATGGCGCTCCCCAAAAAGGCAGCCATAGTCTACGGTCCTTGGGGAAACAATGCCTTCAAAAACGAATTCGACGGACACATCGCAAAGTACGGATGGGATTTCGACGTCGACAAGGACAAGTATAAAACCGAACAACTCCCACAATTCTCAGACAAGCTCAACGAGTACGGGCTGATCGTCGCAACATCCCTCGCCAACTATGTGGGAACCATCGACATGAAACCCTATGCGCAAAAATGGGTCGATTGGATCAAGGCAGGCGGAATCTTCATCGTCGTCGACGCCAATTACCACTCCGTCAACGAACTATGGGTCAATCGGTTCGGGCCGACGTTCGCCGTCGCAACCGAAAACTGCTCACGCCACACGAAGGGAGCAACCCCGGAGACGACAAAGGTCACCCTTGGGACACATCCAATCCTGTACACGCCACAAGCGCTGGGCGACGTGTTCATCAAGCGATACCAGCAATGGGGACACATCAAGACAACCGAGCCTTCCTGGCAACGCCTGATCACCTGCTGCGACGGATACCCGCTGATGGCCCTCCAGGAAGTGGGAGAAGGAATCATCCTGATGACAAGCGCCTCGTCGCTTAAAAACAATCCCATCGGCGGTGCGCTGATTGAAAATCTGACAACCTACCAGCTAGCAAAGAGCAAGGGCATCAAACTGCTGGCATTCCAGCGCGACCTGCCGCTGGAAGAGCCAATCACCCTCCCCAATGGCGTGAAATTGACCGTTGACGGGTACTGCCTGACCCGTGGAGGCAAGGCGTCCATCGCGCAAATCCAAGTCGATCCCGCCAAAATCGACGAAGTGACCGCAACGCTGACGTCGTCCAATGCCGATGGCTGGAAGACGAGCCAGAAGAAGACGGTCAAGGCGGATGCCGAAGGCAAGTTGGTGTTCGATTTCCAGTATGCCTTGATTTTCCGTGGCAATGTCAAGCATTCGCTATCCTTCGCCCATGGAAAGACCGAGTTGATGACATTGAATTGGGAGCAGGACATCGCACCTGCATTCAGCGTGAAATTCCTTCGAAAGCACCTGTATCCCGGTGACGAACTGGTCGCCCGCTTCAACCTTAACCTGGAAAAATTAGGCAGAGACAAGCTGGAGGGGTTCGAGGCGTCGATTGACGATGGATCCTGGAAGCCGGTGACCGTGACGGGCGAGAACGAAGGATGCGTGTTTGACGTGTCACCCCTGAAGCTGGGCGACCATCGCGTCGCCATGAGGCTCAAGTACAAGGACGGCTTCCTGGATTCATTGACCGGAGACGACAAGTCACGGGACTGGGGAACAGAATGCAAGGCGGAATTCCATATGCATCCGGAACCCAAGTACCGCATGCGGAAGGACCTGACCCTGCTGGAAAACGGAAAGCCATTCTTCCCGCTGGGATTCTACGACGTGTCCTGGAGCTTCTCCACGGAAGAACGCCTGGCGATGGTCCGCGACGTCGCCAAGTACGGATACAATACAGTCCATGTCGGCATCCTCGGTTCCGAACGAAACAACGACAGCTACGGGAAATTCCTGGACGAATGCGCCAAGTTGAACATCCGGGTCATCACCGAATTCGGCTGCCCGCCCGAGGAAGTGATCCCCAAGTACAAGGACAAGCCCGCAGTGATGGGATGGAACCCCGGAGACGAACCCGCAGCAGCAGGAATCTCGCCCGAAACCATGTTCGGACGTTACGACAGCTTCAAGAAAATGGACTATAACCACTTGGCGTACACCGTCATCTGCATCCCGGCGCAGTACGGAAACTACTCCTCGGGCACAGACGTCCTCGCGCCGGACCCCTATCCAGTCCCAGGTCCCTTCGCCAGCGTCTTCAAGACGTTCTCGAGGGCAAAGCAGGAAGCAAACAAGTACAACACCGCACTCTGGGCAGTCTGCCAGGCCTTCGGAGGACAAAAATACGGCGACCGAGGCGGCTGGAAACGCTGGCCCAATCCACAGGAATTCAGGGCGATGAGCTACCTCTCAATGTTCGCGGGGGCAAAGGGAATCATATACTATACATATAAGGACGGGAGCTTTGACATCAGGCAGGCGCCAGACCTCTACGAAGCGGCAAAGACATTCCCTGCCGAATTGGAACAAGTTACGCCATTCGTGCTCGATGGGCAATTCAAGCTCCTGGCGGACAACGTGGACGGAATCTACGTGGGGCAGTGGACAATCGGAAACGAACAACGAACCGTTGTCATCAGCTCAAACAAAGACACCGCAGAAATCACCGTCGAAACAAAAGCCGATACGGTCCTCTTCGGCAAACCCGTGGGACTCAAGGCAAATGACGGCAAGCTCACCATCTCAATCCTTCCCGGCGAACGAGTCGTGCTTAAATGAAAAAAACCATTAAAGCAAAAATATAACGTTTGACAGATGAAAATATCGGGATATTGTTTCAAATTGAACAAAAACCATAATTTTCTAAAAATGACCACAATGCGCAGGGGTGACCGCTTTGTTTAACGTTGATGACTACATCGTAGATCTTCTTCAGCAGCAGGGGATGATCACAGACGAACAAATATCGCTGGCCAAGGAACGACTTCTTGGTGAGGACGGAACTGTCCTGGAAGGACTATATGCCCTGAAAGTCGTTTCCGAGCAGGACGTGATGCAATTGCTTGGGGCTGAGTATGGCATGGATACGTACGACTTTGACCATGCAGGCACGAAAGTCCCTCCTGAAGTCATCGGTCTTGTGCCCAAGGATGTCGCGTTGCGCTACAAGATGGTTCCCGTATCCTACTCGGGCGGCATGCTCAGGGTCGCCCTCGCCGACCCCGCTGACATTGAAAGCCTGGATTCACTCCGGTATCTCCTTAAAATGGAAATCGAAGGCGTGGTCTCAACGAAGCGCCAAATCGAACAGGCGATCAACTTCTACTATGGGAGCGCAGATGGCTCCGTATCGGAATTCCTGGAGGAAATGACCGAAGCCACCACAGACCTGACCGTTGACGCAACGCAAGATGTCACCATGGACGCAACTGCCGATGGCGGTGGTGACGATGCCGCGCCGCTGATCCGCCTGGTCTCGCTCCTCATCCTTGAAGCGTTCCGAACAAGAGCCTCGGATATCCACTTGGAACCACTGGAAAAACGCTTCCGCTTGAGATACAGGATTGACGGGGTCCTAAACGAAGTCCAGTCACCGCCGAAATACCTCCAAAACCAAGTCATCTCACGAGTTAAACTGATGGCGGGAATGGACTTGACAGAGCACAGAGTCCCCCAAGACGGACGTATCAGAATTACCGCCATGGGACGCGAACTCGACTTGCGTGTCTCGGATATCCCAACAACACACGGCGAATCAATCGTCATGCGTATCTTGGACAAATCCGGCGTCATGCTCGGAATCTCCGAACTGGGATTCTTTGAAGACGACCAGAAAACCATCGAACGAATCATCAATTTCCCCGACGGAATCTTCCTGGTCACAGGGCCTACCGGTTCAGGCAAGACAACCTCGCTCTACTCCTTCCTGCACGCACTCAACCAGCCGACCAGAAAGATCATCACAGCCGAAGACCCCGTCGAATACGAATTGTCGGGTATCAACCAAGTTCAGATCGCGGCTGATATCAACCTGACCTTCGCCGCAGCATTGAGAGCGATGCTGCGCCAGGCGCCAAACATCATCATGGTCGGTGAAATCCGTGACGCGGAAACCGGTGAAATCGCCATCAACGCAGCACTTACCGGACACTTGGTTTTCTCAACCCTGCACACCAACGACGCGCCTTCAGCCGTGACACGACTCATCGACATGGGCATCAAGCCCTTCCTCGTCGCGTCGTCAGTCCGAGCCATCATGGCACAGCGACTTGTCAGGAGGATCTGCAAATTCTGCGTCGAACCCCACGCGCCGACCGAAATTGAAGTCGAGAAGCTAGGCATCTCGCAGGCCCAATTGGAACAAGCGACTTATGTCCATGGCAGGGGCTGTACCGAATGCAACAAGGGTTACAAGGGGCGCCTGGGAATCTATGAGATTTTCATCTTGGACGCATCCATTGAACATTTGATCTACCAGATGGTGGACGCTTCAGTCATCCGCCGTCGAGCAATGGAAATCGGCATGCGCACGTTGCGCCAAGACGGAATGAGAAAGGCGGCCGCCGGCTTGACAAGCCTCGCCGAAGTGGTTCGCTTGACCGTACACGACGAGGCGTAAGCCTAGACTCGCGATGACAGGCACCGGAATGAAACGAAGAGCACGCTAACTATAGGAACCAAGCCATTATGCCAGCAATCGATATGGATGCAGAATCAAGTGTCATATGGCATTTGCTGTTGGACGCAGGAATCGCAACCGAGGAACAGCTCGAAGAAGCCTATGAAGAAAGCGTGATGAACAATCGCCCGTTCATCACGATCCTTTACAACTACGAAATCATCACGGAAGACAATCTCCTCCAGCTCATCGCTGAAAATATGGGCACAGAGGTTCATTCCTTCCACAAAAAGAAAGCTGACGAGGAAATCCTGGCCAAGATTACTACGGATACGGCCCGCTTCTACAATGTCATCCCCGTCGCGGAAGAAGGCGATACCCTCGTTGTCGCCGCCAGAGATCCGCTGAACCACAAGCTCATTGACGAACTCCCATTCGCCCTGAACAGAGAATGCAGGGTCCTCGTCGGATACCCGGCGGAAATCGATGAACTGATGGATGTGGTCTACCCAGAAGCAAACAACTCCGTCGAAGGCGTTCTCGATGAATTGGAGGCTATCCATCAAAACAGGAAAATCGATGTAAATGACGTGGCCTCCTTGGAACGTGCCGCCAATGACGCACCAATCGTACGATTCGTCAATATCATCCTTCAGCAGGCCATCAAAGACAAGGCTTCCGACATCCACTTCGAGCCGTTCTCGGACGAATTCCGCATCCGGTACCGCATTGACGGAGCCCTCTTCGAAATGGCGCCGCCGCCAAAGCACCTGGCCGTTCCCGTCATCTCGCGTATCAAGGTCATGTCAGGACTAAATATCGCAGAAAGACGAGTGCCGCAGGACGGACGAATCGAACTCCGAATCAGCAAGCGCCCCATCGACCTGCGTGTGTCAACGCTCCCAACACGATACGGCGAATCTGTAGTCCTCCGTGTCCTGGACCGGGCAGTCGTTAACCTGGACCTGGATTCACTGGGAATGACACCCAAAACCGTCCATGACATCAGGGCGCTTATCACACGACCTAACGGAATCTTCATCGTCACCGGACCTACTGGTTCGGGCAAGACAACGACACTCTACTCCGGGCTCAAGGAAATCAATACCATCGAAGACAAACTTCTTACAGCAGAAGACCCCGTCGAATACGATATCGACGGCATCATGCAGGTGCCTGTGAGGGCGGCCATTGGAATGACCTTTGCTGCCGCCTTGCGTTCGTTCTTGCGACAGGATCCCGACCGAATCATGGTCGGTGAAATCCGTGACGTCGAAACCGCGAGTATGGCTGTCCAAGCTTCGCTGACAGGACACTTGGTCTTGTCAACCCTCCATACCAATGACGCCGCAGGTGCCATCACGCGACTGATCGACATGGGCGTCGAACCCTTCCTCATCGCCTCAACCCTGGTCGGCGTCCTCGCGCAACGACTCATTCGCCGAGTCTGCAAGAACTGCCAGGAATTCTACGATCCTGAAGATTTGGAACTCCAGCTGCTGGGCATTACCAGGGAAGATATCCAAGGCAAGCAATTCTCCCGAGGACGCGGATGCGAAATGTGCAACAACACGGGATACAAGGGACGAGTTGGCATCTTCGAGCTGCTGAGCATCAGCCAAGAGATCCAGCTGCTGATCAATGAAAGGAAACCCACCCAGCTGATCAAGGAATGCGCCGTCAAGCAGGGAATGATTACCATGCGCGCAGACGGAATCAACCAAATACTCAACGGAGTCTCCTCCGCTGAGGAAGTGCTGCAATATACCGTGTTCTGAATTGTGATTCTTAGGAGTTCCCATGGCAAGATTCGAAATGTCAGATTTGTTGGACTTGGTACTGGAAGAAGGTGCAAGTGACCTCCATGTGCCTTGTTATTCGCCCCCAGTGCTGCGTATTCACGGTGAAATGACGCCTCTGGACACGGAGCCTATGAGTCCTGAGGATACCGAATACCTGATGAAATCCATCACCTCGGAAGCCAACCAGCAAAAGCTCCAGCAGGACGGGACGGTTGACTTCGGGTTTGCATTTGGCGACCGTTGCCGATTCCGTGTTTCCGTCTTCAAGGCAAAAGGCGCTATCGGGATGGTCTTGCGTGCTATCCCCAACACAGTGCTGACCATGGAGCAGATCGGATTGCCCAACTCCGTGAAGGACGTCCTCTACAAACCACGTGGACTGGTTCTCGTCACAGGTCCTACCGGCTCGGGAAAGTCAACGACACTCGCCTCGATGATCAATATCATCAACGAAAACAAAAAAGACCATATCATCACCATCGAAGACCCAATCGAATTCTACCACAACCACAAGTCGTCAGTCGTAACCCAACGCGAAGTCCACAATGACGTGCCGTCCTTCGCGGAAGCCATTCGACGCGCCTTGCGCCAGGATCCCGACATCATCCTCGTCGGGGAAATGCGTGACTTGGAAACGATCGGCGCCGCCATCACCGCAGCTGAAACCGGACACTTGGTCTTCGGTACCCTGCATACCACCGGAGCCGCTGAAACCATCGACCGTATCGTCGACTCGTTCCCGACAACCCAGCAGGAACAGGTGAAAACCCAGCTGGCAACATGTCTCGTCTGCGTTATCTCACAGGTGCTGCTGAAGAGAATTGACAAGAAAGGACGTATCGCAGCCTTCGAAATCATGGTCAACACCCCGTCAATCGCCGCGCTGATCCGCGATGGAAAAACATTCCGCATCACATCAGATATCCAAACAGGCGCTAAATTCGGCATGAACACGCTGGACGCACACTTGATGCAACTCTATAATGACGGCAAGATCAACTATGGTGACTTGATTACCAAGTCGAAAGACCCCGAAGGCGTCATCCAAAGGCTCCAGTTGGAAGCACAAAACAGAAATGCATAAGACACAAAACTTTATTACATATAGCACACTAAGGAAGGACTGACTGCCCGAGAAGGAGTAACTATGGCTAGATTCCAATATGTGGCTTATGACGCCAACAACAAAGAACGCAAAGGTATCATTGAAGCCGATACCGAGCAAGAAGCTGTAAATGCATTGAAGCAGCAGCAGCTGTTCCCAACCTCAATCATCGCCGCAAAAAGCACGATGACAAGCCAGGCAACCGCAAGAGGCGGCAAGGGAATGGGGTTCGCTGCACCTAAAATCCCGCGCAAGGACCTGACGACCATGACCCGCCAGCTCGCAACGCTGCTGGAAGCAGGTCTGCCATTGGTCCGAGCATTGAGAACGCTGGAACGCCAGGCGCGCGGAGCAAGCCCGCAGCTCTGCAAGGTCCTCGGCGACCTGGGAGACCAGGTCGAAGGAGGCGCGACTTTCTCCGAGGCGCTGGCGGGACATCCAAAGTCATTCAACAAACTCTATGTCTCAATGGTACGCGCCGGCGAAGCGTCAGGTGCCATGGAAATCGTTTTGGTCCGCTTGGCCGAATTCATGGAAAAAGCCGCCCGTATCGCAGGCAAGGTCAAATCCGCGATGGTTTATCCTATTTCGGTCTTGTGTATCGCCGGTGGCATCACCGCAGGCTTGATGATCTTCATCGTCCCGAAATTCGAGAAGATGTTCGAAGAAATGCTTCCCGGCGAACCGATGCCCGCAATCACGGAGATCGTCATGGCCGCATCGCGCTTTTTGGCCGAAAAGGCACACATCGCATTAATCGGATTGATCGTATTCATCGTCTGCTTCAGATTGGCGCTCAAGACCAAGCTTGGAGCACTCGCCTTCGACACGGCATGCATCAAGGTGCCGCCCTTCAACGGGTTGGTCATCCGTACCGTGTCGGCACGATTCTGCCGTACCCTGGGCACTTTGATGGCTTCCGGTGTTGCCGTCTTGCAAGCACTGCAAATCGTCAAGGATACCTCGGGCAACGAACTCGTTGCACGGGCAATCCAGGACGTCCACGATGCCGTCAAGGAAGGTGAGGGAATGACAAAGCCCCTGGAAAAATCCGGCGTGTTCCCCTTGATGTTGTGCTCGATGGTTGAAGTCGGGGAGGAAACCGGTGCCTTGCCTGACATGTTGAACCGTGTTGCAGGCGTCTATGAGGAAGAAGTCGACCGCGCGGTAGAAGGCTTGACCGCGTTGATTGAACCGATAATGATCTGCTTCCTGGCTGTTGTCGTCGGCAGTATCGTTATTGCCATGTTTGCCCCGTTGGTCAAGATGATTGACAAGCTTGGTGGTGGTTGATTGTTGACAATGGACTTTTGCGGAAAAAGGCACAAAAAAACGGAACCATCAGTTGTCATCTAGGGAAAGAAGGCTATATTAAGGGCGCATTTTAAACGAGTCGGGGCGTGGCTCAGTCTGGCTAGAGCGCTGCGTTCGGGACGCAGAGGCCGGAGGTTCAAATCCTCTCGCCCCGACCATTGTTTAACAAACTCATTCATAGGCGCCTAACCCTTACAAGGTCAGGCGCCTTTTTTTCGTTTGCGTAAAAAAACAAACTCAATGATGGCGGTGAGTTATGCAATCACATTGGATCTTCAATAAGGCAGTGCCGAACAAGCATCACGCGAAATGCTTGCTCTTGGTGCTGGTGTCCCTGTGCTCATTAATCGCAACTGCGGTGGATTTGCCCTACGAACTCGAACTGGACATCGACTTCGTGCGAAAACTCGGCGAGTTGGAACTTACCGACTATGCCGAAATGCAATTGAGGCAGATGGGCGAAAACTATCCGAATTTCAATGAGCTAGTCGAACTCGAAAAGGCAAGGTACTACTATGCCGTCGGCAAAAGCAGACTCGCCGATACTGCCATCGAAGGAATCAAGAAAACATCACCTTTCTACACAGAAGCTGTCCTGCTTAAAGCACAAGTCGCCGCTCTCAGACGAAATTTCCAAGCTGCAGAAAAATCATACGCGGAGTATTTCTCCATCGTCAAAACCGCACCAAAAAGACGAGCCGAAAGGGAAGAATTCACAAAGGCAATAAGAATCTATAATAAGGTCCTGACAGAAATGGGAAAGGGAAAGGAAGCAGCGAAAATCCTTGACCTGCTCCCCATGGACGACTCTGGGGGCTCGGAAAGGCAAATCACATTCCTCAAACTCCAGGCACAATTGGATGCCGAAGCCGCTCTGCAAAAGGACAAGAAACCGATCAACACAGGAGCCGTCAACTCAATTATCGCACAATTGAAACGACTTCAGTTTGACCGGGACGGCGTGTCGGCAGCATCCTCGCTGCAAACCGCACGGGCACAGGTGATGCTCGGCTTCAATGCTCTCCTACATCTACCTAACAAGGAGAACAACAAGTTCTTCATCGAGGCTATCAAAACCATCAACATGGTCGACCCGTTCCTGGAAGAACTCGAAAAGGTCCGCGGCAGGGATGCCTCCTTGATTCCAGAAGCGATGTTCCTGAAAGGACAGGCAATCAGAGGCAATGCCGAAGTGATGCACCACGCAAAAAAACTCGATCTCGCAGCCAAGCAACTCAAGGGAGCGGCAGTCTACTTCGAAACAATGCTGACCGAATACCCCAACTCCAGCAAGCGCGCTGAAGCACTGATCGAACATAAGGAATGCGCAAATGTATCTGACAGACTCGGACTCGGACTGAAATTCGACCTGAATATCGGCGATGGCTCCTCTGAAATCGAAGCCAAGATCGAACAGGCTCAATCCCTCTTCGTACAGAGAAAGTACGAGGATGCCATGAAGATCTACTACGAGGCGATTCGTGCGGGACGTCGTTCCAAGAAGTTGCCTAAAGTCGCCCTGCGTCTTTTGATATGCCTTGGCCAATTGGATCGCCTGGCCGAGGGCGAGGCATTGCTGTCGTACTTGGTCGAAGCCTTCCCCAGCGAGAAGGAAACTGCCGATGCGGCATTCCGCTTCGGCGGCGTATTGTACGAGCGTGCCAAAAACGAGAAGAATCCTAGCACGAAAGAGCTATTGGAGAGCATCTACCTGTGGTCATGGGGTCATTTCGTGACCTTGGATCCCGGCCATCCCAAGGCCCCGGACGTGGCCTATACCGTGGCCCAAGGATACTTTTCGGAAGCCGCAAACCTGGCAAGGGCCGCCAATGCCGAAAAGGATCCCGAAAAGAAGGAGGCCTTGCAGGAGCGTACGCGTGAATCCTATCGAAAGGCGATTCCGCATTTCCGCCAGATGACCGAGATCTTCGCCGCCTTTGACAAGGGCATCCTCGCATGGTACAAATTAGGATGGATCTACTACTTCCTGAACGATCGCCAACATGCCGCAGAAGCGTTCCTCAAGTACTATGAGGAAGAAGATGGAGTCACGCAAGAGAGAAAGGAAAATCGGTTGGAAGCTAAATTCCGCGCCGCTGAACAATTGCTCCTAGGTGACAATCCCGAGGACGCGCTACATCATTTCGAGGACATTGAAAAAGAAACAGCAGCAGGAGGCGCCTTCGATCCCAATGCGGAAAAGACAAAGGCTATCAGAGAACAGGCAGCTGCGTTCAAACCCCTAGTCTTCGACCTCGCAGCCGATCAGCTTAGACCACAACTCAATGACGTCATTGAACAGAAAAACGCACTTGATAACGCCGGGCTCAACTTCAAAAACCAAAAGGCAACTTGCGAAACTGCAACCGCCGACCTGAATAAGGAAAAGAACGATGCACAGCGAAATGCGGCTGAAATGGCAGAGGCAATCGCTAGACTCGACCTGGACTTCGAAGCCAGAGCCAAAAAACAGGCAACCGAACAATCAAGTGTGCCAAACGCAAAAGTAACTTACCAAGACGCTTACAATAAATTGAGACCAGCTATCGAAAAGGCAACCGCCGATGAAGCTGACGGAATAATCAAGGAAATCCAGGAGCTGGAAGAACAAGATAGAAAATCTATCGAAGCACTAAAACTGGAAGTTGCCGCCGCACAGGAGACAATCAACAATAAACAAGCCGCGGTAGATGACGATGCAAAGGAACTCAATGACCTCAAAGAACAGATCAAAGCAAGAAAACACGAGTTCGCTAAGGTCGAAGAGGCTATAACAACTGCAGAAGCTGAAAAACAAAGACTCGAAGCTATCCTCAATAATGCGCAGACCAAATACGAGGACGCAGAAGAAGATGAAAAAGAAGACGTAAAAAAAGAAGTCGAAAAAGCGCAAGAAGACCTCAACGAATCTACAAGGAAACTCGAGGTCGTTTATGCCGAAAAACAAAAGAAAGTCACGGACGAGGCAAAGGCTGAACTCGAAGCGTGGGAAAAGAAATACAATGTGTCGCAAGAAGAACTGAACGAAAAACTCAGATTGCTGCAACATGACAAGAACACCGAAACTGTCGCACAGGCAAAACTTAAGGCTATCACAGCAAAACATGCATTCGAAACAGATTTCGTGGCATTCGCAAAGGCTATTCTAGACGCAATGGCGAAAACCCCGGAAGAACGAGCCGCAATCAACGAAAAACTCAAAAAGCAATCAGCGGCACTACTCGAAAAACAAAAGAAAGCAACAGCTGAAAGCATGGCATCTTTACAACTTCAATTGGATATCCTGGCTAAATATCAACAGGAAGCCGATAAGGCAATCGCAGACATCCAAAAGAAAAAAGATGAACTCGATGCACAAGTCGAACCCGTCAAGAAAGAATATGACTCCAAGAAGAACAAGGCCGTCATGGCATACCAGGAATACCTGAAAAACTATTCCACCACAAATAACGCACCGATCAACCTGGCGCGGCTCGCAGGCACCTTGCTGGAACTGGGACGGCATAAGGAGGCAGTCGATAACTTCCAGACATTGATCAGGGACTATGCCCACTACAATGACCAAAAGCCGGAATGCGACCCCCAGAAGGCATCACAGGCACTGTTCTCCCTGGCACAAGCGCAGACGGAAGCCGGAATGGATGCGGAAGCCGCCGCCACATTCAAACGCCTGGTCAACAATCCAAGACCAAAGCTCAAGGCGGAAGTCGAACAATTCTCCGTCGCCAGATTGCGTACCATCGCCGATCTGGCGTCTCGCGTAAATGCGCACGAAGCCACGTACTTTGCGACCCAGGAGCTGCTGAAGCGCATCAGCACCAAGAGCAAGGACACCGCCAGCCTGTCAAAGGGAACCATCGAAATGACATACATCGCAGCAGCGGAAGCAGCCCTGAGATCCAACAAGCCGAAGGAAGCAGTCGAGCTCCTGGACAAACTCCTCGCTTACAACCCAAGGACAGCCCTGTTCTTCCAAGTCAAATTCCTACAGGCAGAAGCCAGGGCCTCAATGACACCGCCAGATCTTGACGGCGCAGAACGGGCGCTCAATGAAATCACTATCTACACCAAAGATCCAACCGTCTCCAATCGGGCAATCTGCAAGGCGGGTGACCTCCTCGTCAGATCAGGAGATCCTGAAAAGCAAAAGCAGGCTATCGCAAGATACCAGATGATCATCAACTTCGCAGATTACTCGAACAAGGCCAACCACCCGTACATCGAACAGTCAATCATCGCTACGGCAAGACTAAACAAGAAAAATAACGAACCAAAAGAAACGAACGAGAAACTCTATCAAACATATCGCAAGTACTTCCCTAATGGACAATTCCTGGAGGAATTGGGAAGGCTTAGGTAAAACTTGCCAGTGCAATCGACAAATAATCAAACTTTATTAAATAGCCATAATCAGCCGGAGCAAAACATGAAACACAACAAGACAAAATGGATGATCGCAGTCGCAGTCTTGCTGTTCGGAGCAATCATCCACGCACAAAGGCAGGATTGCTACGTCATCAGGGCAGACAACCAACGCATAAGAGCAAGAGAAATCACAGCAGACGCCAACGGTAACCTTTCAGTCAATGTCGACGGCAACCTGAAAATGCCGCTCAGATGGGGATCTTATCGACTCGCAATGATCCCAAAACCAAAGGAAGTCGAAGAATTGGAAAAATTGTTTGATGCCGACAACTTCGACGAGGTCATCAAAACGGCGCCGGCTATCTTCGATCAATACAAGTACCTCGGATGGGCAGATACCATCGCCGCATTGCAATGCGAATCCTTCCTGGCACTCGGCAAACCAGGAGAAGCATCAGCAATATTTCAAAATGCCAGGAAATTCCCCGCCGAAAACATGCAGAAATTCCAACGGGTGCTGCTCCTGGAGATGCTTGCCAAAAAGGAATTCGATAGGGTCGAAAACGAGTTGAAACGCATGATACTCGATAAGGACGACTCAAAAGCCGCATTCGCTTTCAACATGAAAGGACAACTCTACGAGGCCAAAGGACAAAAACGCGAAGCCATCCTTGAATACCTCAAGACAGTCATCCTCTTTGAAGGAAAGGGAAAGCTCAAGAGGGAACGAGATGTCGCAAAGCAAAAGGCAGTCGCGCTGATGAAGGAACTCAAGGATCCAAGAGTCGCCAAAATCGAGGCGCTCAAGTAATTTGAGCAAAAAATGTTATTTGATTTGAGAAACTAAAAACTAAATCGTATAATTAAAGCATCGTTCAAGACATTATTTCAAGGAGTGATTTCGATGAAGGTTTCGAGCAAGGGTCGTTTGACGTCATTGTTGTTGATGGGGATTGTCTTTGGTTGCTGCATCGCATTCGGCCAGGAAGCCGAAGCAGCGGAAGCCGTCGTTGAGCAACAATCCGCGATGGCAGAAATATGGGAAATCCTGTATGGCGGAAGCATTGTCAACCTGTTGATCTGGATAGGCATCTTCGCAACCTCGTTCATGACCGTGATTTTTGCCGTAAACTCGTTCATTAACGTCAAGGCCGAACGCATCATGCCACATGTGGTTATCGACGGTGTGCAAGACGCTCTGCAACAAGGGGACCTGGATGCCGTCATCGCCACGTGCGATACCAACCCGTCGCCGCTGTCATCCATCCTGAGAGTCGCATTCAACAACATCGAAGACGGATATGATGTGGTTCAGCAAGCTGTCGCATCGGCAACGGATCTGGAATCCGAAAAGATAATGCAAAAGGTCAATCACCTCAATGTCTGCGGCCAGATCGCCCCCATGCTTGGACTGCTGGGAACTGTCGTCGGCATGGTTATGGCTTTCGCAGGTTTGGCATCCGCCTCCGGAGCAGCAAAGACCAAGGTGCTGGCACGATCGATCTCAACCGCTCTTTGGACAACATGCGTGGGATTGCTCATCTCTGTCCCCGCACTCCTCTTCTTTACCTATTTCAAGAATAACGCAACACGCCTGCTCCTGGAATCAGAAGCAAAAGTCCTCGACCTCATCAAGGTCCTCAGAAACGTGGAAGTCGAATAAGACTCTCATACCGTCGGCATTAACTTGAATCAGAAGCCCTGGCATAAAAAGCCAAGGCATCACCAGAAGGAATACCAACTATGAGACGCAGCAGCGACGCAACACTGGAAACGCCGGTCACACAAATGATCGACATCGTATTCCTGCTTATCATCTTCTTCGTCGTGACGGCTTCAGTAGACAACGACCTGGTCGACAATACCATCTCTCTCGCTCAGGCGAAAAACACAAAAGCCGAAAGCATCGCGAAGAAAATGTCCGTCACAATCAACATGAAAATGGAAAAAGACGCCAGCGGGAAACTTGTCGTGGTCAATGGAAGACCAAAAATCTCATACAATATCGCGCTCCAACCAAAAACCCTGCAGGGAATCAGGCAGACGCTCCTCGCTGTCAAGGAAGAAACAGGTGACTTCGTGCCAGTCCTCATCAGAGTCGATAGAAATGTAGAATACAGGTACATTGACGAATTGCTCCAAAACGCACTGGCTAGAATCGGCTTCACAAAGGTGTCGATTGTCGCAGTCGCCAGCGAATAAACCAATCTCACCTAACCAAGATTTATTTCACATATCATGAGAAAACGCGAAGAAGAAAGCCTGGCCATTCCGATGTCAGCGATGATTGACGTCGTATTCCTCCTGCTGATTTACTTCATTGTGACGATGGAGGACGAGATACCTGAAGCGCATTTGGCCATCAACTTGCCCTCGCCAGGGTCGAAAAAGCAGGATCAAAGCGTGGCACCCAGGCTCCTGGAAGTCCAAGTCTACAAAAACGAATTGCGCTTGCGAGGCAAGATCATGACGTACTCGGAAATAGACAATTTCCTCGAAAGGTTTAGCCCCACGGGCAAGGACTCGACCGTGATGGTTCAGGTCTCCCAACGGGCCAGGGCACAAGACCTCGTCTTGGCGCTGGATCTTTGCCGCAAACATGGCTTTAACAACTTGAATGTTTTGACAATAAATGACTGATGTGACCATGCGATAAGTCCAAAGGGAGGAGCAATCGTACACATCAGCGAGGAGTGATGCCATTATGTCAGAGTATCAACAACCCGATTACGAAGCACAACAGCAAAACCTTGAGGCGATACTTGCCGCCTATCAGCGCAGAAGAAACATCGAATCGATGATAGGTCCCCTCGTGTCCCTGGGGATCCATGTCCTTTTCGTGCTCTGCCTGTTCCTGTTCTACGATCCGACTGCCGCAAGCCAAGCTCCGCTGGTCGTCGAAGTAAAAATACAGGAAGAGGAAACAAAGGAGCTGGAAGACGAAAAAATCTTGGAGGAACTCGATAAACTGGAACAGCTGGCGGATGCACAACCCGTACCGGAAACGGAAATCCCGGTGATCGAAGCAGAACAAGTCGCAGAAATCTCCGAGGACTTCGCAGACCCGAATCTTGCTGCTTCCACCGAGGAAACCATGGATTTCTCAGATGCTTTGGACATCAAGGCAAACGATACGCCACTGAAGCTCTCATCACTCTATGAAGGACGTTCCACAACTGGACGCATGAAAGCCATTAAACGAGGCGGAGGCAGCAATCGAACCGAATCAGCCGTCCTCAAGGCACTCAGGTGGCTCAAGAAAGAGCAAAATCCAAATGGATCTTGGGCAACACAATACCAAGACGCAATGACGGGACTATGCCTCCTTGCTTTCCTGGCACATGGGGAAACACCGACATCAGAGGAATTCGGCGAAACAGTCCAACGCGCGATGCAATACCTTGCAGATAGGGTCAACGCAAACGCACTCTCAAAAGACAACACATACCCATACACCAACGGAATCGTCGCGTACGCACTCTCGGAAGCCTACGGCATGACCAAAATCCCGTTCCTCAAGCCACCAATGGAAGCCGCCTTGCAGGTCATTGTCGACGGACAACAACCTGGCGGTGGGTACGATTACCAGTACAAGAAGGGAGCACGCTGGGACCTCTCAGTCGCAGGATGGCAATATCAGGCGATGAAAGCGGGCTATGTCGCCGGAGCCGATGTCAAAGGACTGGATCGCGGAATGGAGAAAGGAGTCTCCTTTATGAGAAGAGTCGCCTTCAAGAAATCCAAGGATCCAAGCGCAAGACCTTTCGGCTATGCATCGCCGGGAGGTGGCTCTGACGGCATGCAAGGAGCAGGTACCCTCTGCCTCCAGCTCCTGGGTGAAGGAAACTGCGCGGAAGCTAAAACAGGAATCACGTACATCAACGACTACATCAACAGCCCAAAAAACCCGCAGGCAACAAGACTCAAATGGTCAGATGATTTCTGGACCTGCGATGGAGCGCACTCAAATCCAACATACTATTGGTACTATTGCACACAAGCGATGTTCCACGCAGGACAAAGAACCTGGAAGGACTGGAACGAAAAATTCTCGCCGCTCTGTGTTCAGGCACAACATCAGGACGGATACTGGGAAAGCCCAGGAAAACTCTCGAAGAACGTCAAAAGCAAACCTCAAATGGACAAGGTGTACTCAACCGCACTATGCGCACTGTCACTGCAGGTCTACTACCGATACCTCCCAACGTATAAAATGCCAAAACAGGTCGCGAAAGTCGAAAAAACAGCAATGGAATCACTGGACGACGATCTCGGACTCGATCTCGGTCTCTAAGCAAATAAGTTTATCCTCCTAAGTCATAAGCTGCTGGAATTATTTCGACTCCAGCCGCTTTTTTTGAATTATAAATGCTGAATGACCCGTCCGACCCGTCCGACCTAGTCCCAGTTCAATAAGTCCCATTTGTCCCATTTGTCCCATTTGTCTCATATGTCCCAGTCCCAGTCCCATACTCCCCAATGTCGAACCCGGGAGGCATGTCACATGCGTTTCGCGTACGAAATCGACGATTTTTGCTTTGATCTCGCAATGATTTTGT
>Ga0123334_1002845_pt1 | contig 19519 bp, 18 predicted proteins | sample BiotimSIPDNA_FD_89706 | JGI IMG/M metagenome (GOLD analysis project Ga0123334, IMG submission 89706) | Anaerobic biogas reactor microbial communites from Washington, USA - Biogas_R1 time_0 SIP DNA | ecosystem: Engineered > Bioreactor > Anaerobic > Unclassified | place: Washington, USA... | reverse complement strand
GTTCTTTGGGGAATCCCGTCAATTATTTACGGGATATTCATATTGAACATCCTTATTGTTACGAATAGAAGAGGAAGCCTGGGCGCAGGGATTATTACGCTTGCACTTCTGCAGATGCCGGTTATTGTGAGGTATATGGACGAAGCTTTAAACTCGGTTCCGGATGGAATACGGGAGTCAGCGTATTCGTTGGGAGCCACAAGATTGGAAACTGCATTTACAACCGCAAAATATGCTCTTCCGGGCATTATTGCCGGTATACTTATTGGAATGGGCAGAGCAATGGGAGATGCGGCATCGGTAATCTTCACGTCAGGAGCCGGTAATTCAATGCCGAAAGGCGTGTCAAAATCCGTATCGTCGCTGCCGGTGTTAATTTTCCAGCAGGCCAATTCTTTTTATCCCTCTGTAAGGGAACATGCTTATGCGGCTTCTTTTGTACTTATTATCATTATCATTATATTAAATACAATATCAAGAATATGTTCTAAACATTTTCAAAAGTATACTGCGGGAAGTGATAGATAATGCCTAAAAAAGAAATAGAGATAAGAATAAGAAATTTAAACATATACTCTATAAACAAAAAGCAAAAATATTCACATATATTGAAAGATGTAAGCCTTGATATTCCAAAAAACAGGCTGACAAGCATAATTGGCCCATCAGGATGCGGAAAAACGACTCTTTTGAAGTCAATAAACCGTTTGCATGACATTCAGGAAAATATAAGAGTTGAAGGTCAAATATTTATTGGAGATGAGGATATATACAACACCCGGCGTCAGGTAAACGAACTGCGGAGAAAGGTGGGGCTTATAGCTCAAAGACCTTATCCTTTGCCGGCCAACATATACGATAATGTGGCATTCGGGCCCCGGCTCCATGGGAAAAGAAAAAAAAGTGAGCTCGATGATATTGTGGAAAGCTGCCTTAAGAGAACATATTTATGGGAAGAAATAAAAGACCGACTTAAAGAACCTGCGGTTGCTCTTTCAATCGGCCAGCAACAGCGGTTATGCATAGCAAGAGCGCTTGCTGTCGAGCCCGAAGTGATTCTTTGCGACGAGATTACTTCGGCGCTTGATCCTATTTCATCAGAGAAAATAGAATCTCTGCTGCTTGCTTTGAGACAGGACTATACTATTGTAATGGTAAGTCATGTCCTGCGGCAAGCAAGACGATTATCCGATTATGTTGTTTTTTTATACTTCGGTGAAGTGGTTGAAGCGGGGAGTGCCAAGGAATTTTTTGAATTTCCCAGGGATCAGAGGACTAAAAATTATATATCCGGCATAATGCCGGGCTTGTAAATCCGGTGCATGAAAAATCCCCTGCTTTGCAGAGGATTTCGAAGTTAACATAAGCTTAACGGCGATTAATCAAAAAACCTGCCAGACCTTCTGCAGCAACTATCGTCAAAGAACAGAAGCAGGAAAAGGATTATGAAAAAAAGTATTTCGCTGTCACAGCGCTTGCCGAATAAGCCTCTTACGCCAACATTATCCATATCCAAACCTCCTTATGTTAATCTACTATTATCATATTGAGCAGTTTGTCTTTTTGTGAACAAGAAATTGTTTAATTAACATAAATCGCAAAAGTGGAGCGGGTAAATGAGCGGCCTGGGATATGGAGACCCCTCATTAGAAATAAAAAGGACCTAAAGCGTGCTATTGGTATGTTCTTTGTCACTTAAGGAAACGAAACACCCAAAGCAGGGCCCGGAATTATTGTTTAGAAAAATATCGAATAATATCCTATCTTGTTTATTTTGTAAAAATAAAGTAAAATAATATGTGATAATGTTTTTACTAATGATGATTGGGGCTTGTTGAACAGATAAAATCCTTATGCTTTTGCCAAGGAATTCTTTGCGTTTTGTTTGGCCAACCCTGATCAATAAAGTACGGAGGATAGATATGGGCATTAAAAGTGTTCTAATAGCGGTATGGGCCGTAATTATACTTTTAGTTATCCTTGTTCCTATGCCCATGTTGTTATTGGACATTCTGCTGGTTATTAATCTAACCCTTGCGTTATTAATCCTTCTAAATGCGATCTATGCAAAAGATGCTTTGTCGATGTCGGCTTTCCCTACGATATTACTGTTTACAACTTTATACCGGCTGGCTTTGAATGTTGCGTCCACAAGGCTTATCATTGGACAGGGCGAAGCCGGAAAGGTTATCCAGAGCTTTGGAGAATTTGTCGGGGGCAATAATGTTGTAGTCGGCGCGATAGTATTCCTTATTATTATGATTGTTCAATTCCTTGTCATAACAAAAGGCGCGGAGCGAGTTTCAGAAGTCGCAGCCCGCTTTACACTTGACGCAATGCCCGGAAAACAGATGGCAATCGATGCGGATCTTAACAGTGGTTTGATAAACGAATCCGAAGCAAAGGAAAGACGGAAAAGAATCCAAAGAGAAGCGGATTTTTATGGCTCCATGGACGGTGCAAGTAAATTTGTTAAAAACGATGCAATTTTTGGATTTATTGCCACCGCTTTAAATATTATTGGTGGTTTTATTATGGGAATGACACAGGGAGCCGGTCTTACAGTCGCACAAGTACTGACAAAATATACAATACTAACTATTGGTGATGGGCTTGTAAGCCAGGTACCTTCGCTGTTGATATCGATTGCTACCGGAATAATTGTAACACGCGCGGCTTCGGAGGATGATCTTGGACAGGAAATAGTAACCCAGTTAATAAGCAACCCGAAGGTTTTGTATATTGCCGCCGGTGCGTGTTTTGTAATGACATTTATTATTGGCCAGTTTTTTATGATTGTTGTAGCTATTTTTCTCATATATCTCGGTGCGCGGTTAAGCGCGATAGAAAAGGAAGAGCTTGAGAAGGGCGAGGTTGTTACTGAAGAAATGAAGGTAGAGGAAATACGAAAGCCTGAAAATGTTATATCTCTTTTGCAGGTTGACCCGATTGAGCTTGAATTCGGATATGGAATAATTCCTTTGGCTGATGTCAACCAGGGCGGTGACCTTCTTGACAGGGTGGTTATGATAAGAAGGCAGCTTGCGCTTGAGCTTGGAATGATTGTTCCAATTATCCGGCTGCGTGACAATATACAGCTAAGCCCCAGCCAATATGTGATAAAAATAAAGGGCGTAGAGGTTTCAAGCGGTGAATTGATGATGGATCATTTTATGGCGATGAACCCTGGTACCGCAGAAGAAGAGATAGATGGGATACCTACTGCGGAACCGGCTTTCGGGCTGCCGGCGATCTGGATTACCGAAAGCCAGCGTGACATAGCTGAAATGCTCGGTTACACTGTTGTCGATCCGCCTTCCATTATTGCAACGCATATGACCGAGGTTATTAAAAAACATGCCCATGAACTACTTGGCCGGCAGGATGTTCAAACGTTACTGGATAATGTTAAAAATTCATACCCGGCAATTGTAGAGGAACTGGTTCCCAAACAGCTTTCTCTCGGAGAAGTACAGAAAGTACTTGCGAATCTGCTGCGTGAAGGGGTGTCAATACGTGATATGGTTACAATTTTAGAAACGCTTGCTGATTATGCTCCGGTTACCCGCGATACGGACATGCTTACCGAATATGTCAGGCAGGCACTTGGAAGGGCCATATCAAGAGCGTTTATCACTCCGGAGAATTCCGATGTTATAACAATTGATCCTCAATTGGAACAAATGATAATGGATTCCGTACAAAAAACCGAGGTTGGATCATACCTGACTATTGAGCCATCCGTTATAAATAAAATAATAAACAATCTTGTCAAGCATGTTGAAAAAATTGTTCAACTGGGTAAACAGCCTGTTGTCCTTGCATCGCCTGTTGTGCGGTTATATTTCAAACGGCTTACGGAGCAATCAATACCAGGTCTTGTGGTTTTATCATACAATGAACTGGATCCGGGCATGGAAATAAATTCGGTTGGAATGGTATCAGTATCATAAGCGTAATGGAGGAAATATGCGAATTCGGCGGTATACGGGTAAAGACGCCCAGGAAGCAATGTTAAAGGTAAAAATGGATCTCGGAAGCGAAGCGGTGATATTAAGCACCAGGAAAATTAAGAAGAAGGGCATTTTTGGCTTTCTTAAAAAACCATTAACTGAGGTTCTTGCGGCAATTGATGACGATTACGGGAATAAAAAAAATGATAAGCCGGCGCCTTCGGCCAAAATCAGGAAAACTGCGGGTTTTTACGGTCAAGAGTCTACAGTGGACTCTGTCCGGGAAGAGAACGACAGGGTTAGTCTGCTTGAATCGAAGTTAAAACAGATGGAGTCAATGCTTAATAAGATATATACGGATGTGGTTAAAGAAAAAACACAGGAACAAAAAGAAAAAAGAGAAGCTCATGGTGCGGCCGACACTATACGCTCCGAAGCTGTAAAAGTTCAGCAAACTGTAAGCCAAACAGGCACTGATATGTATAAATCTTTTGAGAGGGTATTGGCGGAAAGTGAAATTGAGCCGGTTATTATAGATAGAATGCTGGAGAAGATAAAGCAGCTTGTGAAAAACCCGGGCAGTATCAATGATCTTTTTGGAGCGGCCCGGAAGATACTCGTTAATATACTTGGCGAGCCGCAGACAATTAGTTTCAGGGAAGACGGAAAACCAACTGTTGTTATTTTTTTGGGGCCAACCGGGGTGGGAAAAACAACGACACTTGCGAAAATTGCCGCAGACTATTCGCTGAATCATGAAAAAAAGATTGGTTTTATCACTGCTGATACATATAGGATAGCGGCTGTGGAGCAGTTAAAAACGTATGCTGAGATTTTAAATATTCCTATTTCCGTAATATATACTCCCGAGGAGATAAAAGAAGCGATATTAAATTACTCCGACAAGGATTTGATTCTTGTTGATACCGCGGGCAGAAGCCATAAGAACGCCGAACAGTTCGCAGAGCTTAAAATGCTCGTTGCATCCGCGCAAGCCGATGAGGTATTCCTCGTATTAAGCTGCAATTTGGGAAGGACGGCTTGCAAAGAGATTATAAGCCACTACGGTTTTTTAAAAAATTATAAACTCCTTTTTACCAAACTTGATGAAGCTCCGGTTCCCGGTATAATACTAAATATTAGGTATGCGACGGGTAAGAGATTGTCGTATACAACGGCAGGGCAATGTGTTCCGGATGATATTGAAGTTGCAAATGTTGAAAATATAGTAAAAAGCATTTTAAGAACAAGCTGATAAAGTCCGTTAATTCTTACCAAAAAACAGGCGATGCAATCAGTACATACGAGGGGTTATATATGAGCGATCAAGCTGAAAAGCTCAGAAGGATAGTCGATTATTTTAATATTCCTGAACAAGCGAAAACGTCAAACGCCGCAAGAGTAATTACAGTTACAAGCGGAAAGGGCGGGGTGGGTAAAACGAACCTTACGGTTAACCTGGCCATAGCACTTAGCAAAATGGGCCTTAGGGTTGTTATACTTGATGTCGACTTCGGGCTTGCTAATATTGATGTGCTGCTTGGAATGAGCACGAAATATACGATACTGGATTTGATGCGCGGAAACAAAAGTATTTTTGATGTTTTATCCGATGGACCTGATAATGTAAAATTTCTTTCAGGAGGATCCGGGGTGGAAGAACTGCTTCAGCTTCGCACGAATCAGCTTGGCAGGTTTATTTCAAACATTTCACTGTTAGACAAGCTGTTTGATGTTATATTAATAGATACTGGGGCAGGCCTTTCGGGAAATGTAATGAGTTTTATCATGGCAGCCGATGAAGTTATCCTAATAACAACGCCGGAGCCTACGGCAATTACCGACGCGTACGCCCTGATTAAGCTTGTTTCAAGAAAAGACCGCCATAAGATAATAAGAGTTGTTGTAAATAAAGCCGATTCAGTACAGGAAGCAAATGATGTTTTGTCGAAATTATATATGGTTTCCGACAGATTTTTATCTTTCAAGCTTCAAAAACTTGGGTATCTATTATATGATGATATTGTGCCGAAATCTGTCAAGCAGCAAAGGCCGTTTTGTTTAATTTATCCTAAAAGTCAAGTTTCTAAGCAGGTTTGGGATTTGGCGGGAAATCTTCTTACGGAAAACGTGAGAGAATATAATGAAGGTACCGCCAAGGGAGTAAAAGGATTTTTCAACAGGCTGATTGGTGCTTTTAGTGGTAATTGAGAAATAAATAGTCTTGGAGGCAAAATGAAATACCGGCAAATTGGATTGGGGACAAAAATTGAACTGGAATTGTATGATGAAGACGGAAACAGGATCCATCCCGCTCTTGTAAGCCAATATGAAACATATGACGAAGAAAGTAATGTTGTGGAAATACTTGCGCCGTTTTATGAAGGGAATATTTATCCGGTGCATCAGTATATGGTTATGGATGTGATCTTTTCGAAGGAAAATGACACATATATGTTCAAAGGAGAGGCGATTCAAAGGTTTAACCAGGGTAATATCGCGATGATAAAAGTAAAACCTGTAACGCCAATAAGGAAGATACAGCGAAGAGCCTTTTTCCGCATGGACTGCACCCTTAATGTAAGGTACCGAATATTTGATGAAAATATCCCGGATGATGAGATTAAAGGGGAGTTTTCCGAAGTAAAAACGAAAGATATAAGCGGCGGCGGAATTTGTATGCTAACGGATGAAAAGCTGAAAAAATCATCCTATATTGAAGCCTTTATTCAACTGGATAATGAAATCCGTTTTGTAGGAAAAATAGTGCGTTCAAATGCAATAAAAAAAAGAGGTAAACTCATGTATGAAACAGGTGTTGAGTATAAAAAGATTGAAAACAGAGATCGGGAGAAAATAATTGGCTACATATTTGAAGTGCAGCGTGCTCGTCTGAAAAGAGGCTGGTTTAAGGAATGATAAAAAGCTCAAACATTATAAGGGTATTAATTGTAGATGATTCTCCTTTTATAAGAAAGGTGCTTCATGACATATTTGATTCCGATCCTGAAATCAAAGTGGTTGGCGTTGCAAAAAATGGCAGAGAGGCGCTTGATATTGCCGCATTAGTAAAGCCTGATGTAATTACGCTTGATATTGAAATGCCTGTAATGAATGGGCTCGACTGCCTGAAACGTTTACTTAAGCAAGGTGAATATGCAGTAATAATGATAAGCGCTGTGACAACGGAAGGTGCTAAAGCCACAATTGAAGCTCTTAATATAGGTGCTGTAGATTTTATTACAAAGCCCAGCAACATATTTCAGATTTCCACGGAAGAAAAAAGAAAAGAGCTAATCCAAAAGGTTAAAATAGCAAAAGAGGCCGGGCTTATAAATTTATCAAAAAAAGCCGATATAAAGAAAAAGCAGTTTATTGGCACAAAAGCACCAACAATAGAAAAGATTATTGCTATTGGAACATCAACGGGAGGTCCAAGGGCTTTGCAAAGAGTTATCCCTTTTCTGCCCGGAGATTTGCCTGCGGCAGTAGTTGTTGTGCAGCATATGCCTCAGGGGTTCACACGTTCCCTGGCCTCAAGATTGAACGATATAAGTGAAATGACCGTAAAAGAAGCTGAAGACAAAGAGCTTATGAAAGCAGGGTTTGTATATATTGCTCCGGGAGACAGGCATCTTTTACTTACAAAGCGCGGTAATGATATAATACTCCGATTAGATGAGTCCAGCCCGGTTTCGGGTCACCGCCCCAGTTTTGACAAAACGTTGTTTTCAATGAGCAAGATAGGGAAGAAGAATATTGTAGGCGTAATTATGACAGGAATGGGCACGGACGGATCAAAAGGACTGAAAGTACTTAAAGAAAAAGCTGGTATTCGGATAATTGCACAGGATGAACAGTCCTGTATTGTATATGGTATGCCAAGAACAGCCATTGAAATGGGAATTGTGGATAAGGTAGTTCCCTTAGAGCAGATACCTGTTGCAATACTCAACTATATGGGGGTGCGGGATAATGGACATGAACCAGTATCTTGATGTTTTTGTTGAAGAATCGAAAGAGCATTTGCAAAGTCTGAACACTTCTTTGCTCGAATTGGAAAAGGACCCGAATAATATAACCGTATTGAATGAAATATTCAGGGTTGCGCACACATTAAAAGGAATGGCGGGAACAATGGGTTTTTCCCATATGACCAATTTGACACATGATATGGAGAATGTTCTTGACGCGTTGCGGAGCAAAAGAATTAAAGCAGACATGGCGGTTGTTGACATATTATTCAAGTGTTTGGACGCTCTTGAGGGATATGTGAATGAAGTTATCTCAACGGGCGGAGAAGGCGAACAGGAATACAAGGAGATTATTAAATCTCTAACAGATATTTTGGATAAGTCTCCCAATACAAAAACTCAAATCAAAAAAAAGAAGGCAAAAAAGAAAACAGAGGACAATAGTATTGCTCAAAATGACAAAGAATTAAGGCTTAATTTAAATATATATGACAAAAATGTAATTCTTAAAGCCATTGAAGAGTCAATGAATGTATTCCAGATACATGTTGAACTTGATAAGAAATGTCTTCTAAAGGCGGCAAGAGCATTTCTTATATTTCAGACTCTTGATAAATACTCTGAGATAATGAAATCGATGCCTTCAGTCGAGGATATTGAAGATGAAAGGTTTGATAATTCATTTACGGTAATGGTTATTACAAAACATGATGCATCCCTTTTTGAAAAGGAACTGAATTCTGTCGCCGAAGTGCGGAATGTTGAGGTTGTAAGCATTACCGAAAAGCATACCGAGAACATTATACAAGGCGAAGATGACGAGGAGTATCTGAAGGAAGAAAAACCTGATACGGCGGCTTCGGATTCAATGGCTCAGGCTCAGAAAACCGGCACGATAAAAAGGCTTACAAATAAAACGGTTCGAGTTGATATTGACAGACTCGATGTATTAATGAACCTCGTAAGTGAATTGATAATTATAAAAACAAGGCTTGATGATGTTGGAACAGGCGAAAAAACAAATGATTATATTACCGCCCTTGAAAACCTTGAGCGCATAACAACAAGTTTGCATGATGCGGTTATGAAGGTAAGGATGGTGCCGGTTGAAAATGTCTTTAACCGCTTTCCAAGAATGGTCAGGGATATATCCAAAGAATTGGAAAAAGATATTGTTCTGTATATGTCCGGGGAAGAAACAGAACTTGACAGAACAGTAATCGATGAGATCGGAGAGCCTCTTATACATATCATACGCAATTCGGCCGACCATGGTCTCGAGAAGCCAGAGGAACGCGCTGCGAAGGGTAAAAGCAAAACAGGGAGTATATGGCTGAGGGCATACCAGGACGGAAATAATGTTGTAATCGAAGTAGAAGACGATGGTATGGGAATAGATGTTGAAAAGGTCCGAAAGAAGATTATTGAAAGAGGTTTTGAGGAAGAAGAAGCTGCGGCTAATATGACGGCAAATGAAGTTATTGGATACCTTTTCGAGCCAAATTTCAGCACTGCGGATACGGTAACCGACCTGTCAGGGCGCGGTGTCGGGCTTGATGTTGTAAAAACAAAAATTGAAGCTCTTGGAGGAACAATCGAACTGGAAACCGAATTTGGAAAGGGCAGTAAAACAATTATCCGCCTGCCTCTTACCCTCGCTATCATTCAAGCACTGCTTGTAATGGTGGGGTCCGAAAAATATGCTATTCCGTTAAGTTCGATAAGAGAAATTAATAATATCTATCCTGATGATATAAAAAACGTCAGGAATCAGGAGGTCATACTTCTAAGGGACATGGTAATACCAATTATACGGCTTCATGATATATTGGGAGTGCCTCCAGAAAAAGCGGACCAAAAACAGCTAACCTGTGTTGTTGTAAAAAAAGGAGATAAATTATCAGGGTTTATTGTTGATTCGTTAATCGGTCAGCAGGAGATTGTAATAAAGTCGCTCGGAAAGCTTTTAGCCGGTATACGCTGCGTAGCCGGAGCAACTATTTTGGGTGACGGTAATGTTGCGCTTATTATTGATGTAAATTCCATTGCATAGGATTGTGCTTTTATTGTGGTTTGGCAAGGGAGGATTGGGATAGTGGAAGCTGAAAAAAAACAATTTGTTGTATTTTGTCTGGATACTGAGGAATATGGTGCGGATATAAACAAGGTAACAATAATTGAACGGTCAATGAACATAACAAGAGTCCCGATGACACCGCCTTATATTAAAGGCGTTATAAACCTCCGCGGCGAAATTATTCCCGTAATGAGCTTAAGGCTTAAACTTGGGCTTAATGAGATTGACGAGGATGATGACACAAGAATAATTATATTCAATGTAGATAATGTTACTTTTGGTGTAATCGTCGATTCGGTATCTGAAGTAATGCAATTTGAAGATATTCAGATAGAAGGCGTCGGAAACATAATCAGTGATAAAGCCCTTGATTATATAAGCGGGGTAGCAAAAGCGAAAGAAAAACTTGTTACTATAATAAACCTGGAAAAACTTATAGCGGAATTGATGCCTGCATAGAATGCGGCTGTCAGGCATTTAACGGTTTGATTTTGAAAGGTGAATGGAATGGATTTATCGTTATTGAACTCTTTCCATCTTGACGTGCTCAAGGAAATTGGAAATATCGGCGCAGGAAATGCTGCCACAGCTTTGGCAAAGCTATTGAACAAAAAGGTTGAAATGAAAGTTCCTCAAATAAGAATAATGGGGTTCAGTGAAGTTAACGAAGTGCTCGGCGGAGCGGAAACGCCTGTGGTAGGTATTCTGTTGGCGGTTTTGGGCGATATTTCCGGATACATACTTTTCGTTTTGGAACAAAGTGCGGCCAATACACTTGTAAATATCCTTATGAGTAAAAAACCCGATGAAGAGATGGAATATAATGAAATAACCCTTTCCGCCCTGAAAGAAATAGGAAATATATTGACAAGTTCCTATCTTTCTGCTTTATCGGCTCTTACCGGATTGACTATTAAGCCGGATGTTCCCGCATTAGCTATTGACATGGCTGGTGCGATATTAAGCGTGCCTGCAATTGAATTTGGCAAAACAACCGATACGGTTTTGTACATAGAAACAGAATTTATTGAAGGCAAAGATAGAGTGATCGGTGATTTCTTCCTTGTGCCCGATACAGAATCATACATTCGATTGCTTGATACATTAGGAGCAATGTGCTAATGGCGGATAATATCATAAAGGTGGGGATGGCTGACCTAAACTATACCAGGCATCCTGGAATTTTAGTGACTTTGGGACTTGGTTCATGTGTAGGTATTGCGCTCTATGATAAAAAAATAAAAATGATTGGACTTGCCCATATTATGCTTCCCTGGTCGCACCAGGCAAAGAATAATGCAAATAAGGCCAAATTTGCCGACACCGGAATAATGCTCCTTTTACAAAAGATGGGCGAATACGGTGCGTCTGTAAGTAATATAGTTGCAAAATTAGCTGGAGGCGCCCAGATGTTTTCATTTTCAGGAAGCTCAGATATGATAAGGATTGGCCAGAGAAATGTTGAAGCCACCAAAGCAGTCCTGCAGCAGTTTCGCATCCCTGTGATATCCGAAGACACCGGTGGGAGTTATGGCCGGACTATTGAGTTTTACTCGGAAGATGGGCGCCTGATGATAAAAACAATAGGGTATGGAATAAAATACATCTGAATTGTTTTCAAAAAAAACACCCAAAAACATCTTACAGATATGGAGGGTTTAATGCGATATCTTCAAATGCTGCCTTTGCTGATGGCATTGGCTGCTGCGCTTATATCAGGTATTTTAGGTTTTTTTAAATCGATGCATCAAAAAGAAGTAATCATGCAAATGACATTGATTATGGTTATTTTTTATGTTACAGGGTTATTTGTCCGCTCGACGCTAATATGCGCAGTAGAACAGATAGAGAAAAAAATAAAGCAAAGAGAAGAGGAGGAGGAGGAAAAGAGGAAGGAGCAGGAAAAGGCGGAAGATGAAAATCAAAGAATACTCGGCACAAATATCGACATGACCGCTGATGATAATTCATTTGATCCTTTGCCTGTCAGCGAATTTATAAAAAATGAGTTAAAAAATGACGATTAAGGTTTTTTATAGCTTATTCAGCTTGTAAAAATATACTCAATTACCCCCCTAATTACGTTTCATTGACAAAAAAATGCTAATAATTACATAAAAACATTGAAAAAGGTTGACATATGGAATGTCTACGATACAATAAAGATATAAGCAGCATATAAAATATAACGATAACCCTCCGTGGTTTGTTATTAATCAGCATGTTAGACGATTAATTTACAAGTTTTATGCCGGTAAAAATGCTGCTTACTTAAAAGAATATACAAAAGATAAGCCATACAATAGGCTGTCAGGAATAAAGCGGAATGGGGGATATATATGTCTGCTAGTAGAATTCAAAGACAGCAGGAATTATGGAAAAAGTATCAAGAGACAAAGGATCAATCAATAAAAGAGCAGCTAATACTTGAATATGCGGATTTGGTAAAATATGTTGCCGGCAGACTTAGTATATATTTTGGTTCAAATGTTGAATATGACGATCTGGTTGGTTACGGTGTCTTTGGTTTAATTGATGCAATTGATAAGTTTGACATATATAAGGGCGTTAAATTTGAAACTTATGCGTCTCTACGAATTCGGGGAGCAATTATAGACAGTATACGTGAGCTTGACTGGGTTCCCCGCTCCCTCCGTAAAAAAAGCAAAGATCTTGAAAGGGCTTATTCGGAGTTGGAAAATGAGCTCGGACACACTGCTACTGATGAACAAGTCGCAAGAAGGCTGGGTATTTCTGTCGAAGAACTTAACAAGACCCTCCGGGAAGTGAATATGTCAACGATGATATCATTGGAAGACTATCTTGAACAAAACTATGAATCAGGTTTTGACACATCCAATGATGATGAAGACAGAATCCCGGAAAAAAGAATTGAAACAACTGAAATAAAGGATATCCTTGCCGAATCAATTGACAAACTTCCCGAAAAAGAAAGAATGGTTGTTACTCTTTACTATTTTGAAGAATTAACGCTAAAGGAAATAAGTGCAATTATGCGGGTGTCGGAATCCAGGATTTCGCAGCTTCACACAAAGGCCATTTTACGAATGAGAGGCAGGCTTGAACGACATAAATACATATTATTCGGTTCCTGAGGTGTTGCAATGAAAAATTTCGATGAAACGATACAGGAAAAAAAACCTTTCGAGTTAACCTACGGCGCCGACGGTGTCTACCTTACCGTTAACCGTATTTTTGGCGCAGCGGTTGAAGAAGCGGAAGTGATGAATGAAATCCGGCGTAAAAAAATCCGGAATTTTAATGCTGCCGTAATAACGGATACTATAAAAAAAGCCACTGGAAATCCAGTTAAAATCGCAGATAAGCAGGAAGAAGAAAAAATTGACGCATTGGTCGAAGTAGTAACCAATCCGGATAAAATGAAAGCTTATATAAAAATAAAACCTCCGGAGGGAGGGGGTAAACCTGCAGGAATTCAGGAAATTGCTTTCCAATTAAAGCAAAACGGCATTATATTCGGAATAAAAGAGGATGTTGTTCATACTCTTGTTGAAAACCCGATATATGATCAGAATATTCTTATTGCAGAAGGAATGGCGCCTATTAACGGAAAAAACGGAGAAATCCACTTTCTTGTAGATATACATAAGGACAGAAAACCGATTATTATGGAAGACGGCTCCGTCAATTACAGAGATCTTGATTATATTGAGAATGTCCATAAGGGACAAAAGCTTTGTGAAATAACGCAGCCAACCCCCGGAATTAACGGTAAAAATGTTGTTGGAACGATGCTTAAGGCTATTGACGGTAAACCTGCTAAAATGGTCAGGGGAAGGAATGTTTACAGTGGTGAAGACGGATTAAGCCTGTATTCTGAAATCGATGGACAGGTTATGTATATTGATGGTAAACTAAGTGTTTTTTCAACCTATGAGGTGCCTGCTGACGTAGATAATTCAACGGGAAATATTAATTTTGTAGGAAACCTCTCGGTACGCGGGAATGTTCTTTCGGGTTTTGTTGTTGAGGTAGGAGGGAATGTTGAGGTTTTTGGAGTTGTTGAAGCCGCAACCATTAAAGCCGGAGGTAATATTATTTTACGCAGGGGAATGACAGGAAACGGGAAAGGGCTTCTTTCGGCAGGCGGTGATGTCATTGCAAAATATATTGAAAACAGCCGTGTTGAAGCTGGTAACGATATTAAAGCCGAAGCGATAATGCATTCGGATGTAAAATGCGGGAATCGTCTTGAACTTGGCGGCCGCAAAGGTCTTTTGGTGGGTGGGGTGGCACGGGTAGGCAGAGAAATTGAAGCCAAAGTTATCGGAAGCTATATGGCTACCACCACAAATATAGAAGTAGGTGTTGACCCGCATGTGAGAGAAAGATATAAATTCTTAAGAACAGATTTAATAAAAATGGAGGAAAACTCGAAAAAAGCAAACCAGGCTATTGTACTGCTCAGAAAAATGGAAGCGGCGGGTATGCTTACGGAAGAAAAAAAGGAGATACTGGATAAAAGTGTCCGATCAAAAATATTTTATGACAGTCGTATTTCGCAGTATAAAGAAGAACTGGAGGAATTAGAGCAAAAGCTTCAGCAGGAAGTAAAGGGACGTATAAAGGTTTTGAATTATTTATATCCGGGAACAAGAATTTCTATAGGCTCGGCTAATATGCATGTAAAAGAAACCCTGCAGCATTGTACTCTTTATAAAGACGGTGTAGATGTACGGATTGGTCCGCTGTAACAGACAAATTGCAAAGTAATTTTTTATTGATGTGTAAAATCTTTTGGGAAGTGGTTATATGGCAATTAAGCCGATTGACATGCAAATTATGATGCCAAGAGTAAATGAAATGTCGCGTGTACAAAATAATGAACAGCAGCGCACCCAGGCGTCGCACCAGAACGCGGTTCAAACGACGGAGAAACAATCTGAAAGCAATACGCGGCAAGTGAATTCCCGGGAAGAAACACATAATACGGCAATCCGCGAAAAGCAGCAAAATGAAAAAAGGCAATCGCAGCAGCAGGATAAAGAGAATAAACCTGACAAAGAAAGAAAACTGCAGCAGCGCGAAGATAATAAAAAAAAGACAGCAGGTACAACAATTGATATACGAGTATGAATATAACGATACAGAAGATGAACTTTAACAGGGAATTGGTGCAAAAAACATTTACTAATGATAAAACTAACAGAGGTGCAAAAGATGACGGCTTTTTTTGTCTGTATCATATTGATAGGGATAATGGTAGTCGGTATAGCAATGGTTTGGATTGTGATTGAGCGGAAAAATTCGCGGGATTACCGGCTTGAAGTTGACGAGCGCAGGTATGAACTCCAGCAGGCGCTCGAAGACGCTGAGCAGCTTATTAACGAGTTGAATAATTTTTCTGACTATATTGTTAACAGAATGGAAGAAAAACAGCAGGAAATTGAATCCGTTATTAATGCTGTCTCTGAAAAAAACGATCTTTTTGAAAACATTAACGGACAAGTTTCAAATATTAATCAATTCAAAGAAAAAAGCAGTGACGCAGTGTCTGAAATTTCCGATATTACAGAGAATAGCAAGGATGATCATGCTGAAGTGATTCAGTTAAAGAAAGGAAAGATTATTTCATTTGACGCCAAAAAGCGTGAAGTATTAAATCTGTACAAAGAGGGAGTAGGCAGTACCGAGATTGCAAGAATGTTGAATATGGGAAAAGGTGAGATTGAATTAATTTCACGCATGAGCAAATAGATTCGGAGGCGAAGCGGGGTTTTGTATGACAAAAATCCATGGAAAAAGTGTATTGCTTGGAATGGGTTTGGGAGTTATTTTGACAGCTTTGTTAGGGTGTATATTTTTTCTTGGATATACTCCCGAAATGGATGAAGCTAAGGTTAAATCACTTGCTAAAAAATACGGAATGATCGAGCCTGGAGAAATTACCCGGATTGGTGTTAATGGTAAGATTTCCATTGAGGTTGAAGAAAGTGATACTCTGGCGCAGATTGCCAAAAAGCTTCAGGATACGGGTCTTATAAAGGAAAACATGCAGTTTCAGCTTAAAGTATTAAATCAAAAGGCAGAAGACAAAATATTTCCAGGGGTATACAAGTTTAACGGAAACGAAAATGAGCAGGAGATTATTAATAGTCTTACCGGCGGGCAATAGCAATTTCAGAACATATTCCCGCGGGTCCTGCTTCGGGTGTTTCGTTTCCTTGGGCAACAAAGCACATACCGATAACACGCTCCAGAAACCTTTATATTTTCACATAGAGGTCTCCATATCCCGGGTCGCTCATTTGCCCGCTCCACATTTTCCGTAAAGCAGCAGGACGCTGGAGCATGTTGCCCGGCGCGACCGAAAGCACCCGAATCACCCGCTGGCTATTTGGTGGAAGAAAGATTTTACACTACTTGATTTCGAGATATGTCTGTGTTAATATATTAAAGCGATGCATATTGAGCGGGCAAATTAACACTAACACAGGATTTTTTGGAAAAGTTATTATATAGAAATGCCGGCTTAAGTAAATATTTGCCGCTGTGATGGAATTGGCAGACGTGCTTGACTCAAAATCAAGTGTCCTCTGGACGTGCCGGTTCGACTCCGGCCAGCGGCACCAAAATTATCAGGCTGAAATGGATGTACTAATATATCTATTTCAGCCTGATTTTATATGTAATTAATTATCTCCCCTGCTCAGGTGGAGTTTAGTCTCCACCTGATACATGTGCCGACTGCTTCTTTTTCATTGTGAATATAGCAATTCATTTTAATTCCCCTTCTATAATCTGTTTATAAAAAATTAATTTAAAACCACGACAATAATATAACATTTATGTTGGCGATATTACCAGGAATCATGTTTAATAACAGACAATGCTTAAAGATGTTTCATGTATATGAGGGCGATCAAAGTAATATTATATTTCTCTATTGAATAAATTTATCATAGGTTTATTACTTGATAACAAGCTTTGCCGGCTGGAGGAAGAAAGAGGTGGTTCACCTCCTTTTTATTATTCTTAGTTTATTTTATGTACATGCATGCAGAAAGTTTACATAATCGAATGCTGCGATAAATACCGCAGAAGCAGACAGATAATATAAGAAAAAGAGAATCTGGAAAATTTAAATTTCCGTGGAATAGTCACAGAGGTTATTTCCGGTCTTACTGAAATGATAAACAAAATAAAAAAACCCGCGATTTCAGTATAGCCTCGCAGGTTTTATTCATATTCAACTGTTCATAATTGCTTTTCAGCCATTTCAATCATTCGTTTTACCATCTGCCCGCCTATCGGTCCTCCTTGTTTCCCATTTTCATAGGAAGTCAGGTCTCCTTTGTAGTGGTCGTTGTTTTCTTTAATATATTGCAAAGCACCAATTTCTTTTGCGCATTCGATTTTGAACTTTGTAAGCTGTTCTCTCTTTGATGGAACAAGCGGAGTTTTTGGTCTTGACAATTTTCTCACCTCTTTCTTAATATTTATTTGTATTTTTCCCTGCAGGTGAGATAACAATACCATGCATTAATTGTTTATATTATAGGGAAAAATTGCATATCAATTCAAAAATTATGTTACTTATACTAATATATCTGATTTATATAGCTGTCCGTTAGCGATTTTATTTTTTCATCGCGAAAAACACCATTACTGCGGAGCCATTTCAATATTATCGGATTTTTGGAATGGAGAACCAGATCGTACGACTCCATACCATCATATCGTAAAGAGAGCGTATTAATCTCCATAAGAACATCAGGATCGCGTATTACTATTTCAAAAAGTTTATTTTTCAATTTTCTGGATCTAACTTTTACAAAATAAGCGTCAATATTCTTATAATCTAAAAGCTTAAGTATTGTCATCGTTGCTTTATCTTTTTCATAATAATAATTATTTGACTGCAAAATGTAACTGCGCCATTGCTTGCTTCCGGCAGGGTAATCCTTAGACAGCCTGTAATGGAACTTTGCCAGAACATTGTAATAGTGGTAGTTATATACGGATTTTTTTATATTGTCTACTTTCTTAAAAGGTTCTATTTTTAGTCTTTCAATAGTTCTGTAATTTTCTTCAATAAATTCGTTTTTTGTTAAATCACCCATTTTATATTGATACAACAGGCTTTGCCGGTGCCGCAAAAACCTTTCGAATCTGTCGCGTACCATTTTTTCACCGCCCATTTCTTACTTTATCTTAAAGTATCCTGCTATTATTGTAAAGGTAAAAAGGAAAAGCAGGGCCCGCTGAAATAATACCAAAAACGCAGCGGGATGAATTCAGTTCTGAGCCATTAGTTGACAATACGAAGCTTTTTAATTATAATCATATCAATAATTGTTAGATACCGAAAAGGCAAGGAAGGGGACAAGTAGCCGGTTATGCCCAACAGGGATAAAACGCCGTGACTGAAAGCGTTTTTTGGAAGCTTGTCGGTGAAAGAACACCCCGGAGCCGGCCGGATGAATGCTGCGTAAGGGTTGTAGTCCGGCACGTAAAGACCTGCGTTAATGGTAAAAGCGGAAGTTTAACTTCCAATAGGGTGGTACCGCGGGAATACCTCTCGTCCCTTTGTTGTGGACAGAGGTTTTTTTAGTTTAAAAAAGATTATACGGCATGAAGAAGCGAATAATAGTAATTGGGGTGATGTAAATGTTAATTAAAGCGCCTAAAGGAACGAGGGATATTCTGCCTGATGAAATACACAGATGGCATTACGTGGAAGATAAATTCAGTGACATATGCAGCAGATTCGGATTCCAAGAGATCCGTATACCGCTTTTCGAGCATACAGAGCTTTTTCAGCGAGGGGTTGGTGATACCACGGATATTGTCCAAAAAGAAATGTATACTTTTAACGATAAAGGTGGTAGGAGTATTACCTTAAGGCCTGAAGGAACCGCGGGTGTTGTCAGAAGTTATATTGAAAACGGGATGGCTTCATGGCCGCAGCCAGTAAAGCTTTATTACAATATTACGGCATACCGTTATGAAAATGTTCAAAAAGGCCGGTATCGTGAATTCCACCAATTGGGAGTTGAGCTTTTTGGATCTCCGGAAGCCGATGCGGATGTCGAGGTGATATCCCTTTTATATCTGTTTTTAGAGTCGATTGGAATCAGGGAGCTTTCTCTGAACCTGAACAGCATAGGCTGCCCATCATGCCGAGCGGATTATAACAAGACGCTGAAAGCTTTTATCGAACCGAGGCTGAACCGGCTCTGCGAAGACTGCATTGACAGATATCAAAGGAACCCTTTGAGGATTCTTGACTGTAAGGAACAGGGATGCATAAATGAATTGAAGGATGTCCCTTATTTGCTCGATTATATTTGCAGTGACTGCGCCGATCATTTTGAAAAGGTAAAGGAAAAGCTGTATGCAATGGGGATACCGTTTACTATTGATAAAAAGATAGTCCGCGGTTTGGATTATTATACTCGTACTGTTTTTGAATTTGTTTCAAAAAACATAGGTTCGCAGGGAACCGTATGCGGCGGCGGCAGATATGACGG
>Ga0123334_1002838_pt1 | contig 19542 bp, 16 predicted proteins | sample BiotimSIPDNA_FD_89706 | JGI IMG/M metagenome (GOLD analysis project Ga0123334, IMG submission 89706) | Anaerobic biogas reactor microbial communites from Washington, USA - Biogas_R1 time_0 SIP DNA | ecosystem: Engineered > Bioreactor > Anaerobic > Unclassified | place: Washington, USA... | reverse complement strand
ATGGAAACTGGGGTGCTGGATTTATTTTCTGCCGTTTGCTGTATTTTAAACTTGCCAAACACATACCTTTATACCAACGTTGTTTCAACAAGCAGAGGTTGCCCAAATCGTTGCAGTTTTTGCTATAATAGCTGTACTAACAGACTGTATGCACAACGTCCTGTTTCTAACGTAATAAACGACATTAATACTCTTGGCACTCGACATATTTTATTCATTGACGATAATTTTATAGGCAACCCGAAATATACACACGAGTTACTTAGTAAGATTTCCGGCATGAACCTTATCTGGAGCGCGGCTGTAACTGCTAATATTCTAGATTTTCCTGATTTACTTGACCTTATGGCAAAGACTGGCTGCAGAAGTCTATTTATTGGTTTTGAATCAATAAATACAGCATCCTTAGAAAGTATAAATAAAGATAACAAGGTAAATCGGTATGAAGAACTTGTTGAAGCTATCCATAGCAGAGGGATTATGATTAACGCCAGTATGGTTTTTGGGCTGGATGGCGATGACAAGGATACTTTTAAGCACACCCTTGACTGGCTGGTTAGAATGCGGATAGAAACGTTAACCTCTCATATCCTTACACCTTATCCCGGCACAGAATTACATCGAAGAATGGACGCGGCCGGAAGGATTACTGATTACGACTTGGGAAAATACAATACCTCAAATGTGGTATTCAAGCCCCTGGGTATGACTGCGGATGAACTTTATAAAGGATACCGGTGGATGTATAAACAGTTTTATTCTTTTGAAAATATTATCCGTCGTTTCCCTAAAAGCAAGGCACAAAATAGGTCTTATTTATTGTTCAATTTATTCTATCGGAAATTTGGCCGATTTACTTCGACAATAGCGCATTTCGTGCCTATGGGGGTTCTGGGAAAACTCGCGGCAAAAATTTCATACAAGGTCTGAGTACACTAATAATTTTCAGAGGATAATAGGCCTTGAACATAAATATAGCATCCAACAAGCAAAAAGTGATTTGCTTATTGGTGTTCGTTCTATACATATTGAAATTGAACATTTAGTGTTATTATTTAGCATATACGGGGGACGGAAAAGCTGCCCTCCGCATACTTTTTGCATATAGATTATCTCTCGTGTAAATTGCTATGCGATTTATCGTATGAATTTATTCCGGCACCTGAATCCCTACCATGTTCATTAAATACCTGGCATTGGATGTAGTGCATCGGCCAGGCCGAAGTATGTAGTCAAACTTGATTCCGCCCTCCACATACTGTTCTTCGAAATGGCAATTCCTGAAGCTAACCTCTTGGTCCTCCTCCAAATCGCAAAGCTCAAAATCATGGGTGGAAATCAAGCCAATCGCCCCGTTCCGGCTCAACTCCCTTAATACAGTGCGAGCTCCGGCTATTCTGTCCAATGAGTTTGTCCCCCGGAATATCTCATCAATTAAATAGATCATGGGTCGGCCTTGCCGGGAATGCTTCAGGATCATTTCTATTCTGGTCAACTCCGCAAAGAAAGTGGATATGCCCCCCATCAAATCATCTCTTATCACCATAGAAGTATATATATCTAACATAGAACAGCAAAACTCACGGGCGCAAACGGATGTACCGGAGTAGGCCAAAACCAGGTTCAGGCCGACAGCCCTGAGATAAGTACTCTTCCCTGACATATTGGAGCCGGTAACGATACAGGAATACTGCCGGATTTCAATATCATTACGAACACATTTGTCCTGCTGAAGCAAGGGGTGGCCAACGTCTTGGGCCATAACTCCCATACCATGCTCCTGAATCTCTGGGAAAACCCATTCCGGATAAATGTGGAGAATAACCGAAAGACTTGATAAAGCCTCAAATGCTCCGATTATTTCGAACCACTCTCTGACTTTCCCGCCGTTTTCATTTTTCCATCTTTCCAGTTGAAGAACACAATGAAAATCCCACAGCAGCAATATACCCAGAATAAAATACACAATAGGCTGATAACGAAGGTCAATAGCATCCGATATTTTTTCGAGTTTTTTCATGCCCACGGAAGCCGGTGCCTTTTCACCCTGTAAGCCGGACCTTAGAACCGACAAATAATCATCTTCAAATTCTTCTGATTCAATTAACCGGAACATGTTTTTAAAGACTTCCAGCTTTTTATGAAATAAATATACCCGGTTAAGCTCAGGCTGGATTTTCCAAAAACCCAGGACAAAAATCAGCCCCTGGACCGACAAAAGCAGCATTGGGACCCAAAGGTGCATCCATCCTCCCCAACTCATAAGAAATCCCAGGCCGGTGAAGACAGGAAGAACACGAATAATGCTTATCGCTTTAGACAATAACAGGGGTTCTTCGGCGTAGTCCACCAGGGACTCCGAATCCAGCATCCCATCAGCCAACAGGCCCTGACATTGGAGCCTTTGACAAAACTCCAGGTTCGCCCCCAGCTCTTTCACCGCACTTTGCCGTTTGTTTATGGTCTCAATATCCCTGGAAGGACCGGCCAGAAGGGCTTTAAGATGATTTCTGCCCACCACGGTTTGGGCCACAGATATCATCTGAAACAGAGACTGACGGCCAAAGACATCCAAATCATAGGTGTAGGGGTGGCTGCTATCCACGAATTCCAGACCACAATCTTCAAACCGGACCCATGTCCCATCGATCCTGCTTAAATAGCGGCGCTGAATTTCCAGCATGGCCCCGGCAATCTCCATATCCTTTTTCATTTTGGAATATTTCATAATAAGGGTAATGAAGACCGGCAGGAATAAGAGCAAAACACCTGCGGCCCAGGCAGGGCCCCCCGTAAAATATCCGTAGGCGCTGCCCGCCGCTCCGGCCAAAAATGCGATTAAACGCAGGTTGCCTAAATGGTGCAGCCTGCGCGAATACTCTTTTTCCAAACTTTCATAATATTCACTGCGGTTGATAAATACATCCTTAAAAGACATCGAACCTCCTGGGTCATAGATTCAGAACCGGCTTTCAATGAGTTTAATTTTCTCATAAAGAGCCTGGTTAACGGGTGTGGGAACACCATGTTTCTGTCCCAATCCTAAGACCGTACCCGCAAATAATTCAACTTCACTATAGCGTCCGGCCTCCAGATCCTGCCGCATTGACGGTTTGCCCTCCGGATTCAGCCGGCTCAATATTTTCAGCCAGTAGCTCAAATCCTCTTCGGTTAAAGAAATCCCTTCTTTCGCCGACAGCTCTATAACCTCTCTCATAGCCGCAATCATAGTGTCTCTGGCCGGGCCCTCCCTTTGAATTCCTCCATAATCACTTTCATAGACGGCTACCGTCTGATTTACACCGACATTGAGCATAAGCTTGCCCCACATTCTTTTCTTCATATCGGTATCAACCTCATAAGGAATCTCCATTTGCTCTAAAAAATCCGCCACCAGCCTCACTTTTGAAGAGACTTCTCCCGGCTCCTGTTCACCGATACAAAGCATTCCCATATTCTCATAGGTCATTTTATTTCCTGCTTTAACCGCATCCATCCCCTGAGCAACACAGTATACAATATTGTCCATCCCGAAAACTCTGCCGATCATAGCCTCACTGCTGATGCCATTCAATAAAGACAGAATGATGGTTCTTTCACCCACCTGATTCTTCATCGCCTCAATGGCATCAGGCAAGTCATTATATTTCACCGCAAAGATGACCAGATCTGCAGGTTCGGCTGCTGCCTCAGGAGACACCATATGAAAGTGACAAGGTTCGCCATTACAATAGATATGCTCCTGCTCATATCTTCTTATTCTGTCCCGGTCCGCAATAACCCTCAGCCCCCCAGGAGGCATTCTATCAGATAAATGACGTCCAAATAATATCCCCAAGGCACCCAATCCAATGATTGAAACCGTCCTTATGCTCATTATGGATCAACCCTTTCACTCCATGGCCGGCTTATACTGAAATCATAGATCATATCAGAATCCGTATTTTCTCATTCTTCGCCGCCGCAGGTTTATGAGTCTTATTATATACAGACAGCAAAAGATAATCAGCCCTGCCTTTAACCCAAATCCGGCAACAATAACGAAACCCGATTTAATTCGAGAGAGCAGCGGGGGTTTTTCTTCCACTGAAATGCCGGCCAGCAGGTCAACAGAGCTCACTTCTTTATCATCCACGAAAACCTTGCAGACCCCCACAACCTGACCCTCCTGGATCGGAGCAGGTATCTGATCATCAGTAAAAATCCGGTAAGATAGCCGGTCTGCCTCCTGGGTGGTTACTGCCACACTCAGATCAGCTTCCGGCCGGGCCTGAAAGGTCTCGGTCAGTCCGTTCACAACCGGTATTTCTACTGACAGCAGGTCACTTCTTTCAATAGTCTGCATACTGTAATTGGCAAAGCCATAGTCCAATATATTTTTCAGATCATCATACACACACGGTGAATTTAAAGCCACCGCAATCAGGGTCAGTGAACCTCTTTGGGCCGACCCGACCACACAGTTCCCCGCCGCTTTAGTATAGCCGGTCTTAATTCCATTGGCATCATTATATCTCCACAGCAAGCGATTCTTATTGATCAGCTGGCGACCAAAATCCTTCCCTGTCCAAGGGATGACCTTGGTCTTAGAGGACACCACCTGCCCAAACATTTCATGCTTCATAGCCTCCCGGCTCATCAGGGCCAGGTCATAAGCCGAAGAGTAATGATCACTGGCTTCCAATCCATGAGGATTACAAAAATGAGTATCCTCCAAGCCCAACTCCCGGGCTTTCCTGTTCATCCATTCCACAAAAACTTCTTCGGTACCGGCAATACTCTCAGCCAGAGCCACTGATGAATCATTTGCCGAATTCAGCATCAATGCATAGAGAAGCTGCTCTCGGGTCAGCTTCTCACCCGTTTCCAGCCACACGGCACTTTCGGGAGTAGTGGCGGCCTTCTCACTTACCGTTACTGTTTGATCCAGATCACCTGCTTCAACCACCAGCAAGGCCGTCATAATTTTGGTAACACTGGCAGGAGACATTCTTTGGCGGGCATTGGCCTCATACAGTACCCGGCCGGAAGCGGCATCCACCAGTATGGCAGCCTTAGCCTGAACAGTCGGGCCAGAAGAAGCACCTTCAGCGGCAAAAACCGGAAAAAGGCCTATGAAAAAAGTTAAACACAACAAGATGACTGTAAAAAGACTTCGATGATGCATCAAATATGCTCCTGAACAGCAAACGTATTAGCGGAAAATCGACGCCTTTTTTATAATACTTGTTTTTTGCCAAACTCTAAAGACCTTTTTCCCAATTAAATGAATAATTCCAGCGAGAGCCTAATCTCCTTACTTTCTTACGTGCCTCCATTGCACCAATCCCCCTCACTCCTATCTCAGTATTTGAAAATAAATCAACGAATTACTCCATTACAGGAATGCTCACCCTTTACGCCTCACGCAAAATTCACTCCCCGATTATCTTTACAAGAACTCGCTTGGCCCTTTTGCCGTCAAACTCTCCGTAAAAAATTTGCTCCCAGGTACCGAAATCTAACTTCCCGTCAGTTATAGCCACAACTACCTCTCTGCCCATAATGGTTCTTTTTAAATGAGCATCAGCATTATCTTCGAATCCATTATGATCATACTGATCATAGGGCTTCTCGGGAGCCAATCTTTCAAGGAAACGCTCAAAATCGCGGTGAAGGCCGGATTCATTATCGTTTATAAAGACACTGGCCGTAATATGCATGGGATTACAAAGCAGGAGCCCCTCTTTTACCCCACTCTCCCTAAGACATTCTTCCACCTGAGCAGTAATGTTTATAAAAGCCCGCCTGGTTTTAGTCGTAAACCATAATTCCTTCCGATAGGATTTCAAAAAAAACGCCCCCTTCCAAGCTAATAAGATTACACTGTTATCACTTAGGATAGCATATTTAATATTGGACCAGGATCAAACCAAGAGGTCTTTTCTGCGATAGCGAAAAAAAGCAAAAGATATGGAAAAAACAGTGATGAGCAGCATAAGAACAATATATTCTGGCTCGAAGGCTCCGTTGGCGGCCAGAATCGCCGAGGGCTGAACATAATGGTAGGGGGACAGGTATTTTAACCATTCCACCTGTTGGTTAATGGCACCGATACTTCCCAAAATATATGTGACAAAAAACACTCCCAGCCCCACCAAACTGCCGTTACTGAAACGAGTTAGCACCGTTGATAGGGCCAGACCTACGGCCAAAAATACTATTTGTGCTGCCAGCATAGCTATAAACATTGTTGTGGTCATGTTCAGATATTGATATCCCGGCTCTCGGAAGACCTCCATTAATATTACGGATACAATGAACAGAATTATGTTAAAGACCATCAGGACGGTCAGATTTGAAAACAGCTTCATAGTAACTATTCGATCCCGGGAAACCGGCTGGCTGTAAAGGAATTCGATGGTACCTTCAATCTCTTCCTTAACCAGAGCCGAAGCACCTAAAATCGCGGCATAAACAGCGGCAGCCATGAGAATATATTGGGCAATGTAACCGAAATACTGCAGCAGATCAGCGAAATCAATCATTACACTCATGCCGAATGCTTCAAGGAGGGCCGGAGGTATATCGTCCATCATATCTCTGGCCAAATCCGCCATTCCACTCTCAGTCATCGAGGGATAAAAGGCCATAAAGAGCACCAGCAGCAAACCCACTATGATTGACCAAGCCAGAAAGGGTCTCAGCAAACGCTTAATCTCAAAAACGTAAATATTCATTAGGCATTCCCTTCGCGTTGATAGTAATGCATGAACTGCTCTTCCAGGGTGGGCTCTTCAATACGCAGGTCGTCTATGAAGTGCCGGGCCAAGACTTTTATCAGCTGATCTACCGGGCCATCAAAAACAAAAACATAGATGCCATTGATTTCTTCCCAGTCCTTGACTTTCAACTCCCGGAAAGCGGAGCTCATATCATCCCCGGTCTTAAGAGTCACTCGTCGCCGGGCAACTGCCAGCAGAGCATCAACCTTATTAACCTCAATAATCTCACCATCACGAATGATGGCCACCCGATGACAGAAACGCTGCACCTCAGTGAGATTATGGCTTGACAGGAATACGGTTGTGCCCTCCAGGTTAACCTCTGTCAACACGGAAAAGAGACGACTTTGCATAAGGGGATCAAGGCCATTGGCAGGTTCATCAAGCAAAAGCAATCGGGGTTTATTCATCATGGCCTGTACTATGGCCACCTTTTTCTTGTTGCCCAGAGACAGGCTGCCCATGCTCTTGTTGACCTCAACCTCGAAATCCTTGCAGAGCTTCTCCAGATACGGCCGGTCAACCGCTCCATGAAAGCTGGCGGCATAATTCAACAGGTCCATGACCTTTATCTCCCGGTAATAATTAACTTCTCCAGGAACATAGCCCAGCTGTGTTTTAATCCGGGCCGTATCAGCTATACAATCCATGCCCATAATTGAGGCACTGCCGGAGGTGGGATAAATGAAATTTAACAGAGTCCGAATGGCCGTTGACTTCCCGGCTCCATTGGGACCGATAAAGCCGAAAAACTCTCCTTCCTCAACTCTCAAACCAAGACCTTTGATACCCCGGCTTTTCCCGTAATATTTAGTTAAATTCCTGGTTTCAATAATAGGTATGCCGCCACCTCCTAACCGTTTCAATATAGGTATAACCAAATCAGAAGGCTTCTACTCCATGAAAACTGAACCCGCAACATCTATTTGCATAAAAACCTCATATAAAAACACTAAGCAACCCGGAATTTTCCAGACTGCTTAGTGTTGTGAGTGTCTTACCTGACGATTAAAGCCACCAACAGGTCTACTACCCCGCTGTAACTCTGAACCCCCTTGGATTGCGAATTAGCCTTCAGATAAGCATCATTGATCCGTGAAAACGCCCTGCTCCATGGTCCCTTATGCCTCTCGGAAAAGTTTCTGATCTCCTTAAAGTCCCGAATCACTCCCGGATCCAGACTATCTTTCAGGGTTTCGAATTTTTTCTCATCTCTTGCGGCCACATCATTGAGCACATAGGATAATGCGAAAATAGTCGCCGAGTACTTGAATTCAGGGAGGGGATTGTTTATAGCGCTAAGATAAGCCACCAGATTAGCTTCCTCTTCTCGGGCCACTCCCCGCTGGTGGGCCATCTCATGACAGGTGCTAACCGGAAGCATTACCTGCGGAATGTCCACATTGATATTAGCTTCTCCGGTAAAGGGGAAGTAAAAGCCATAGATTCCGCTGTAGCTGATTAATCGCGATAATAACAGGGGCTTGGGGCTGCCATATTTCCCACTCAGGCCGGGATAATCTTCGGTTAGCTCAGCATAGCCCGCTGCAGCCTGCCCCAATATCTTCCGGGGATTGCTGCCCAATTGCATAATTCCTTCATCATCTTCGTCAACGGCAACACGAAGCCGGTTGGCATCATATACCAAAATATCTGCTAATTTTTCTACTTCTTCGTTGGTGGTCACCCGGACATCAAGCCCTCCGGTATCAGCAAATGTCTGCCGATGGTAGTTCAGACCCCACAAGGCTTGAAATCCGAGATATATCAATGCTGTCAGCACAATGAAACTAACCCAGCCATGCTTGGAATGCTCCGTCTTTTCCAATGACTTAGGGCTTAACCGCCTCACGATTCCTATTCCCAGCCATACCAGCAACAGGATTATCAAGACCTCAGCCAGGGAAAAAGGGAAAATGCCTGTTAACCGGCTTATGGGTGGCAAGATCACCTTGTATAGCCAATCGGAATATACCCTTTCCACCAGGTCTGGAGAGCGGCTAAAAAGTCGGGTCACAAATATTAATAACGCCAGAGACAATAGAGCGCCCAAGATTCTTCGCAATACAATTCTCCCTTTGGGAACCGCCCGGCAGAGTTGCCTTCACAAATTCTATCCGCTTCGACCTGTTTATATGTCTGGCATGTGCGCTATTTTATTTTACTGCTGGGCAGCCAGATCTTCATGCGATCAGCTTCTTTTATTAATTCTTCCCGGAAATCCGGATGAGCTATCGAAATCAGTCGTTCCGCCCGTTCCCAGGTAGAAGCACCCTTTACATCCACCATGCCATACTCGGTGCAGATGCAATGAACAGACCACCGCGGCAGGGTTACGATAGTTCCTCCGCCCAGGGTTGGAACGATCCGGGACCCTAAAGTACCATCCTTTTTCTTAAAAGTTGATGACATGGCAATAATCGATTTTCCGCCTTTGGACATGTAAGCAGCTTTGGCAAAGTCCCATTGACCGCCGGTGCCACTAATCTGGCGGCCATTAATGGACTCCGACGACACCTGACTGAACAAATCTATCTCTAAACAGCTGTTGATTGAAATAAGATTCGGGTTTTGGGAGGCTACATTGGGATTGTTGATATAAGCCGCCGGGCTAATGGCGCAAATGGGATTCATATGGATGAAATCATATAGACGCTGGGTTCCTAAAGCAAAAGTATATGATATCTTCCCTCGCTCCGTTGCTTTTCTAGTGCCGTCAATACACCCTGCTTCATACATATCCACATAAGAATCGGCTAACATCTCGGTGTGAACACCCAGGTGTCTGATGCCGGCTTCAGCGATCATCTGCCCGATCGTGTTGGGCAAACCGCCAATGCCCAGTTGAATACAGCAGCCATCGTGGATCTCTTTAATTATGTGCCGGGCAATGGCGATATCTTTTTCACTGGGAGTCGCGGGTTTAACCTCAATCAATGGAATGCCAGGGTTCTCTACTACATAATCAACCTCTGAGATATGACATATTTCATCCCTGCCGCCAAGTGCCACCGGCATGATTGGATTAACTTCAACCAAAACCTTTTTGGAATGCTTAAGAATAGTGTAAACACTATTGGCCTGAGGTCCAAATGAGAAGTAACCATACTTGTTCATTGGACACACCTGCATCATCCCCACATCTGGGGCTACATGCCCGGTCTCATAATATTGGGAACGCTCATGAAATGCCACCGGATTAAAATTACACAGGTTCTTGTCATGAAGCTTACGCTCGTAGGAACTCATGTGCCAGCTGCTGTAAATGAAATGCTCGCGCTTTTGATCCTGCTCCACACAAGCCACCTGTCTTTGACTGGAAGCACCCCGAATATGAACATCAGACAACTCTTCCTTGCGTGCTGCCAAGGCCTGGTCTAACAATACGGGCTGACCATTGAAACTGCTCCAATCAATCCGATCACCTGATTTCACTACCTTAACTGCTTCTTCCGGCGATACCAGCTTTTTGTTGTACTCATCCTGTAGAATCACTTGTTCACACTCCTTCCTAATTATTCTCATTATACATGTCTTTATCGCCAGGGAGAATATGGCGGTTCTGCAATCACAATTCTTATGCACTAAAACGCTCATTTATAACCCTAACTGCTAAACTGGAGGATATCCCCGTTCTATATTCTATACAACCCATAATATCTTGATTTAGAGAGCCCCACTCTCTGTAATTACGTCCCCGGGCGATGGTATCCCATTCTGGCCTCTATTGTCCTCAACGGGTCGTTGATCTGCCAAATCGAGATTAGAAGAAATGTTAGCCGTCTTGTATAATTTAATTGTAAGGTTAAGTGGAATAATATGTGTATAACTAGTCTACAATGCTGCATTTATATAATCATTACAGATTGGAGGATATTGAATGAATAATTTTCGGTTAATCATACTGATGGGTGGCCTATCAGTTATTTTGGTCATTATCGGCAACGCTATTGGAGGCAGTTCTGGAGCGATGTTGTTTCTGGGCATCTCTCTGCTTATGAATTTGTATTCTTACTACAATAGTGACAAATTGGTAATTAAGATGACCAAATCACGTCCTTTGGAGAAGCATGAAGCTCCGGAATTGCATAATACGGTTAAAAGACTGGCCGACAGAGCGGGTCTGCCTATGCCCCGACTCTATTTGATGCCTACCCAACAGCCTAACGCCTTTGCTACCGGCAGGAATCCGGAACACTCGGCTGTTGCCGTTACTGCCGGGCTTTTAAACTTGATGAACCAACAGGAATTAGAGGGAGTGTTGGCTCATGAACTGGCCCATATTAAAAACCGGGATATCTTAATTGGTTCTATTGCCGCCGCTATGGCCGGTGCGATTTCGATGATCGCCAACATAATCCAATGGGGTGCCATTTTCGGAAATTTTGGCGGTAACGATGATGAAGGCGGAGGAATACTGGGACTGCTGGCTATGGCGATCCTGGCACCGATCGCGGCAATGATTATTCAAATGGCTATTTCCCGATCTCGGGAATATGCTGCAGATGAGACTGGAGCCCGAATTACCGGAAATCCACGGGGCTTAGCCAGTGCTCTGCTTAAGCTGGAAAAAGGAGCGGTCCAAATCCCCATGCAAGCTAACCCCTCTACGGCTCATATGTATATTATGCGGCCCTTTTCTGCCCGGGGACTGCAGGCTTTGTTCAGTACCCATCCGTCAACTAGTGACAGGGTAGAAAAACTTCAGCAATTGATTCTGTAACAGATTGCAAGGAGATTAATGACCATGCAGCTAAAGTACGGAATTGAGGATAGGCCCGGACTGTTGGAACTGATGTTATTCGGACTGCAATGGCTGGCAGTCAGTATTCCATCGATTATTATTATCGGAAAGGTTATTGCCGGGCTGAATAACTCGGCAGGCGAAGTTTTTTATCTGCAAAAACTGTTTATGATCGTGGGTATAGTCCTGCTGATTCAAATTTTCTGGGGCCATCGCCTCCCTCTGGTGCTTGGCCCGGCAACTGTTCTGCTCATCGGCCTTCTTGCCAGCCTTGACCGTTCCCAAGGAGCAATTAACAGTGCTATGCTCCTTGGGGGGCTGGCCTTAACTTTCCTGGCCGCCACCGGCTTGTTTGCTCATATTAAGCGCTTTTTTACTCCCCGAGTGGTGGTGGTGATCATGATGCTGATTGCCTTTACCATAGCACCCACCATCATCGACCTGATCACCACTTCCGGTGAGATAAACGGGAATCTCAATCTGATGTTTGGCCTGATTCTCTTTGTGATGCTAGTTGCAGGCAACCGGCTTCTTTCGGGCCTGTGGGGAAACACTCTGGTTTTATGGGCAATACTGCTGGGCAGCGTAGTCTATTACTTGGTTTTCCCGGTGTCCCCCCAGTCGCTTTCATCCTTTGCTCTGGGTGCCTGGCCAACCTTCTTGCCCTTTGATCTGGCAATACCCGACCTGGGGCTAGTACTGGCCTTTTTGATTTGTTTTATTGCCCTTTCCATGAATGAACTCAGCTCAATCCAATCGGTGGGCATCATGCTCAATGCTGATAATATGGAAAAGAGAGTAAATCGCGGAGTGAGCGTAATAGGATTCGGCAATATCCTGGCAGCCCTGGGCGGGGTAATAGGTCCGGTAGATTTTTCTCTTGGCCCGGGGGTAATTGCCACCACCAAATGCGCCAGCCGCTTCACACTGATTCCAACCGGAATTGCACTTTTGCTGCTGGCCTGCTCACCCATAGCAATTGCTTTAGTGGGTGCAGTCCCCTCCTCTGTAATCGGAGTTATTCTGGCTTACATCATAACCTCTCAAATCGGTGCAGCTCTGCTGCTGATTCACCAAACCCAATCAGCAACATCTTTTGATGATGGGCTGGTTATCGGGTTGCCACTAATGCTTGGAACCATTGTCGCTTTTCTTCCGCCGGAGATTGTGACACAATTCCCTGACATTATCAGACCCGTGGCCGCTAATGGATTCGTGGCGGGAACGATTGCAGTTCTTCTTCTGGAACACCTGGTCTACCGGCAAGACACTGTTCCCGCAAAAATAAAAACCGGATAGATATTCCCCCATCCGGTTTCAAGCCACGATATTCTTGCCAGTTTTTTCGCTAATAAGGTTTAACCAAAATTTTTACTGAACTGCCGGCAGGATCATGTAATTTTTCAAAGGCAGTTTGAAGCCCGTCCAACCCAATCATTTCGTCTACAAATCTTTTGGTTTTCAAGACTCCCCGAGCCATGAAATCAAGGGACATTTGGAATTCCTCTGCCGTAAAACCGTAGCTGCCTCTAATATCAATCTCCCTGAGATTGACTCTCATAGTTGAAATCGGAACCAGACTGTAGTTCACACCCACCAGAACCACCGTGCCATTGTAACCCGTGGCCCCAATAGCCGCCTGAACCGCCGGTGCCGGTCCTGCACACTCAAAGGTTTTGTCAAAGCCACCATCAGTCAGGCCCAACAGTTTCTTTTGCAGCTTGGGCTCGGCAGCATCGAATACTTCATCAACATCCCCATAAGCCAGAGCTTTCTCCCGCCGGACCGGGTTCAATTCGGATAGTGCAATATATGATGCTCCACATATGCGGGCCCATGCCGCACACAGAAGGCCAATAATGCCGGCGCCAACAATCAGAACCTTATCACCCGGGGCAACATGACCCAAACGGACTGAGTGCAGGGCAACTGAGCTTGGTTCCACCATAGCCCCTTCATCCATACTCAGATTGTCCGGCAGCTTGTGTACTACAACCGGACTCACTGCAACATACTCGGCAAACGCCCCGGGAGTAGTGATCCCCGGTGCATCGTCGAGATTATGGACACACAGGTTGAGCAGTTGGCTTTTACAGTTTTTACACTCCATACAAGGATTCCCCGGTATAGCAGTTACCCGATCCCCAGGCTGAAACTGCCGCGCAGAACCAGGCTCAACTATAGTACCTGAGAATTCGTGTCCCATAATCAGCCCGGCAGGAGTACCATTTTCCCAGATATGAAGATCAGAACCGCAAATGCCTGCTCTTTCGACCTTAATCACTAACTTGGAATCAGTAGCTTGAGGTTTATCCGTATCAACCATTTTCAGCATATTTTTCGAGTCGATCACAACTGCTTTCATCTCTCAGGCCTCCTCATTTATTTACTATCCTATGTGAGCGTGGATACCGCCATCTACCGGTATGGCCACACCGGTAATGTGATCAGTAGCTTTCGAACTCAGAAATACCACCAGACCCTTCATATCATATGGTCCGCCCACCTTGCGCATAGGAGTTGAACCATAAAATGACTCTTCCCCGCCCAGGCTGGCCCAGTGTCTCTCGGTCATATGAGTCGGAAATGGTCCCGGCAGAATAGCATTTACCGCAATATTGTATCTGCCCCACTTTACCGCTAAATCCTTGGTCATATTAATTACTGCCGCTTTACTGGCATTGTAGGCAACGGTATCCTGTTCCTCAGGAAAGCTGCCACCCAGGCCGGCTATCGAAGCCACATTAACGATTTTGCCATAACCAATATCCTTCATGCTTTTCGCAGCCAAAGCAGACAGATGATATAGTCCGGTCACATTAACCTCAAAAACCCAGCGAAAACGATCTAATGGAAATTCCATTGAGTCCGCGCCCCAAGTAACCCCAGCATTATTTACCAGAATGTCTATCTTGCCAAATTCCTTAAGAGTAGTCTGAGCAAGATTCTCAATCTCCTCGTCCTTGGACATATCACAGCGAACCGGAATAGCTTTGATTCCGTATTTAACCAGCTCATTGGCAAGTGCCTCACAACGTTCAACTTTACGAGCGGCAACAACTACATTCGCTCCCGCTTCAGCCAAGGCATGGCACATCTGGCTTCCCAAACCGACCGAACCCCCTGTAACAATAGCGGTCTTACCTGAAAGATCAAATATCTCTTTTATGTTCACGTTACAACCTCCTTAATATTGATTATTATTTTGGAAATGCTTCAAAACATCTATGAACTCATCAGCGAGGCAAGCCAAGGTTGACCCATTTATGCAGACCAATCTAGGCCTGCAAATCCTAAGTAAATTCATGAATTCTGAAGCTTCTAGACTGCTTACATTATAGATATTCCGTCCTTCAAATGCAATAAATGGACTGAATTGCCCAAATATTAATATGAAGTATTATTCACCGGCAATGCTTGGCTCTGCATTGTTGATGAGTTCACCCCTCGGTATTCAGCACCATATAAGTACAAATTCCAAATTGCGTTCAAAGAGGGGGGTTGCCGAATTTGTGCAGAGAGCGGAGCAAATAAGGGCAAATTTGAGACAAAAATAAGAGCCTCCTGAGACAAGTCAGAAGGCCCATAAAGCCCGATATATTGGTGCCGAGGACCGGGGTCGAACCGGTACGGGCGTCACCGCCCGACGGATTTTAAGTCCGTTGCGTCTGCCTATTCCGCCACCCCGGCACACTTGAAAATAAAAATGGAGGGCGGAACCGGATTTGAACCGGTGAATGGCGGTTTTGCAGACCGCAGCGTTTCCACTTCGCCATCCGCCCTCGTTTCAGCAAAATTAATTATATCCCAGATACGCAGCATCGTCAACAAGGGCGATGGTTTGAAAGTAACCCTGAACAGGCCAGTCCAAGGTAATGCAATTAACAATAACATGGTGGCCGATCTGATGGACCTGGTTACTCAGTTAAGACACGCACCGGACATCCATTATGTGGTTCTGACAGGTCAGGGGAAGTTTTTCTCCGCTGGATATGACATGGCCGATTCGGCAAAGAATTTAGAAGACATTAGTTTAACAGAGAACCATATTCGGGCGCATCAACTGGACGGTAATGAGTTAATGCGTAAATTAGAGAATATAGAGCAAATCACTATTTGCGGCATTAATGGAATAACAGTCGGAGGTGGCCTTACCTTAGGCATGGCGTGTGATTTTAGTGTGATGGATTCAGAAGCCTGGATATCTGTTCCTGAAGTTAATTTGGGTATGTTTTACGCATGGGGCAGTACTCCACTATTAATCAAGTTGGTTGGTGGACCCAAGGCGAAAGAGATTATTATGATGTGTGATCGTATAGATGCGAATGAAGCATTAAATATCGGCCTGGTCAACAGAGTGGCCCCGCCGGGACAACTCAATATAGTGATAGAAGAAATATTGTCCAAACTTAGACAAAGCCCATTTCCTCCGATCAGAGTGACTAAGAAGATTGTTAATTCAATAGAAGCCACTACAATGGGAAACATTGGTGTGTTTGAATCAGAGATGCACGAACAGCTTCATTTCAGTGGATTGCCGACGAAGTGCATAGTCGATATGGTTCAAAGTCGGTTAAAGAAATAGGAATATTGAAAATTGTTAGTGCTGTTTTATGAGTAAACTTCTTTTATAAAAAAGGAGGAAACCGATTGGATGGAGCCTTACCACGAATAACTGGCTATCTGAAAAAGTGGGCGAACGAGATTCCTGAGCAACCGCTTTGGTTCTATCATGATGTACCCATCAGCTACCAGCAGGTCAGCAGGAATGTACAGCAGGTTGCTAAATACATGTTGAAAATGGGCGTTAAGAAGGGTGAACGGTTGGCTTATATAATGAATGGAAGACCAGAATTCTTCACCTACTACTGGGCTGCTGCATCTATAGGAGCAATTGTTGTAGGAATAAATACAAGATATACAGCTCCCGAAATAGCTTATATTCTGAACAACAGCGGGGCCACTCATTTGTTGTCACTGTATAACCTGCTGGATGTATCCTCATATCAGGACCGGATTGCGCTTGCACTAAAGGAATGCCCGTCCGTTGAACAAGTCTGGATCTCGAGGTAATGTAGGCATCTGGAGCAGCGAGACAGAGAGTGCCGTATTTACTAATTCTATGCGACCGGATCGTATTAACAGAAACTGTCTGTTGCTTTTGATATTACCCGCTCAGTTAAACGCTAACCCAATTTTCGAGCTCAAGACCTTCTACTCGCTCAAATTCGCGGACATTATTAGTAACAATGACAAGCCCTTTGGCCTTCGCATGCGCCGCAATCAGCATATCCATAGCTCCAATCGGGGTTCCTTGCCGTCGTAGCGCCGTGCAAATTTTCCCGTATTCTACAGTTGCTTCATCGTCAAATGGCAAGATTTCCAAAATGGAAAGGAATTGATTCAAAGCAAGTGCATTTCTTTCCGGATAAGCGCTTGCTTCTACTCCATGCATGAGTTCAGCAAGTGTAATTGCGGAAATGGTAATCCCGTCGCGCATATTTGAATGGAGATTTATCAGCACATTTTCCGGCCTTTTCTTGATAAGATACACACAAATATTGGTGTCCAGCATGTATTTCATAACGTCTTCCTCGGCGCTTGAACGCCTTGATTACGGCCGTCCGCAAAAAAATCATCGGTAAAGCTGTCAAGCCCATTGGGTCAACTGCCATATGGATATCTGATAGATTTCAATAACTCTAAACGCTGGATCATTGATGACGAGGCTGCCGCTGTCGTTCGCAGGATTTACAATATGACATTGTATGGCCATGGCACAGAGCAGGTCGCTGCGGCACTATCTGAAGATCACGTTTTGACGCCTATCTACTATTGGCGAAGTAATGGAATTAACTGTGCCGGTAAAGTAACGAAGCGACCACCATATAAGTAGAGCACTTCAAGCGTGATCAAAATTCTCTCGTTGCAGGAGTATTGCGGGGACGTGATCAACTTCAAAACATACCCCAAATCCTATAAGAACAAGAAACGGATTGCTAACGACAAGGAAAATTTGGCTGTCTTTAAGGAAGTTCATGAACCGATTGTTGACCGGGCGGTATGGGAAAAAAATCCAGCATAAGCACGGTAAGGTACGCAAGCGCAAGACCAACGAGGGAGAAAAGAAAATTTTTCAGGACTTCTCGTTTGCGCGGACCGCGGACATAACCTGCATTAGCACTTAAACCAAGGTAATCCTAACATCAAGTATTTCAACTGCTCCAACTATAAGGGCAATAGAGGAACTTGCAGCTCTACTCATTACATCCGAGTTTACTTTCTGGAACAGGTTGTGCTTAGCAAGGAGTAGCCATCAGCTACTCCCCGTCACAAAAGGCCGTATAAAATTGGTCGGGATGACAGGATTTGAACCTGCGAACTCTCGGTCCCGAACCGAGCGCGATACCAAACTTCGCCACATCCCGATATTGATTAAGCCCTGACACGCCCCTACATTTTATCACGCAGGGATTTGTACCGCAACCTATGAAATTTTGTACACACTCAGACCAAAAAACAATAACATAGCTTTAATATTACTTCTTCGGTATAATTAGTAATGATATAGTAGAAGGGGGAGATTGAATCTTGGATCAAATTGATGCTCTGGAAAAAGCCATTGAACATGAAAGGAACTCAATGGAAGATTATAAGAAAAAAGCCGAGTTGGCCGAAGATCCCGAAACCAGGCTATTGTTTGCTCAACTGGCCAGGGAAGAGGAGGTTCATTATCGCAAACTAGTGGAACGGCTTAAGGCCCTTCGGGCTATGTAACATTTATTTCACAGGAATCTGGCACCAATTATGGCTATCATGACAAAGCAGGCCACTGCCACTGCCACAATCATTTTATTCCGCAAATCCTTGTGGCCCTGGTTCAGTTCGGCAACCAGATGGGTCAAATAAACTGCATCACCTGCAAACAGGGTGACCAGAACCAAACGACCCCATTCCGGAATAACACTGAATCCCGTCGGGTCCAGGTTCTTCCACAGATTCAGTCCATAATAAGCCACGATAATAAATTCGACTAAGCTGGCTGCCACCTGTAGGGTGAGGCTTTGGCGCTGCATGGCGTTTCCCAGTTCCATAACCTCCATCACCCTTTGCTGCAGATTCAAATTTTCATGGCTGAGCAGTATTTCAACTTTGCCACCCACCACCTCCATACCTGCTTGATAATCCTGGCGGGCATCTCTTAATTCAATTAATAAATTATCACAAAGACTGATTTCTTCCCTGATTGGGGCTAATACCAATTCCCTGCCGGGCAGGTCCAGGGACATTTCCCCTTCCCGGATCTCCTTATCCAATAAGCTAAGACTATTGCTGAGTCTCTTTGCTCCCAATGACAGTAAACGGTGATTTGCAGTTAGTACTCCATACCCTTGGGAAAGGGCGTTCATATCTTTCTCTATGGCTTCCAGCTGTTCATTCCGGGTGGCAGGCACCAAGGTGGAAAAAAGAACCCCGGAAAGCTGTCGTTCCAGATCTTCGTGTTCCAATACAATCGTAGCTCGCTGGTCACGGCTCAACTGCCAGAAGAGCTGAGCCCTTAACCACTTCATCTCTACTCGCGGAAATTTATTAAGCAGCAATACGGTATCGGCAACCGGAAAGGCGCACAAAGCCAGGCCATCATCCCAACCCCAGCCCTGGCGCACTACAGAAATTGAACCATACTTAAGTTCAGGGAAATGCTCCACGGTTTGATCACAGGCTAATGCAATCTGCAGGCTTGTCAATATCTTCTGGGGGACTTCCACGCCAACAGCGGCGTAAGTACGTCCCAGCAAAAAAGTATCCGCTAAAGGGCCCGTCATTTTTTCCCAATCCCTGACCAAATCTAGAAGGCCTGCCTGATCCTGGACCGGGCATACTAAACCCAAACAGTCCAAGGGCTGGCTTTGAATCCGAAAAGTGCAAGCCCTGCTGATGGAATCCAATTGAACTGTCTGACCTTCAGGCAGTTCTATCAGATCCCTATGATAAGAACCGACCAATTCTTTTAACTTGACGGCTCCCTCCGTT
>Ga0123334_1002829_pt1 | contig 19579 bp, 18 predicted proteins | sample BiotimSIPDNA_FD_89706 | JGI IMG/M metagenome (GOLD analysis project Ga0123334, IMG submission 89706) | Anaerobic biogas reactor microbial communites from Washington, USA - Biogas_R1 time_0 SIP DNA | ecosystem: Engineered > Bioreactor > Anaerobic > Unclassified | place: Washington, USA... | reverse complement strand
TGCCGTCAGGCTTTATCCCGGAAATAATGCTTGCTATCCTTCCGGCAACAAACTTCTCCTGCTCCGCATCGGTGTAATAATCCACATGGATATCAAGAGTGATCTGGCCGGATGAACGGGTTATCATTCCGCCATGGCCTGCCATGCTCATGCGGAGATAATCGCCCTCGTTGCCGACGCCTGTTTCAGCTACAGCAAGATCGATCACCTTGTTCATAAGATCGCCGCCTGAAAGCCCCTCATCACCGGGAAGAGTTACCGAAATATCGGTATTTCTCTTTACAAGCTGCTCTCTTGCATATATTGCTGCCTCGGCTGAGGAAGCAAAAACATTCTTTGTCTGAGTGCTGTTTGTCACAGCCTCAGAATAAGCGGCAGATACCGCTGAATATGCCGGTGCTGCGCCAACTAAACAGGTCAGCGCAGCAGCAACTGCAATAATATTCTTTATTATCCTCATTTTACCTTTCAAGAATCTGAGCACGGTCGGGGCCGATTCCAACCATACTTACGTGGCATCCCACCAGTTCCTCAAGGCGAGCTATATAGCTGCGGCAATTGTCCGGCAGCTCATCAAAGCTACTGCACTTTGAGATATCCTCACTGAAACCGGGGAACTCCTCGTAAACAGGCTCACAGCCCACCAGCTCTTCGAGAGTGGGCGGGAAGTTTTCTGTGATTGTTCCGTCGGGCTTCTTGTAGGCAACGCACACCTTGAGCGTATCTATGCCTGCAAGGGTGTCCAGTTTGTTGATAGCAAGGCTGTCAAGGCCGTTTACTCTTACTGAGTGGCGGACGATAACTGCATCGAACCAGCCTGTTCTTCTCGGACGGCCGGTAGTAGTACCGAATTCGCCGCCTACGTTTCTGATCTGGTCGCCGATCTCGTCATCGAGCTCAGTCGGGAACGGTCCCTTGCCTACACGGGTAGTATAAGCCTTTGCTACGCCGATTATGTTTGTGATTACCTTAGGGCCAACGCCTGTTCCGACACATACGCCTGCTGAAAGGGGATGTGAGGATGTAACGTAAGGATAAGTACCGAAATCGATATCAAGAAGAGTTGCCTGAGCTCCCTCGAACATGATAGTCTTTCCGGCCTTGTCAGCCTCAAAGGTGAGAACAGAAACATCGTCCATATAAGGAAGAAGTCTCTTGCCGTACTCGGTATACTCCTTTGTAACGGCATCAAGGTCGAACGGCTCGCCGCCGTATACCTCTGTGATTATCTTATTCTTAAGTCTGCCTGTGGACTGTATCTTCTCTGCAAGCACTTCCGGATGTGTAAGGTCATACATCCTTATGCCGCATCTCTCATACTTGTCCATATATGTCGGGCCTATGCCGCGCTTTGTCGTGCCGATATCCTTGCCGCCTCTGAATGCCTCAGAGAGACCGTCAAGGGCGATATGCCATGGCATAACGATATGAGCACGGGGGTCAACTTTAAGGTGTCCCTCAGTCTTTATACCTCTTTCTGCGAGACTGTCAAGTTCTCCGATAAAGTCCTTGGGGTCAAGAACTACTCCTGCACCTATGAGGCAGAGGGTATTCGGGTAGAGTATACCGGAAGGGATAAGGTGGAGCTTATACACTTCGCCGTTGTTTACAACGGTATGACCGGCATTATTTCCTCCCTGAGAACGAACAACAACGTCAGCACGGGAAGAGATTATGTCAATGATCTTACCCTTTCCTTCGTCTCCCCACTGAGTTCCGACAACAATATTAGCAGGCATTATATTTCCTCTTTTCGTAATAATAATTTGTGCATATGCACGCTTACAATTAATTATATCACATCAAAACACAGATTTCAAGAGCAGGAAATAAATTAAATAATATTTCCAATAAAACCAATTTGTCTGTCATCAAATAAAAAAGGCGTACATAATTATGCACGCCTTGTTCTTCATTGTTCCTGTTCTTCCTTTTTTATCCGGAATATTGCTCTGAATATCCCTGCAAGTATCTTCGGGCTTCTGATGACTACTACCTTCATTATGTATGCCTCCTTATATTGGATATACTCCATTATATTCAGCAGGAGGATTATTGTTACATCAGGACTGTATCACCAGCGCAAGTCCGCTTTCGATATCGAGGAAGGCCTGTCCGTCAGTTATTTCATTGCTTACTCCGATAGGGAAAGAATTCCTCATCTCATAGTTTTCCAGCGGGTACTTCACTCCCCTGAGACTTCTTATCTTCACTGTCTCAGTTATTGCGAACACTGAAAAATACTTGTACCCCCAGCGCCCTGACTCTTCAACGTACATCGCCTCGCCCGGACCTTGTATACGTATATGCTCATTTCCGATAAGCATGAGCTCAGCACCGTGCTCACGGGCATACAGCATAGTCTGTATATTGGCAAAAGCATGGTCAAAGCGTGGGCCGCCCATCGCTCCGTAGAGGTATATGAGATCAAAGCCCCGTTCTATGGCTATCTTTAATGCCATAAGGGTATCGGTGTCGTCTTTCTCCGGCACTGTCCTTATTATCTCACAGTCAGCCGGCAGCTTCCCTCTGTAGGAATCAAAGTCTCCGACTATCACATCCGGTTTCAGCTTCAGCTTCTTAGCGTGTTTATATCCGCTGTCGGCGCATATCACATAGCCTCCGTGGTTTGGAAACCAGTATTTAGCTATCTTCCCCAGCTCTCCGCCGGCAAAAATATGACATCTTTTCATTTAAGCTCCCACTCCTTAAGCTGCTTTGCCTCTTCATACATGGCGCAATAGCTCTCGTGACGGCTCTTGTTTATGTCGCCCCTGTCCAGTGCCTCCAGCACTGCACAGCCCTTCTCGCAGGTGTGTGAGCAGTCACGGAAACGGCAGCCGTCAGTATACTCCCTCATCTCACGGAAGCAGCCCACCAGCTCCTCCTTGCGGATGATATCATAGCGATTCGTCTCAAAGGTGGAAAAGCCCGGTGTATCTGCTATGTAGCCTCCTCCGGAAAGCTTGTACAGCTCTGCATGGCGGGTGGTATGACGGCCTCTGCCAAGCTTCCTGCTTATCTCGGCTGTGGGAATATCCAGTGTAGGATCAACAGCGTTCAGCAGCGTTGACTTGCCCGCTCCGGAATTTCCTGTAAATGCGCTTATCTTTCCGGAGAGCAGCTCCCTCACCTTATCCACTGTTGACGGCTGTGAGTAGTCCACATCAACCACATCTATCCCTATGCCGCCGTATATCTCATGTATGGGAGCGCTGTCGCCAAGATCCGTCTTGGTTATCACTACCACCGGTCGGATCCCCTTATACTCCGCTATTGCGATGAACTTGTCGAGTATAAGGTAATTCGGCGCAGGAGAACAGGTAGAGACTATGAATATAAGCTGGTCAAGATTAGCAAGGGGAGGTCGGATTATACTGTTTTTGCGGGGAGCTATCTCGCTTATGACTCCGTTTTCGAGAGCCACTCTGTCTCCCACGCAGGGGCTTATCCCTCTGTTGCGGAAAACTCCTCTTGCTTTACACTCATATATGCCGTCAGGGGACTCTACAGTATAGAGTCCCCCTAAGCATTTTGTTATTATTCCGCTGGTGTTATCCTGCATCAGTCGTTCCATACCCACTGATTGCCTTCCCAGTTGCCATTGACTCCGGGAACATAATCACACCATACACCGTCTCTCCAATCGCCCATTACGCCTGCGGCATTCTCATAATACCACCATGCGCCGTCGTAATACTTACCGTTAACGCCCTCAACACGATCATCCTTTGCCTGAGTAGGCGGCTCTGTTGGATCAGGCTCAACATAAGGCGGATCTGTCGGAGCTTCTGTCTCAGGCTCCGGGAATGCTCCTACCATATCAAATGCGCCTCTGATATCCTCGCTCTGTACAGTTATGCTTCCTGTAGCGAAGTTGAAGAGATATGAGCCAAGCGTTGCGCTTGCGTTGTTGTTCATATTCGTAAGCTTTACAGTTACCTGAACGTTCTCGCCTGAACCGGAGATGATCTCCTCATAGTCAGGATAATCAGGGAGGAGGATAACTGTTGAGCTCTGTGTGCTTCTCTTGCCGTCCTTGCCCATGATAACGTAGTCGATAACGTAACGTCCTACTGCATCTGACGGGAATGCAACTCTGAACGGTATCTCGCCGTCAGGATCCTTTCCGTTGCTGACATAGAGGATGATCTCTGTGCCCTCGTCAACTCTTTCCTTAGCCTTTATGCTCTGGTCAACTACTGTGCCCTCCGGCTCATATGAAGCCTGCGGCTCAGTCTTGGCCTTGAGTCCGATATAGGATGCTAATGCAACAGCGTCCTCAGCAGACATACCCTTGAAGTCCTTTACCTCTAACTGTCCCTGATTTGCGCCCATACTTACATAGACAATTACCTGTGAGCCTCTGTGTGCCATTTCGCCGGCCTTTGGCTCAGTCTTGATTACCTTGCCCTTTTCGACCTTCGGATCAGACTGCTGTTTGATCTTCGGTTCAAGATCCTTCAGCTTCAGCTGTTCCTTTGCAAGCTCCTGGTTGAAGTTTACTACGTTAGGAACCTCAACGGTCTCCATACCCTTACTGATCTTGACCTTCAGAGTATCGCCCTTGTTGAATTCAGTTCCGGCTTCTATTGACTGCCATATGATCGAGTTTTCGGGATGCTCGTCATATTCAGAGCCTACTACCTCGAACTGGATACTGTTTCCGTACTTGCTCTGTGCCTCGTTGTAGTCCATACCGATGAAGTCTTCCATGGTATAATCGCTCTTCTTGCCGCTGTTCTTGAGCAGTCCGCTGAGAAGTGAAGCGATGAATATTACAGCAACGATGATAACGACTACGACTACCGCTGTAAGGACAGGAATAACAAGTGAGGAACGCTCTTCCTCTTCCTCTTCATCCTCTTCATCATCGTAGTAGCCCTGTGGCTGGGGAGCATATCTCTGGGGGCCTGCCGGCTGCTGAGGCATTCCGTAGCCTCTCTGCTGTGCACCGTACATCGCTGCACCTGCCGCAGCTCCTGCTGCCGCATATACCGGAGCATTTCCTGCATTTTCCTTTTCGAGCACTCTCTCATTGTTCTCGGAGGATGGAGCGGTGAAGTGGATAGTGTCTTCCTTGTTCTCTCCCTCTTCTTCCTCCTGATAGTATCCGAAGGTAGTTGAAGGATCTGCCTTGAAGGCCTCTATGTCTCTTATCATATCGCCGGTAGTCTGGTATCTGTCCTCCGGAGCCTTTTCCATAGCTCTGAGAACGATCTCCTCCAGACCGTCCGGTATCTCGGGATTGATAGCCCTTGGTCTTTCAGGGATATCGTGCATATGCATAACTGCTATAGCCACCGGATTGTCGCTGTCAAAGGGCTTTCTTCCGGTAAGCATCTCATACATCATAGCGCCTACGGAATAGATATCACTCTTTGCGTCAGTAACGCTTCCGCTTGCCTGCTCAGGGCTAATATAGTGGACGCTGCCGATGGCCTGGTCGGTAGCAGTCTTGCCCTCCTCACGGGCGAACTTGGCAATGCCGAAGTCCATGACTTTTATAGTGCCGTCTGTGAACATCATTATGTTCTGCGGCTTTATGTCCCTGTGGACGATGCCCTTATCGTGAGCGTGCTGAAGAGCACGGAGTATCTGTATAACAAAGTGTACAGTATCCTTCCATGTAAGTACCTTTTCCTCTTCGATATACTCTTTAAGAGTGATACCGTCGATGTACTCCATGACGATGTACTGTATCTTCTCAGAGAATCCTACATCGTATATCTTTACGATATTCGGGTGTGAAAGAACGGCGATAGCCTTTGACTCGTTCCTGAAGCGGCGGAGGAACTCCTCGTTCTCTGCGTACTCCTTTTTCAGGATCTTGATAGCCACCGTCTTGTTGTCGATGACATCGATGCCCTTGTAGACCTCAGCCATGCCTCCGACACCGATCAGCTCGGTTATTTCATATCTTCCATCGAGCTTTTTGCCGATATTCTTATCCATTTCCTTTCCTCCTGAATCAATCTGATATAACGGCAACGGTGATATTATCCCGTCCGCCCTTGCTGAGCGCAAGCTTTATCAGTTGGTCTGCGACGTCATCGAAGGATGAATTCAGGATGACGTCATATATTTCATCGTCGCTGCAATAGCCCGAAAGGCCGTCCGAGCAGAGCAGCAGACTGATCTTATCTTCGTAATCGAGTATAAATGTATCCGGCAGGACCGTTTTTTCAACTCCTACCGCTCTTACGAGCATATGCTTCTGGGGATGATCCTCCTTCTCCTCCTCTGTGATCTTGCCCTGTTCATACAGGAGCTCTGCCACATTGTGGTCGGTAGTGATCTTCAGCAGCTGCTTATCCGTTATGAGATAGGCTCTGCTGTCACCCACATTGATTATGAATGCCGAGCGTTTGTTGACGAACGCCGCAACACAGGTGGTACCCATGCCGAAATTCTTGAAATCCAGTCTTGCCCTGGTATATATCACCGAATTCGCAGCAGACATGGACGAAACGAGCAGTTTCCTAATCTCCTCATCGCCAAGGCTTTCAGTATAGCCGGCTGAGAAGCGCTGGAAGAATTCCTCGATAGCAAGTGCGCTGGCCTCCTTGCCGGCACGCTCGCCGCCCATGCCGTCGCAAACGACAGCAAGTATATTATGGCCGTAATATTCACATCTCACAGCGTCCTGATTCTCGTCACGCTTGAGACCGATATCCGTACCGCAACGGTATCTCAATCCTATGCCTCCCCTGTTTTCTTTCTCTGTTCTGCCGCATCACGCCTAAGCTGGCCGCAGGCGGCTTCTATATCGCTTCCGAGAGTTCTTCTCACGGTTGCGTTTATACCACGCTTTCCGAGACGCTTTGCAAAATCCGCAACGCCTGAGCGGGCTGTGGTATAATTTCTCTCTTTTACTTTATTTACCGGAATAAGGTTTACGTGGCAGTTTATACCTCTCAGCAGATCCGAGAGCCTGTCCGCATCCTTATCCGAGGAATTGACATCATCGATCACGGCATATTCAAATGTGATACGCCGTCCGGTCACGCTGATATAGTGCCGGCAGGCTTCTATCAGCTCGGTAATATTATATGTCCGGTTGACGGGCATTATTTCACTTCTTCTGTCATTGTCAGCACTGTGGAGGGAAATACACAGCGTAAGCTGCAGCTTTTTCTCCGCCAGCTCGTATATTCTCGGAACTATCCCGCAGGTAGACAGAGAAACGTGTCTGAGGCTCATATCATTACCGTTCTTGTCCGAGAGCAGTTCCAGGAATCGCATTACATTATCAAAGTTGTCAAGCGGCTCGCCGATACCCATGAGTACGATCCCGGCCACCTTTACTCCGGCGTCCTTTTCGGTCTCGTAGATCTGCATGAGGATCTCCGACGGTTTAAGGTCACGGACATATCCTGCAATTGCGGAAGCACAGAACCTGCACCCCATTTTACAGCCCACCTGAGTGGACACGCATATGCTGTAGCCGTAGCTGTACTCCATGAGAACAGTCTCCACAAAGTTCCCGTCAGAAAGCCTATAAAGATATTTTACCGTATTATCTATAGAAGATTCAAGCCTTTTCTGCACAAATAGTCCATTTATACAAAATATTTCATTTAATCGCAGTCTCAATTGGACAGATATATCAGTCATTTTGTCGAAATCGAAGACTCTTTTTACGTGCAGCCACTGAAAGATCTGTTTTGCCCTGAATTTTTTCTCTCCCATGTCCGCAAGAACAGCCTCGATCTCGTGAAGCGTCATGCTCAGGATATCAAGTTTTTCCAATGATCCGCACTCCTTTCGTCTACTTTTTCTTTCTGAATTTCGCCACAAAGAAACCTTCGTCAAAGCCTGCGGCCGGGGACAGAGTTGCCCTGCTGCCCGAAACTCCCATTATGTGCGGAAGCTCAGCCGTTTCAAGCTCCGGATGCTCGATTAAGAGTCTTTCGCAGACCTGATCGTTTTCCACCCTTCTGACAGTACAGGTTGAATAAACCAGTTCTCCGCCGGGGGCGAGATAGTTTAATGCATTTTCAGCAATATTATACTGAATTTCCGGCAGCCTTTCAAACTCCGACAAAGGCTTGTACTTTATCTCAGGCTTCTTTGCTATTACCCCAAAGCCCGAGCACGGCACATCACAGAGTATCTTAGTGAACTGCGGCAGTTCGGGATTGTACTTTGTTGCATCACCGGCTGCCGCTGTGATATTTGTCAATCCAAGTCTTGCCGCACCTTTTCTGATAAGCTCTGCACGCTTCTCATGCAAGTCAAATGCATAGATCTTTCCTCTGCCGTTCATCAGTTCTGCCATGGTGAAGGTCTTCCCTCCGGGAGCTGCACAGATATCGAGCACAACATCGTTTTCCGAAGGAGCAAGTGCCATACAGCAGAACTGCGAGGCAAGTCCCTGAACATGGAACAGCCCACGCTTAAAGGCATCAACTGACGTAATATCGCCGCCATCAAGCACCTTAAAGCAATCCGGCAGGCCATTGTCAAATTCTTCGGTCCTTATACTTCCCATAGCATCTATGAGCTCATCCACTGTGCAGGAAAGCGGATTTCTCCGGAGATACACATCCGGCACCTCCACTGAGTGTTCAAGGAAGGAAACTGCAAAGTCTCTACCGTAGTCGCTTGTGAGACTTTTAACAAGCTCTTCCGGACAAGAGTACCTGACAGACAGCGCTCTGTCGTCATCTGAGACGTCATCACAGATCAGCTTGCCTTGTCGGATAAAATTGCGGAGCACTGCATTGACCATTCCGGCAGCACTTGTCTTGCCGAATTTCTTAGCCAGCCCCACGCTTTCATTTACTGCTGCATTATCCGGAACTCCGTCCATATACGCTATCTGATATATTCCCGAACGCAATATATTTACAACAGCTGCATCCATTTTGCTTATCGGACGCTTTGAAAGCCTGTCAATGACATGGTCGAGGCTTATCCGCCTTTGGATAACTCCATAATAAACAGCTGAACAGAGCTTCTTCCCCCGGTCATCAAGACCGGAGGAATCAAGCCCTGCACTTAACTGGATATTTGAATAACTGCTGCTCCCGAAGGTCTTTGTCAGGAGCTTTACAGCGATATATCGTGGATCCGCCATTATCTTCTTCTGGTCGAGAGAATGAGACGGAGAAGCTGCATGAGGGATACGATAAGGGCTGCAACATATGTGAATGCAGCTGCCTTCAGTACCTTCTTAGCGTGCGGAAGTTCGTCATACTCGAGTATCATGTCATTTTCCATTGTCTTGAGAGCCCTGTTGCTGGCGTCAAGCTCAACAGGAAGTGTTACGAGCTGGAAGAGTACAACTGCTGAGAACATTGCTATGCCGATATATACCAGTGACGGGAAGCTCTGAAACACGATGATTCCTACGAGGAATACCCAGTACCACAGCATTGAGCACACATTTGTTACCGGCACGATAGCTGTTCTGATCTTTATGGGTGTATACTCCTCAGCGTGCTGGCAGGCATGGCCGCACTCGTGAGCTGCAACGCCGATAGCGGCAACTGACTGGCTGCTGTATGTTGAATCGGACAGTCTTACAACGCCGTCTCTCGGATCATAGTGATCTGTGAGCTGACCGGCAATATGCTCAACTCTGATATTGTAAAGACCGTTGCTGTCCAGGATCTTTCTTGCAACATCTGCGCCTGTAAGGCCTCTTGCATTTCTGACTGTGGAGTATTTATTGAATGTGGATTTAACGTTGTACTGAGCCCATAACGGAAGAATGAGCATTGCTAAAAATAATAAGAAATACATATATTATGTCCTCCCTTAACCAAGTATACAGCCCTTTTCGAGCTTTTTTCCTCTGAGAAAATCCTCAGTTTTCATACGTTTCTTGCCCTCCGGCTGAACTTCAAGGAACCTTACAAGCCCGCCGTCGCCGCATCTTACTGTAAATGTCTTCTCGTCTGTGATCTCGCCAGCCGCTCCATCCGGAGCAATTTTATCCAAGATCGCGGACTTAAAAACCTTTATGCGCTTTCCCTCAAGCATTGTAAAGCCTGTAACACCTCTTATAGTGTCGTGGACTTTCTTTGCTGTCTGAGAAAAATCAAGTGCGCTCATATCCTTTGTTATCATTGGAGAATAGCATGAAAGAGCGTCGTCCTGCTTCTCCGGAGACAAACTTCCTGCTTCAATGCCGCTGATAGTCTCCAGCAGCACTTTTCCTCCTATTTCAGAAAGTCTTGCATAGAGCTCCTCATAGGTCTCATTTTCGCCGATCTTTACTGTTTCCTTTATCAGCATATCACCGGTGTCAAGGCCTTCGCTCATCTGCATGGATGTGACTCCGGTCTCAGTCTCACCGTTGAGCAGCACCCAGTTTATCGGCGCAGCTCCTCTGTACTTCGGCAGCAGGGATGCGTGGATATTGACGCAGCCATACTTCGGCAGTTCAAGGACTTCCTTCGGCAGTATCTGACCGTAGGCAGTTACTACTATCAGCTCCGGAGCAATATCCTTCAATATTCTCATTGTCTCCTCAGCATCTTCCCCTTTTCTGAGAGAAAGAGGCTGATATACCGTATAACCATACTCCTCCGCAGCAGCCTTTACGGGCGTGGGTATCATCTTGTAACCCCTGCCTTTCGGCTTATCCGGCTGAGTGAACACCGCTGCTACCTCATGTCCGCTTCCGGCAAGTGCCCTCAGACACGGAACTGCAAAATCCGGCGTTCCCATAAATACTATCTTCATCTATCATTCCTCCTCGGGAACGAAAAATTCCTCCACGATCTCAGTAAAAACATGGCCGTCAAGGTGATCGTTCTCATGGCAGGTACACTGAGCGCCAAGTCCGGAGAAGTCCATCTCGAACCATTCGCCGTGGCGATCCTGAGCTCTGAGGTGGCAGCTCATAGGCCTTGTCACATAGCCCCATACATTCGGACAGGACAGACAGCCCTCCTGAACACGCTGCTTGCCCTCTCTTTTGGTCACCTCCGGATTAATGCATTCAATGCTGCCTTCTTCAAGGTGCATGATGAATATACGTCTGCAAAGTCCGATCTGAGGAGCGGCGAGGCCAAGTCCCTGGGCTTTGTCCAGAGTCTCGTGCATATCGTCAAGAAGTACCGCAAGCTTTTCGTCGAATTTATCAACGGGCTTGCAAACCTTGTGAAGTGATTCGTCCTTATCAGTTAATATTTTTCTCAGTGCCATTGGCTTCAAATCCTTTCCGTCAGACTCCCACATCGCCGTTCATATCGGCATAAAGGGTGACATTCTTCATATCTCTGAGCTGCTGACCGCTCCGGAGGATATCGCTAATGAATCCCCTGATCTCGGCAGTGCTCTTGCATTTCATAATTATCCTGTAACGGTATTTTCCGCTGAGCTTCCCATAGGAGCATTTTACCGGGCCAAGCACTCTCACCGGAGTTTTCGGCTGAAGCTCTCTCAGCTTCTCATTCATAAGTGCAAGCACCGCATCAGCGCCTGCTTTCACCGATATCTCGGCATTTGCCGCAAAGCAGAAAATGCACATCTCACACAGCGGCGGAAATATCAGTGCCCTGCGGATAGCGATCTCCTCACGGTAAAAGCCCTTGTAATCCTGACTGGCTGCCAGTTCCATTACATAGTGCTCTGGGACGAAGGTCTGGAGCACAGCTCTTCCCTTCTTGTCGCCACGGCCTCCTCTTCCAACCACCTGGGTGATAAGGGAGAAAGTACGCTCATAGCTTCGGAAATCCCCGGCATACAGTGCCTTATCCACCGACAGTACTCCTACAAGAGTAACATTCGGAAAATCCAGCCCCTTGCCTATCATCTGTGTGCCTATCATGATATCGTACTCGCCGTTCCTGAAGGCATTGAAGCCCTTTTCGTAGGAATACCGGGAAAAAGTGGTATCAGCATCCATTCGCAGCACCCTTGCGGAGGGATATCTGACTGCAAGCTCCTCCTCCAGCTTCTGAGTGCCAAAGCCCATGCTTTTCAGCCTTGACGAACCGCAGGATGGGCACTCCTTCACCACATCCGAGACATAGCCGCAGTAGTGGCACATTAGTTTGTCGTTTTTCTTATGGTAGGTCAGCGGCACCGAACAATTCGGGCAGTAGACCGGCTGATAGCAGTCGCAGCAGCTGATTATGGTATGAAAACCACGCCTGTTGAGAAGGAGTATTGTCTGCTCACCGTTTTTCAGGTTCTCAGCGATCTCGTCACCAAGTCTGCGGCTGAATTCAGAGGCATTTCCCTCCTGGCGCTCGATGTTCATATCTATCATGCTGACTTCCGGCAGAGGCACATCACGGAACCTCTCTTTCATTTCAAGAAGCTTGTACACGCCCTTCTCTGCCAGATAATAGCTCTCCACAGATGGTGTTGCCGAAGCAAGGAGCAGTACTCCGCCGTGATAGCTGCATCGTCTGCGGGCGATATCATGGGTCATATATCTTGGAGAGCTGTCCGATTTGTAGGAGCGCTCCCCCTCCTCATCAAGTATTATGAGGCCTATATTATCAAGCGGAGCGAAAACAGCGCTTCTCGTACCGATAACGATGTCTGCGTCTCCACGTTTTATGCGTTTGTATTCGTCAAGTCTCTGTCCAAGTGAAAGACCGCTGTGGATAACAGCGACCCTCTCGCCGAAAAGTGACCTGAATCTTTTCAGTATCTGGGGAGTAAGTCCTATCTCGGGTATCAGCAGCATAGCCTGTCGTCCAAGCTTCACCGTATCCCAGATAAGCTTCTCAAATACCGAGGTCTTTCCGCTTCCGGTAACTCCGTGAAGCAGGAATGCACCGTATTTTTTCTCGAAAAGGCAGGCAAGAACTGAATCATGCGCCTTTTGCTGCTCATCCGACAACTTTACAGCTTCCGGATCAGCTTTTTCCTCGGAACCGTCCTCAACACTGCGGAGAGTTTCCATGTCGTATTCCTCGGCTGCTCCGTTTGCCGAAAGACGTTTGATTACAGTAGCAGTGACTCCGCACATATATGCGGCCTCCTTCACAGCAGCTGCACCGTATTCCAGCAAAAAATCCGCTGCTTTCTTCTGCTTTGGAGTTAGACTGAAGCTTTCCGGCGAACCGAGATACTCCTCCGTAAGTCTGACCATCCTGACCGTCTGATCTCCCACCGTCTGGCGGAAGATATTGTCAGAGCAGAGATAGCCTGCCTCGCAAAGCTCATCGATAAGGCGGCGTCCGCTGCCGGAGATATGCTCATCAGCAAGTTCGTTCAGAGCCTTTTCGTCCGGACAATCAGCCAATTCATCCATAAGCTCCGCCGCCTCCCGGGAGATCTCCTCCTTCGGAGCAGTATCCGGGGCAAGCGAGAATCTTTCCTTTACAGATACGCTCATTGCCGGCGGAAGCATTATCCGCACCGCATCAAAGTAGGTGCAGAACGTAGTCTCACGGAGAAAAAGCGCCAGTGACAGCAGCTCCTCCGACACCACCGGTTCTTCGTCAACGAGTGACACTACCGGCTTCAATCGGTCCGAGCCCTCGTCTGACAGCTTCATCACCACGGCAATGCGCCGCTTATTGCCCTTGCCAAAGGGAACGAGCACTCTGCATCCGCAGGCTATCTTCTCCCTCATATGCTCAGGCACTGAATAGCTGAACAGCTTATCGAAGGAATAGGCTGTTCCGCTGACTGCGACCTCCGCTGTGACAGACATTATTCTGTGGTCTCAGTGTCTGTGCTGACGATCTTGCACTTACCGCTGGCGATCTCCTCAACAGCAGTTTTTACCGGCTTCTCCTCAAGAGTCTCTCCCCTGTCGTAGAGATCCTGAGCGATCTCTCTCGCACGTCTTGCAACGGCGATAACGAGGGAATAACAGCTCTCGTTCTTTGAAATGATCTGATTTACTGCGGGTCTAAGCATTTTGTAACACCTCATTTATAGTTTCACCCATGGAAGCGGCTTTCAGCTCCTCCGCCCTTACTACGGCGAAGAAATCGCTTACAGCTTCCTCCAGAGGGCCGTTAACGATGATATAGTCATATTTCGGCGCATGGGATATCTCCCACTCAGCCTTTTTCAGTCTCTCCTCGATGACGGACAGCTCCTCGGTGCCACGCTTTTCAAGGCGGCGGCGGAGCTCCTTCATTGAGGGAGGCAGTACGAATATTGAAATGGCGTCAGGTCTTTTTTTCATGACCTCAAGTGCGCCGTTGACTTCTATCTCAAGGATGACATTTATCCCCTTTTCAAGATAAGGATCCACCTCGCTGATGAGAGTTCCATAGCAATTGCCCACGTACTCGGCGGATTCGAGGAAAAGGCCTTCCTCTTTCCTCTTAAGGAACTCCTCCTTGCTGATGAAGTGATATGTTACGCCGTCTGTATCCTCCGGACGAGGATTGCGGGTGGTTGCAGAAATAGAAGTGCGGAAGCGGTTATCCTTGAGGATCTCCGCCAGCATAGTTCCCTTTCCGCAGCCTGATGGCGCTGAAAAGACTATAAGTCTGCCTTTACTCATTTTCGTCATTACCTCCTGAACCATTGATCCTTGCGGCAAGAGTTTCGGTTATCAGCGACGAGAGGATGATATGTCCGCTGTCCATGATAATGACTGCTCTTGTTTTTCTGCCATAGGTAGCATCTATCGCTCTGCCGCTATCACGTGCCTCCTGCACCAGTCTCTTTATGGGAGCTGATTCCGGGCTGACTATGGTGACAATCCTGTCGGCGGAGACCATATTTCCATAACCGATATTTATCAGCATACGGCCACCTTACTCTATATTCTGGATCTGTTCCCTGATCTTCTCGATCTCGGACTTCATATCCACAACTATCCTTGTAACGTTGAGATCCTGTGCCTTTGAACCGATAGTATTGACCTCACGGTTCATTTCCTGAACGATGAAGTCCAGCTTTCTTCCCACAGGCTCATCTGCATCCAGCATAGTTTTAAGCTGGGATATATGGCTGCGGAGACGGACTGTTTCCTCGTCTACTGCCACCTTATCGGCAAAAATTGCTGCTTCGGTGAGCACTCTCTGCTCGTCGATATTCTTATCCTCAAGCACCTCAGTAAGCTTTCTGAAAAGGCGATTGCGGTAATTTTCAACGGTCTGCGGGGAGAGTTCCTCCACACGGCCTACCATTGTCAATATATTATCAGCCTTTTCAATAACATCGATCCTTAGGCGCTCGCCCTCAACCTGTCTCATAGCCACAAACTTTTCAAGAGCTTCAGCAGTTATCTCGGAGACATCGTTCCAGATCTGCTCCTCGTCGTCGGGAGTTTTCTGTATGCTGAACACATCAGGCAGCTTGATGAGCTTTGAGAGGGTAAGGTCATCTTCAAGGCCAAGCTCGTCTGAAACGCTTCTGAGCGCCGTAACATAGCCTTCTGCTACGCCTTTATTGATAGCGATCTCTGTATCTCTGCCCTCGATATTGTTTATGGAGACAGCCACCTCAACCTTTCCTCGGGAGATAGAAGTCTTGAGCAGAGCCTTGAGTTTATCATCGATGTAGTTGAAAGAGCGTGGGATCCTGGACGAATATTCATAGTATCTATGGTTTACGGAGCGTATCTCGACGAGAATGTCACGTCCGTTGAGTATCTTCTGGGAGCGGCCGTAGCCGGTCATGCTTCTGAGCACCCTATCGCCTGCTTTCTGTAGAATATTAGAGATATCTGCGTTTCATCGCATATGTATACTATTATATTATAACACTATCCGTATAAAAATGCAAGGGGGTTTCGCAAAAATCTTACCGCTGCAAATAAAAAGGGACGCCGAAGCGTCCCTTAAACCGTTTGTGCAATATTCAATTAAGAATTACTTACCAGCAGGTGTAAGATCTGTAACGATCTTGAGGAGGAACTGCTGGATCTTGAGAGCATCCTTAGGTGTGATAGAACCGCCAGCGTGCTCATCAACGTCGCCCCAGTACTGACCATTCTTAGTGATGTGAGTGCTCTCAGTGCCATCAAGGCCGTACTTGTCAGCGTTAGAGATGGACTGCATGATAAGAACAGCATCGTTCATCTTAACCTGCTCATCCTGGTCAGCGTCGCCCCATACCCCTTCACTCGGAGGAGGAGGAATAATGCCACCATCAGGATCAAGTTCAGGATAAAGAAGTGCCATATCGCCGTATGCCATAAGAGCATCACCCATATGCCAGAATCTGTGGAGCTTGAATGTGTAGTCCTCAGCGCTTGTCTCGCCTGAAGCCTTCCAAGCCTTCTCAAGTTCCTGGAACATCTCATCCTTCTTATAGTTCTCACGGATAGAGATGAATGTAGCACCATTCTTGAGCTCTGAACCATCAGGCATCTTACCTGTGTAGCTTGTAGGAATGTAAACATCCTGTGTGAATACACGCGAGAGACTTCCGTTGTGATCCTCGAATGCGATACCAATATCGTCACGTCCAGCATTCCACTGCTTTGTGAGGAGTGTGTTAGCAAGACGGAGACCCTTAGCTGCAAGTGAGCTATCTGAATCGTCAACCTTTCCGTCCTTAACAGCTACGCCGTTAGCCTTAGCGTACCAGATAAGTGTCTCACAGAGTGAGGATACGCAACCGATATCTCCCTGGCCATAACCAGTGATCTCGCAGTGAAGCTTGTCGTTCTCCTTATACTTCTGTTCCCATGTGTAAGGAGCGTTCTTAACGTTCTCCTTATCATTGTCACCCCAGTTGAGGTTTGAAGGAATAGCATAATCATAGTATGTTCCCTGCCACTCACCATCAATAATTGTGTTATTGATAAACCAAGTGATCCACTTCTCGAGAATGATATCAAGAGCTTCTTCGATAGTCATTGTGCCGTTGCAAACCTTAACGTTGCTCTTATCGCCAACAACCTTTACATAGTAGTAAAGCTCAGCAAGACGCTGTGTTGACCATACCTGGTTACCGATCCAGTGGTTTGAACCCGGGTCAGCGTATACAGGGTGAGGAACATAAACCATGTCATAGAATGTAGGAGCACCGCTCGGATAAGTCTCATAACGTCCTCTGTAGGAGTTTGTACAACCACCAGCGAACGGGCCTTCAGCAGACTGGAGCCAGAGATACATTTCGATCTGTCTCTTGAGTGACTCTTCGTAGTCAGACTTAGCGCCAGAGCCCTTCATACCCTCCTGGAGGTTCTTGTCAGTAACAAGAGCGTAAGCAGCGAGAGGATTCTGATAGAACTGATGTGAGTGTGAGCAGCCGATCTGCCATGCCCATGTATACTCAGAAGCGCTTGAACCGAGAGCTCCGCCCCATGATGTATACCAAGCCATGAGGAAGTGCTGGCTATCTGCGCTTGAAACTGTACCTGCTATGCTCTGGCATCCGATAGGCTTGTAGTACTTATCAAACATATCGTTACGGCACTGGTCACCGATCTTACCAGCGAGAGCTGAAACTTCACCAGCATCAACACCGAAGTTGTTGCCGAAGAAGATAGCCTGGATAGCACGGTCCTCAGCGTCAGGAGCGTTTGTGAAAGCATACTGCTTAGCAACGTTTGCGCCGTTGAAGATACCCTTTACACCAGTCTGTGAGTTACCAGCCTTGAGCTCTTCAAGACAAGGATGAGGAACTGTCTCGAAACAAGACTCCTCTTCACCACGCTGGAATGTATTGATAAATGTGAAACCGCCGGCATTCTTACCAGAAGCCTTACCGAAGCCATACCAGTCATCTACGTCAGCGAGCCAGTGCATGAGGTAGTAGCCCTTGTCGCCTGAATAAGCTGTCTTGAATGTCTTCCAGAGCGGGTTAGTTGTCTTATCACCTGTATTTGTGATAGGATACTCCTCAGGAGAATCCATCTCAGGTCCTACATCAGACTGGATTGTCTGCTGTGTCCAGAATGTCTCGTAGAGAACATCCTTGTTTCTGCCTGAAGCCTCAGACCAGCCAGGGATGATAGCTTCGAGAGTCTTCCAAGCCTTAGGAAGATCGCTTGAGCCAGAGATCTTATCGTTTGCAACGAGTGCATCGTGCATTGCAGCCATCCATACTATGTAAGACATAGCCTCTGATGTTGTCTCGTGACCGTAGTCAGGAGCCTCGATACAGAGTGTTTCTTTTGAATGGTAAGGAATACCGAAAGATGAGCCGTTCTTGTTGCTGCTGAGATATCCGTTAGTCTCACCGTTTGTGATAACGTCATCGTACAGAGACGAGAACATTGAAGCGAAAGATTTGTTTGCACCGTTCTCTGAAGCATAAGTGTTTTCTGCAGCTGAAGCCATTGTAGGCAGGATAGCTGTAGCAGCTGTAGCAGCAGCGAGTACACCAGCAACGAGAGCCTTGTTCTTTTTGCTTATCATTTGTTTTTTACCCCTCTCATAATAATATAGGTTAAAAAGTGGTTTGAAAATGAATGTTTCCCCTTACAAGGAAAATACGAAAATACTTCGTACACTGTGTGACACTTCACGTAGCGTTCACACAATTCTCAAACTATTTTCAAAATAATTATATTCCACAAATCATTCCATGTCAACAGTTTCGGTATTTTTCTGAGCTCCCAAAAGTGATTTTGGTGCAATGCACACATAACCGCTTTCTTTTTTGTACAATTTGTCCATTGGCCAAATCTGACCGTTTTTGGCGATATTAATATTTTGTGAACGAATTTGCATTTTTTATCAAAGATTTCAAGATTCATCTGATTCACAATAAATCTTCACAAAAACCACACACATAAGCTATAACATTTAGCATGATATGTTTATGATAGGGAAACAGTCGTTTTGCACCAAAACCTTGAATTAATATTTTATTCATTTTTTATTCATTGTGAGTTAATAATTATCTGAGATAATATATCAGTATGCTATTGTGACTTATTGTATCCTGACATACATTTATTATTAAGTTTCATATGAAAGGAGAAGCTCATGATCACCATTGAAAATCTTACCAAATATTATGGAAAGAACCGGGCTGTTAATAATATCAGCTTTACCATAAATGATAATGAGATCCTCGGATTCCTGGGGCCTAACGGCGCAGGCAAATCCACCACCATGAACATGATCGCCGGATATCTTCCTATGACCTCCGGCAAGGTCACTATCTTCGGTCACGATATCTCAAGAGAGCCTGTAAAGGCAAAGCTTGAACTTGGATACCTGCCGGAGATCCCTCCGGTTTATCCGGATATGAAGGTAACTGAATACCTCTCATTCTGTGCAGGTATAAAGCGTATCCCCCTCGGCAAGCGCAAGGAGGAGATCAGCCGTGTCATGGAGCTGCTCAAGATCACAGACGTAAAGGGCAAGCTCATACGCAATCTCTCAAAAGGTTACCGCCAGCGTGTCGGCTTCGCACAGGCTCTTCTGGGAGATCCGAAGTTCATCATCCTTGACGAGCCCACTGTAGGTCTCGACCCCAATCAGGTGGTTGAGGTAAGAAAGCTCATCAAGAGCCTGAAGAAGGATCACACCGTTATCTTCAGCTCCCACATCCTCAGCGAGGTAAGCGAGGTCTGTGACAGAGTAGTTATCATAAACAAGGGCGATATAAGAGCTATCGACACTATCGAGAATCTTGAAAGCAGATTCAGCACCTCCCTCGCCCTGCATCTCAAGGTAAAGAGCTCCAAGAGCAAGGCTGCTTCAATTATTGAGACAGCTGACGGCGTTAAGGAGAT